>Ga0222633_1000022_pt1 | contig 161400 bp, 139 predicted proteins | sample AntAcemetageno48_FD_179816 | JGI IMG/M metagenome (GOLD analysis project Ga0222633, IMG submission 179816) | Saline water microbial communities from Ace Lake, Antarctica - #48 | ecosystem: Environmental > Aquatic > Non-marine Saline and Alkaline > Saline | place: Antarctica: Ace Lake...
CCGTTCGCGGCGCTGGCGAATTACAAAATGAAAGTCACGGACGACGACGCAACGAAGGCGCGGTGGATCGTGGGTTTGGCCACAGAGCTCGCGTCATCCCTGGCGTGTTCCCTTGAGACGTCGAAAGAGGTGTGGCGGGGTTGTTTGAATCTTTCGGAAGCAGGTGAAGAAACCGATGCAACCGAAGATTCAAAGAAACAAAAGAAACGAAACGAAAAGCTGTTGAGGGTCGCTACTCTGGACGCGGCGACAAGCCGCGCGAACTCGAAAATGCACGCCGCGTATTTACTGGAAAAAACAGTCTGGTTCACCGTGAGTAGCGGTGGTGTTTAGGGTTTGTAAGGGTTCAGGGTTTTAGGTAGGGTTTGCATTGGTATTTAGTCACAATCATATTTCGTATGTAGTCACCCCCGTCCCAATGACCAATGTGACTAGCTCGCTTCGAAAACGGACATCTGGCCGCCAATCAACCGCGCGACGGTTTCGTAATCGGCGTTTGACAAGTTTGATTGTTCGCGAAACGCGCCCAAGGGTGCGCTTTTTGTTTTTTTTCGCGCTCCATCTTCATCATCGCCAGTACCCTCCGCGTTACTCGTGGACGCTAACCCCAGGCCCACGGAATCCGCCGGCGTGGTGCCGTCGTCCAGCGCAGCGCTCGCGGCCGTGTCCTTCCGTCCGTTCGTGCCGTTACTCGTAGTACTCGTATAATAAGCCCCTCGCGCCGATTCCGTCACCTCGCCTAAACTAGGGCTGTCAACGAATTCCCCAAACTTTCGTTTAGTTTTCGCGGACAGCGCCGCGCTTTGCTTCAGGCTTCGCAACACATCTTCGCTCGCGCTCGCGTCTTTGTTCTTTTCAATCGCCGTTCGCGCCGGATGCACCGCGAGCTCGCCAGTGGTGTGCCGTAACGTGTGCGGGTCAGGCAGGGAAGGGAGAAATTTCGGAATGTGCGCAGGCGCGGGCTCGCCGACTTCCCTGAAGGCGGGCGCTCTTTTGGGAAGGCGCTTGATTTGCAACCGAAGCGGCAACGCGTGCGCGAATGGGACTTCGTACTGATCCGCGTTCCGCACGATGGTTTGGAAATTAGCGCCCACCAAATCCAGCGCGTGTAGCACGTCCCCGATGTTCACCTCCGTTCTGCCAGCGACATCCGCGGCGTCGTGCGCCGCCCTTCCGATCTCCTTGATATAGCTCGCCAGCACCTCCGCGAGCGCGTCCGCGGCGGACGACTTCACGGTGTCGAAACATGTGCAAATCTGCGCAACCACCAGCCTTTGGATTTCGTGAAGGAACGCGGGATTCATGGTGGCGTAAGGTCGAGCGCGCCTTGGTTTCGGTTAGCACGCCACGACCCACGCGTTGTGATCGGGGCGGGGTGGAAACCGAAACGCGCGGTGGTTGCAACGGCACCCCCGGCGCGCCGATCGAAAGGCGCCCGTGTGACGTTTTGCCCTCGACTTCTGGGCGCACCGATTTATTTCGTCGTCGCGAAAACACGAAAAGTGCCATCAAGTCTGACAGAAGCAACGGCACTCTCACTTGTCACCACGCTTGAGGCTGCTTGGCGCCGGTATGACTGTAGGCGCGGCACGCACGGTTTTACCCGCTAACTTGCAGGAGTTAGCGGACTCGTTTCACAACGCACCCGCTATTTTCCGCCGGGGAGAGACGGACGATGACGACTCCCCAGATTTCGGCGTGCCAGGCTGGCCCGGCGATCCCACGTACAGCAAGCCGTCCGCTTCCGCGGGTAATTCGGGGGACGAGAACGGGGATGGTGGGAAGAAAACATCCGAAGCGGGTATCCGGCAGTCCGTGCACAAAGTCGCGCGGCAAAAAGGCGTGAGCAGTGGTCGGACGTACACCAGTAAATACCGGGGGGTGCATCAAACGTTCCCCACGCGACGATGGGAAGCGCAGTTCCGGAGGAACGGCAAGCCGACGAGCTTAGGGTGCTTCGACCACGAAGAAGAAGCCGCGAGGGCGTACGACCGGATGATGGTGTGGTGCGAGCTTCACGGACAGGACAGCCGCGGCAGCGCGAAACACGCGGACCGTGGCAACAACGTCTCGAAAGCGCTCACCGCGGTGAACCTGAACTTCGACTACGGCGAGTACGAGCCCGACTTTGACCGGCTACAAAACATCTCGCAAGACGACTTGGTGCAGAACCTGCGACGACAAGGACGGCTGCAAGCGGCGAACCAAAACAAAGACGGAGTGGGAGGGCAACCCGGGCCATCGGGGGGGGACGAAAAGAGCCCCACCAAAGAACCCGTCGCGTCGCCGAAGAAGTAGTGTGAAGCAATACACGCTAGACTACGACCTTGTAATAATATTTTCATTTTTCTGTGTTGTCCTGCCGTTGTCGCGGAGAAACCGAGCCGACCCAAGAAGCGCGAGCGAGGCGTACGGGAACGCGACCACGATTTCACTGACAATGTTGGCGTAAAGCGTCGGAGCTTGCGGGGTGTGGTAGATTTCCTCGATCACCACCGCGCCGGTCAACATCAAGACGTCCAGCACTCGCACTCCGAACGTAATCGAAGACCAGACCAGGATCCAGAACGCCATCCGCTTCACCTCCTCGGTGGCTTCCTTGTTGGAGACTTCTTGACACAAAAACGCAAAGCCCACGCCCGCGAGGTACCCCGCAACGTTTAACGACCAGGCTGTGACGCCCCAGGCCGCGCCGTCGTGAAGAACGGTCACGAGCACCGCTACCGGGTGCGCCGCGGTGAATACAAATCCGAGCACCGCCGCGGTTCCGAGTATCTTGTGCGAGAGCGTCAGCGATGGCGCTTGACACAGGCGGACGCGGCGGAAGATGGCGCGCTCGAAACACGAAGCCGTCGAAACACACCGCGCGTCATTCGACACCGTAATGAACGTGCGCGCCTTTGCGCGTCAGCCGAGGGCCGCGCGGAGTGACGGTCGGCACGTCAAGCAAATCACAAAACAATGAAAATCTCCAGTTCTCCCGAGCCTCGGGCGTTACGAAACTACGTACGGTACTTTTTACGAGTTCCCACTGGGGGCGATACTCTCTGGCGAGGGCTGAGCAGCGAGTGTGAGCCATACGCCGCTCAGAGCGATGGTTAAATCTGACTTGTTGTGAAATAGGTTTCATAAAAAATGTGCGTCGCTCTCGTAACGTTCTCCACTCATTCGCGCGCCTTTCGCTTTTCAGCGCTTACTGGCGGCGACGTCACTTTAGGAACGCGTGAGGCGTCGGCGTGTAGCCGTCCGCACGTTTTCTAGGAACTTTCTACATTTTCAAAGCGGTGTTCACGCCACGAGTTTCCCGGCGTACGCGGCGTCGTAGGTCACGGCGTGTTCCACGATTGCTCGACACGCGGTTTCGAGCTTTTTACGCGAAACTTGCGCTTCGTTATCGTTCGTCTCCGTCGCGGAGACGGCCAGACGTAACTCCGATAAAACTCTCGCGTGGTCGGTAGCGTGCGAAGATGACGCGCGAAACGAACATGGCGTTCTTTCTTGTGTCTCGGTCACGCCGGACGCCTTGTCTTCCATGTCTTCCGCGTCTCGCAGAAGCGCCTCTTCTTCCGCGGCGTGTTTTGAAAACGCCTCCGTCAACGCGCGCGCGTTGCGCGCGGTTACGCTCGCCAACGCCCGACGCATCAGTCGTTCGATCTCTGCGTGGTCGGAGTCCATCTTGGAGTGCCCCACGAAGGGAAGCTTTGTGCAAACGAGCGCTTCGGTGTCGTCGAGGTCCACTGGGGTTTCGGCGCACGCGTTTTCGGCGAAACGCGCGACGTCGACTTTCGCAGACGCAGACGCGTTTGATTCGCCCCCGTCGCGGTCGCGGCTTGCGGTCGTGGAGCGAGCACTGGCAAGGGCACGCACGGCGCTCTCCACAAACCTGAAAGCTTCGTTTCTGTGATCCAGAAACGCGGGCGAGCGCTGCGTCGCAAAACAGCCTTCGGCGTCGATTACGACCAAACCCTGACATCCGAGCTGGGTTTGAAAACGCGGAAAGTCGGCGTTTGCGTCGATGAATGCGTTGATCATGTCTCGGTCAAAGTACAGGCGCTGAAACTCGCGCGCGGTGGCTTCGGCCCTGCCGTCGACGCAAACGCAGACGAAGCGCGCTTCGTTCGATTGGAACGCGCGACGCCAAGCCTGCATCTGCTGTGCGACCGGGCGACACCCGCCTCACCCGGCGTTGTAGAAGTGAATGACGGTCGGTGCGCCGAAAACAAGGGAGGAGGCGGGCATTCGCTCGGGTTCAACGCCGTCGGCACGAAGCACCTTGACGAAGAACTCGGGCATGGGTTTGCCGGTCAAGCTCATGGCTGCCGTGGCGGGTTGGTTCGGTCGGTTCAACGGACGCGCGTAAATCTAGCTAGATCTGCCGGCCTGGTGTCCGAAGCGTGTGCCGCTAGATCTTAGGTCTTCTGGGCGTGTGCCCCTCAAAAAAGGCGTGTGCCCTGAGAATCTCGCTCAGATTACATTGTTTTGAGGACTGTTTGCTCTGTGCGGCGTAACGCATCGTAACGTTTCTCTTCGAAGTATTCGTTGTTTGGTTTGGTTGTTGTCGCGCTCCAGTTCGCCGCCACTTCCCGACTCTCCGGTCCACAGCAGAGCCGAACATGTGCGCGATTTGCACCCTCGCACGATCTACGCGCGGGACCGCCTCCCGCGCAGCCACCGCCGCCGCCACCGCTGTCACGCCCGTCTCCCCTCCTGTCGCGATGACGTGTGCGCCCATCTCCACCACGGCGACCTTCCAGATTACGCCCCTGTCTGCCGTGGCTCGCTTCGCGCAGGCGGGAACGCGCGGGTTTGCCGCCGAGGCCGCCGATTCCCGCGAAAACGAAGCCGAGTCGTGTGTGGAGATGGAATATTTGTGTGCACCTGTGTGACGGGCTAGGGTTGTATCTTGTATGACAATCGCGAGGGAGTTTCCTGGTCTGACCACGCGCTACGATTTAAATTTTGCCACACCCCGCCTCCACCCTGGAGGCGTGCACCTTTTTCGTCACTCTCGACCATCCGCATTTCCCGATCCCACCTCAGATCATTTCGCTAGACACTGCTTGAACCCGCGTTCCAGTTCGTCGCGGTCCAGGTTCCGCCCGATGAAGATCATCCGGCTGCTCCGCGCTTCGTCCTCGTTCCATTTAGGAAACGCGCCCTCCGCGCTGCTCGTCATCTCCATCATCATGTGCACGCCTTGGAAGACGTACTTTTCGAGTGAGCCTTCTATGGAGAGTATGCCTTTTGAGCGAAAGATATCAACACCTTTTTCTCGTAGTAAACTGCCGATCCAGGCGTTGAGCTTTTCCAGGTTCAGGGGTTCGGCGATTTTAAACCCGACGCTCGTGACGGATGCGTCGTGTTCGTGTGTGCCGTTCACGTCCAAAAAAGCGTCATCCATCTCCACCACGGTTGCTAAATCGAACGCCCTGATGCCCAGCACATCATCGATGTCAACCGCGGCGTGCGTGGTTTCGATGATTCGCGCTCGCGCGTTGATTTTTCTTATTTTCGAAATCAAAGCTTGTTTCGTCTCGTCGTCCGTCACCAGATCGATCTTGTTCAGTACGATGCGATCGGCGAAGGCGACTTGCTCGACGCTTTCGTTCTCCACCCCGTCCGGTTTTATCTCATCAAGGTGCGTGGAGAGGTGCACGGCGTCGCAAATAGTAACGATCGCGTCAAGGTACAGCTGTTCTTTCAGCTCGTCGTCCACGAAGAAAGTCTGCGCAACGGGCGCGGGGTCCGCTAAACCCGTGGTTTCGATGATGATGTGGTCGAACGATTCTTTGCGCCGCATCAGTTTTCCAAGGATGCGCACCAAGTCTTGGCGTACGGTACAGCAAATACACCCGTTGTTCATTTCGAAGATTTCCTCTTTCGTGGTAATAACCAGACCATCGTCGATCCCAACCTCACCGAACTCGTTCTCGATGATCGCGATCCTCTTGCCGTGCTTCGCGGTCAAGATGTGATTCACTGCGAAGCGTGGGAAGGGATTGGGAAGGGTTGTGGGTCCACGAGACCACGAGTGTCAGAATACATTGTCAAATGGGCACACCGGAAGGGGAACTCGCGATCACGCGCGAGCGGCACACACCTAGGGTGGTCTTCCCGGCGCCGAGGAAGCCGGTAATGATCGTGACTGGGACTTTCGCGTCGCTGGACATGGTGTATGGGCAAACACTCAGGTGGTTCGCGCGAAGTATATGAAGGGGCTTTGGAAAAGAAAAGAAGCCTTGAGAACACGCAAAAAGGCGGCGCCTGTGGAGAACACACGCCACGGATCATCCAAGAGCACAAGCGTTTTCTTTCCCTCCTGACTTCCCGTCCGCGTGCGCTCTCAAGCACGCCATGAGTTGTTCACATGACGACGGTCATCACGGCCCGAACCACGCGCACGATGCTCCCGGTTCCGGTTCCGTTCCTGCACTCAAACCCGTGAAGCGCCCGGGGAAGGCTCGCGTGTTGTCCGAGGCGGATCTCGAGCTGGATCGGGATCTTGAGGCCGGGCTTGTTGGAAACGGAGGGATTGATGGAGACGCAGGGCACGCGCACGCGCACGGGACCGCGACCGAACCTTCCAACCGTCGACCGGGTAAGGCTCGGGTTTTATCGGAAGCCGAGCTAGACGCGGAACTTGACGATGCTTCGGCGAACACTACATATTCCTCGATGAACAGCAACCCAAAGCTTCGCGTGACGCAATTCCACGGCCATTCCCACGTCGGCGGCCACGGACCGTGCCACGGTTTCGAGGAAGATCTCACAGGAGGGGGATGGTTCAACGCGGGACACGCGGAGAATGTTTTCGGAGGCACCCGCATAGGGCGAAGGATCATCCCGGTGGCGAGGGCGGAAAAAGTAAAAAAGAAACTCTATTGCGCGTTTGCAATCTCGGGCGCGTACGCCGTGGCGGAGATAATAGCTGCGGAAATATCGGGATCCACCGCACTGTTAGCCGACGCAGCGCACATGCTTTCCGATTTCTTTTCATACGCGCTGAGCATTGGGATTTTATGGATCACCATGCGCGCGTACGCGACGAAAGACGATTTAAGCATCGTGGGCGACGACAACAATGACGAAAAGACTTTGGAAGAAGGAAAAAATAATTCTGGACGTCCAAAGAAAGTCGACCGCTTGACTTTCGGCGTGGCGCGTTTAGAGGTTTTGGGCGCGCTTGGCATAATAATCATCGTGTGGATCGCGACTGGGGTGCTCGTGGTGGAAGCGGCTCGGCGTTTGGTGGATCCACCGACAGTCGACGGTCGCGTCGTCGTGTTGACCGCGATCGGAGGTCTCGTCGTGGATTGCGCGTTGCTGCATCTCTTGTCCAGCGACAACTCGGGCCAAGACGAAAACACGCACGGCCATTCCCACGGCGCCGGCGAACTATCAAGCCGCGCCATGTTCGTGCACGTCATCGGTGACTTAGCTGGGACGATCGTGGTGTGTCTTGGAGGCGCGGTTATATGGAGCACGGGGGGACGGGAAAGTTCATTAGCATTCGTCGATCCGATTTGTACCTTCATCTTCTGCGCGTTGGTGGTGTACACCACTTTCCCGTTCGCGTTGAGGATGTGTTGGACGTTGATGGAAGCGGCGCCCCCGGGGCTGGATCCAAACCAAGTCGCCGCGGCGATACAAACCGAGTCGCCCGCCGTGGTCGGCGTGCACTGCCTTCACGTGTGGGAAGTCGCGCCTGGGAAAACCGCGCTCAGCGCGCACATTCACGTCGACGCTACGCGCGGGGGCAACGCCGCCGCGGGGTCGCCGTTCAAGGGTGAGATGCACGGCGGTGCCATGGAAGAAGCGCTGAGAAGGAGCACACGGCTGTGCCAACAGAAATTTAACATCAAACATGTCACGCTGCAAGTCACGGCGACGCCGGAACAGGGCGGGTTCGCGGCGTGCGGCAAAACCGGCGCGACGATGGATTCGTGCGATAAGTGTCAGGCGGAAATTGACTTATTCCTGTAAGTGAGATGCGTGATGTCGTGCTGTCGTGACGTCCGCACGAGGTTTGGGGCATGCCTGGAGCGATGCTGAACTAGTGTATGAAAATGCACTAGCCTGCGGTACCATCACTTAGTATACACTAAATAGCTATTAATGCTCAAGCCCATCATCCCCAACACCCCCCCCAAACCCTCCGGGGTCATTTCGTAGCACGTGAACGTTTCGCTCGCGCACTTTTGGGACAGAAAGTGACTCACGAAATCGAACCCGCCATCCTTGACGTCGCAAAAAACTTTTTGAAAAGATTGTTCGATCACAAAATACTACTGTACTAATATTAGCTCGCCTCGACATTAATTGGGACACGTGGTTAATGTCCTACGAGTTAATGTCCGTGCGGGTCCGCTTCCGCGGCGCCGTCAAGCGCCGGGGCTTCGCAGTGTTCATGGTCCAGCAGTATCAAGCCGATGGCGATGGCGCCGTACGCGAACACAAGTATTTTCTTGGCGTCGAAGAACCTGTCCTTCGAGCCTTGCGAAAACATGTGCACCGTGGCGCAGTACAGGTAGGTGCCGCGCCGTACGCGAGGAGCATGCCGGTGTCCAGGTTAGAGATTTCGGCCGTCATAATGACGATACCGCCGAGCATCACGGAGAGGCCGCTGATGACGTTTTACGCGAGGGCTTTTATGGTGGAGAAACCAAGCGAGTTGGTCAGGACTGCGAAATCCGCGAGTTCCTGGGGGATCTCGTGCCCAACCGTAACAGCGATGATTTTCCAAGCCAGCGATGCGTTGCACTGGAACGCGGCGCCGATGAAAACGCCATCCGTGAAGTTGTGAAAGAAATCACCCACGACGAGGGACATCAGGAATCGGCTGAGGACGTTTGCGTTGGTGATTGACTTTTCGCAATCGTCGCCGTCCGCGGGTTGCGCGCAGCACGCGTCGTCGATTGACAGCTTTTTGGTGGCTTCCAGGTCCTTCGTTTGTTTCTTAGGTTCGGCTGTTTCACCGCAGCAGACATCGGTGTCGATGATGGCTTGCAGGTTATTGATTTTCTTTTCGTCGTCGTCCACGGGCAGAAAGTGTCGCAGGAACAGCGCGATGACGGGCGACGTGATGAAGCCGCTCATGATCATCGCCGTCCATCGTCCTCGCAGCGAGTCCTTCGTTTGCATCCACCGCAATTAAGTGTGTGGATTCGAAAAGAATCAGCGCGAACGCGGTGGACATCAGGGTTCCCGATGCGAACATCAGGGCGTGAGGCTTGATTTGGTGCCATACCTTCATGTTGATGATCAAAACCAAACCGGATAGCGTCACGCACCACACCGCGAAGCACCCTGCCATGGTGCTTCCCCAAGGTGTCTTGCGAGCCGAAACAGCCGAAGTGAGTTCCCAAGCAGGCACCACGTCGTGCGTTTCGCCATCCTTGAGAATGGCAAACTCGGAGCCGCCGTCGAAGGTGAACTCGGCAGGTCCATCCATGCTCCGAAAAAAAGGCGTACAAGCCAAGCCGTTCGCTGGGAAATTCCACGTTGAAGCCGGAAAACCACGAATCGGGATCCATTGTGAGTTGATAGGTGGTGCCACTGACGATTTGCGATGCGGTTTCGAAAGGAGAAATTGCAACCAAATCGTGGTTGTGTGGGAGCCGGGGGAGCCGATATCAAAAGGAATGGATGCAATACACATAAAAAAACAAGCATAGTTGGAATTGAAATACTTGTACCTCGCCGCGAATTAATTAATTGAAACACGCGGTCACGTTACCATCCGTAAAGGTTAATGTCCTCCGTGCGGGTCCGCTTCCGCGGCGGCGCCGTCAAGCGCCGGGGCTTCGCAGTGTCCGTGGTCCAGCAGTATCAAGCCGATGGCGACGGCGCCGAGGACGAAGGCCAAAAGTTTCTTGGCGTCGAAGAACCTGTCCTTCGAACCTTGCGAAAACATGTGCACGGTGGCGCAGTACAGGTAGTTCCCCGCGGCGTACGCGAGGAGCATGCCGGTGTCCAGGCTACTCACTTCCGCGGCCATGATGGTGATACCGCCGAACATCACGGAGAGGCCGCTTAGGCAGTTGTACGCTAACGCCTTTTTCGTGGAAAACCCAAGATGGTTGGTCAAAATGGCGAAGTCAGCGAGCTCCTGGGGGATCTCGTGGCCCACGGTGACGAGCACAATCTTCCACGCAATAGAGGCGTTGCACATGAAAGCGGCGCCGATGAAAACGCCATCCGTGAAGTTGTGAAAGAAATCACCCACGATGAGGGACATCAGGAACCGACTGCGCACGTTAGCGCTGGCGAGTGAACTGTCGCAGTCGTCGGCGTGCGCGCAGCACGCGTCGTCGATGGAGATAGTTCGTAGCTTTGCGTTTTTTGCGTTTTCCGCTCGCGCGGCTTCCAGGTCCTTCATTTGTTGCTTCGGGTCCACGTCGGTGTCGCCGCAGCAGGTATCGTCCTTGTGGCCGCAGCAGGAATCGTCCTTCTTGATTGCGACTTCGATTTTTTTTATGGTCACCGCGTCCTCTTCGTCCGCGGGCCACGCGAGTCGCAAACAAAGCGCGACGACAGGCGACGTCACAAAGCCGCTCATGATCATCGCGGTCCACCGCCCCGCGGCGAGTGATTCGTCGTCGCTCACGGTGATCAGGTGCGTGCTTTCGTACAGGATCAAGGCGAACGAGGTGGACATCAGGGTTCCCGATGCGAACATCAGGGCGTACGGTCTTATGGTGAGCCACACTTTCGTGTTGAGGATCAAAACCAACCCCGACAGCGTAACGCACCACACCACGAAACAACCCAGCATGGTGTTTTTCCAAGGCACAACTCGTGCGGTCGCCACGGTCGTGGACATCATTTCCCAAGCAGGCGCCACGTCGTGGGTTTCACCATCCTTGAGAATGGCGAACTCGGAGCCGCCGTCGAAGGTGAACTCGGCGGGGGCGTGTTCGCTGAAAAAAGCGTACAAACCGTTTGCGGGGAACGCGATGTTGAACACGGAAAACCACGAATCGGGATCTAAGGTGAGCTGGTACGTGGTGCCGCTGACGATTTGCGTCGCGAGCTCGGAGGCAGAAACGGAGACGACGTCGTCATCGTCCGCGTGGCACGACTCTTCCACTTCTTCCACGCCGTGCGCGGAGGCCTCGTCCGTCAGCGCGAAGCAGAACTTCATGGTCGCCTCCGCGTTGTTCGCGAGGTTCAGGCTGTAGGATTCGTGGAACTCCTGGATGTCGTACACCACCTCGTGCTCCCACTCGCCCGAAGCGGATGCCGTGGCGAGGGAACACGAAAGGAGGGCCGCGGCGAACGAGGCGACACGGGTCATGCGAGAGAATGACATCGAGGTGAGGGGGGGGGGTCAAAAGGGCGTGCGCGCGATTGTGGCTGAGATCGGGCAACCAACAGGCAAAAAGGCGGCGCGTGAACAGAACAAGCGCCGCAGATCGATCTTGATTTGACGTCTTTACAGAGTTAATAACCCCTCTTCGTTCGACGCGTTCGTGGAGATCTGCGGCACAAGATCGTGCGGCACGTGCTTCTTGTGAGTTGGCCAATGGGGAGGCCGTTTTTAGGGCGTTTTTTTGACGTAAATCCCCGACTGGCATCGCATACAAAAGTTTGCAAAATCTGCAGAGGAATTCTCGGGACACGCGCCTTTTCGAGGTCAATAAGATGTGCACCGTCCCCTCTCCGTCGTCACTCCGTCCCGCGTCGCTTCCGCGCACGCTTATCACGACACGCACACCTGCTTCTCACACCAACAACCATGCCTTCCACAAACGACACGCGCATCCCCGTCACGATCCTCACCGGGTACCTGGGTTCTGGGAAAACCACGCTGGTGAATCACATCTTGAGTTCCACTAGCCACGGCCTGAAGATCGCGATCATCGAAAACGAGTTCGGCGACGTCGACATCGACGACGTGCTGCTTAAAAAAACACAAAGACACACATGGAAGAGGAAATCATCGAGATGATGAACGGGTGTATTTGCTGTACCGTACGCCAGGACCTGGTGGTGGTGCTGAAGAAGTTTTCGGACCGCATCAAAGCCGGCACACTGAAGCTCGACTACGTTCTCATCGAAACCACCGGCATGGCCGATCCCGCGCCGGTGGCGCAGACTTTTTTCGTGGAAGACTCGGTTCAGGAAAACTTCAAACTGGACGGGATCGTGACTTTGATTGACACGAAGCACGTGGAGCAGCACCTCGACGACCCAAGACCCGAGGGCCAGGAAAACGAAGCCATCGAGCAAGTCGCGTTCGCCGATCGCATGATTCTGAACAAGATGGATTTGGTCTCGGCGGACGATGTGAAAAGGGTCACGAAACGCTTGAAATCCATGAACCCTTCCGCGGAGATAATTCACGCCACCTCATCGGTGGTTGAAGTGTCACACGTGCTGAACATCGGCGCGTTCGATTTGAAAAAGACCGTAGCGATGGACCCCGAGTTTCTCAACACGGAGAACGAACACGAGCATGACCAAACTGTGTCGTCCGTGAGCGTCGTGGAACAGCGGCCGTTAGATTTGGACTCGATTCAACGCTGGATCAACTACCTGCTCACGCAAAAAGGCACGGATTTGTACCGCATGAAAGGCGTGTTGAACGTCGCAACGTGCGACGAGCGGTTCATGTTTCAAGCGGTGCACATGATTTTCAACGGCGAGTTTGACGAACCGTGGGCGCCGGGCGAGGTGCGGGAATCGAAATTCGTCTTCATCGGCAAAAACTTGAACCACGGGGAGTTAAAAGCCGGATTCGAGGCGTGTATCTTGACTCCCGAGCTTGAAGCACGGAAGACGAAAGATCTGCGATTCAAAGCGGGGGATGTAGTGGAGTGCCGCACAGAAAACGGCTTCGAAGCGGGGCAAATCACGGCACTCATGTACCGCGACAAATTCATGCCCACCGGAGTTGTCGCGCCGTATCAAGTGCAGTTAGTTTCGGGCGACTTAATCTGGGCACCAGAAGACGACGACGCGTTCATTCGCGCTAAGTGAACGGACATGATCAGTCAACGCAGTCAACGCAGTGGCTCGGGCCTAACAGACACCACTTTCTCATTCAATCAACATTTTTTTCACTGTCACACTTATTGATTGCAAAATAGACTTCATCATTCATCGTCATCGCTTCCCCCCCCCCCCACCACCCTGACGCACCCGTCCGCGGTACAGAACTTGTTCAGCTCGTCCATGTCTCGGCGTAACTCCCGGTCGCCCAGGGATTTCGAGACATCAACCACCGACGTAGGCGATCCCCTGGACGTGTCTTTGATGGAAACATCTTTCACATTCGCTCCGTCTGAATCGCCGACAGCTGGTGTCTTTTCCGTTTGCGCGCGCCCCCGGTGCCGCCGCCGGACGAGTTCGCGCAGCAGGTCTTGTTCCGAAGCGTCGCTGAGCAAAAGAACTGACGGCGTGACTGGTACCTCCACATCCGTCTCGTCATCACTAGTCACTCCAACGCACGTTTCGCCTTTCCTACTCGCCAAGCGTTGCCTTAAGGCTTGCCGGCCGACTTTCGAACTCTTCTCAACCGAGTTTTGAATCGTGGCTAACAAATCCGTGGCGCACGGATCCAGTAACGGAGTCAGCGCTCTTCGCAAACAGCTGTACAGAGACGGGAAAATACCCTCCTCTCGTGCTAACAGTTTCTTGATGTGGTGCCTTTCTTTAGGTTGTTCGAAACACGCGGGGCAGTTTTCGTTAATCACGGGCAAGCCGGCTTGGTAGGAAAAGTCCCGCAGCGCGCGTTCTCGCGCGTAAATCGCAGGCCGGATGACGGTGAGGTCGCCTTTTGCGTTTTGCCAGAAAAGTGTCAGTATTGTATGGTCAAACCGTCGGCGGGATATGGGAAATGCAATACGTACCTTCGTCAACCACGTACGCGGCTTTCATCGTCCTTATCAAGCCGTTGTGCATGGTGCTCATCAAAAAACTCTCCACAACGTCATCGAGGTGCTGCGCTAAAACCAGCTTGTTGTACCCGTGGCGCCGCATGGTGCTGTACAGCGCGCCGCGCTTCATGCGCGCGCAAAACGCGCAAATGGAATCCCCAGCCATGTGCGTCTCCGCCATCGCCATGATGTGCTCTTCCTGGTAGTAGTACTCGACGCCTAGTTTTTCGCAATATTTAATCAGCGGTCTCGGGTTGAACGCCTCGGTGCCCGGGTCTATGGTGCACGCCGCGAGGTGAAACGTCCCGGGAGGGTACCGCCGCTGCAACGCGTGCAGAATGTGTAACATCGCGAGAGAATCTTTGCCGCCCGATAAACCCAACATCACGCGGTCCCCAGGTTGGATCATCTGCCACTCGCTCACCGCCTTGCCGATGACCCGCATTAGCTTAGCAGGGGGAGTGGCGAACCGAGCGTGTCTTGATAAGTCCAACTCGTTGGTGTCGTGATCTTCCGAGTTTCTTGAATCAGAGGGAGGTTCCGAGAAGGCGGGTTCCGAGACGGGTTCCGAAACGTCGCCACCGATGTGTGCTTCCACAAATTCCGCGACTAAATCGGACGCAACTTTCAAGTCAGTCGACGCAACCGCCGACGTTACCTCGACGTTTGTCGTTTTCTCGTTGATGTTTTTTTCCAAGAGTTCCTTCGGGTCGCTTCCCTGTTGCGCCAAACCGCCGGTAGCCACGCCCTCAAACTTACTCGCGGTCACCCGCAGGGGATACTTGGAACTTACCGTGCGAAACGACGAAACGTTTTCGGTTTCGGTTTCGATTTCGGAAAAAGCAAAAGAAATACTTTCCAGACCCGTCGCGGGCGACGGCGCGTTCGGATCCGCCACGCCCTTTCTTTCGTCGAACCCGACCGGCCGAATCACCCCCCCGACGCGTCCTGATGTGGGAAGCACGGTTAACGGCAACCCCTGTTGGGTTGATTCCACCAAACACCGCCGCAAAAGACTCGCGCCTTCGCTCGGGAACACGAACCAACGCGCGTCGTTTGCGGTTTTCGCGGTGATTCGCAAACCGCTCTTTTGCGTATCGGTTGTTTTTTTGGACTCCGTACCAGTACCGCTTTCGCCGCCTGCTTCGTCGTACGCCAACCTGCCTTCCCCGAGCTCGTCTTCATCACGCGTGCCGCTTGACAGCATTTCCTGTTCGTTGGAAAGCTCAAGCTCGTGGATCGCGGGGACGCGCAGTTGCTGTTTGCCGTCTTTTTGTTTCCCAGAGGCGCTCGAAACGACCTGCCCGCACTGCTCAAGAAGTGCCAGCCCGTCCGCGAACTGTTTGTCCAACCGTACTTCTCGCGCCGCTTCGCTCGCGGCGCTCACGGGTTCAAACCTCAGGGATGTTTCTTTTTCTGTTTCCGCATCAGCAACAGACTCGCCGCCTAGTTTCATGTGCGCCAGCCACTTGCGTTCCGGGAACGACCGAAGCCTTGACTTGTGTCTCCACTCCCCGGTCTTGACGTCCAGCCGGTACAGGGTCAACAACCGCCAGCCGTGGTTCGCCACGGCGTGAATCGCGTTCATTGTGTACGCAACCTCCGCGTCGCTTGCGAAGTACGGCAGGGAAACTCGGGTGAAACCAGGCCGCATGACCTCAGACTGGTCAATAATCATGTGCTCAAGCACAGCCTGGGCTTTCAAGTCCAAGCCCAACAGCGACAGCGCGTACGGCCCGGCGCACGCGCACCCGCCCCTGACCTGCAAGCCGAACACGTCGTTCAAAACGGCGCACACGAAGGAGTGGTGCAGCCAGCGCGAGGGACCGCCGGGCTCACACGCGGGCGCGCGAACCAAGAAGGAGCAAATAGGAAGCCGGCCATTGGTGTTGTTTGTATCGTCATCACTTTTCATGTGTCCCCGTGGCCCGAGCACCGCGATGTTGTGATTGGCGTTGAGCGAGGCGTACACCTTGTTACACAACTTTCGTTCCGCGTGCTCGATGGTTTTCTGCCCGACGTACGTTTTGGTTTGAAACGCGAGGCCGGCTCTGATTGAGCCGACGATATCTTGCGTCCCGCCTTCTTCCCTTTCGTGCCTGTTGCTTAGGTAACGCTGGTCACCCCCCGTGACGAAAAAAACAGTCCCACCACCAGGTTCGGACGGCACGGAGTTTGCGAAAAGGTTCCGCTTCGCGACTAAAACCCCGGGCGCCCCGGGTCCACCAGGGAGTTTGTGCGGCGAAATGAAAACCGCGTCTTTATACACGAATGGATTGACGCTTCCGTCTTGTAAAAATCGCACCGGGTTCATATCCACGGGTAAATAAGGCGCACCAGCGGCGTAGTCCCAGAAACTCAAAGCGCCGTGTTTGTGAAGCATCTCCGTGACAGCTGAGATAAATAAAAGAAAGTGTCAGTCTTGCATGGGAACACAGTCTTGGGATTTGGGAAATACAACACGTACCGTCGACATCGGCGCAAACGCCAGTGACGTTTGACGCGGCGCTGAAGGAGCCGATTTTCAGTTTGTGGTGTTTGAACTTTGTTAATGCCGAAAGTAAACTCTCGCGGCAGATGTTTCCATCTTTTCCCTCCCCTATTTGCACCACCATCGCGCAGCTCTCTCTCCATGGCAGAATGTTGGAGTGGTGCTCGTGCGGGCCCACGAACACCACCGGTTGTCCCGCCGCGTCGCTGTCCGCCCGCGGCGGCAAATGTAGGCCCAGAATCAAAACCAACTTGTTAATAGCGGAAGTGCTTCCGCTTCCCGCGAAAACCACCACGTCCGCGTGTTTGTCCGAATAACCCACCCTCGCGTTACACGCCTGTGCGATGAGCTGTCTGGCTTCTTGCCGGAAACACGTGCTCTGAAGACCGCAACTGCTCGTGGTGGTGTGCGTGTTCGCGTACAACGGCAGAACCTCGGCGCGCACAAAGTTTTCGATGGATGTAAGCGCGCGACCGGAAGCGGTCCAGTCCGCGTACAGCATCGCTTTCTCACCGAAAGGACCGCTGAACGTGGCGCCAGCGCCAACGACATCGCGTCGGATGTTGGCCAGGCGGTCGTCCTCCATCTCGGGTAACACAAAGCAACAGCTGCGCCTCCGCCGCCGCCGCAACAAATGATGACAACGCTTTGTTTTCTTTTTCTTTCGACGCCGACTTGAAAAGCTCTTCACCTCCTCACGGCCTTCCATTCTTTCGGTGCCCGCAGGGACCTCCCCGATGGAAGTCTTCCGGGGCTTGCACTGCAAGTTCCGCGGTTTGTTCGACAAAGTGGACCGTGAGCTACGGGAGGACACGGAACGGGCTTATGGTGACTTGGAAGCGCAGTTCCACTGCGTGGAGCAGGTGCTTCACAAAACCGCGTTGCCCTCGATCGCCCCGCGGGTGAAGTATTCGCTGCAGCGATTTTGCGACGTCTCAACGCTGCTCCAAGTGCTGCGCCAGCCCACGGGGGATGGGGACACCTCGCGAAGCAAGCTGCAGGTGTGGCAAGACTTGAAGGTGCTTTCTTTCGCCAGGGCCTTCGCGGCGGTGGTGAGCCTGGTCATCGTGAGCATGCAGATGCGCTTGATGTTAACCGTGTTGAGTCGGCAGCTGTTTTTAGAGCGCGCGATGGAGGGCACGAAGCGCGGGGCGTGTTGGCCGGTTCTGGATATGCAGGCGCAGGAGTTTTTTCTTTCCCTTGTGGAGAAGGGTTTCGGGACGCGAGGTGTTGAACAGCTGGTGGGTGTGGTGAAATCCATCACGAAGAAAAGCGTCGGGGACTTGGCGTTGTCAAAGTCAACAAACGCCGAGGAGTTGCGTTTGGTGTTGCGCAATTTACAAAAACAAACCGTGCCCACGGTGGTGTCCGGGGACTGGGGTTTGGGAGTTGCTGAGGCCACAAAGTCCACAGACGATACTAGTGAGGCCACAAACAGCACGAACGATACCGGAAATTCCATAAAAGAAAACAATTGGGACACCAACCTCCTTCCGTCGGACGACGACGTGCGCGCGATGTGGCGCGCGCGGGTGGAGACAAAGGAAAACGCCGCGAGTGGTGATTCAAACGATTCAATAAAGGAAAACACCCAAACCGCGGACCTGGTTCTTTCCATGGTCACTGAAATTCGAGCCGTGGTGCGGAGCCCGGGATTCGCAATGGCGCTTACGAGCGCGTTGGAAAACGCGTGGGACGTGTTTGAGCAACGCGCGACACACGAACTGTTCGTACAAAAAGAAATTACGCAAATGCCGGTCGCTAAACTAGTACCCGCGTTGTCCAACTTGTCGGGGGACGTTCTGAAAAAACCGGAGTCGCTCTTCGCAGCGGTCGCAAGTTCCCCGAAAGTGGTGCAGCTGACGCGGGAGATGTGGTAGGGTTTAGGGTGTGATGTGATATGACCGTGTATGTGCGCTGTATTATGGATTGCGCTGAGCACTTATTATGGATTGCTTATATTACCTTTACCTTTACCTTAACACCTTCAACTCACAACCGTCTTCATCGCTTCCGCATCGCCCTGTGCACGAACTCCTCGCCCCGTTTACTTTTCAGCCACTTGTTGATGTCCGATTTCCCGCGCAGGAGCATCTCGCGAAGATTAGCCTCGTCCGCGGGGATGAAGGTGTTTATCCTGGCCAGTGGTTTTGACGGCACCAAATCCGCGCTCCAGGACGCGATGTCATCCAGGTCCAGTCCTATTTTCAGCGAAGTTGAACACAGCGCGGGCAGGTTGTTCGTCACGCCGCCGTCCATGCAGATCATCCCGCGGTGCACACAAACCCCGGGGTGCGTCCAGGTTGGGATGTACTGCGCCGCGATCACCGCGTTGATCAAATCGTCTCGCGACTTGAATGAAGTTTGCAAATGGTTGTGCGGTACGGGGAACATGCTCGATATCGATATCCAAAGCTTGCCTTGCACAATTAAGTGCGCGTTCTCAGGCAAAGTTGTGTGCAGTAGGTACCGGCAAAACTGCCCGACACAAGTAAGGTGTCCTAACAAATCGTGTCTGTACGCCTCCGCGATCGCCGGGATGTGCGCCCAGATATCCGCGGGGTGGACGCCGCAAGCTGTGATTGTAAAAGAAAAGTGTCAGTCCTTTCGTAATGTTCTTAACTTGTATGAGCAAACAGTCTACTTGTGATGTATGTAGTTGTAACAGTTATTACTAGTAGTACACTCAAACAGTCACAGAGGGGCAGTAAACAATGTTGGGATTTGGGAAACACAATACGTACCGGCGACTGTCGCGACTAGCGCGCCGATGCTGGCCCCTGAGAACTTGACGTTTCGCAAGCCCTCCTTTCCAAGTTTGTCGAACAACCCCCAGTACACCCCTAAGTGGTACCACGTCCGGAACCCGCCTCCGCACATGGCGACTGACGCTTCGCCATCCCCGATTCTTTGCACGAACTTTGGTTTCCACAGCGGTCGCCGTGCAATCTCCCAAAACAATATCCAAAACACCAACCAGCACCCCAGCGCGATGTTCACGGGCACGCTGAATACAACGCGACACGCAGTGAGCACGACGCTTTGTGTTTTTGGTCGCACGTGCGGATTGCGGCACGGGAAAAGCACGGCGTGCAGAGCAAGATTGACGAGGTACAAGCATGTGAGAAACGAAACGAGCTCGGGGAGGTGGCCATCCAAAGCCCAAGCCCTGGCACTGGCACGATCCGACATGCCGCAAGCTCGCAGCAGCTGAGCTGGCACAAATCTCAAGGCCCGAGACACTGCCCTGCCATGCAGGCAACAGTGGTGCGCGAAGCACGAGCGCACGCAAATAAAACCAAACAGTTTTCTTGGCAAAGCACCTCTCGTTTCCTGCTTAAAACTTTGCCACGTCACCAGTGCTCACTTCAGCTGGCACAGGGTTGCGGTACCTTCGGCCCGGGGACCTTGTCCGCGTGTGCGCGTGTGTTTGGCCACGCGCGCGATGGCGTGCTTCGCGGCGGCCCCAGGGCGGGCGTGGCTTGGAAACGCACCAAGGGTCGTGTCGTCCGGTCGAAGCAAGGGTGGGAACAAAACGGGGTTGGTAACAGGCCGATTGCGTCGACCGAGCGCACGCCAACCGGTCTGCCACGCCTTCCCCCCCAGCGAGCTCGCGCAACTCGCGTTGCGCGATGACTACGACCCGGTTGTTTTCCTGTTCTGCGCCAACGCGTTGTTCCTTTCCGTGGTGCTGAACGTCCTGAACTTCGGCCTCGATCGCGACCCAACATCCGGGGACATCTCTGTGCCGCCCGGCGGAGTGCGCGAGATGTTCGCTCGCACCAAAAACGGACTGGTAAAGTCATTCAGTTCCTACGCCAAACTACCGTTGTTCATGCAGTACCCGGTGTTCATGACCCCGGAGCTAACCGCCGCGGTGGGGGAGCTGAAGGTTGCGAAAAAGAACGCGTTCAACGCGAGGGGCACGCCGGCGGCGCGGGAAACGGCGGAGGCGTTTCAGCGCGCGCGGAGAAAGTGCGTCGGGCTCGGGTTATCAGAGGACTCGTCGCTGCTCGCGTCAGCCTCAGCGGAGGAGAAACCGTAGTTATTATAATAATATGTCATGTGAGGTAATACGCAGTCACTCTGGACAACTATATCACACTCATGTTTCAGGTCAAGCCCTGTATATCGTACCATTTCAACACTACAACCATCAAAAAAGAGATTACAAAAGTCGAGCCCTCCTAATTTCCCGGTTTCGACCCGATACTCGTATCGGCATCCCCCGACGCGCGCTTGAATCCCTGGTAGGTTTTGTGAAGCACCTGCTGCAGGGAGTTTCTTAGTGTGGCGGGGTAGAACGGCTTGGACATGCTGCCGTTCATCCCAGCTTCCTTGACCTTGGCGGTGTACTCTGGCCCGACGTTGGCGCTGAGCCCGACGATGACGTGCGCTTTTCGGCGTTTCTCCAAATTTTCCGTCTTCGCGTAAAACGTTTTTTCAAACTCCCGGATTTTAACCGTCGCCTCCGCGCCGTCCATCACGGGCATCATCATGTCCATCAAAATACAGTCGTAGTTCCCCAGCCCAGCGTTCAGGCGCTCGATGACCATCTCCACGGCTTCTTTCCCGTGATTCGCGATGTTGATGTCAGCGCCCGCTTTGACAATAGAGTACTTGGCCATCTGCTGGTTCATCAGGTTGTCCTCCACCAGCAAAACAGACATCCCGGCAAGGTCGCCGGGGGAGTCTTTTTTAGGGGCGGTGTGGGCCCTACTAGTGGTAAGATTAGTGTTGTTAGCACTGTTACTGCCTCCAACCGTATCCGCCCCGTCCGGCTTCTCGCTGCTCGAGCGCGACACGGACGAGTCCCTTCTTTTATCTTTCTCCACGCGCCGGCGCTCGGAATCCACCGCCGCGTCGATCTCGGCCGAGTCCATGCTTGTCCGGCCCAAGTTCTCCACAGTGTTCACGGCCGCGTTGACCCCCGCGGCTTCTAAACGTTCCTGGAGCTCGTTGTGGTCCCCCGATGCGATTGAGTCGTGCAGCCACTCCGAGTTCGAGGACAAAACCTTTTCGTTCGCGCCGCCCTTACTCGCGAGTTTCGTGACGGCTTTTAAAAGGTCCGAAGGTTTCACCGGCTTCAACACAAACTGCACGTTGGGTTCGTCGGGTATCGTCCTGTGAAGCTCCATTAGTTGGTAGGGGAGGCCTAGCACTAACAAACCAACCGGGTGTTCCGGGGTTTGCGCCCTTACGAACTCAAGCGCGTGCGCCGCGCCGTCCACGCTGGCGAGCACGATGGCGCTCCCCAACCCCGAGGCTTGGGTGATTTTCTCGCCGACGTCCACAAGGCGCTGCGCCGTGACGTAGTGCACTCCGGGCCTCGCGCCGAAGCACTTGAAGATATTCCCCACGTGCTTCCTGGTGTTGTCGTTGACCGAGGGGTGGAACAAGCATCGCGCGTTCGGAGGGAGCCGGTCGTGCGGGCCGTCGTCCAAGGTATCCTCCACAAAATCATCCGTCTCGTTTGCGTCGTGTGTTGAGCCTTCAAATCCGTCAACCGACACGCGCGGCGTGCCGACCGAATGCGGCGCGTCGAACTTGTGATTGTGAACGAAAAGGGACAGTCTTTAGTAATGTGTATGAGCAAACAGTCGCAGTAATCGGGCCGAACAGGGTTTGGATTTGGGAAAGGCCCAATCATACCTTGAAGAAGAACCGGGTGTACTCGTTTTCGATGGACTCAAAGTCAATGTTCCCGCCCATGCACTCGATTATTGCTTTGGTGATCACCAAACCGAGGCCGGTGCCTTTGACGTTCGCGGCGGTGTGGTCTGCGGGCTGGCAAAATGGCACGAACAGCGCGTGTTGTTTGTCCGCCGGGATACCGACGCCGTTGTCCTTAACCTCGAACGAGAGTTGCGAGGTGTTGGGCTTGTCCGGAACGGGCCGGATATCAACGGTGAACTGCACGAGCGCGGTGCGCGCGTCTTTCACGTTTCCGCAGCCTTGTTGAGCGTCCACAGTACGCCCGTCAACGTTTGAGCTGAATTTAATCGCGTTGTCCACCAGGTTAATGCAGCACTGTCGTAAACGGAAAAAATCCCCAACGAACTTGGTGTTGAAGTGTTCAGGTTGGTTTATGAGCATCAGGAGCTCGACCCCACGCGAGCTCGCTTTTTGCGAAATGTCCGTGACCTGCTCGATGAGCTGTCTTATGGTCCACACGTCCTCTGAGAGTTCGATGCTGTCACTCGAGCCGCTACTCCCGTCCTTCGCGCCCTCGAACTTTGCGAAATCCAAAATCTGGTTAATCAAACCAAGCAGCGCCTCCGCCGGCGTCAGCGACGCTTTGATGAACGAGTTCGTGAAATCCGTGAGCTCGCCAGATTCCATGGCTAAAGTGTTGAAGCCGATTATACTGTTCAGCGGTGTCCTTAACTCGTGCGTGATGTTGAAAAAGAACGCCCTTTGTACGTTTGACATGTGCACGGCGAAGCTCGCGCGTCGGTCGTCCAAGGCTTCGATGAACCGCAGCGACCCGGCGCTGTGATTGTAAAAGAAAAGTGTCAGTCTTGTGTTGGGCGATGTATGGGGTATGGGTGTACTGTATGGGCAAACAGTGCACTTGTGTTGTATGTAGTATACTTCCTTTTAATGACTAGTGTAGTCGTCCAGGGGCAGTAAACAGTGTTGGGATTTGGGAAAGGCCCAATACGTACCTGATCACTAGCGAGTACGTGAACTTCGTTAAAACGTCGTTGTACAGGTATAGGTCGTGCTGCTGCTTGCAGTTAAGGTGGCCGTACTCGGTGAGGAAGTATATCGTCGGGTAACCACTCCAGGCGACGCACTTTAGGACCGCTATTACGATCAGTCGGCCTTTGTCGAACACGCCCATCTTGGCAAACCTCAGAATATCGAGAAGCGCGGAAACGGAGTGGCCGATGACGTAGAAAAAGCTCGCCATGCTGATTCCCAAAAAAAACACCCGCTCGAACCCGGCGGTAAGCGGCATCACCAAGCCGCACAGAAGCATCAAGAGATCGACGGCGATGAGGAGCTGGCGGTTCGCGGGCTGGTACCCGGTGAGCTCTATGGATATTTCTTTATCTTTGGAAGATTTCCTCGAAGAATCAATTTCCTTCTCCTGCGCTGTTTTATCTTTCCTCGGCAGCGCCGCGAACGCGTACGCGTGTAAGTTCTGTACTACTAGCAGTAAAACAGGAGTGGTGAACATCCACTCCAGTTGTCGCAACCCCGAAAACGAAACCGTTCCGCTCGCCGCGTGCACCGCGCCGCCGTACACGACGTACCAGTCACGGCCTTTCCACATCTCGTAATGCGTCCACGCCGCCACGGCGCTGATGAATGCGACTTGAAGGTTAAGTTTGCACTTACTCGCGTGCGCGGACCACGCCGCGGCGTTCAGGTTGAACGCAAGGGCGGTGGCGAAAATCAACGTCGCGTATAGCGCGTCGAACTCCGCGACGTGCTCCTGTGGGCCGCCCGGCGTGGAGCCTGTGATTGTAAAAGAAAAGTGTCAGTCATGTATGGGAAAACAGTCTTGGGATTTGGGAAATACAAACGTACCGGGAAGAAAACTCGTCACGGAAGACGGGGCGAGCGCGGTGTACCAGCCTCTTAGCTGGTTGTTTAGGACGACGAAGAGACCGAAAAAGACTGGCGGTAAAAAGGTTAGGAAGGGGGATGAGGGGACACGCAGGGTTAGCGGGGTAGCGAGTACGGCGGGCGGTGGATGGCAAGAAGGAGGCCAACGTGAGCTGGCAAGGAATCAAGAACTGGAAGTACACCTTCGCGGGCATTGTGTTCATCACGGATGAGACCAGCATACGCGAGATTACTTCTTGGGTACTCCCCGCGTTCGGCTTCGATGTTCCTTTGGTTCACATCACAGAAGGGATGCACCGAGAACACACAGACGCGGTTCGTGCCTTGCAAGACAAAAGCTTGTGGACGTCGCACACCGTCATCGTCGTAGACCAGAGTGGCTCGATGCGAAAGACGGATGTCGAGGGTGGAGCGACCCGATCGGACGCGGTGTGGATCACTTTGGCACTGACTTGGGTGCAGGACGAGATCCTCGCTGGAACTCGAACGAGCACTGACGTTTTGTCAGTCGTCAGCGTGAGAAACAACAGCGAACTGATCGTGGACACAGAGCCCGTGGACTGGTTGTTGTTCAACAAGCTTATTGCGTTCCTACGTACCTCGATGCCAGGGGAGCATGACAACTATGTGCAGGCCATCAATCTCGCGGAGAAGTGTCTGATGAGGAACACGGTGGGGAGCTGTGCGCTGGCGTTGCTGTTTTTTTCTGACGGGAAGCCAAGTGATAAATACAAAAAGCTCCCCACCGCCACGAAAATGCATTTGGAACTGTACGAAGAGAGCGAAAAGAGAGCGATGCTGATAGAAGCGCTAGACGACGCGCGTGAAGAGGAGATTGCCGGTCGCATCGGTGCGCTCGCTTCGCGTTTCGGCCGGCGACTCACCGTGGGTAACATCGGTTTCGCTGCACCTTCAGAAGAGTTCTCAACGCTTCAAGCCATGACCGATGCGTGCGCGGCGTATCAATGCCAAGCGAGCTTCCACAAGCCGACGCTGACGGCGCAGTCGCTGCACAGTATCCTGACCGGTCTTTACCGGTCTTTCTTCCACGCTAACGAATACAAAAACCGAGCTCACCGCCATAGGTGGTTCGAAGCAAAGAACGGTTCGCGACGTTCGGCGAGAGTCGCAATTCCAGGTGACTGAGGAGACTGTCGTGACTGAACAGGACTGGTGGTCGTACTCTCGTGAAGACATCATTGTCCGACAAGTGTGGGGGGGGCGTAGACGGCGAGGATGGAGCACGACGAAAAAGCCCATTCACCCAGATGCGAATGGCGTCGCGATGAGGAATCAAATCTTCGGCGAGGGTGCTGAACGGATTGTCAGCAAGTTCCGCGAGTTTGACGTTACCGGAAAATTCGTCGGGCCTTGGATGGTCGCGAAGCAAAACAGGTTCATCTACGACGAGAACGACGAGGACCATGCACAGTTCCACCGATCATTTTGCTCTACTCAACAAACCGCGGAACGCATTGCCCTGAAGTTCAACGAGCGCCTCGCCACGATCCCGGGAGTGACCTCAAGCACGCCGCGGATTAAGTTCCTGGACTGTCAAGTGTACTTGATATATGACGTGAACCTAGGCGTGATGGGCGTTCTTGTTGAGAAAATGCTGGACGTTTCGAAGTACAAGAAATGGAACAGCAACAACGGATACGTCGACGGCTTGACAGGTGTTCCCGATGCTGTTCCTGATGTCCCCGATGAGGAAACCCCCATCGAAGGGGTGTTCGCTTCACTCGACTTGGGCGCCATCGCGGAGGGTGACGAAGAAGAGGAGAGCGAGAGTGACGAGGAGTTGCTGGAGGAAGATACTCGGGACTTGACACGCACGACGGCGAGTGATCGTCGCGTCGGCGTCAAGTTCACCGTGGCGGATATTCCCCAGGCATTTTCGTGCTTTGCATACAGTCAATCGGGCCGTAGGTACCTGGTGTGCGATTTGCAGGGTGTCCTGGATGAGTCAAGCGAGACGCCGTGTTTCGAGCTCACCGACCCGGTGATTCACTACCGCAGCGTGAGCGGCTGGAAAAACGTGTTCGGAAGGACGGACCGCGGCCAGAAAGGGATCGACTCGTTCTACAAAACGCACGAGTGCAGTGACCTCTGCGAGGCGTTGGAGAAGACGTGGCTCGAAACTAAGGCTGAATCGTAACAACGTAAAAGACATACCTTCAGGTAAGACAGTTGCACGTTGTAGTCTCCGGTCTTCCGGTGTCAAAATTCGTCGGCCTCGTCATCAATAAAAACGAAAAAAACGCAAAATATCGTACTCATGTCACAACACTACTCACGACTAACATATCACACTCATATTTCAAGTATCGTACTCAGTTCAAGACTACAATCCTTTAAAAGTTTCCTCGGAAAAGCTAACGGCGAACCGGTCGTTCAACGCGACGTCGCTTTGGCGCACTTTTGCTCTTGGCGGGTCGAGGTATTTCTTCGCCGCTTCACCGAAATCGCACGCCCTTTCCTCAACCTTTTTAAAACAAAAGAACGCCACTTTGGGGGACATTTTTGTTTCAACGACCTCCATGCCTATGGTGGCGAGCTGTTTTGTTAAAATCGATTGCGTCGAGAACGGCGAGTTTTCGATTGTTCGCCTGGGAAGCATCAGGAAAAACAAACCGCCGGGCGCTAAGTGCGACCTCGCCAGCGCCAACATCCGCCCGCGCTTCAATGCCGAAGAAACGCAGTTCAAGACCATCGAGCACACCACCACTTTGTATTCCTGTGCAGGCGTGATGTCAAAAAAATCCATCGTCTCGATTTTAGGGTGCTGGCTCTTGATATCCACCGCCCGCACGGCGAGCCAAGGCACGGCCAAAAGCTGCGTGTTCACCGCGCCCACCTCTAACAGTCGCAACTTCGGTTCGCTTTTTTTAGGCCGCATCCCCAACCTGGTGAGCACCGCGAACACCCACTTACACGTTCGGTGCCGCCCCGTGGTCAGCACGGAGGCTTCTTGGTACGCCTGCCGGCCACCCAGGCCCTTTAATTGGCGTTCGAGCTCCTTTTTCGAGCTCTTTCCCGCAGCGTGCGGACCGCTTTTGTGTTTGTTTCCATCGCTGCCGCCGCCCGTCACCAAATCCAGCTCGCGTTGTATCCGGTGAAACTCAGACGTGACGTGCCTGGCGCGTTTCAAGGACTTCATCGCAGACGGAACCAACGGCCGAGGCGGACCCGCCTTACCGCTCCTCTTCTTCGCCATGTCAAGGCGAAGAAGAGGCGGAGGGGAGTGACGAAGTGGCCGCCGACAATTGCTTTTTAGACTTGTCATCAACTCCCTTACACTAAAATATTGCGACGGGCGCTCGAGAACCGTTTCGTGGAGTGTCACACTCTGGGGCGGGGGCGGGGGGGCGGGGGCACCGTGTCTGCGTACCAATGCATGAAAGTATTCATTAAAGGAAGAATAAATGATGATACAATCCTCGGGCCACGGCAAGCGCAAAGGCACGTAGTGGACGCCGTCGCTACTGCCGCCACTGTGGCTTCGCTGTTACTAAATCGCCGCTACTTCGCTGCTACTATTAACATCGCCGGTCCTTTTTGGTCAGCATCAAGCTTCGTGGACGCCAAAATGGAGGCGATTACGCACGCACGATGACGTGCTCGTCAATGACGTGTGTTGCGCTGCACGTATGTATGATCCGCGCAAGTATTTACGGACTGCGGTTGCGTTCCCGCGCTCGCGCTCTGCAAGGGCGACAAAGGCGAACCTCTTTTTGTTGCGCGGAGTGAAACGCGCGCGACGCGACGAGTGACACTTCGTTGGGCGGGGGCGAGTGGGGGCGGGTATCGGAAACAGCACCCTATACGTTACGTGGACTGGTTTCAACAGCAACCTGCGCCGCCCCGAGTGGAACAACGCCATCCCTGGCCGGCCTTGGTAACTTCATGGATGGGAAATTTCGCAACACGTTCAGATCTGATAAAGTACTCTTCCCTCCAGACGATGCACTTGCTCGTCCGCAAACCGAAGATGCACGCTTCAACAAGTGTTGTATCGCTCACGAGAGGACCACGGGTGCTACGTGTTATGGATGTCTATGACGATTCATTGGAAATTGGAAACCCAGGCGTGCGCCTGTGTGTGTGCCGTGCCGCCTTGGTGCTTAACGTGATGAGTGAGAATAAAATTTCGTCAAAAGTGGTTTTTAGGGCAACAAGACCAACTCAAAATCGTGTTGAGCCCATCAGTTCGTGCCGCGCGGGTCCACACTTCCGATGTCGACTCCAAGGAAGGAGCGGCTTGTGTCGCCACGCAAAGACAACCCCGACCTTTTCAACTCGCCTCAGCCCGCTGGCGGCGGCGCGGGCGATGACCTCGACGAAGACGAGGAAGGGTTCGCCACGATGTCACAGCTGGCGTACCAGAAACCGACGTTTCCCGCGGAGGAAGAAGCGCTGGGGCACGGCGGGTCCCGGGCGGGTAAAATAGTCATCGACCCCGTGCACGGGCACATGTACTTCCCCGGGTTGGTGGTGGATGCGATCGATACGCCCCAGGTGCAAAGACTGCGGGAGCTGAAACAGTTAGGCACCGCGTACTACGTCTTCCCCGGATCGTCGCACAACAGGTTCGAGCACTCGCTAGGTACGTGTCACCTCGCGACGAACATGTACGAGGGTTTGCGGCGAAGTAGTGGTAAAGCAGTGCGACAGCACGTGAGCCAAGCGGACAAGCTCGCGGTGCAGCTCGCGGGGCTTTGTCACGACTTAGGGCACGGACCGTTTTCGCACGTCTTCGACAACGAGTTTCTTCCAAAGCGACATCCCAACTGGGATCCTAAAAACCCGGCGTGGTCGCACGAGTCAATGAGTAGCGACATGTTCGAGTGGATGGTGGAGGACAACCACATCGACATTGATCAAGAAACAGTTAGGAAAGTCCGTGACTTGATCACCGGCGACGACGCGCGCGCGCCACCCGGCAAAAAGTTCCTGTGGGACATCGTGGCGAACAAACGAAACTCCGTGGACGTTGATAAGTTCGAGTACATCATGCGGGACGCGTACAACACCGGCGTGAAGGGCAGTGTAGATATCTCGCGGTTACTCTCCATGATCAAAGTCATTGATGACAAAATCTGTTTCAAAGCCTCCGAGGTGTACAACGTGTACGAGCTGTTCCACACCAGGGCGTCGCTTCACCAGAAGGTGTACACGCACAAAAAAGCGAAAGGCGTCGAGTACATGGTCGTTGACGCGCTCGCGGAGGCGGATATCGTGTGGAACCGGGAAATTTCAAACGCGATTTGGTCGCCTCAGGAGTTCATCAAGCTGGATGACACGATTTTGAAAAGAATTGAGTGGAGCCGGGAGCCCGGGTTACAGAAAGGTCGGGACCTTGTTCGGCGAATACGCACGCGGGATTTGTACACCTACGTAAACGAATACACGGTGCCGGAGCACGACATCCCGAACTTCACGCCGGTTTGCGAAACAGACATCACTACGTGCCAGGGAGACAACAACGTTCCAGGTGGGTTACGCCCAGAAGACATCGTGGTGCACAACATGAAAATCGATTACGCCATGAAGAACAAAAACCCGGTGGATAGCGTGTTTTTTTTCCAGGAGTACGGCGACAAAAACTGTTTCCACATCGGCAAAAGCAAAGTCTCCGTGTTGCTTCCTTCGAACTTCATGGAAAGGAAAGTCCGGGTGTACTCGAAAAACCGCTCGCAGGAGTACGTAGAAGCCGTGGACCAGGCGTTCGTGAACCACCAGCGGCGGATGTACGCCGCGGCGCAGCAACTCACGCCGGCGCGGAAACGCCGGCGCAGCGCCACCGCGGTTTTCAACGAGGAGACGAGGAACACGCAGTGATGAGAGATGGAGTTTAGGGATTGAAATATTCTCCCTGTAGGCATCTCATCTTGTATCTATTCAGACGAATTAGAGAGCACTTCGCACCCAATGCTCGTTCAGATTTTATAGGCACGCCCCGACTGTTCACTCAGATTTTCTCACTCACGCCCAGCATTTTCTTCACGCTGTCCGCTGCGTTTTTGAACCCCTCTGCTGCTTTTTGCGCCGGCATCCGCGTTTCCTCTTCAGGCGGTATGATGTACACCAAATCACCGGGCGGCTTGAACATGGATTTCGGGTCCGCTTTGTCAAGCACCATGAACCCAAACTCGAGTTCCTTCGCTGCTTTCAGCATGGGCATCCGGCGGCACATCTCTTCGAGCTGGATGATGTCCTTGTAAATGGCTTGCCCGATGTTGTTGCGCAGCGACGAGAGCGCCAGCTCTTTGCTCATGTCGCTCCCTAAGCCCTTGACTAACGTGTTCGCGGTGCTTCCCCCGGTCACCACGTTTAACGGGTACCAGCTCTTGAACCCCTTAACGGAACGGACGTAAATCACGAACTGCTCGTTGTCCGGGTCGATCGGGGGCATGTATTGTTCCCTGCCGTTCGCGAGCGTGGCAAACGAATTTGAGGACATTTGTCAGCGGATGAGGAAAAGAAAAATGGGATGGATAAGCCGAGGACCGGGAGGGGTGGTCACCGCCGGAGACACGCGAAACATGGTGAGTTGCCCCGGGTGTGGCAAACGACTCAACGCAAACGGACTTACATGGAGGGCTGACCGCCGGGGCGACCGCTTTGTTGGCCAGCGCGTTTGCCGCCGCCCTTGCCCTTCGCGGAGACATGAAGGCCAGCGCGCGTAGGCGCGGCCACCGCGTTTACGCGCTTTGCCACGAGATCGCGCGCACCCCGGGACGTGAACACAGATCCCCGGGCGGAGGTAACAGGTGCGGTGCAACAAGACATCATCGTAACGCTTGTCATGTGTTTCTCCTGGACCGACGGCGCTTAGCGTTGTGCCGGGGCGACGGACGCGAAAGTCTTCACCACGTTGATTCGATCGGCCACGTGTCGATCGTAAATCCGCGCGCGACGTCTGGTGGGATCGTCTTTGCTTTTCTCCGCCACCGCCGCTCTTTCCCGTCGAAACCACAGCCTCCGCGAGACTCCGGTGCGCGCCTCGCGCCTCCCCATCTTACCGTACTTGGCGGCTCGTGTTGGGCGTGACGTACGGCTACTCCTGCCGCGTCCCGTCCACGCCTGACGCGATGCCGGTTGCGCCGGATGCCCCTTCTCCCGCATCGCCGATACACTTCGAGGTGCTCGCCACCGACGGGCGCGCGCGCGCGACTCGTTTGACGTTCACTGCTGGCGACCGCAAGTGTCTTACTCCGATGTTCATGCCCGTGGGCACGCAGGGCAGCTTAAAGGGCCTGACCTCGCAGCAGCTTGTGGATTTGGAGTGCCAGGTCGTGCTCGGGAACACGTACCACCTGGCGAACCGGCCCGGGACGGATGTGCTGGAATCCCAAGGCGGGCTCGCGAGGTTCATGAACTACAAACAAGGCGGCACGCTGACGGACTCGGGGGGTTTCCAGATGGTCAGCCTTCTGGACCTGGCGGATATCACGGAGGAAGGCGTGATGTTCCAATCACCAGTGGACGGTAAGGAAATGCTGCTGACACCGGAAAAGAGCATGCAGATTCAAAACGCAATAGGCGCCGACGTGATAATGGCGCTGGACGACGTTGTGTCCTCCGTGTCTTCGGACGCGGCGCGGTTCGAACAAGCCACGCACCGAACCCTGCGTTGGATCGACCGGTGTATCGAGGCGCACGTGAACGTTAAACATCAAGCCCTGTTCGGTATTGTGCAGGGGGGGCTGGATTCACGGCTACGATCAATTTGCCTCGAAGGGTTGATCAAAAGAGACAAAGACCTGCCGGGGTACGCGATCGGCGGGTTAGCGGGCGGCGAGGAAAAGGCGGAATTCTGCAAGGTGGTGAAACAGTGCTGCGATGCGCTTCCCCAAAATAAACCACGGTACGTCATGGGTGTCGGGTACCCCCTGGACCTGGTGCTTTGCACAGGACTAGGCGCGGATATGTTTGACTGCGTGTACCCGTCCAGAACCGCGCGCTTCGGCACGGCGCTGGTGGACGGCGGGACGATTCGGTTGCGGACTTCGGTACGTTTGTGTTTCCCAAATCCAAACACTGTTTACCACCCCTCTTTGAGTGCAGTACTAGTAACATTTACTGGCAACTGTTACAACTACATACATCACAAGTGCACTGTTTACTGCCCCAGGACGACTGCAGTACTTACAATACTACAGTACACCCATACTCAAGACTCAAGACTGACACTTTTCGGTTACACTCACAGGAGTTTAAAAACGACTACCGGCCCATTTGCGACGCGTGCGACTGCTTGGTGTGCAAGCAGTACACGCGCGCGGCGCTGCACGCCACGATCACGAAAGAACCACAAGCCGCGTCGCTGTTGACGTACCACAACATCAGGCACCAGATGAGGCTGTGTCAACAAATGCACGAGTCTATTCTCGACGGCGGGTTTGGATCCTTCGTGCGCGAGTACGTGCGAAAACAGTTCCCGAAAAAAGACGAACCCGCGTGGGTCAGGGCGGCGTTGCACATGGGGGGGATAGATTTGTAACAAGAAAAACGGGACTACGCTACTATTTACTACACGGAGTATGTCTAATTCTGGCTACCAACCTCCGTCTCCCTAATACAACGCCCCTCCTCCCGCTAGCGTCCTCGCGACGGCGACGCAATCCTCGTTCGTCGCGGCGTCGACCCACACGCGGCCGTTGAACCCGATGACCAACTCAAACGCGATCTGCTCGCCAAGCGCTTCCAACGCCTTGCTTCCCGCGTTCGAAAGCAAATTCTGCGCGCTGTGCGTGGCGCTTTGGTAGGTGTACCCTCCGTGCAAAACCCCGAGGCCTCCCGCTTTTTCAAACTTATCCACGCACGTCAACAGCGGCTCCGTGGTGGCGAATGACGTTTTCAAAACGCGGCAGTGCACCAAAGAACCCACCCCGAGTTTCGGGCGGTTGTGTTTCGTCGCGCCTTCGAAGGACAACACGGGAAGCACCGCTTTGTTCGGGGCGCCGATGTCCACGTTGTAGTTCTCGGCGTGCACCTCTGACACGATTCCAAGCACGGTTTCCCCTTCCGCGGGGATGTACCGATGGACACGCACGTCGAGCCAAGCTTCGCCTTCCCGCACGTTCAGGGTTCCCGCGAAGTGCGACGCCACATCAGTGCCCGACTTTTGTAACCCGTCCCCAAGACGCAGGTGCGACTTGCCCTGAAGAAACGAAGCGCTCGAGATGATCTCCCCAGGAAGCATCCTCCCAGGAGACGCGCTGTGGGCTTGACAGCGGGCGCCGAGGGCAGTGATTTTGGGCGGCGGCGGCGAGTTTTGTGAACCAAAAATTAAAGCTTCCAAGAACGTGAAACGCTTCGCCTCCCGCTGTTTTGGTCACGTGTGACCCGCTCGCGCGGCCCCACAGTTTGACGCGCGCGGCGACCGTGAGTGACAACAATATGGTGAGCCTGCATTTGTCACACGACATGCCAGACGTGGCCGTGCGACTTCCTCTTCACCTCCGCGTTTACCCGACCCTGCCCCTGGAAAAGCATTTTCGCCATGCGCTGGAAACGCACGATAACAACGGTTGCGACCGAGCGATGGCGCCCGCTACCGCGGACTGGCAACCGCTCGAGGAGCGCGAAGAAATCGGGAGCTCAGAAAAGTCTGGTTCGGAACACCCGAACCACATCAGCTCTGCGTATCGGTGCTCCAAGCACGTGGCGCGAGAAAAAGTGACGCGGCGACGCGACCGCGAGGCAGAGGCACCGCCCGAACCGACGAAACACGATTCGTTTGAAAACGCCGCGACGGCGTCCGCGCGTTCGGACGTCGTCAAAGCGGTGATGGTGTTCGAGGATGTTTTCCCGGAAGCGCTTGAACGCCCATCCGTTCCCCTGATGCAGCTAGACGCGGATTCGCTGGTGTTGGAGGAACTAGCGCAGGCGCTGAACCGCGAGTGCGGGAAACGTGTGAAAGTCATCGACTTGTTTTCGCACAACACGTGCGCGAAACTGTTGGCGTTCGTCGCGGCGCCGTGAGACGGCGCCGTTGATGTGTTTAGTTGGTTACGCAATCCATTTATTAGAAATACCCGCCGTACCGTAGGGTAGGTACAACACAGCTTTATATACCCTAAATACCTTCGCAATCTGATTAAACGAACGTTATGTTCCGCTGGCTATCCAGCAGCCACACGTCTAGCGAGGCGTACTCGTCAAGACACGCGTCCAGGACGTCTTTGCTGTGTCCTTTCGATATCAACAGCGCGGTGGCCCGTTCGTACGGAACCTCGCCCGTCCCTTCCTTGTCCGCCCAGTCCCGGATCGCCATGTACACCGCGGTGATCGGGTCCACTTTCGGGCCTTGGTCCTGTAACGTGTCTTCCAGGCTCACTTTGGACATCTTCATCAAACGCAGGGCTTCGTTCACGTCGTCCTCGATGACTTCGCTTGACCACCGTAGGCGCGCCAGGGCTTCCGAAAGCCGCAAAATCGAAAGCAACGTACGCGCGGTGGTGTACCCCATCGCCTTCTCACCCTGCTCGATCTCGTCCTGCCGCATCTCCGCGTACGCACCCGCGATGTACTCGGTGAGGGACTCGGGGACGAACGGGTGGAACGACCGCGCGTGCGCGATGTACGCCCGCAACTCGTGCGACACAATCGGCGTGAACGACAACGCGGGCGGCCGGCCTTCCCGGTGCACGTGAAGCACGTGGTGCGCGAGGGCGATGTCGCCTTCCGCTGAGGCGGTGTCCAGAATCAGCCACATCAGGTCGAACCGCGAAAGCAACGCCGCGGGGAGGTTTATGTTTTCCTGCGGCGTCGCGGCGACGTTGTACCGGCCGTACGCCGGGTTCGCGGCGGCGAGCACGGCGGTTCGCGCGTTCAGGGTGGTGGTTATTCCCGCTTTCGCGATGCTCACGGTTTGCTGCTCCATCACCTCGTGAATCGCAGTCCGGTCGCTTTCGTCCATCTTGTCGAACTCGTCGATGCAGCAAATGCCGTTATCCGCGAGCACCAGGGCGCCGCCTTCTAAGATCATCTCCCCGGTCACCGTGTCGCGCGCGACGGAAGCGGTCAACCCGACCCCCGAGGACCCTCGACCGGTGGTGTACACCCCCCGGGGCGCGACGGTGATGATGTGCTTCAAAAGCTGCGACTTCGCCACACCGGGGTCGCCCATGAGGCAAATGTGCACGTCGCCTCTGATTTTGATCCCATCCCCCAGACGGCGCGTCACGCCGCCGCAAAGCAAAAGGAGCAACGCCTTTTTGATATCGGCGTGTCCGAAAATCTCCGGCGCGATGCTTTGCGCCAACCTCCCGTAAATGTCGGCTCCCTTTCTGTGTTGTTTCAGCTTCTTCATGTCCTCTGAAGACACCGTGAAGTCGCTGTACCGCGTTTTGCACTGTGTCACCGCCATCGCCTCGACGTACGTGTTCGCCACCAACCCCGCGTGCATGGCTTTGAACCCCGTGAAGGGCCTCGGCAGGAAGATCCCGGTGATGCTCACCACGTCCCCGGGTCCCATGGACCGGGTCAAGTCCCCCTTTACCTGAATCGTGAGTGACCGCGGAATATGACCAACAGGCACGTCCTCCGAGATCTCTTGTACCTTGACTTCCTGGTACTTGATGAACTTACTGGCGCGCGTTTCCAGAAACAACTGCGGCTGCGCGCCGCCTCTTCTTGAGTTACAGTAACTGGACGGACACTTCGAAATCGGGTTGAAGCTATCACCAAGGACTTCCTGGTACACCTCAAAGTCGCACCCGTCACAGGTGAAGCACGCCACTTCTAACAAAGGCTTCACGTCCCCGACCCGGGTGCAAATGCCTTTGAACGTGACCAAGTGTCCAATCTCGGCGGCTTTGATTGATCTTATTGTTCGCGTCGCCGCTTTACCGCCCGGCTTGAAGAACACCCGGAAGCGCCTTTTCAAAATCTCAGGCAACACCCTGGGAACGTCTTCGCCGGTTTCGCCATCCGGACCAGCTTGTTCCCGCTGCCGAGTCAATACATCAAAAGAGTCCTCCTCCACCGCGCCGTACGAACGCTCGGGCATGAGCTCATCCGCGCACTGCGAGAAGAGCGAGATGTACCGCCTCGTGTTGCTCTGCACGTCTTCCTGGAACGTCTGCAACGCGTTGTCGGAGCCGCAGTGCTCCGCGAGATCACTCAAATCTATATCAAGCGTCTCCCGCTGTCGATCCGCGATCTCCTGTAACATGTCCAAGTACTTGAACCCATCACCGGTCGAGCTCGGGAACGATCTGAAGAAGGAGGCACATTTTTCTGTCGCGGGTGGGTGAACAGGGTGGTGGTCAGGCGGGCGCGCGTAGGGTACCAACGGCTCAACGAACGCGCGGAACACGTGCCAGTAACGTACCTTTCTCCGCCTTGTAGTCGGGATTCGTCGCCATGAGCCCGAGGTCGGCGCGACCACACGAATGAGTGCGGGTGCAACGACGAATTCAAAATAAGATGAGACGAAACTGAGGCGAGCCGCGCGCCTGTTCGCTCTAAAAACGATTTTATCCTTGGAAGGTTCTCTGTGTCTTCTCTGTTCGACACAATCAACACCCCCGCGCGCGCGTTCCCTAGGCCACACCTCACCGCACCTCCACGTCCCACCCCCAACATGGCCACCCCTCCACCCCCCGCTTCCATGGAAGCCGTAGTGGACCTCCGGTCCGAACCCGCCGGGTTCGTGGTGCGGCCTGACGGCCGGAAGGTCGCGTACATCATTGATGGCGATCTAAAAACCGCGGCGAACGTTTTCGTGTGCTTCCACGGCATGTTCAGCAACGCGAGTTTCTTCAAGAACGGCGCGCCTGAAGGCAGCGCGTTCGTAAGCATCGACCGCATGGGCTACGGTAAGTCCTCCTACGTCTCCCCAGAGAAGTTCTCGTACCAAGACATGGTGGACGACGCCAAGGCGATCATCGACAAATTTTCCCTCACCAAAATCTTCGTCATGGCGCACTCCGCGGGAGGCCCCAACGGCTTGATTCTGGCCGCCGCGCTTGCCCAGCCAGGTTCCAAAACCGAGGTCCTCGGTGTTGGCATCCTGGCCGGCGAAACCGAGTACACCGTGGAAGGCGCCCCACAAGTACCGGGGAACATCAAGTGTTTCATGGGAACTTGCGTCGGGGGGTGCTGCATTCCAGGTACGGCCGTAGGGGCTTTCCCAAATCCAGACACTGTTTACAGCCCCTCTGTGACCACACTAGTTTCATTCAAAGGAAGTACTTCCTACTGCTAGTAACGTATTTACTACTAGTAACATTTACCAGCATTGTGGTAAATTGACACCGTACTGGTAACTGTTACAAACCTGTACTCGCCGACTCAAGACTGACACTTTTCTTTTACAATCACAGTCTGCCCGTGCGTGTGCGACTGGGGCTTTTTCGGGGACTGGAAGCTGAAGCACGGCGCCTATCCCTACAAAATCGAGGATATCACTTGCCCGGTTGTTCTGTACTATGCGGAAAAAGACGCCATCATCGACGAGAAGCTGACCAACTTCACCGCGAAACGGTTACAAAACGCGACTGTTACGCTCATCCCCAAAACCGATCATTTCAGTTGCGCCACCCCCGCTTTCCAAAAGCAACTCGCCCTCGAAGTCATCGTCAAGAAGTAGATTGATGGTTGATTGATTGATGATTGATTGCAGTACGACACATGCTATCGCACTGTCGCGCGTTGCGACAGAACTTGAAAGGAGGGATGGAGGTTTAGAGTTTTCGGGGCTTCCGAGGAAAGCGTTACAACTCGAGGGGCGCTCTTTTCTTTCGTAACGTCCTAGGGAATGAATGAGATCCACAGCCACAACATCCGCGCACGACACCCTCCGTGATGCCCCCAAGACCCGAGCGTAGCTCCGATACTCCCGCGCGTGGTCGCATCGCGACTGCCGCGAATGAGTCCGACGCGCCAGAAGCCGTTTTCATTTCAATCCGCCTCCTACCTACGTCAATACTCATCTCACCGTGACCCCCCCTCCCTTGATGACGACCTTCCCCTCGCACACGTCGTACCTGACGGATATCCCGTCCAGCACAACCTCCCACTTTCCTTGGGTACCAACTTCATTTTCCAAATCCACCCGCTCGCGTTGGTGGAAACTTCTTATGTCGCGCTGCAGCGCCTGTTTGCAAAACGCGCAAAACTCCTCACCCGACTGGTACAAAGATCTGAATGCGGTACCCTTTTTCATCCCAGAGTTCCTCGCCCTCCACACTTCCCTAATACACGCCTCCGCGCCTTGTTCAAACTCCACGCTGGCGATTAAAAGCGGCTCGCCGTTCGGGTCGCTCGAGGTTTCGTCCACCCAAATCGGCGCGAAGGAATCTTCGCGCGAAAGCGCTTCGCAAAACGGCAAGTACGGTTTTATATCGAGCACGGGGGTTTCGTCGACTAAATCAGCACCTTCCACTTCAAGAACGCCGTGTTTCACGTCCACGGAGCGTATTCTGCACAAGCTCATACCTACTGGGTTGGGCCGGTGCGGCGAGCGGGTGGCGAGCACGCCCCTCCTTTCGCCGTTCAGTCGCGGCACGCGGACTTTCGAACGCGACGTGGTTCGGTTTTTGTCGTTATCGCCGCCTTCGTCGCGCAAACCTCCCATCCCTACATGCAGGTCCGTATTTTTGTGAAACACGTACACGAGCCAGACGTGCGAGAACTGTTCTAGGCCTTCCAGGGAACAGCCCTGGACGTGTTTCGCCAGCGTCAAACGGCCGCGCGCGAGCGGCACCAGCTGCGGCTGGCGCGGCGTTCCGTTGCGACAGGTGAAGCACGATTGAAACGTACCGATGGGAGTCAAGGGGAACACGGTCAGACCAGGGGGTCCATCCGTGGTTCCTTTGAGTTGATCGTCACCAGACACACGACACGACGTGCTTGCTGTGTCTTGCGAAGTGCCGTGTCTGGCGGTTTCGTTGTTATCGGCAACAGCATCAACGCCTGTCTTCTCGGTACGCCTTCCCAACTCGACTCCGCCGACATCCCCATCTCTCATCGACATCGACATCGCCATCAGTTTTAGTTTCACCTCGCGTAACTCTCGTTCCGCGTTTATTCGGCCTCGTCGCTCGCTCATCTTCCCAGAACACTCTCGGGAAAGAGCCGCTCTTAACGCCTCAACCGAGGCATCCTCGGGGGGGGGGGTCATGCAGCCCAAACGGCGCCGCGAGTTGTGAACATTTCTCGGAAAAAAACAACACGCGCTTTTTCGGAAAAGGGAAATGCGCACTCCCCAACGCCCAACCACCTGCTGGCGGCAGGTCCTTCAAAACGTCCGCACGCGGCTGCACGTTCGCACCAAGCGCTCGTCCGCGCCGTCATGTCGACTTCCGCGTGTTGTCCGCAGCACGTCTCCGCACGTGTTTTCTTGCGACAGCGCGTGGCCTTGGATACGCGTCCCGGGGCCTCAAATCGTGGTGTCGGTGCTGGAAAAGCTGGACACGCTCGGAGAACACGAAGGAGGGACTCAAGAATAACTCAACAGAATGGATGCCCCCCACGAAGCCGTGTTCCACCACAACGCAGGCCTGGTGTGTACACACGGGCTTCTTTCGACACGCCGTCCTCGAGCTGGCACGTGTCTTCAGAGGCCCTCGGTGCCGGCCTCGTGACCGAAACTCTGTGCATTTTGGAAACCAACCTGGATGACTTGTCTCCCCAAATCGTGGCGTACGCGTTTGAGGAGTTGCTCGCCTCTGGGGCGCTGGACGTGTGGTCATGTCCGGTGCAGATGAAGAAAGGCAGGACGGGGGTTGTTTTGAGTGCGCTTTGTGACCCGGAAACAGTGGCACGACTGGCCGAGGTACTGTTCAAGGTACGAATCGTTTTGGCGTTTTTCGGCGTCCCGGGAGATGTGTTTCTGCTTCATCTTCTAAATCCAAAGCGTCTTTTTCGTCGCGTCGCGCGACTGATGTTGCCTTGCCATCCACCGTGCCGCCGCGCTGATTTAAACCTCACTTTGTACTCATCGCACCGTCGTTTTATCCTCACGTAACAGGAAACCACCTCCCTCGGTGTTCGCGTCACCGAGTGTCACCGAGTAAGCCTGCCTCGAAAAGTAACGAACGTCAACACGCGGTGGGGCCCGGTTCGCGTGAAAGTCGGAACGAGGGAAACCTGGACGACGTCGGGCGCGGAGGAAACGAACGTCCACCCCGAGTACGACGATTGCGCGGCGGCGGCGAGAACAAACGGCGTGCCGCTGAAAAACGTGTTCCGAAGCGCCGTGGATGCGTACTTCGCGAGGAATCCGCAGGCGGAGTAGTTTCACACGCGTACACGTCGAGTTCGCGTTTCGCGCTTCCGGGTTTCCTTCTTCGCGGGGACGCACACACCACTTGAGGAACCACACCACTTGAGGAACCACACCACTTGAGGAACCACACGCCGCGCGAAAACGCGTCGAATCCGCGAGACGAGTAGTGGCGTTTAGTACGTCCGTATCGGCCTTAACTGTGTGATGACTACACCTACGACTACACCCCGCACGCAAGGCTCCTTCCCTTACTTTAAGCGTCCCCTGTGTTTTTTCCCGACCGCGCAAACCGTGGAAGGACGAACGAACGAAACTGTTGTGACGAAACATGAAACCGTCCGTGTATCGTCCCGAACTTCCAGTGCGTTGATGACAAAATCGAAATCGGCGCAAACCACTCGTCGCGACGCGGCCCCGACCGTCTCGTCGCGTCGGTTCGGCGTTTGCACGGAATCACTTCGCAAGCGGCACATGCAACATGTTTGGGCGAACGCAAAGCGCTTTGATCGTGTGTCTTCTCGGGGCGTACGCGACGTGCGTGCGGGCGCAGGACAAATCCTTTGTGAGCTTCGCAAGTGGCGGGTATCACAGTTGTGGTGTGCGCGATGATAACTCTGTGGAGTGCTGGGGATACAACCTACACGGGCAGCTCGGGGACGGCACCATGCACTCGCAGACCGCGGAACCCTCGTTCGTCCCTCGAGCTGTGTTAAATACGACGTCCTCCGCCCCTCCGAGCGACGACCACTGCGCAAATCTGTTTGACGGTGGGTGGGTCCGAGTGCGCCACGTACCGTCAGGAAGCTCATGGCACCCCGCCACGGACAATCTGGCGGGTACGCAATTGTATGGGGACCAAAATGACGACACCAACGCGTGGTCCATCGGCTTTGACATCACAGTCCCGGGATGGACGCAGTTTCTGTTTGCGACGGGCGACTGCGTGAAATGGCTCGCCGCGACGAAAGACGCGGTGAGTGGCGAAGAGTACAGCAACGCGCTTCGTCAAATTCTCGCGAGCTCGTTGAACGGGGAACCTCACCAGGCGAGGTGGTACAACCGCCCGGGATCCGAGGATCCCTGGGTTTCACTGGAAGATCACGGCGTGTCCGTGAACAACGGAGGCGTGCTTTACGGCGGGAGCAATTACGGAGGAGCTCACGCGACCAGCGTGGCGGCGCACGACGGCGCTGACGTGTACGTTCGCGCTGGTCCCCCCCCCATTTCCAAATTCACCGCGCACAGCCTTGGGCTTGGATTTCTGCACACCTGCGCCGTGCTTGTCAATAAAACCGCGGCTTGCTGGGGCAAAAACAACCACGGACAGCTCGGGGATGGAAACGCCGTGGACAGCGCGCTCGCCGTGCCCGTTGTGGGTAAGCGTTTCCCACCCAACACGTTCCGCCTTTGCGATTGCCCACACATTCCGACTGACACGTTCTTTTGTATCGTATCAGGCGTGACCGGCGTCGCGAGCCTGGCGGTGGGCATAGGGCACGACCACACCTGTGCGTTGCTTGAAAGCGGTTTCGTGGAGTGTTGGGGGAGTAATCAATACGGCCAGCGCGGGGTAGGCGACGTCGCGGCGCGATCGCGCGCCTCTTTGGTTACCCACGCGGACGGGTCCCCGATTTCAAACGTGAAGTCGCTGAGTGTTGGGTTTTACCACGCATGCGCCGTGGTTGAGAGCGGAGAAATGTATTGCTGGGGAAGCAATCGCTGGGGGCAGATCGGCGACGGCGGCGGCGGCGTCGGCGCGCTCGCGGTCAGCCCCACCGCGGTTCCGCGACCCGGCGGAACCCCGGTGAGTACCGCTAAAAGCGTTCATTGCGGACAATATCACACCTGCGCCGTGCTTGGTGACGACACGGTGTGGTGCTGGGGATTCAACGGCGACGGGCAGCTCGGCGTGGGCAACACCGCAAACACAAACGCGCTGACCGTCCCGGTTGCCAACCTGGAGGACGTTCAAAGCCAAAGTTTGTCCGTGGGAATCGCGCACGCGTGTGCTTTGCTAAAGAACGCCACGTTACGGTGCTGGGGAGAAAACTCACACGGGAGTCTTGGAGTTGGCGACATCACGGACAGGCTGATACCCGTGACCGTCGCCGGGATCGGCGACGCGCGGAGCGTGCGTTGCGGTTTGATGTACACCTGCGCCGTTGGTGCTCGCGACGATTCGTTTTGGTGCTGGGGGCGAAACTCGCAATACCAGCTCGGGTTAGACGGGTTGTCGACAAACAGGTGGGTACCCACCGAAGTGTCTGGGATTACAATGCTCCCTCGCAAGTGCACGTGCTGCGAGACGAAGATGAAAGCACGGGGATACGTCGTAGACCGGTGCGTGAGTTCGTGTGGTGCGTGAGTTCGTGAAAAGGCGAAGGAGGGTTTTTCGGTGCCGCCGTGTTAATTACACAAATTGTACTCACCTGTAATATTAACCGCTCTACTACCTTCACCGCATCTTCGGTACTTTCGCCAGTCGCATTCGCGTCGCGGCGCGACCAGTGGTTTTAGTTCGCTGTTTGCTGACTGTTCGCTATTTGGTGACGATTGAATGACGAGTTGGCGAAAGAAATCAATCACAATGAGTTCCGCCTCTCCGTGCTCTCAGAACAGCAGCCACAACACATGTACGAACAGCACGTACACCAACAACCCAAGCCTCCACAGAGGTCTTTTGTGCAAGTACCCGCTCGCTTTATCCAGCGTCACGGCGGCACGCAACACGTGTTTGTTCCGCAACAAACACTTACTACCCAGTCGTAGTGTCTTTTCCCGACCGCACAAACCCCTGTAAGTTAAGCGTGTCCGAGTTCAGCCCAGCTTGCTTTAGCAACTCCGTGGTTTCCATGCCGTTCGCCACGTCCCGAATGCGTTGAGCGATCTGTTCGACGTTCATCTTGTGACAGTTGAACTGGTCCTTGAACCCGTTCACGAACTCCACCGCCACGACGGGGGGCGCATCATCCGATCGCACTTTGTGCTCCAAAACACACTCCGGGTTGGACACTTTCGCGGCCTGGCAACGCTTCAGGAACTCCCGGACAGCGGCGCTTCGCTGGTCACTCGCGGAAAACTGAATGCGCACGCGAGTCAGCTGACGGAGTGGCATCCTCCCAGCCACGTCCGCCGCGACCGCGCGCGGAGTTTTGACGCAGGCCACGTGAAGACCCTGATTATAATTGGATTTATAGTTTTAGACTTGCCAATCTTTGCCGCACACCTCGGCGCACTCTCATCCGCGGCAGAGCAGGAGGACGGCCAAAAATGTCGTGACCAATGGGGACCGTCGCGTCGCCCTTACGACTGTTCTTCGAGCTCGCATCGCGGGGTTCAGGCCAGCGCGAGGCGCTTTCGTGGCACCCGGCGCCACCGCGACCCGTGGTTCGTTGGACCTACCGCCGTTTGTGGTTCGCGGCGGTGGACGGTGCGAAACTTCTCGTGTCAAGCGGTGCGGTCCCTTCCGCGGCCTCTGCGAGTCGTGGACAGAATGCCGTCGCGGTCGCGGTCGAGGAAGGCGTAGAGCTCGTCGTCGCGTTCCTCGCCATCGCCCTGGCAGGCGCGGTTATAGTGCCCATCTCGGCTAAGGAACCCCCAGCGCGCATCGCATCCATCTTAGCAGATGCGAACTGCCTCGCCGTGATTGTGGATTCCAGAAACAACGCGGACGGTCATACGTCGCGCGTGGAACAAGCCGTGAAACTGGCGAGCCTTTCGCACGTAACAACCCGAATCGAAGCGGCTGATCTCGTGCCTTTGAACGATGACTCAGTCGCGTGCGCTGATCGAAATTTACAAGACAGCGCGGTTGGGTTGCAACTCGACGACGATGATGACGATGACGACGCGAATCAAAAAATTTCGCACGTCGTGTTCACGTCCGGCAGCACCGGCCGTCCGAAAGGGTGCGTTTGCACCAGACAAGCGCTTTCGTGGTACTGTTTTGGTAAAAACGAATCCCACCGTGTCGATAGTGGCTCAACGGTGTTCATCGCGTCGCCGCACACGTTCGATCCGTGCTTGGGGGATATTTTCGCGACGCTCGGCGCCGGCGCGAAAATCGCGCTGGCGCCTAAAAAAAACGTCTTCGCGAACTTGGTGACGTGCCTCGTCGAAACAAGCGCCACGCACTTGTTAACCACGCCGACGATGCTGGGTACTGTTCCGGTTTCTGAAATTCAGAGTGTGCAAACGCATCTCAAGGTCGTCGCCCTTGGCGGTGAGCCCATGTCTTTGGCGTTGGCCAAAAATTGGGTCCGACACATCGATACGTTCGCCAACACCTTCGGCGTGACCGAGTGCTGCGTGTATCAAACGTTTTGCAAAATCCACCGCGACGACGTTACGGAAAGTTCCATTCGGCGCGTTGGTACGCCGTTGTCACGTCAAGGCGTGCGCCTTTTCGTGACCAGCTCGGAAGACACCACGGGTGTTTACTTGAAGGAGTTCTTTGTCGGTAACGACGACGACCATTTCGTCGGTACCGATTTGCTCGCGCTGTGGATCGCCGGAACGCAAGTCGGGTCGGGGTACCTAAACGATTTACGCGCCACTGATACGTCTGTGACTGATACCGGAGACACTGAAGAGTCCACGAAAGTGCAGTCATCAAGCTTTCACAAACTCGTGTTGGACGAAACGGGAAACGAAACCGCGGTGTATCGCACCGGGGATCTCGTGCGTCGCGGCGCGCGAGCCGGAGGGGGGGGTGGAGACACTACGAACAAGAGTTCCTCTTACCTTGAATTTTTCGGGCGCCAAGACCGGTGTCAAGTGAAGCTCAACGGCGCGCGCGTGGATTTGCGCGAAATCGAACTCGCGGTTTGTGGGTCGGGATTTGTGAGTGCGTGCGTCTGCGTCGTCACGAAGAGCACTCTTACGGACAGTACCAAGAGTACTGAAAGTACAAACGCGCCGGACGTTCTCACCACGCACGTGACCCTACACCCGGGGGAATTGTTCGACGCCGCGTCGCGAGTCGCGCTTGAGGTTTTCGCGGCTTGTTTGTTGCCGCCCAACTTTGTCCCAAAACGGTTCGTGCGATGGGACAAATTCCCCTCGACGAGTACTGGGAAGGTTGATTTGAAAGAGATGGAAAGGAAAGGACACGAGACGTCGTGCGATTCGCGCGCATCAGATGTATCAACCCAAGAAACCCAAAACAAGTTAACCCCAAACGAACTCGCGGTCGCGAACGCGTGGAGCAAAGCGCTTGGTTTGTCCACCTCGAACGGAATTTCCGCGGACGACGACTTTTTCGCCGTCGGCGGGAACTCGGTAAGCGCGCTGCGAGCCACGCGGTGTTTGGAGCGACGCGCGCAATCAGGTGGACGCGGAAACGAAAACCCGCGCGACGAAACCGGGGAAGGGGACACCGAAACCGTCGGGCTCGAAAAAGGCGAAGGTACGTCTTTTATTTCCCAAATAAAAGGCACTGTTTCAAGCCCCTCTTTGAGTGCACTACTAGTAACACTTACTGGCAACTGTTGCAACTACATACATCACAAGTGCACTGTTTGCCCATACAGTACACCCATACTCAAGACTCAAGACTGACACTTTCTTTTATTCATCTCAGCGGCTGCTTTTTTCCGCGACGACGAAAAAAGCGCGTGCGCGTTTGACTCCCTGAACGGCTTTTTGTCCCCGCTGGAGCTCTTGACGCGACCGAGTTTGCGTAAGTACGCTGCGTTTTTGCAGGAGAGCGGGTATTTCGGGGAGTTCTCCGACGACGGAGACCACCAAATCGCGGACTTACATTTAAAACAACCGGAGCTGGCAACAAGTAAAGCACGCGACGCCGCCGCCGACGAAAAAGAAACGCGTATCACCGCGGCGTTGGTCACCGCGTGCGCTACTGGGCGTGTGGGCTTGGTAAAGTGCCTTCTTCAGTGCGGCGCGGACCCGAACCACACCGCAAGGGACGGGTTCACGCCGCTGCACGTCGCAGCGAGTTGCGAATCGGAAAAGAACGGCGTAGGCGTTTTGAAAGCGCTGCTGCGCGCGGGCGCGGATCCCCGAGCCGTGACCGCCGCGGGCACCACCGCCGCGCACCTCGCCGCGGCAAGGGGCGCTGCTGATTCACTAACCTTGTTGCTCATCCACGGCTGCCCAGTTGACACGACGGACGGGGACAAGCAATCAGTAACTCACCTCGCGGCGCGGTCGGGTGGGTATTTAGTCACGGAAATCGCGGCGACGGCGTGCGCGCCTTTGCGGAACAAAGCCGGCGCGGGGTTGGAAAAAAAAGACGCGTGGCGGCGAACCGCGGCGGACTGGGCTTTGCTTACCGGAAATTGTTGTGCGCTGCTCGCGCTCGTTGACTCTGGGGCGAGGATCACGAAGTTGTCCCACGCAATCGCGCGGTCGTGTGTCGTTGGATTTGAATCCGGAGGAGGAGTTACCGACTCACCAAACGAAGTAGTCCGAGTCCCGAACGGCGGTTCCTCGCAAAACCCGAGCGACAAGAAAACCACCAAGACCGCGTCCGTCATCTCTCGCCTTGTCGACGCGTTACTTAGCCGGGACGTCCTTCCCGAAAACGAAGGCGTTGTTTTGAAACAAGAAACCCTGGAGTCAGCCCTCGCGTTTCTTCAAGCCGTGACGACGCTGAAGGAGCTGGTGTGCGGCAACGGCGACAACCGGAACGCCGCGGTGCGGCTCGGAGCGGTTGCGCCGTTGGTGCGCGCCGTGGTCGATTCCCTGCCCACGCTGCGCAGGGAAGAGTTAGTCGTGTCACTGCGCGGCGACGCGTTGCCGCGAGACTCCGTGCACCAATTCACCAACTCCGTGACTCTTCAAATCGCGTGTGCCTCCTGCGGCGCGCTGCGGAACCTGGCGTACGCCAATCCTGTGAATCGCGAAGCGGTGCGACTCGCAGGCGCGGTTGACGCGCTGGAGGTGGTGCTTTCCATACTCGACAAAGACGCCACCGCCCCCGACGGGACCCGGAAACAACTCGCGTTCGTCGCAAACAGCGCGCTGGTCAACCTGAAAAGAAACGAGTGAAGAGACGACGCAGGGAGGGTAAGGGGTAACGAGTGAAACGACGCGGGGAGGGTGTGATGGCGGTAGTTACGGTGACTGACTAATTCTTCTGTTGGTAGACTTTATTACAACGCAACACAACACACAACACGAACAACACGCTGGCAAACAAAAAAACGACTCGCCGCTTTTGATCTTGATACAACTCGGACGTTCCCCAAAAGGATTCTTTTACATTTCATCCGTTCCCCAAAAGGATTCCTTTACATTTTCATCCCTTTCATCCCGCCAACCTCCTTCTCCTCCGCGAAGTAGTAGTTCATGTCCGCCATCACGCCCTCCGCGAACCATCCGGTCGGGACCCAGGTCGTGTCGTACGGGTCGTACCATGAAAGCCGCGGCTTTATTCTTTTTTTCTCGTCGATGACCAACACGTCGCGGATAAACGTGTTATCCGACGCCCACCGCGAAAACGGAAGCGCGTGGGGAAGCTCGGGGATGTATATTTCGTTTTTGTGCAAAGGCGCCGGTTGTCGCGCCTGGTGCTCCGCGATCGCATCGAGCGCCGGCCCAAACGCGTCGCCAATTTTGTCGCACATGCCACTCAAAGGCATCTCGTCGCTGTGCAGCGCCTGTTCGGGTTGGTTATTTTTTTGGGGTGGGATATTATTGTTAACTCGGACGAACTTGTCGTACACGTTTGGTTCTCTGGCCATGGTTGAAATGTCGCGTCGGACTCGAGGGATTATTGGTAACGTGAACTCGAGGGATTCGTCTCGGCGAGAGTGTTTCTTTTGGGATTGCGGACTGCCAGAAGAGACGTACCTGAAACGAAAGAAACGACGCGTTTGAAGGTGTCGTGGTCGTGAATGTTCGCGCGACGCCGTTCACGTACAATGCCTGCGGGTCGTTGGGGGAAGCGCGTGAGAAAAGAAAAATACGCGGGTAACTTTTTACCGCCAAAGCGCATGACACACAATGACACACGAACGTCCTCCTGAAAAGGAGATGTCGCGGGTGAGGCACGTACCGGGACCTTGGCACGGGTCAAGGAACACGCCAAACGACGTGTTGATGCTAGGAGACGTCCACTCATGTTCACATGCGCGGAGAGAAGTGAAGGGGGGGAAGGGCAAGGCCAACTTTTCATCCAGTCAGCAAGCGCCAAAACGATAGGATTTTTAGATATTTCGGGTGAGATGGCGTCAATTAGACCCTGATTAGACCGCGAATGCCCGTCCGGTCCGCGAATACTGAAATGGAGAGTAAAAGACACGGTTCGTTCGAGGACGACGTTTGGCAGTTATTTGAGCGGTTCTCATTGGCTGCATGAAGTGACATCCGTGGACAAACCCGACGCGAAATGCTGACGAGAAAAAGACGACGAGATGTGTTGAGGAAAAATCGCAAAAAAAAAATGTCTTTCAGAACGAACGAACATCACATGATCGATCCAGTGCCCGTGGCGCGGAGCGGGCGGCGTCCTTCGACGGGATGGCGTGGCGTGCTTTCGTGAGGCTGCCGCGGCGCGGCGTGTCAACGCAGGCTCGCCCTGCGGTGCCTTTCTTGGATAGTACCGATCCTTTGCGATGGCTTGTCGTTGGAGGTGGGTTCGTCGGGCTGGGGGTGTTGTTCGCCCCCGAAATGGCGTCCCCGACGCAGACGCAGGGAAGCGCCGTGCGTCCCGTCGCCGTGGCCCGATTCACGGAAGGCAACCCCCAAATAGCCATCGCCAACATATTCGAAACCACCGACAAAGGCGGGTGGTCCCTTTTAAGCCCGGAGTACAGGAGAAACGTGTTTTTCGTGTACGAGAAGCGTCTTCGTGAGCACGCGCCTCCCGAAAAAGTGTTTGAGTACTTTTCAAGCGTCAAGGCGGACGGCGGGACGTTCATGACCAGCCTGGATTTAATGCGCGCCGCGGTGCCCGTTTTCCAGCCAACGAACTCTGTAAACATCAGGAGCGGGAGTTTAGGGGGCGAGAATTCCGACACCGAGAACTCCGGCACTTCCGCGCACGCCGCCGCTGTTTCGAATTTCTTCACCCTGTTCGACACCGACGGCGACGGGTTGATTTCGTTTCCCGAGTACGTTTTTTTCATCACCCTTTTGTCCCTCGGGGACGACGAAATCGTGAAAACGTTCACCAAATTCGACGTCGATAACAGCGGGTGCTTGTCCCGCACAGAGTTCCTGGACATGATGCGACAAATGAGACTAAGCACGTCCCGAGCGGGGAAGGCGAGCGGATACCGAACCGGGTTGAAAACGACAAACGTGGACGACATCGCGAACGCCGGGCTGGTGCAACATTTGTTCGGTGACGCGGGTGGTTCCAAAAAAACACGCAAAAAGAAACTCGACAGGTTGACCTTAAAAAAATTCAAGCACTTCCTCGGCGAGCTAAGAACCGAGATGCACTCGCTGGAGTTCACGCACTACGACTACACCAACGTGGGTTCCATATCGTCCACGGATTTCGCGCACTCAATAGTGGCGGGCGCCAAGGTTGGCCGGTTACAGCACTTCATCGACAGGAGCTCGCTTGTTTCCAAGATGGAACACGACCGTTCGACGAAAACGTTCTCCCCGCGCATCACCAAACACGAGTACATGGCGTTCTGCAAGCTACTCAAACACGACAACGCCGGGAACTTCACGGAGAAAATTAAAAAGTGCGCCGCGAAAGGCGGGCGCCTGGACAAAGCGCGGTTTTTGCAAATCGCAAAGGAGTGCGGCGCCGCGCTTTCGGAAACGCAGGTGGAGGTTATTTTTTTCATCTTCGACGTCGACAACGACGGCGAACTCTCACCGAACGAGTTCCTAGACGTGGCGTGTAGATATTTCGAGTGATGTTTTGTCCTGGAGGAACGCCGCGGGTGTGTTCGTAAGTGTAGTCGTAATAGCAGTGTTGTGTATTGTCAGAATCAGACTTTGAGCGAAAAGCGTTCAAAAATGAGAGAACAAAGAAGATACCGACGCGATGCGCTTCTTGAGATTCTTGAGAATCAAAACAGTCTCTCTCGCGTGTCTCTCTACCTCTCTTTCTCATGTCCTATCGTGGGCGTCGCGCTTGCCTTGCGCACGTCGTGTTCCCGTGGGAGTTCGCGTGTTTCCAAGAGAAAACAGGGTCGTCGTGCATGGTTTCCAAATGAACACGACTTTTAAGAAGGAGGTACGCGCGTGTTTCCAATTTAAAATTTCCAATCTGCTTCGAATCTTGAAAACGTCCGCGTCACTTCGAAACACGAAACAAAGTTAACATCGGTATGGTGGTCCGCGCGGTCCGGACGCGAGTGTTGGAAACACAACGAAATCACATCCAAACATCCGAGAGGACCGCGCGGTCGTGTTGCACGCGTGCGAACTGCGGTACGCACCGGTCGTCGCGCGTGAACAAGGCTCTACCGAAACGAAGCATCATCACACCGTCTTGTCATCCGTCCAAGAAAGTTCTACCTTCGGCCGAAGATAAGCTTCATATATTTTTCGCCCGTTCCACATGAAGGGCTATAACAGCACCAGCAACAACACAGTCGCAAAAGTGAAACACCACGAGCCCACCTCGATAACCCTCATCACCAGCGGCACGACGCACGCGGCACTCTTTACCGAGAAAAACATGACGGACGAGGTACCACCGATGTTGCGTTCGGAAGTGGCGCGAGTCTCCATCGATTTCGCGCGAAAGCTTTCTTTTTCATCCGCGTCACAGGTTTCGCGTCATTTTCGACGTCCTCGAGATTTCGTGTTCTGGAAAAAACGATGGGTAACGCGCTCACTTCCGCACGCAAAAGCAGTCGTACTCGTCTGTCATGTTTTTCTCGGTAAAAGGTGCCGTGGGCTTTGGTATGCTATTGATGCGGGCGGTTGAGATGGGGGCGTACTGTTTCACCTTAGCGGGTTTATTGGTGCTGTTCCTGTTGTAGCACTACATGTGCGACGACTCAAAAAGTGCGATTCACGATAGAAACTTTCGTGGAAGGTGCGACGCTTCGTTTCGGTGATTAGATGCTTTGTTCACGCGCGACGACCGGCGTGTCCCGCAGGTTACACGCGTGCACCACGACCGCGCGGTTTTCGCGGATGCGTGGCCGTGACTTCGTTGGGTTTCGGACACTCCAGTCCGCACCGCGTGGACCACCGGGAACGCGTTTAACAACCACCGATGTTTCGACAAACCAAACCGGCGACGTCACCGAAGTGACTTGACGCGTTTTCAATCACTGAGGCCAACTTTATTTCGTACCTCCGGTACGGATTTGGGCAGGTCCACACATAAGGCCGCGCAGAGGTCCAGGACGTCGATGAAAGTGGATGACCCCGCTGGGACAACGATAGACAACTCTATCACGAAGCACCTGCGCGCCTAAGAAGACCATGTTCAATCCAATTTCGGGCGGATGTCATGCATATGAAGTAGCACCGGTGCGTTGAGGAATTTGACATCCTGAAATCTGTTGTCAGAGATGATGAGGGTGACATGTGAAGGCATGCTGGCGCTACAGGTGGGTTTTATGAGAAGAATTAGCAGTAGCAGTTGTATATTATTAATGCATTAATGTATGAGAGCGATGCCGTCAAAAAAAGGTACCCGTGTATGTCGAGAATCCGTCGTGTATGGCGCTGTGCTCGCTAGGGTGATGGGACTCTGTTCCACCAATATGTTTTTTGCTTTTTTCGGTTGTTTGTGAGCGACAGGGGGAGACACGCGCGTGCCAGCGGGTGCCGCTCATTTTCGGCCCGGGGGCTCGAGTCCCGGCACCCCGGGCTATTCGCATATTATACCTTCGAAGGCATAACTGAAAAAACGATGGGTAACTCGCGCCACTTCCGTTAGCGGTAGTAACTCGTCTGTCATGTTTTTCTCGGCAGGTAAGGGGTGCCGTGGAAGCCAAAACGAGCGTTTTTCCAAAAAGAAAAAGATGTCAAAAAAGGGGTTTCTTTCTGTTTTTCTCATCTTCCAAATGTTCCCAGCTCTCGTGTGTCCTACCAGCACTCGAAACAGAAGAAGCTTTCAATGGCAGTCGTAATAGCAGTGTTGCATAAAAATTATTCTCCTGTGATCTCCACATCTCTACTCGATTTTCACGAGCAAGCACGCCTTCCCGTACTTGCCGTTCCCAATGTACAGCCCCGACTCGTCGTACAGAGGCAGCACCCTGGTTCCATGGCGCAACATCGATACGGGGCAGCTGTACTGCGCCAGGAAGTCATCCTGCGAAACCGTGTCCTTGTCGAACACGGTGAACAGCAGCACGGCGAGCTCGGTTTGTTTCGTTTCAAACTTGAACAAAGTTTGGTCGAAAAAAGGTTGGCAGTGCGGCCCACTCCTTTGATCGCAGAACACGTTCGTCTGTTGGGTCTTGCCGTCTACGACGTTCCCGGTGACACTTACTTTGACGTACGTGTCAGGCGCCCCAACGAGTTCCGCGAATTTGAAGTTCTCCCACCCAGCGCCGGCCAAAACGGTCACCGCGAACGTTTTACTCGGCCTTTGCGGTTCGCCGACCGCCGGGTCCAGCAACCACTTGGGTTTCAAAATGTACCCCGCGTCGCCGTTCGCGGTGAACTTCCCGCGGTTTACCCACATGGGTTTGTCGTTCGCCTGGAAGTTCAAGGCAACCATCTGCGCGCCCGCTTGCCACGCCGGAGACGGGTCGTAGTTGTCACTTACGATAAATAAAAGAAAGTGTCAGTCTTGTGTTGGCAAACAGGCAGGCGGATTTGGGAAACACAATACGTACCTAAGGAACCGGTGCCCGGCGGGGTAACACCGCAGCAGGTGTTTCTCCGTGAATTTTGTCATGGTCTGCTTTTCCGTTTTCGCCACCCTGCTCAGGAGCTTGGCTTCGCCCCAGGAACATGAAAAGCACTTGCCACCCGGGGTCATCGCGTCTGCAAAGGTCTTGAACTTAGCGTTCTCCACGGTCACGAGGTGCGCGAGGGGAGCAGAGGCGTCAATTAACTCGAGTGACTCAGGCTCGTCCACGCCGTCGTCGTCCATCTCGTCGTCGTCGCTTTTTTCATTTTCTTCAGCAACGTCTTCGCTCGCCGGCGCCTCGACGTTCTTACTGCTCCCCGAAACCGTGACTTTCTTGTCCTGCTTGTGCTTCAGCTTGTCCCTGATGACGACTTTGTTTTTTAAAGATGCTGGTGAGGGCCAGGTTTCCATGTTTCCAGTAGGGGGAGTGAAAAGTTTCCCTCCGAGCGCCTGCTTGAGAATGGTCGCCATCTCCGCGCGCTTCGCCACGGAGCAGTGGTTTTCCAGTGTGACGATCACGGGGAACTCCGAAACGGTGTGCGCGTCTTGTTCAATCGCGCAAATCGCGTCTTTGAACAGAATAGCCTTAGTGCGCGTCCCACCGTGCTTGATAATAGGACCGGCCTTCCCGCCGTCGTAGCAGTCCAGCTCGATCACGCGGCACCCGTGAAGCAGCGCGCGTTTAATAGCGTCCGTGCTCGAGTCGCTCAGCAGCTGGTCGCCGGTCAAGTACGTGTTGTGCGAGGAGTTGATGAAGTAGTGCGACATGGGCTCGTGCATTTTTTGCTCATCCACCGTGCTTTTGCCCACCAGGAAATTACCATCACTCATGATGAACGTATCGAACGCGGCGTCTACGTCGTAGGTATCGTCAAGCCGCGAATCGGGCGACGGTTCCTTTTGGGATTCCTTGAAGAACTTCTCAAGGCTTGGCTTGGTAATCACGCGGGTCGTAACGTCGAAATAACCCCGGAACACCACGGCGGCTACGTCGAACTTGGGGTGGAACACGCGAGACACGGTTTGGAAGTAATCATCCGTCTGTTTTCGAGCGTGGCGAAGGATTGGGCAAGGCTGGCGTCAGTGTGAGTTCCGGAGGCGGTCAGGTCAATCAGGGTGCAATCCGAGTTGTGAAAAAACACGTGCGCCAGCGGGTTGCGGGCAGGCGCACGCACGTCACGGTCTCGCATGCTGTCGAGAGTAAGCGATGCATGTTTAGGGGTGGAGAGACAAGGGCCCATCTTTCCCGATGGAAGTGCCCGTGCACAATGACGCGAGAGGAAGGACGACGCAGGCGGAACCAATCTGACGATCAAAAATACGATACGAAGCGTATCTTGAACGAGAGAAACGATGTACGAAAGGGACGTTGCTTCCTTCCTTCCGAATCAGACCTCGGTGCGTCTCGTACCTCCCGGCGAAGATGACGCTGTCACAAGAGGACATCACAGCGTGCAGAGAGGCGTTTAACAAGTTCGACAAAGATGGAAGCGGAACGGTGCGTGTTTCACGTGTTCGTCCCCGGACGACGACCACACCCGCGGTGCGGTGCTCTTTTTGGAACAAAGCGGGACCACCCGTCTCTCGTCTGCGTTTGCCTGACCCCCTACCCCCCGTCGTCCCACCTCGCACCTCAGATCGACGCATCCGAACTCAAAGCTACTCTAAACGCGATGGGTCAGAACCCAACCGAGGAGGAGATCTTCCAGATGATTTCCCAGGTGGACGACGACAACAGCGGCGAGATCGAATTCGCCGAGTTTATGAAAGTCATTGAGATTCAACAAGCATCAAACGCGAAAGTGAGCGACGAAACGGATACGATCGAGGCGTTCGTGGCGCTTGGCGGGAACGCAGACAAAACAGGGGAAATCTCGACGGAAAAACTCAGAGCCGTGGTCAAGGTAAGGGGCTGCTTATTATTTCAAAGTCGTCTTTGTGGCGCGCCAATGTGGAAATCTCTGATTCCCAAAACAGCTCCTAACGTTTCGCTCCTTTTCTCGTTACCGCAGGATTTCGGGCTCACCATCGACATCGACAAGCTGATTCGCGAAACCGACGCGGACGGGAGTGGGCAGGTTGATTACCCGGAGTTCAAGGCGATGATGGCTTAAATGGTTACGAGATAGAAGTGTAATGTACCAGTAGTTACTTTAGTCGTCGTGCTCATTAAAACACGAAAAACCCCAGCCCAACTCGTTTACTTGGTGGGCTTCGCGTCCATGGCAGCACCCCCGGCAATGCGCTCTTCGCGGCGCGCAATCTTGCGCTCGCGGGTCGCCTTGTTCGTGGTGCGGCGCGCCTCGAACTGGTCCGCGATGGACTTCTCACGCGACTTCTCAGCCTTGGTCCTGTGGATCGCCTCCATCAGCACGCGCTTGTTCTTGAACACGTTACCCTTGCACTTCAAGTACATCTCGTGGTACATGTGCTTGTCAATCTTCTTCGCCTCGCGGTACTTCTTCAACAAACGACGAAGCACGCGGTGGCGGCGGAGCCAGAGGACCTTCGTGGGAAGGCGCGCTTCGCGCGTACCCCTGCGCTTACCGTAGCCGGAGTGGCGACCCTTTTGCTTCGCGGCGAGCCCGCGAAGGGTGCGCGCGCGCGAGTGGATCTTCGTGGGCTTGCGGATCACGAAGCCGTCCTTCACGAGCTTGCGGATGTTCTGGCGAGAGTTAGCCATGCTGATCTCGCTGATCTGTGGGTTTTTCAACGGGTGGGGGGGGTGGGGTGGGGAGAGAGGTGAGTCACTCCGTTCGCGAAGTGATGGATGAGATGACGCGTGTGGGAAACACGCAAAGTCGCTTGCCGCTGGACAGGCCACGCGTGCATCGTCGAGCGCGGCGTCGCCGTCCACCAACGCGCGCGCTGTACGCCTGCGCCCTTCGCGGTGAAGTTGACGCGTCAAACGCGCGGCCTACATGGTCGTCGCGACGACACCGCCGCGGGTTCCGTGTTCCACGCGAGGCCAAAATCTACGGCACGAAAACCCTAGCTAAACGCGGTCGTATCCCGCATCCCGACGCCGACGCAATCGCCCGACGGAAGAGTGGCGCGTCGACTTACCTCATTGGGATCACACCAAACCTTGCGCTGCCCGCAGTTGAGCACGCTGGCGGCGAGCCGCTTCTGGAGCTTGAGGCTAACCATGCTGCTACGCGCACGGAGATAGAGGGCGGGCGCGATGCCGAACGCGAGCTTTTGGCTTTAGAAAAACATGGGAAAAAAGAAAAGGGATGAAGCTCGTTTTGGCCGGCGACTTTTGGCGGTTCCCCTTGGACGCCTTTTGGCGCCTTCGAATCTCAAGCCCCTTTACTTTCTCGCGCGCTCCACCATGGCTGACACGGAAGCGAAGACGAAGAAAACGGCGGCGCCCGCGTCCGCGCCGGAAGCCCCGAAGCTGAAGCTCAAGATGTTCATCGCGCCGTTGCTTCTGCTGGGAAGCAAGAAGATGGGCATCGATTATTCAGATCCCGCGATCCTTTTCAAGGTGCGCGCGGGGTTCGCGTGCGCGATGGCGCTTTGTATCAGCGCGTGCGCTTTGATGTATTTGCTCGTGCACCGCCGGAAGAAGAAGCTGACGGAGGACAAAGTACAAGTCACGTCGAAGGACCCGATGGACGGCGGGAAGGAGAAGGTCGAGTCCCTGACTCTTTTCGAACACGACCTACGGGAGGTGCAAAAGGCTTTCACCAACCAGGTTTTCGGGTTTGGAATAGTCGTCGCGATGCACGTGTACATGAAAGTGAACCCGCCTCTTTTACTACAAACCGTGATGCTTCCCATGAACCTGTTCGACATGCCTGTCGTGCAGGTGCACCTGCTGGGAAAGAAACCCGTCGGCAAACTCGCAAGGCCGTGGAAGCCGGAGGAAAAGACAAACCCGTTTGGCGAAATGGCGAAAGCTTTTGGGGGCGGCGACAAAGACGCCGGCGCGGAGACGGCGAAAATCGCGAGCGCCGCGGCGAAGAAGGAGGGGAAGAAAAAGAAGTGATGATCAAGAGTGTGGTGATACCGGAAGTCAATCGGTGTGGACCGTGAGCCTTTGAGTACAATTGAGGGGCCAAACGTTTAATACAACCAACGGCGCGGAAGCGCTTCGTTTTTAAGTGACTCCCGATCTGTTATTTACAAGTCACCACTGTCGCCAAGCCCTTTTTACACTCAATCTCGACTGGATCTCGCGTGGGGGCACAAGACTAGTAAAAGCCTGTCCACCAGGGTCTTGACTCGCGCGGTCCGAATTCTACCGATTCGTTTTTTAAATTTTCCTGTCCACACTTGTTGCTCTTTCCTGCTTTCTTTGGAAGCCAATAAAATCGCCAAAGGCCAAACACTCAATTCCATCGGGTCACAGATTTTAGCGCGCCTCTGCTCTCCGTCGCGTTGAGACCGCCAGCATGGACATCCAGGATCCGAATTTGCTAGACCCAGGCATGGGCACCGCGGGTTCCAAGGTTTTCGTTGGAGGGCTTGACCGAAGCGTGGACGAAGGTAGGTGGTCGCCTCAGACGGTTTCCGGAGATCTGTGTAATAGAAAAACGCGCGCGATCGCGTTTTGTTTTGGCGCTTCCGCGAATGGTGTTGGTGCCGTACAACACACAAGCTAGCGACACGCGACCCCCTTGCCGTGGTTTCCACCGTCTAAAAACCCTAACCGTTCCCATCCCAACCCCACTTCCCAAAACACTAGGCGCCGTGCGCAACTTCTTCAACCAGTTCGGCCCGGTGGTGGAGGTGCTCGTGATGCGCGATCCTCACAACCACCAGTCGCGCGGGTTCGGTTTCATCACGTTTCAACGCGAAGACAGCGCCGGTATCGTGTTGCAGAACCGGTACCACGACATGCTCGGCAAGCGGGTTGAGGTGAAAAGCGCGGTCCCACGAGGACAAGCCCCTCCTCCGCAAAGGGGGCCTCCACGGTCGAGCCAGGGGTACGGGTACGGCCAGCCCAGGCACGGGCAAGGCCCTGGAGGCGGACAAGGCGGGTACCCCGGGTACGCGGGCCAAGGCGGGTACGCGCCGCAGGGCGGGTTTCCGGACGGCGGCGGGAACCCCTGGGGCAACGGCGGCGGCAACGGCGGCGGCGGCTACGGCGGCCCGGGCGGAGGCGGGCCTGGAGGCGGCCAGCGCGGCCCGGGAGGCCCGGGCGGCGGCGGCTACGGCGGGGAGATGATGCGGGGCGGCGCCGTGGGCGGCGGCCCGGGCGGCGGCGACGGCGCGCTCGACAAATCCGCCGGCTGGACGGAACACACCGCTCCCGAAGGGTACGTGTACTACTACAACGCCCGCAGCGGGGTGAGCCAGTGGGAGCGCCCGATGGAGCTCGATTTCCCAATGTCCCAGAACTAGTGTTTGTGTGGGTGTGTAGTCCCGGACCCGTGGAGGGCACGGATAGGCATACGCGATAGCTAGCTAGGCAAGCGCGGTAGCTCAACACCACCGGGAGCTCTGTAGATAGTGAAAACGCGCCGCCAACGCGCGCTACTTTTCGTCACGAGACACGGTAGTTTGCGAGCGCGATTAGACCAGAGATCGGTGGGTGTAGTGATAAATAAGAAACGATGCGTGAAGATTGACCCATGGTTGCTTGCTGTGCTTTAACGGATAACAGCGCTGTTGCGACGCCCCGTGTCGCTCAGTTTTCGTGCTCTCAGTCGTGGCAAAATTTTCCGATTCATCAGGCAACAACGGATTTCGACCCCCGCAGGCAGTTCACAACAGGACGCACACGCACCGCCCCTTTCTTTATAAACAAGCTCCCCGTGTGCTTGTCGACGCGCGTATCCTTCTCCGTTTGTTTCTCTCACCCACGCCACATCACCGAAAATGCCGAAGTACGAACAGCTCGTCGCGGACGACGAGATCGCCGCGCACGGAGTGCGGCACGTGGATATCGTGGCCCAGCAGGAACGCGCGAAGGTCCGTAAGCTGGTACGCGAGAAGGTTGAGCGATTTTTGTGGGTGTTGGTATCTGTGTTCCTGGTGTGGTTCGGGGACGGCAGCACTAACTTGGGGACGATCATGCTGAAACACGCGAACGACATGAGGTACGGCTTTTGGCGACGATTGATTACGAATCGAGGCACCGTTCAGTTTCAATTTCAATAAAGTCCCACACCGCACGTCGTCCGTTTCACTGACACGCTGGCCATTTCTTTCCTTTCAAACTCGGATCAGGGGTTGGTTCGTCGTCGCGGTGGGTTCGCTGAGCGTCAACCTCCTTGTTTTGGCGTATTTGGTCGTGTATCACAACTTCCACGTCCGCGGGTCGACGTGGGAGGCAAACGCGGCGTGGACTTTGCCCGTGTCGTCGCTGTTCGGGATCGCGTCGTTCATAGGGTTCGGGGTTTTGCTTTGGCCGATTTACGGTTGGGGAACCCCGGTGGTGGAGGCCGTTTTAACAATGGGCGGGCTGATGTTCACGTACTTCATGCCGAGCACCGGAATCGTCAGCGCGAAAAGAGATTGAGGTAGTCTATTGAGGTCGCAAATGAGACATCACGCACTAAATCTAAAAAGTAAAAAAAAACCTTACCACGTAAACTCGCCGTTCGCCTTGCCGAAAAGCACGTCTTTGTTGTTCAGCGTCATCACGCCTCCCTTCAAACTACACTTCCACTTGTTCTTCGTGTGCGACACTTTGTCGAACTGCGCGAGGAGTAGGTTTCCGCTTTGCGTGTCCGTACCAGGCGCGCCGCGCGCTTCGTCGTCCGAATCGGAACTCAGGGTCTCGCCTTTTTCTTTTTCAGTCTGCTTTTCAGTTGCTTTTCTCGCCAGCTCGCCAGCCGCGGACCCGGTTGTGTGGTCAACTTTAGGTACGTCTTCTGTTTTTTGCGTGTCCCCTTCCATCTCCCCAGCCTTGCGTTTCACTCCTTTTTCGGTGGACTCGTTTGTCACCACGTCCCCTTCGTCCAACAGTCCTGCCCCCGCGTTCTCCGTCTTGATCACGTCCACGAAGTTGGAATTCAAAGCCCCGCTGTTGAGCAGCTTGTGCTCCCAGAGCTGCGCGTGGAGAGACGAAACAAAGGGTCAGACGCGGTGGGTGGTATGGCAATCCATCCTGACATCAACACTGCGACGTACCGTCGCGAGCGTTCTCAACGCTTTCTCGTCAAGCTGCTCGGTGCTGAAGTCCGCCTGTGGGAGGTGCGTCGACGTTTTGGTCAGCCAGGGGTGCGACGAAAGGAGCGGGTGCGCTCGCGAAATGACACGAAGAGACGTACCCTGACCCCATCCACGACGTTTCGGATGACTTGCAGGTACACTGACGCGATGTCCATGGGTCACGATGTCTCCGAGAACACACGGACACGGTTGAGCCCCCGTTGCGCCTCGGGATCTGGCTGGGCAAGGAAAAACGAAGGGCAAAAAGTTTCTTTTCCCCGCAGTTTCTTTTGCCGCGCGACTGCTGCTTTTTTCGGGGTGTCCAAAGCGTGCGATGCGTCGCGCGCTTCTCAAGCACTTGTTCGTTCGTACCGTGCGTGGCGCGCGGTCCGAAGTACTCGTGGGGACCTGACGCGCGGAAACACACCAAAAAGTCACGGCTCTTCGAAGCAAGGAATAGAGACCGTAAACGACGGAAGAGACACGCTGGTAGAACGCGTTTTGTAAAAAAACGATTTTGTTTTTACAAACAAACTTGAGCGAGCGAACATGATGCGTCCGTGGTCGTCCCCGCGAGCCCGGCTGTTCACGCGCCGTGGGTCGAGCCTGGTGACCGGGTAGAGCCGGTGACCAGACGTGTTGACCCTTGGTTTCAGCATCGTCGCGCGAGTGGATACCCTTTGAGCGACGCGCGTCATGGTCGGCGCGCGAAATATTTAGCCGGTGTGTAGGGCGTCCTCCGCGACGCGCCCGCTCATTCTATGCGCGGTAGTCACGATATTACTCCGCAGCCGCGACGGCGGCGAGGATCTTCTCCATCCCCTCTCCCTCGACCCACCCGTCGCCGTTGAGCTTGGAGTGCACGACGGTGCCGCCGATGTTCACTTCGAACGCGCCGGTTTTTTCAGGCGTCGGTGTGGACGACGTTTCCGTGGACGGGAACTTCGCCTTGATGGCGTTCTCCACCGCCGTCCACTTGGGGGCGTAAACGGGGCCTGGCGAGACGGGACGTAGGGTTAGGGTATGGTCAGGGTTTAGGGTACGAGGGTTAGAGGGACGGGCATGCACGCAAGGCAGAACGCGAGAGGGTGGCGAGATGACGAGAAGGTCGAGAAATAACGCTAGTCTATGAAAGATCGTCGCGCTACGATCGAGATCGAACATCCGCCTTCCGCGAGACTTTTTGTGCGCGCGCGGCGACGCGGGCACGGACGTACCTCAGGCACCGCAGTACGTGCAAGAAACTTTGACCATGTTGAAAAGAGGTGTTAAGGGAGTTGACGGGGGGCGTTCGAGTGACTGTGTCACGAGATGTGACCCTGGACTACCGAAACGACGCACGCCCCCGCCCGCCCGTTTTACCAAAACGCCCGAAAAACTTGAGAAATCCGAGCGTGAGAGAATTACCGAAACGCTTTTTCTCGGACGACGCAAATAGAAATCCGACTTTCGTTTCCCTTCCAGCGACACACGCTTCTGCGCACACACGTATCTGCGCGACACACGCCGTGACCCTTTCGCGATGGTCCGCAATCGCCCAGAGCAGCACCCCCAGGCTCCCGGCTTTATTGTTGGCCCTCACCGCGAGCCCAACCTCAAGGGTGAAGATGAGGCATTTTCCAGATCTCGAAGTTTGGGGCGAGTTCAGAAAACCACGACTCTGTTCGTGTCGTCGATCCGAACGCTCGTGTCGCAAAACACGTTCTTCCATTTCAACGTTTTCCTCGTCTTTGTGAATCTGCTTTTCTTGACGTATACATTTGAGGGTGTGTGCTTTTCTGATAAAAGTGAAAGACTTGCCTTTGCGAACGTCACGAAGGAAGGATTTACGAACGCGACAAACGAAACAGACCTGTTAGGTATAACTCCAAAGAACATCGCCAACCAGTTCGAACTGGATATCATCCTCTCCGCTTACGACGAAAACCCCGGACAGATTTTGAGCCACCTGGAGAGCTGTTGCGACGCCACTTCATGCAGGGTTTTTGTGTACTCTTCCATGGCGAAGGGTACCCGCCGATCTCACGATTTGGAAAACAGAACTCGCGAGAAACACGAACTTGAGGATTGGATGAACACGAAGACCCGGTTTCAAAAGTTTGGCGCGCGCGTGAATAACTCGTGGACCGGAACGGAAGCCACCGGTTTTTTGTGGCACCTCGCGCACGAGTACGATAATTAAGCCGCGAAAGTTGCGTTCGTACATGCACACGTCTCGTCGTGGCACAGCGGGGAGTTGTGCGACATCATCACAACAGGCGTTCACAACGCGAGCACGTCGAATGGGTATGTTAACTTGAACAACCCGTACCAGCGCCGGTGCCTTTCTCGAAACAACCTCGTGGGGCTATTCGCTTCTGAAGAAATGAGAGATGTTATATACGGAAATTGGACCCGCTGGTTTGGCACGCGCCCTCCGGTTCGCGTCACGTTTGATTTCTGCGCGCAGTTTATCACCATGCGGGATACTTTAAGAAATAGGCCACGCGCGTTTTGGAACCGCGCTTTGTCATCGATGGCGTCGTCTGAAGGGAAAATTCCTTGGGAATATTTGTGGCCCACGCTCGTGAACGAGGATGAGAACGTAAAGAAAGCGTCGTGTTAAGCAGAGAGACCGTCCCAACGCCAATAGAGGGCGCTCCGCAACACGCGCGACGTGGAGCTGAACGTAACTTGTGTTACACCGCGAACGACGTCGGATAGCAAAGCGTCATCGAGCCAGTTCGTGGTGAAGGTTCAAATCTCCGGAGAGGACCACCCTTTGCACGGCGCCAATGGTGTATGACCGGACCAAGCAAACTTGCGTCAGCCTCCCCCCCCATTTTGTGGTCCGCTTCGGAGCAGGGGCAAGCCTCGTTTAACAAACAGCGACAAGTCGCCGCGCTTGATTGGCTGTTGCTCAACGCGCCTGAGACCTCGGTGCCGGTGGACTACCGGAACGACACGATCAAGGCAGGGTCGTAGGAGAGAGTTTAGGATACATAAAGTGAGAGTCTTTGCATGTAGTGAGAGTTTGTGAAAAACTCAGTCTAAATAAAGCTATCCCCTACCCTCCCACATCGTCTATTCCCCTTATTTTTTAGCCTGCGCCCACTTCGCAGTCATCCCCCCTTGCGAGGGTGCGGCCCAGCCGCTCAGGGCGGTCGAGCCGCGGTACCCGCTTCCGGTAAACGCGCCGTACGCGGCGACCGGCGCGGCAGGCGCGGGTCCCGCCAGCGCGCGCCGCTTCGCGTCATCCTGCAACTTCACCTCCTGCCTTCGCTTCCTGGTTTGGAACTCGTGCGACGGTTCGTATTTGGGCAGGTCACCTGGTTTACACGGTAGGGGCTCTTCCCAGAAGTAGTCGCTGTCCAGGGCGTCCTTCGCGGTCAACCTCTTTGACGGGTCCAGGGTCAGAAAACGCTCCACCAAGTCGCGCGCGCTCTGAATGGAATTGATTAAAAAATGAAATGGGCGAGACGATTGGGAGGCGGTTAGTGGCGTTGGGTCGCGTGGGTAGTCGGATTGTGGTGAGGTAGTTAGTCGGATTTAGAGGAGACGGCATCCATCCGATGAATCAACGAGACGGCATCGATGACGCATCAGTTCCGGGACGCGCCAAAAAAAGAAAAGAAAAGAAAACCCCTCACCTTTGGTTGTCGCCTGAACACTTCCTGCACGCGTCGCTGGTGCGGTTTCTTTGCGTTTAAAAACGCCGCGGCGTGCGGCAGTTCCCTGGTTTCTTTCGACACCTCACCCGCGGTGGGTGTGCCGCACAGCTTGAATATCAAATCCAGCTGTTCCATTTCCGTTTTTCCCTGCAGCAGCGGCTTGCCCAGAAGCAGCTCGGCGAAAATACACCCCACGCTCCAGTTATCCACCGCGGGGCCGTACTTCGTGAGTGGGAAAGAAAAGTGTCAGTCCCGAGTCGGCGAGTACGGGTTCGTAACAGTTACCAGTACTGGGTCAATTTACCACAGGGCCCTGGTAAACGTTACCCGTAGTAAGTACGTTACTAGTGTGAAGTACTTCCTTTGAATGAAACTAGTGGACGTCACACAGGGTCCGTAAACAGTGTCTGGATTTGGGAAACGCGCATCACGTACCTTCGTGGCGCCCAGCAAAAGCTCGGGGGGCCGGTACCACAGCGTGATCACCCTGTTTGTCAGGGTCTTGGCGTTTTCCAGGGCGCAACTCCGGGCTAACCCGAAGTCCGCGAGCTTTAAAACCCCCTCGTTGTTAATAAGCAAGTTCGCGCCCTTTATGTCACGGTGAAGAATGTTGTTCAAGTGGCAGTAGTTTAGACCGGTGAGTAACTGATGCATGTAGCACTTTATTTGCGGAATTGAGAATTTCATCCCCGGGCGTTCAAGCAACCCGGTCAAGTCGTGGTCCATGTACTCGAACACCATGTATATCGAGCTTTTGTTTTTCGAAGTCACGATTTCCTTCATGTCAATAACGTTGCCGTGGTTCAGGCTCTTCAGGATCTTGATCTCGCGTATCGCGGTGATCGGAAACCCCTCTTTTTCACCCTCCAGCTTCACCTTTTTCAACGCGACTAAACTGGAATCGTCCCGCGACCGAGCCATGAAAACCTCCCCGTACGTTCCCTCGCCAACCTGTTCGATCTTCTCGTACGCATCAACCGACCGGGCGGTTTTGTACCGCATCGCGTTGCGCGGGTTGGGGCCAGGGGAGTCGGCGCAGCCCCCCGACCGAAGCACGTGCGCGTGGAAATAAAAACACGGCGCTCTGGAAAAAAGGAAAAAATACTCAGTGGGTTTTTTCCTGGCGCGGGTAAAATCGCCGACCCCACACCCGAGGGCGGCTGCCCACATGTCGTACATCCCCTTGAGGGACGATAACCTCCACACCAGAGAGGTGTGGGAGGGTAACCTGGATGAGGAGCTGGCGATCATCCGTGACATAATCGGGGAGTACCCCTACGTCGCCATGGACACAGAATTTCCCGGGGTGGTACGTGAATGGCCTGGGGCTCCCTAATCACGCACGATGGCTCACAGGGACCTGGCTAACCCACGCATGTCTCGTTCCAAAACATCCACAGGTAGCGCGACCGGTGGGAAACTATAAGATACAGTCTGAATTCCAGTACCAGAGCCTGAGGTGGGTCTCGCCTCCCCCCCCATTGTCGCCCTAAACTCTTCCCGCCTCACCGATCGATCGTCCCGTACCTGATTTAATTCATCCTCTGACCATTCCTTCTTTTTCACCATCCTCTTCAACCACCAGGTGCAACGTGGACATGCTGAAGCTGATTCAGCTCGGTTTGACTTTGACGGACGCGGACGGTGTTTTGCCCATGATCGGCAACCACTACTGCATGTGGCAGTTCAACTTCCGGGAGTTTTCGCTCAAGGAGGACATGTACGCGCAAGATTCCATCGAGCTGTTGAAACACTCGGGCATCGACTTCAAGGCGCATGCGGAGCGGGGAATCGACGTGCTTAGGTTCGGGGAGTTGCTGATGGTCAGTGGGGTGGTTCTGAGTGACAAAGTGCGGTGGGTCACGTTTCACGCGGGGTACGACTTTGGGTATTTGCTGAAATTGCTGACGTGTTGCCCGCTTCCCTCCACGGAGGCGGAGTTTTTCCACCTCCTCGGCCTTTACTTCCCGCGGATATACGACATGAAGTACATGATGAAACTCAAGGACGGGTACCACGGCGGGCTTTCAAAGCTCGCGGAGCAGCTGGACGTGGCCAGGATCGGCCCTCAACACCAGGCTGGATCGGATTCTTTGTTAACCGCGTGCGCCTTTTTCGAATTGGCGCGGACAAAATTCTCGCGCGAAGAGCTGGGAAACACGTGCGGCATCCTGTACGGTTTAGGCGTGGACGCGGAGGGTGAGTAAGTTGTGATCTGAATTCTGATTGCGAAAGGCTTTGTTACACTCGTGCCTATGTCTCGGCACCGCAATCTACGTATCGGCACCGTACCCTGCATACCTCCCTCTCTCGTGGTATTCCCCCTAACTCGGCGACTCGACTCAACTCGGCAAGCTCAGGCGCTCGTTGTTGTGCCAGGATTTGAGGTAGTAGTAGAAAAAGTCGCAGTACACGGCGGTTTGCACGACGCCCGATACCCACACGATCCACTGTCGGTACCCCGGCTCCGTGGCAAACCGGTAGATCCAGTTCAGCAGGTACAGCGCGCGGTACCCACCAAGCAGAAACACGTAGTTCCCGGTCAGCGTGTCGACGTTTTTCGTGCGCTGAAGCAACACCAGCTGCGGCAAAATCGCGACCGCTTCCAGGTAGATTGAAAACGTCCACAAAATCTCAGTCACCGAAAACTCATGGTTAATCAGCAGCGCCAGGAACGCACAAGGCGCGATTAAAAACAACACCCGAAACGTGTCCTGCTCCAAGTCGTACGTCTGGCTCACCACCCTGTGCTTCCGCATGTACCAAATAATGCACCCGGACGACCCGACGAAAATTAACTTCATGCACGTGTTGTACAGCGAGATGAACGAGTAAAACAAATCCAGGTACCGCGTTGCGAACACCAGTAGGTACAGCTCCTGGGTTTTCAACGACACGCCCGCGCACGATTTCGTGGCGTTGATCTTCAGCAACAACACCTGGGTGACGTGTGACGCGGTGAGGAAGACACAAAGGCACGAGACGAGGGGCGTCAGTGGAGTTCGTGGTGTGTAGGCGAAGAAACATGGGGAGACCGACATCGGGTCGGAAACGCACCAGGATGGAGCACAAGTGCGTCATGTCGCCGAAAAAGCGAAAGATATTCATGACCGCCGGATCAGTTCAGAAGTATGCTCCGGGCTGATCGTGGGGGGGGACGCGTTGACCCTGGAAAGCAGGCCTCGCGCGCGCTTGTGCACTGCACGTGGGAAAGACGTTGACGGTGGCCTTTTATTTCTGAACTGGGAGGGGATTTTTATGGACGCTCTGCAGTTCCCCCGATCAAACCCGGCGGTCAGCCCGCGCGCCACGCAGAGTTGTGGTCGCGAACGCAACGTTCCGTCGAAACTTCTGTACCAGCTTCCATCATGAGGCGTTTCTCTCGCAACGCTGGAAGCCTGTCCAGGCAGGCGCTTCGGTCCGCCGCCGTGGGTGTTTCCCGGGCGGGCCTGAAGTTCTCGCCGGTTGGCCAAGTGCAAAGCACCTCCATCGCGAGCGGTATCAAACCGGGTGTCTCCTCCGCGCGTGGGTTCGCGGCCGCGGCTACGGCGAACGCGGCGAGCGGCAGGGTGACCCAGGTGATCGGCGCGGTTGTGGATGTGCAGTTCGACGGCGAACTGCCGGCCATCATGTCCGCTCTCGAAGGTACGCGCGCGAACCCGGGCACGATCGCACACCGAGTATTGGGTCCCCAAACCGACGCCTGTCGCGCATCCCAAACACATTCTGACCATCCCAACCCCGCTTTGTCACCGCAGTGGAAGGCCACAACGTCAGGCTGGTGCTCGAGGTTGCGCAGCACCTCGGCGAGAACACCGTCCGCGCGATTGCCATGGACACCACCGAAGGTTTGGTTCGCGGACAAAACGTGGTGAACACGGGAAGCCCGATTACGGTACGTGCAAATTAGCGGAACCGGTCTCTCTCTGCGGTGCCATCCCCGCGCGCGATCGATCCCCGGCAAAAACTAACCAAAACGCAAACCCTATCCCACGCTCCTTCCCCACCCAAACGCAGATTCCCGTCGGTCGCGCGACCCTGGGACGTATCATGAATGTCATCGGGGAACCCATCGACGAGTGCGGTCCCATCGGTACGGTCCCCAGCGCGCCAACCCGCGGTTTCCGGATGTGTGTGTGTCGCGTGTTTTTTCCATCCATCCCGTCTCGCCAATGCGAACGCTAACATTCCGCCTCCTCCCACTCCCGGCTTTCACGCACAGAAACTCCCAACTTCCTCGGGATTCACCGCGAAGCGCCTCCCTTCGTGGACCAGAGCACGGAAATGGAGATGCTTTCCACGGGCATCAAGGTGAGAAATCGAACCACCGGTGGTGGACGCGACCGAACAGCCGATGGCCATCGCGTAGTTTTTGCCATTCTCTCTCGAGATATTTTCGTTTTCCCAACACCGCAGTAGTTTTTCCCGGTGCCGAGCGCGCCAACACTGACCCGCCCCTCCCTGTTTTCCACCTCACCAGGTCGTGGACTTGCTCGCGCCGTACCAGAAGGGTGGCAAGATTGGTCTTTTCGGCGGCGCCGGGGTTGGCAAGACAGTGTTCATCATGGAACTGATCAACAACATCGCGAAAGGCCACGGCGGTTTCTCGGTGTTTGCGGGTGTCGGCGAACGCACGCGCGAGGGTAACGATTTGTACCACGAGATGATCGAAGGTGGCGTCATTAAGCTCGGCGCACAAGCGAGTGAGTCCAAGTGCACGTTGGTGTACGGCCAGATGAACGAACCCCCGGGAGCGCGCGCGCGCGTCGGTTTGACTGGTTTAACCGTCGCCGAGTACTTCCGCGACTTTGAAGGCCAAGACGTGTTGCTGTTCGTGGACAACATCTTCCGGTTCACACAAGCCAACTCCGAAGTCTCCGCGCTTCTGGGCCGCATTCCCTCCGCGGTGGGGTACCAGCCCACCCTGGCCACCGATCTCGGTGGGCTTCAGGAACGCATCACCACCACCATGAAAGGCTCGATCACGTCCGTGCAGGCTATTTACGTGCCCGCGGATGACCTTACCGATCCGGCCCCCGCCACAACCTTCGCGCACCTCGACGCCACCACCGTGCTTTCACGCGGTATCGCCGAGCTTGGAATCTACCCCGCCGTGGATCCCCTGGACTCAACCTCCCGTCTGCTTTCGCCCCTGATCCTGGGAGACGAGCACTACGCCGTCGCGCGCGGCGTGCAAAAAGTGCTGCAGGATTACAAAAACTTGCAGGATATCATCGCCATTCTCGGCATGGACGAGCTTTCCGAGGAAGACAAGATGACGGTGTCCCGCGCGCGCAAGGTGCAGCGCTTCCTCTCGCAGCCCTTCCACGTCGCCGAGGTGTTCACCGGGATCCTCGGCAGGTACGTCGAGCTCAAGGACACCATCTCGGGCTTCAAGGGTCTGCTCGGCGGACAGTACGATGACCTCCCCGAGATGGCGTTCTACATGGTCGGCGACATCAACGAAGTCATGACGAAGGCTGACGAGCTCGCCAAGCAGGTGGCGTAAGGAAAGAGGGCACGCGCGTAAGGAGAGAGGGCACCAGTCTTGTAAAACCCGAGGTGTGTTCTTCACCCATGTAGCAGCGGGTTTTGCAATATGTAACTTGCTGAAATAAATTGCCTTTTTTCAAGACTTTCTTGTGCACATCTTTTGAAGACGAGGCGTCGCAGGTGGCACACAGCACCGTACTTTCAACGCGTCGGACGGCATATTTTGCCGCTACCGATATGCACGGAGAGGCGCGCTCTCGCTGTGCGTTGTGGCAGCAAAATTTTCCAAAGATGGAGCATCACCCCCACATGCGTGCGTAGGTCGTAGGCTATTTTTTGCAAAAAGATAAATACCTTCGAAGGTAAGTTTCTCCTTTAAAACTGACTTCACTTGTCTGCCTGTCACGTTCGGACCAATCGGATGTTCGATAAGTTTGTTTTTGTCGTTCAAGCAAGCACTTGAATCGAGCGTTTTCTTGATATTAACCCTGTCAGGACTGCCGGAAAAAGTCGTCCATGTCGTCTAAAAGTCGTCAAAAAATATGGAACGACACTTTGACAACACTTGCCAACGTCCTTCGTCATTCCTCGCGCGCGTGACACGACGCAACGCGACACGCCCGACGCTAATCCAGAAGATCCGACTTCAACCTTCTTACCCGTCCGTCGACATGATTTGGCACGCCGCAACCGCGCTTCTCAGCGCGTCCCTTCGTCACGAACGGTCCTGCGGCGCCGATATTATTTCACGCAAGTGTCTGAAGAAGCAGTGGCGAACAATTTCTTTTTTCGAACTTCAGAGTTCGGATTTGGACAAGTGCACATTTTAGGTTCACCCCCAGACTTCCAGAAACACCACTGACGCGTCATGCTCTCGCGAAATCGTTCTTTAGGTGCGCGTGTCGCGGCGGCGCCGATCGGCATCGCGTACAAGTACGCGCGTCGTCGCGGCGCTGGCGACGTTTGCGGCGTGCGTTTTGCTCCCCCGCGCCGCGCTCGCAGACAGTTTCCGCAGTACCTCTCCTCCGGTACGTACCACGCGTGCGCTCTTTTGACGAAATCGAGCGATGGAAGCAAGGTGGTTAAGTGCTGGGGACTCAGCTCGGAAGGCAAGATGATAAATGGCGCGACGGCGAACATCGGCGACACCGGCGGCGCCGGGGTTGTGATTCCCGAGGTTGACTTGGCCTCCTCCGACGGCGCCACGAATGTTCGCGTGCACTGCGGCGGACGGTTCACGTGCGTTGTGTTTTCCAACAGCCGCCTGAAGTGCTTCGGCTATGGAACTCAGTACTCCCTCGGTTACCGAACCACCACAAACACAGGCTCCACTGAAACTATCGGCGACGACCCGGGCGAGATGGGAACGGCGCTTGGGTACGTCACCCCGATGGGAACGGTGCTTGGGTACGTCCCGCTCGGGGTGGACAAAAACGGCGCGGAACACGAAGTCGCCGGCATTTGCATTGGTAACGGCGCGTGCGTCATGACCAAGGAAGCCGGACCAACCAAGACGGGGTGGGGCAAATCAAAATTCATCTACTGGTCCAAGGACAACTCTTTTGGGCAGTACGGCCCCACGGACGCTCCGCAAAGGTCGATGTACCAGGGGCAGGGAGGCGTTTCGGGACAGGACCGGGTCACCGCGCTTTTGTGGGAAATGGACTTTGGCAACGACGTGGACAACGTAACGCCGTTGACCGTGACGAAGAGTTCGCAAACGCAAGCACACACGTGCGTGATTCTCAGCAACGGTGACCTGAGGTGTTTCGGGTACAATGAATATGGTCAGCTCGGTCTTGGCATTTCCGACCAAACTGCCAAAATCGGGCTTCTCGCGTCGGACCTCACCGACGCGAATAAAGTCGTCGATCTCGGCGACACCGAGGGTGACGGAACCGGCATAAAGTACACCGCTAAAGAGTTCTTCACAGGCATCGGGGGCGGCACGTGCGCTATCCGCAGCGACGACAAAGTCGTTTGCTGGGGGTCTAATTCCTTCGGATGTCACGGCTTGAACGGCGGCCGATATTGGAACGGCGGCGCAACCAAGTACAGAGGATTGGGGACGTCTGAATCTCTCATGGGAAACAACCTCGTCATCTCGCAGTTGGGCGCGGGCGGCAGCACTTCTTACACCGCTGCGAAGTTCGGCGCTTCGTACGGCGCGGATATAAACAGCAACGCGAATTCCGTTTGCGTCATAATGACCGATGGCACGGCAAAGTGCCTTGGCTCAAAATGGCTTGCTGGCCAGGACTTGGGGGGGGTGGCGACAGAATGGCCATTTCAATGGCTCGGTGCAACGGCGGGTGAAATGGCCACCTTGGGTTTCATTAACTTCGGCGGAGATACGGTTGAGACCATCACGATTGGTTATGACTTCGCGTGCGCCATCATGTCCGACCTTGAAACCATCAGGTGCTGGGGAAGAAACACGAATGGCCAGCTCGGCCTTGGAACCACGGATAATTGGGGAGTGCACCCCTCAACAAACCCGATGGCAAACCTGCCCGCCAAGGTGCTTGTCGGGTCTGGGTACAAATGGGTCTGGGTACAAATCCGCAACTCCCGGCCCGTGCGTTGCGTCCGGTGTCATCACCAACGGAGCTGCTTCCCCATGCACATCTTCCCTCGCAGGTGGTGCGTCGTGCACGCCTACATGCAACTCTGGCTACACCCTCTCAGGGACCAGATCCTGCAGCGCCGGTACTCTCACGGACACGGCCGCTTGCACTGCCAACGCGTGCGTTGCCACGACATCCTCGAGCGATGACGGGAGTGACGGAAACTTTCACTGCATCAACGGCGGCACTGTTGGGGGGACCACTGGCTCGTGCACGTGCACCTCACGCAACGCCGGATACGGTGGTGCGAGCTGTCAGACCGCCTCTCCCACTCCCCCGCCTCCCGCAGAGGACGATGCAGAAGTTGCGCTACCACCGCCGGTCGCGCCACCACCGCCACCCGCAAGACAGGTTGCTTGCTTTTCGTATGTTTGCGTTGATTCGTCGGCACCGACTCGCGACGCGCGCGCGGTACTGTTTGCGCTTGTGTTTTTAGCTCTGGCGTTATGAGCTGACGACTTGTGGCGCCAAAATCACCGCGCCGTTTGTTTTCGTCGACGGACCGAGACGACGACAGCGACGGTAACAACCACCAAAGTTCCGTGAAATCGCTCGACGTAGTTGACGCGAGTTTCGTCGTGACCAACTTCTACACCGGTTTCGAACCCACCCCCACGAGGGCGAGAGCGTTCCGCAAGGGACGATGATATTTACTGGCTGCGGTATCAATAGATTTTTGATCAAAACATGTCACCCCTCAGGCGGTTCCCTCGTCCTCTTTGTCAAACCCGATGTAGTCGCGGATCGTGACACGCTCTTGCTTGCTCTCGGGTTCGGGCATGATCTTCGTTGAGAGGTCTCGACCATCCCCCAAACTCGACAGCTCTCCTCGTTAGGGCGACAGCGGCGGCAGCGGCCCTCAGTGCCACTGGCAAACACACTGCTGAGTCTGTCTTTCTTGGATTTCCCGAAACGCCACAAAAAAGACGCAACGACCTTTCCACTTCACAATCGAAGAGCGCATGCGCGGTGTGCAAGGCCTCCCCCGGACCCCACCGCGCGCCGCCCCCATCACCACCGCGGCTTCGCGCGTTTCTTCCACCTCTCGGTTCGCGACCCCACCGCGTGTCTGTCCCGTCACCACCGCGGCTTCGCGCGTTTCTTCAATCCCTGCTCGGTGCGCACGAAACACCGTTTTCCCACCTTCACCGCGTATGGGTAAGGGCGGCATATCACTCGGCGGCGGGTCTCGCGGAGCCAGCCCTTCAAGAGTCTCACCCTCGTCCCTCGCGGCCGCGTTGGGCGCGGCGGCGGGGGGCTCGGACGGGTCTGACGGTGACGATTCTCGGGGCGGCCAAAACCCAAACGCCCCAATCGCGGGGATGTGGGTAGGCGAAGCCTGGCCCAGCCCCGAACTGTTAGCGGTGGATCCTTCCGTGCCCACGAATCCGATAAAGTGGAGTTTGGTTTTAGACCCGGGCGCGAGCCAAAGCGGAGGCATCAGCGCGTTCGGCGCCGGGTGCTTCGATGACAGCGCGGACGTGCCCGGGCACAACGAGCTGTGGTTCACGCTGCGCGGGAAGTTCGATCCGGTTACCCGGGACGTTTTGTTGGACAAAGTGTACGAGCGACCCGCGCCGAACGGCGAAGTCGTCAAGTACGCAGGGAAGCTACACGCGTTGAACGGCCCGTTTGAGCTCACCGGAACCTGGCGAAACGAAACGCACGGCACGGAGGGGACGTGGAGCTGCCAGCTCGTGGATGGAAGCACTGGGAATGTCGCGGGATAATTTCTTTTTTGCAGGATCAAAAGACACCACCCGCGATAACAATACTCTCAAACACAATCTCACTACCCCGACAGCCGTTCGATCCTGAGCTGCGCGAGGGATAAATCCCCCGGCCAGCTCCCGGTGAACGAGCTGTCCACCAAAGCGTCGTGGTAGTACCACCCGAACCCGTACCCGTTTGGGTGTTTCCGGTTCCACTGCTCGAGGCGAAACGACGTCGTCGCCGCAACCGCGATTTCGGTAACCGGGACGTACGCCACGGAGTTCGCGAGGGCGATGCCGAACCGCGAAAACCCAGCCGATGAGCGCGCAACCGGAGAGGTTCGTATTCCGTTCGCCAAAGGGAAAAACGCCAACTCGAACGAATCCACCTCCCGCCCAACACCGAAACCCTCCAGGACGTAGAAACCCGGTTGTAGCGTGATTTCGTGCGTGGACGGGTCTAAACTCGCGCCGCACCGCGCCGATTTTCCTTCAAAAAAATTCAAATTCCTCGCCGTCCAACTCCCATCAGGCCGGTCAACCCCCATGAGCGGCGAGCCTTGTTGCGTGGGATCGCCGTTCTCCAAACCCCGCTCCGCGAAAAAACACGACCGGCCGGCTTCGCTGGCGCTGCGATTGTAAAAGAAAAGTGTCAGTCGCGAGTCGCGAGTGTGGGTTTGTAACAGTTACCGTAGTAGGACTGTGTCAAAGTACCGTGTCAATTTACCACAAAGTAACAGTATCACGAGTACTGTGTCACTTTACCAGTACTGTGTCAATTTACCACAGTACTGGTAAATGTTACTATTCTAGTAGTGCACTCAAAAAGGGGCATCAAACAGTGTTTGGATTTGGGAAAGGCCCAACACGTACCTCAACTTCCGCACGCCGACCTGCGCTCCAACACCCCCCGCAAATTCTCCTATCGAAGTTCGCCAATTCCCGCTGTCAGACTTGAACGTCCTGACGCTGTTTCGGTACCCGTACCCCGGGTCGTAACTCAGCGGCCCTACTCCCGGCCCCCAAACCTGGGACGCGCCCCTGAAGTAGGTGTATATTTTGAAATGTCGGAGCGTCCCGGCCGGAACAAAAACTTCAAAGGGAAGTACGATGGACTCCACGGTCACGTCGGGTTGAATTTGCGTACTCGACTGTATCGTCCCGACGGCGCCGTATCGCGTGAGCCCGTTTTGGACGTGCGCCCCGGTGGCGTCAACCTCCACCACGTTTGTTATGAACGAATACGTCTCGCTACTCGGGGTCCGCGCTTCCATGAGATACGTACCGGGTTGTAACCTTACGATGAATAAAAGAAAGTGTCAGTCTTTCGGACCGCGTGTATGAGGGATTGGAAAGGGGTCTGACGGAGTGGGGTCCGTACTTTCCGACTGTACTCCATACAGGGCAGTAAACAGTGTGCCTGGATTTGGGAAATGCAATACGCACGTGAAGCTTACGAACCCGCCATCGGGCGCGACTTGGTTGACGCCGCGCGAGACCCCGCACGTGGACGGGTCCCCTAAAATCCGGTCGAATGTCCGCCCCCAGTACCCGTCGTTGATGTTCATATGGCGAAACGACTCCTCGTGCGTAATCTCCTGAAGCACGCACGTGGCGCCAGAGTTCTCCGTTTCCAGTCTTCGTATTGATACGCGCGCGCCGAAAGCGTCGGCGAACCCAAAGTCGTTCGGGCCGGCGCCGTCGTCGGCGTCGTACACCCCGTCCCGGTTCCACCGGACGTTCGCGTACCCCGCGAAATTCGGAACAGTCCCGTCCGGATACGTCAAATTCACGTTCCCGAAATAGTGCTGCAGCTCGATTTGGGTTTCCGTGGCCACGGTCAACGAGTGCGTGACGAAGGACGAGGACGTTTGCTGTGATTGTAACCGAAAAGTGTCAGTCTTGAGTCTTAGTACGGTGTACTTCGTAATGCGTATGAGCACACAGTCACCCGTAATCGGGCCGAACAGTGCACTTGTGATTTATTACGCAGTTGCCAGTACTGGTAAAGTAGTGCACTAGTACTGCACTCAAAGAGGGGCGGTAAACAGTGCGCCTGGATTTGGGAAAGCCCCGGCACGTACCTCCGCCGTGCGCGGGTAGCCGTTTTGCGCGTCATCGCCCGGTAAGTTTTGCGCGCTGGGTGGCCTCGAAAACCCCACGTTACCAAGGGCCAAGGTTTCAACGTAACACCCGTCACCATCCACCCGCGCTGCGCGTATCGCCCCGACGCTTCCGGAGTTGGGTGCCGTCCCGGTGATCAGGTACGTGCCCGGTTGTAACGTGATTCGGGAAAGGCTCACGTCTAGGCTCGCACCGCACGTGCTCGGCAACCCGACGACGTGGTTCAAGCGCCGCCGGTTCCACGCGTTTATGGTGTGACGCGGTGACGCCAGGGAGTCGAACGTCACCGTGCCACCCACATACGGGTCGAAGGAAACGACCTCGCTGAACACGCACGTGTCCAGACACTGCCCGGAGGATGACGCCGGGGCTTTAATCGGTCCGAGGGGAGGCGCGACAACGTTAAGACCGATGGCCGACATCCGCGCGTAGCAACAGTCGGGTTCCTTCGCCACGCACTCCTGCGCGACCGCGGGTAAGGAGGCGACAAGGACACATAGCAAACGAAACGCGGCCGCGGGGCATGTGGCGACGCACGTGGAACGTCTCCTCATGGTGTGAAGCACGTGATGTGTACATTGTGGTGGGTGTCGAAGGAAACATGACAAACTTCGGAAACTTCGGCTGACGTGTCCAATCGGTGAGCGTGAGAAAGGGAACAACAAAACCGGATGTTCAGTCGTTATGACAAACACACCAAAAGTGCACCACTATCTATCTTTTTCACACTTATTTTTAACTCAGCCGAGATAAAAATTATCTCGGATTCCTATGAGCGGCAGTCAGAAAAATACGCGAAAAACAACTTAATTTCTGACGGAGAAATAAATTATCGATAAGTTCGTGTTGCACTTTCGGTGTGTTTGTCATACTCACCAAAGTCTACCTAGAAGAAGGGCGGGGACGCGAGCGACGGGAGCGTTGTGACGAAGCCGAGGATGACAAAAAACGCACCACAGGGGAGAAGAGCGCGGCGAAAGCGTCGGCGCGAAGACGGCGAAGGGGGCGGTGAGGGGTGCGTACCGCGTGAGGAAACACCGGGTGGGTGAAGTAAAGGTGGAGCAGCACAGGGGAGAGGTGGTACTGTATCTAAGCGAGTTAATTTTTTAAAAACATCCGAGCGGTTGAATTACAAACTCAGGCGACTAAAAACCCGCATCACGAGTTTTTCGAGGCAGTTGCAAGAATTGGTGTTGGCGACGCTTTCATAACACCCCAAGAGTGACGAGACTTGCTTTCATTCAGCCCCACTCTTCCCCAGCGCGGCTCTCGCGTCTCTCAGCGCCCCCGCCAAAGGCACGACGCCCGCCCCGACATGACCTCTCTTCCAATCGAGAAGACCCCGCTGCTGCAAACCGACGCCGCCCCCGCGTCTTCTCGCGCCACGTCTTCGTCCGCGATTCGCGTGCTCGCGGCTGTCTTCGCCGTCGCGGGCGTCGCGGGGGTTGGTGGTCACTTCGCATTAACCACCAACAGCCCCGGTGCCGTCGCTCTCGGCGCACCCAACCCCGCGGTTGCGATCGACTTCACACGCGGTGCCCTAACCTCCGACGTGCGCAACGCCGGGAGGCTCGGGCAGCTCACCACCACCGATTCCCCCATTCCCCAATGTGCGTCCACCTGTTTGCGGGATGGGATCGAATCCATCGATCTGGACTCTTCGTTCTGCGGCGGGATGACATCCGAAGCGGTCACGCAATGCGTGGACACGACGTGCGGCGCGTCTTCCTCGGCAACACGAGTGGCGTACGACGCGTACGCCGCGGATCTGTGCCCCGACGGCGTGGGCGTGGACGCCGAGGTTGATGATTCAATGACTCAAGAACAACAACCCGTCGACGCCGCCGAAGCGAGTCTCGGTCGTTTCCAGGCTGGCGTTTTGGAAATTGCGGAGGACGCGGCCCCGGATTTGACGACGTGGCAGTGCGACTTCAACGCGTGCGGGGCGCAGCACCCCACCGATCTTGGCGGCGTGGGGCAGTACGTGGACCGCGCGTGCCAATACAGGGGAGGCATCGGGTGCGAAGGCGCGTTGGGCGGCGAAACCCAGTGCCGCGCGTGTTACTTCGGCACAACGGAATCAATGCGGTTTCCCGGAAACCTCGGGTACCCGCAGTGCCCGATGTGCCTTTGCGAGGAGTTCAACAAGCCCGCCACGGATTGCATTTTGTGCTCCGGTTTCTACAAGTACTTTCGGATTTACGTCACGCGCGTGCGCGCCGGCCTCAACGGCGTCGCCGACGCGGTCAGCGACAACTGCATGCAGTTCGGCGAGATGACCATGTACGACTCGACCGGCGCCAAAGTGTTGGTTGACGTGGAGTCAAGCACCAACCCCAACGGCTTTAACCCTACGCACAATGGCATCATGGAAGGTCCGAACGCCGCCGTGGATGGCACGCTGGCGTTGAAGTTTGTGGACAAGAATTTCGTGGAGAACAAATACTCCGAGATGATCTTCGCCGTCGCGGGTGACCCGGTTATGATTCGCGGGTACGAGTTCTTCACCGCGAACGACGCGCCGTCCCGAGACCCCATCGAGTGGACACTCTCAGGCGCGCAATCCGCGGAAGGGCCGTGGATGGAGTTCTCGCACATCTCAGACGCGTCGCCGCCCCCGGAACGAGACTTTTCCTACGGCGTTTTCGACCCGTGCATCAGCAACTAATGACATACCCGCCGCGCGCGTGCGTTTTTTCAACCACGAATCGCGCGCGTCTTGTCTCACCGCGAGCCTCCTGACGCACACGCAAGCCACTGTTTGTAAACCTGTGACCCGGAGGCACTTGCAGTATCATATATGTGTTTTGTTTTAATACAGAGCACCTGTTTTCTTTTAAAAGAATCCAACCGCGGTTGCGTCACAAACTCGGACACTAAAACCCCGGAGTATACAAGTACGCCACTCATCACGTATTCCACGCTATTACAAAGACGCCCACCAACACGCCCACACGCCACGGAATGGCAGCGGATGTCGTGTGAGAACAGAACCTTGTAGCTTGTACCCTGCTTTTTTAAGGGAAGGTCTTGAGTTTTATATCTTTTTTTGGACTGCACAAAAAATGACAAATTCTTATTTTAACATCCGAGCGGTTGAATTATTTACCGTCGTGCGCGAGTGCGTCGTCAAACACGACCGCGCGGTCGTCGCGGTAGCGCACCCACGTGATGATCGGGAGTGCGTCGTTGGATGCGATTTCTCACCAGGTTCGTGTCACGCTTCTTTCTCGCTGCCATCCCTTGACGTGCTTGTGAGCTCATCCGCGTCCTCGTCCCCGTGTCCACGCAGGAGGTTCACTTTTTGGCGGAAGATGAGCACCTGGACGTCGTGCCCAACTTTTCCCTGCAAAGCCTGCATCTGCTCGGCGGGACGGTATGTTGTTCCCAAATCCTTTTCCTTGAGCCTTGGTTTGAAACGCACGCACACGTCCTGACACGTACCAACTCACTCCCGTGTACCCACACCAAACAGTACGGTCCTTTCCGTCCTCAGATGAAAACCAGCGTCCCGATGTGGCTGGCGATGCTTTTGAAAAAGCAAGGAAAGTGTTCGGTGGTGCCGCCGCGGTGGTTAGACGTGGCGACCTTAAAGCAGGTGATTGAAAGTGAACGCGCGGATGACGTGTTCCAAGGGTTGCCTCACCACTACATCGAGATCGCGACGGATCTGTGCAAACACGCGAGGGAGGACTTGGAGGATTGGAACTTAACGTTCGATCTGGTGGACACGGTAAGTATTTCCCAATCACCACATTCCGCCGACTGATTGCCCATACGAGACTGACACTTTCTTTCTTTTTTTCCCAGATTCGCGCGGTGCGGCATAACAAGATTCAAGCCGGCTTGCGCAGCCTGGACGAAAACGCACTCAAAGGGGTGAAACTGACGAACATGAGCGCCATGGAAGTGTCCGTCATACGGCCGTTCATGTCCAACGCGCTGGATAACTTTCTAGAGGGGTCGATAACAGCGGAGTGACAGAGCGGTGAACGGTGAACTGCATTAGCCAAATGTGTGTAATCCAGCGCCAGCTCTCTTGCTCTTTCTGTCAAAGCAATCATCTTTTTCAAACGGCCACTTCCCCTCGCACCTCGCAGGCAAGAGCGCAGAGCGCGCTCTGGCGCGAAGATCGAGTCGTCATGAGTGAAGAAATAGACAAGCACGTGTTGCGAAAGTATGAAATCCAACAAAAGTTGGGAAAAGGGGTACGGAGTCGCTTCCGTTGACGCCTGTCGCGCCTGTCTCGCGCCTCTTGTGATTGACGTTTGCATTTGTACTCACCTCTTCCTCGTTCCTGCAGGCATATGGCATCGTGTGGAAAGCCGTGGACAAGAAAACGAGGGATACCGTGGCGCTGAAGAAGATATTTGATGCGTTCCAGAACGCAACGGACGCACAGGTAAGCACCCGGACGTGTTCACGCGTGCGTACGCCGCGTCGAAAATCACCTCGTCGCTCTCGCTGACAAATGCACCCCTCTCCACGCAGAGAACTTTTCGCGAGATCATGTTCCTACAGGAAGTGAATAACCACGAGAACATAATCAGGTACGCTCGATTTTATTATTTTCCCCAGCTCATGAGCGTGGTGCGTTTCCCCCCTGAACGCGGTGTGCCTCGTTACCCGATCCTGACACAACCCCCGAATTCCTCGTCTCCGCGGCCGCCGCAGACTGTTGAACGTCCTGAAAGCCGAAAACGACCGAGACATTTACCTTATTTTCGAGTACATGGAAACGGATTTGCACGCGGGTACGTCGGGTTTTATTACATAGCTGAAGTAACAAGTACTTCTGGGGAGCGAAGTATTCGGAGTATCAGAGTGCCCAATACTAACAAGTACCCTTGTGTAAAATTACCCCCCCCCAGTTATTCGCGCGAACATCCTCGAGGAGATCCACAAGCAGTACATAACGTACCAGCTGTTCAAGTCGCTGAAGTTCATGCACTCCGCCGAGCTTCTGCATCGGGACGTGAAACCTTCGAATTTGTTGTTGAATTCCGAGTGCCAGGTGAAGATTGCGGATTTCGGCCTAGCGCGATCCGTGGCGCAGCTCGAGGAGGAAGACGGGCCGTGCATTCTCACGGATTACGTCGCCACGCGGTGGTACCGGGCGCCCGAGATTTTGCTAGGCAGGTACGTATTGTATTTCACCAAATCACAAGACTGTTTGCCCATACAAGACTGACACTTTTCTTTTACAATCGCAGCACCAAGTACACGTTCGGCGTGGATATGTGGAGCAGCGGGTGTATTTTAGGTGAGCTTTTGGGGGGTAAGCCTATTTTTCCAGGCACGTCCACTATGAATCAGCTGGACAGGATTATGGAAGTGTGCGGGCGCCCTTCTGGAACTGATGTGGATGCGGTGCAGAGCCCGTTCGCGGCGACGATGCTGGAGTCGTTGCCGCCGGGGCGGCGAAAAAAAATGAGCCACCTTTTTCCAAACGCCAGCGAACACGCCGTGGATTTGCTACAAAAACTGTTACAGTTCAACCCGGACAAGCGGATATCCGCGGAAGACGCGTTGCGACACCCGTACCTCGCGCAGTTCCACAACCCATCCGACGAACCCTCATGTGACCACGTCATCACAATCCCAATAAGCGACAACACGAAATACACGATTCAGGAGTACCGTGAGAAGCTGTACGGGGAAATCGTGGCGCGGAAAAAGGAGTTGCGGCGACGGATGCGGGAACGCGAAGCCGCGAGGGCGGCGCAGGGATAGTATAGCGGTACGGTAGCGGGTAATCAGCTCGAATGAACTAGTGGCTCATTGTTTGTTACAAATAAAGAAGAAGGTATAGTAGTAGGTCATCCCCCTTGTCGTCGCCCCCCCAGTACGTCAAAAGCTGCGACCCCACGCTCGCGCCCACAATAAGCGTCGCGCCGATCCACCCCGGCACGCCCCACCGGTCCCCCATGAAGTGCCACGCGAACAGCGTCCCCAGAGCGGCTCAGTGGTGTATATTAGCGCGCACGTCGACGCGCTTACGTTCCGCAAGGCGATGAACTCAATCCAAAGCGTGAATGAAGTGGTGGCTAATCCCATCCACAGCAACGCGGGCCACGGCAGGGCCTGCGCGGTGGCGCTTATGTTTACCAACGCAGTTGAAGTAGCGGTAACGATCGTGTCAAAGGACATACCAGAGCTCACCAGCCCTTGTTCAACATCCGCGACGTGACCAACCCAGCCGTGGTACCCCAGCTCGCCAAGTTTCCAAGCCCCGCTTTCCAGCGCAACGATTCCGATTTGAAACGCAATGAAAGGAAGCTCTTGATCCTAGAACAGCTGCGCGTGCTTCGACGACCGGAAGGTGAAGTACCCGAAGATGATAGCGCTAAGGATGCACAGGGCGTCGCCTTGTACGAACCCGCTTTCGTCGCCGCCGGTTAAAAGGCTGACACCGAAAATCGCGCATATATCCGCGGGCCACGTGAACCACGGCACTTTCTGGCCAGACGCGCCGGCGAAAAGCGGGACGCTCAAGACGGTGAACGTCGACGTCAGCGCGCCTAGTTGGTGCCTTCCAGCCCAATGATCTGCAAAAAGTGCCCCACCGCGAGAATGGTCCCCAAGTGCGTCCCGCCCCTTAGCATCTCGCCCCCTTGGCGCCTTTAACAATGTCAGCCGCGTCGTGGCCACCGCGAAGCGCAAAAACATCTGCGTGAAATCATCCACGCCCGCGTCCGCGACTTGTATAATAACAACCTGGTTCGACCCGAACAAACAGGAAGCTCTGCACGGACACGGGACTATTCGAATGCCTCAGCCGCGCCCCGTTAAATCCAGATGCATTCGCAAAAAGTGCGAAGCGCCCCTATTTCCGCGTAGAAAACGGCCCCGTTTGTTTGTCGATTTGGCGCTGCGTCAGCATTTGTCACAGCTGGTGACTCATCTGGTGTCTTTATGACGAGTCTTTGACCAATCGTAGAGTAGTCTCTTAACATTTTGTGAACGTGTTGACGCGCTTTTCGAACATGTCTAGTAGACAATAGATAGTGACTCGAAAGACTCGAAGTTCGAAGTTCGTTGAACTTAACGCGTTCAACATCAGACGCGGACATACCCTCACGCGCGCACGCAGGTTCTTGTAACCGTCCGCCACACCTTTCGCCCTTTCTCGCTCGCGTCCGCGTCGCGGCTTGAAGTGCAACCGCTTTTCTTTTTCCATCGCGCTACCGCGAACGACGCGTTCGGCCAATCGTCATGAGCAACGACCACTACTCCGGCGTGGTTTCTGAAACCCAGGTGCGCGCGGTGTAACTCGCGCGTCCCTCCACGCACGTTCGAATCATACACACTTGACTAACACTCCCACCCCCCCCCCGCCACAGAGCTACGTCGCGTATTTATGGGCCGAGAGCTCGTGGGACGTTCCGTTGTTTCATGCGCAGCACGTGATGAACTTGATTCAGCGCGTTTTATCCACTGGACCACGCCGCCGCACCCGAAGTTCACGGTGTTACAAAAATCCAGGGTCAGCATCCGGCTTCACCTGCTGAGCGGCACGGTGAACGTGTTGTTGCCCATCGTGGCGTTTTGCGATTCCAACAAAACGAGCGTGGTCGCGATTTGCTGGGTGACTTTTTTCGTGGACCTCGTACACCTCGCCACGGTGATACACCAAACCCCGAACGTCAACGGCCAGCGAAACCTAACCGTCCCGGCGTATCAGTTCATTTCTTGCGTGAAACTGGTCAGCGCGTCTGGGATGCTCTACGCCCTTCTTGACGACAGCCTGAAGATGCTGGAAAAGGTTGAGTGGCTTTGGTGCGTCTGGGCAAACCACCAGACGTACGCCTGGGTGCGGGTGTGGCTGGTGCTTCTGCACCAAGTACAGGCGTGCCGGGAGTCGCGATACACCGTCGCGGTGATCATCGCCGGTACGATCGGGGCTGGTCAGGCGTACGGGTTCACCGTGATGACCGCCTTGATCGTGTGGCTTTTAGCGTTCAACTGGGTTTTGAAACGCAACACGTACGCGTTGGTGGCTCGGTTTTCGTCAAAGAAACAACCCACCGTGGAGGAACGCGCCAAAGTACGTATTGGGCCTTTCCCAAATCCTGACTCACTGTTTGCCAACATGAGACTGACACTTTTCTTTTACAATCACAGTTAAACCTGGAGATGAGCGCTATGCTGCAGTACTTCCACGAAGCGCACCACTTGTTGTTTCACGATTCGAGGTACAAAGGCCAAGCGTCTTTGGTACAAAAAACGCTTTTCAACGAGGGGTTCATATCTCTGACGAAAGACAAACGCGGCCGGGGCGGCACCGAAACCCTGGTGTTCGCGCCCCTGCGCGACATTCCCGACGAAATCCAAGCAAGGTGCGTTTTCGAATCCATCGATTTCGACAACTCCGGGGGTTTGGACCTGTTAGAGCTGGCGCAGGTGTTCATCACGAACGGCGTGTCCACGGAGTGTACCACGGCGATGTGCAAGCTGGCGTTTGAAAATTTCGACTCCAACGAAGACGGCGTGATTGACCTGAACGAGTTCAAACTGGCGTTCAAACCGTACTACGCGTATCAGTTCGCGGAGGTGTACACGCTTTTGAAGGAAGCGCCTAGGATGCTGAAAAACGTTATTAACGCGCCGTTTCAAAGCGCACCAAGCGGGTGTCCGTTCGCGTCGCAACACATGTTACCCATGGACTACGACAGCGCGGTTTTGGAATGGGCCACGCTGGTGCACAGCGAGAATCACAAATATCTGGGAAGGGCGCTCGCGCGCGTGAATTCGCAACTGCAGCGCGCGAGCTCGAAACACGACGCGAGCGCGAACAAGGTTTAAGGTTCAGTTTGTGTGATAGTAAATGATTTGAGTCCAATACCTCTCCTCCCCAATCAGTGTTTCCGCACGTGGTGTACGCATCCTTCGCGGGGTCCTTTCGCATTTTGGCGTCAGTGTGGGTTGGTTGCGTCGATTTCAGGGTGACTTTGACGGATACGGCATACAGCGTACCCCCCGATTTCACGCCACTTTGCACCATCCTCTGGCCGTTTTGCAGCCTCGACACGCAAGTCGCGGTTTGCATTTCCCCGGTGAAGTTCAAAGCAATGTCTGGTGTGAAAAACCACGGTAACGATCAAGGTTTGCATTGGACCGATCAACGCCTTTTTTTGATTGGATTTGCTTAAATTCAGACATGTCCGCCACCTTTTTAACAGCAGCGAACACGCCGTGGATTTGCTACAAAAACTGTTACAGTTCAACCCGGACAAGCGGATATCCGCGCAAGACGCTGTGTACAGAGCACTGTGTAGAGTCATTCGATACACTTTGATACAATATTACAATACCGCGGCTCTCCATCGCGTCGCCAAAGCCGTCCGCTGGTCCATCGGCACCGCGACCAGAAGCTCTTCGTCCCCCGAGCCGCGCGCGAAGTTGTTCATCTCTTTTTGGTCACCGTACACGTACTTCGTACTGAGCAAACACCTCACCATAGTCCTCGTCATCCTCGCCGAACAGCACCCAGTCCGCGACACTCCGCGTACCCTGGGCGCACAACGTCGCGGCGGCGGCGATGACCGCACATACACTCAAAACACCAACCACGAGGCGGGTCCGAAAATTCTGTCGTTCCGGTCGCGGTTGTCGAGCTTGCGGGAGATATCTCGAAACTCCCGGCGAAGATGCGCGTTCACGCGGTCAAGCGCGCGCACTTCGGCGGTTAACACCGCAAGTTTCTCGACGTCGTCGTCGCGGCTGGCTCGTTTGTCAAACCTCTTTTTCATCTTAGAGTGTTTCGCGTTAATCACGGCGTTGCGCTCAGCAAGCAGCGCTATAGATGCGCTGAACGCCCACGAAATACGCTTCTCGCGCGACGCCGCGCGCGCGCGAAGCAAATCGACAGCCGCGGCGTGCGCCTCGTTCGCCTCTGCGAAGCGTTTCTCCGCCGAAAAGGCATCCTCCCGTCTTGTTTCGCTGAGCACGGCGAGCGCCTCGGCGTGCGCCGCGTGTAGCCTCGCCGCGTACACCGCAGCCGCCTCGCGCTGCTCAATGACTTCGGCGCGCGCGGCTTCGGTCTCCGAAGCGAGGGTACGCACCGCGATTTGTTTTGTGTCGATGCCGAAGTTGTCCGAGACCCAGGATTTCCAGCAGATTTGTTTCGTGTCGATGCCGACGGGGTCGTTCTGAGCCGCGATGACGAAGCTCCAGCCCCAGAGAAGCGCGATGGCGAGGCCGGCGGAGACCATCTGCGTTTTTCCGGGAGGAAGAAGAACAGTGTTTGGTTAGGGTCGTGATCGCGCTGGGGGTTCGTCGTTGACCGGGTGAGTACGGGATGTGACGATTCGCGGCGACGTCGATTTTTTATTTCCCGCTCGTCCCGAGGTCGGGATGCGAGGCGTGGAGGGACGTGCGAGCAGATTTGTACACCGCAACCGTACACGAAATACTCGAGTATACGTGTTCTTTGGGATTGCGAGGTACGGGAAGAAAACAGACGTACGTCGATCCGGAGCAATTTGAACTTCCCGACGTCCAGGGCGAGCAAATCGCGGGGACGAACGAAGCGTGCGATTTCGTTCTCGTCGGAGAAGTCGTCGAAGTCAACATCAGGGTGCTCATCGCACCGGCGAATCTCTTGCAGAAGCATCGTGCTCGTCAACTCGTCGTTCTCAACAAGCTCACGATGCAAAAACAAAAACAAGGGTGGGAGTCGAGCTGCCTGTCGCTTTGCAAGTGACGGCGGCGGATTGTTACTTCCCGTGTTTGGTCGAATAAAAATTTAATGGGTTTTGTCATACATCCTCCAAATCGTTGCTGCAAGCCTTGAAGCTTGAACTGCTTCGCACTCGGGGAGGCATACAACTATTTATGACCGCGTAGATTTCGTTCATCAAATCCTCCATTTCGACGATTTGATTGGTGGATGGGGATATTTTTTGAGCGTCGTTTCAACGCGCTGCATACGGCGCGCAAAAATATTCACGTGTCGTTGTCTCGCGACGTCACGCGCATACCACGCAGCACAACGCAAGCGAACACCATGTTCCGCACCGTCTCCATTCTCGCCCTCGTGGGCAGCGCCTCCGCTGCTGCGGCGGATTACTCCAATGCCGAGATCGGCTGCACGAACGCGTACAACATGGTCACATGTGAAAGTGCGTACCAGGAAACATCATGAACAACCCTCTCTGCGTATGGGTTGATAGTGAGGATGCGAAATGCATGCTCGCCGCGGGAAACACCACCGCGACCGCATGGACTGCCGACATGACAGCTGAGAGCGCCGCTCTTGCAACCGCCAAGTCCGGGTGTACTGGTACTGCGGAAGCCGATTGCACTGGGGGTTGCGCTTGGATGGCTGCTGATGATACAGCGTGCGTGCTCACCGCGCAAAAAGCGGAAGAACTCCTCGATACCGACGGCGCTAACGGCGGCATCACCGCTGCCACAATGAACGACTTATTTTATGAGGTCACTTGTATGCATCTTGCTGGCACTGCCGCCGCCTGTGGCGCTGTCGATGGCTGTTCTGTGTTGACCGTTGGAGCCCAAACCGCGTGCATTGCGAGTGTTGCCAAAAAAATCTCGGTCATCGAGGCCAAGTGTGTAACCGCCGGTGCCGCCGCCCAAACTGCCGCCGAGGCAGCTGCGGGTCTCAGCGGCGCGACCACCGCGGCTCCCGCCATGATCATCCTGTCCACCCTCGTCGGAGCTCTCGCGATTTTCGCGTAAGAAAGCCGCTTCGGCGTCAGCGTGCTCATTTGGTGTTTTCTCCACACCTGAACCGCACATGCGGCCACGCGCCGCAGGCGGGCTTTTACGCGCCTTTTTATTCGCGCATTACCGCCGGTCGAGTAACCCGAATTTCATTTCGTTATACTCGATCGAGCCGACGAGCCCCAGCCAAGTAAACACGGTGACGCACTCGGTGATTGATTAGCGTCGAACGATTTGATTAGTTGTCCCTCTCTGGGATCGATGTTTTAATCACAACGAAGCGTTTTCACCAACCCCACCAGTCTTTCTGTATATTCACGTCTTCTACTGTACGTCTGCCCTGCCACTTGACTCTGCAAAACTCCAACAAGAAAAGCAACGTCTTTGCAGGCAGACGTACGTGACGCAAAACTTTTCCTGGGCTTCACTTCAGAGAACTTCTGCCGTTCTTGCTGTCACTTTTCGAGAAAAACGCGGGCCGAAAGTTTGGGCGTAGACACTGATCCGCCCTCAATGCGCGCAGATTTTGGACACTGATTGTGGGCCGTGCATGAGAACATGTGAGAACACGCATGTGACAACATCGCTGTGGGGACGACGCCACTTCATCGCGCACGCGCTCACGAACGAACTCGCCGCCATGTTCTCCATCGCATCCACCGTCGTTCCTGTTCGCGCCGCCGCGCCCTCCGCGCGCCTCGGCCATTCCCGACGCGCCACCGCGCCCCGCGCCGCGACGCGAGTCGCGCAAACCACGAACCGGCGCTCCATCTCTTTGCGTGCCGCGGGTGCTGTTTCCGCCACTGTGACGGACGCCAACGCCGACATCGCCGATTTCCTGGCGAAGCAGATGGTTGACGAAGCCGCGATGTTGGCTAACTCCACGTTCCCTATTGCTCCCGAGGTGTTAATCGCGACGACGAAGCGCATCTTGGCCAAAAACAGTGGCGCGGAGGAACCCGGTTTGTTGGCCTCGGATTTCAAATTCGTCGCGCCGGTCGTGGGCCCGCTTTCTAAGGAAGAGTTCCTGAAAGCGTGGGAGTCCTTCAAACTCGAAGAAGCCTTCCCTGATGCGAAGTACGGGTACTACGCGTTCCGGGTTGATCCGTTCGAAACGAACCGGGTTTGGTTCGACTCGCAGTTCAGCGGAACCAACACCGGGACGATGGCCGGGTCGTTGGAAGCGACGGGCATAAAAGTGAAAGCGCCGCCGCAAACGTGCTCCATGCTGTTCAACACAAAAGGCGAGTCCACGCAGCTCACCGTGGGGTACGTGCTGGACAAGACGATCGGCAACACCGGCGGTCTCGGGGGGGTTTTCGGAATCCTGTACGCCATCGGCTACCCGCTGCCGTTCCCGGAAGCGCAGCCGTGGCAAAAGAGTATCCAATACTCGGTGTTCAACAAGGTCTCCCCGCTTCTCGCGCCGATTAAAAAATTCATCAAGGGGCTGTCAGGGGGCGAGTGAAAGATGCGAGTAAGAGATGGCGAGTGTAGCAGAGGTTATAGAGCGGCTATAGAACCTCTGAGTGTATTGTGGCGAGTAAGATTTGTGTGTATTGTAGCGAGTAAGATTTGTGAATTGAAGACACTGAGTGTTGGCAAAACTTACGATTTCTTTGATCGCTGCTATAACCCTGACTATACCCGTGACTATAATCCTACCAGCGATTCGCCGCGGTCCCAGAAACACCGCGCGTCGTTCGGGTCGGTTGGCATGATTCACGGCGGTTCTCGCGTGACCAGCGAAACTTTTTCAACCGCCAACCCCTCGAGTTCGGGGAACAAGGTTTCACGGCGAGTGACCACTTTCCTTTTGCATCACCCGTTAACAAATCCTCACAACTCTGAAAGCACGTCGAACACGGCTTGTTCGAGGGCATTTTTGTGTTCGTTTTCGTGTTTGTTTTTTTCATCGCCAAAGTCGTCTCTGCACACCCGGACGTCCGCGGGGAGTTTTCCCGCGCCCGGTACGTTTCCGGTTAAAATTTCGTGATACTTTCGCGCACCCGGTTGTGTTTTTTTCAGCGCAGCGGTAACCACCGTGGCTTCGTGTACCTTGTCAAACCCAAACGCGGCGCACGCTTGTGCGGACCGCGCGGTGGCGTTTGTGGAACCCAGCAGCGCGACAAGCAGTCGGTCAACCGCGCGCGGGTGCGGCGCGGTCGCGTCGCCCCCGAAAACCTCGCGTATCAACCCCAAAACGTTTTCCCCCCTGTCCGAACCTCCTTCGTCACCGCCAACCCGAGAAATCAAAGAGGTCACCGCCAGCGTCACTAACGAGCCGCACGACGCGACGGCGCCGTCGCTACCGCTGGCGGAGGCAAGAAGCGCGCGGTACAACGTTGCGTCGTTTTTGTTTTCGTCGTTCTCGCCGTCAAACCCGCTCGTCAAAACGTCAATCATATTTTCCTTCAACTCCTTCGCCCATTTAAACTGCGCGGTGACGTATATGAACTGCGTGTGGAACAGTGGGTCCTGCGGGTGTACCTTTCTGGCGGCTTCGAACACGCACTGCGCCACCGCTCCTAGGTGTTCGCCGATTGGAACCGTGTTAATTTCCAAAATTTCGTTTCGTTTGTAAACGTCCCCCGCGTACTTCAACTCCAAACGGAAGTACACCTGCCAAAGCACTTTGCTCTGCGCGCAGTTCCGGAGACCCCGAAGCAACAAGTGCCTCGCGCTTGCGATGTCGCCCTTGTGCTTGTACTCCCAGTTCGCGGCGAAGCACCACAACCCCGCGCACTGCGGGTTCAGTAAAAGGCCTTGGGACACGACTTCGCTTAGCAACCGCGCGTTTCCGTGCGAAAAGCAAAACGACGCGAAATCAAGCCACAAACCCACGTTCCCGGAGTACTTGCGTAACACCCTTTGATAAAGGGTGTGCACCTTTCGAATAAAAGCGTGGCCCACCTGGTTCGCAAGGAGGGAGGAACCGCCGGGGGTTTGGCGCTGAGAGTTGAGTGAGGAAATTTTGAAGCGTTGGTCAGAGAATGGACGGAGACAGAGGTGAATGTAGTTCTGACTGAGACGAGGAGCGTGTCATGACTACGGACGGAGTGTCGGACGCGAGCGTGAGCGGTTTGTGGTGCTTATTGGACCGCCCATTACCTTGCGTATGGTGTGTAGTTTGTGCAAATCGGTTTCGAAGCGTATCGCGCTCATGAACCGGCTCGCGGGAACCCGTCGCCTCCGGAACACGTACTCGAACCGCGTGCGATGCTGGAAAATCATCTGCACCTCCCGGGACGAAAACGTGCTGCACTTAAGCAGCTGCTCCGCTTCCTCCACGGAGTTCTCCAGGGAAATATTCACGGCGTCGGCCATGTTGACGTGTCAAAGGTAAAGACCGGCTAATGTGTGACAGCACAGAGCGGCATACGCGGCGAAAGGTGGGCGCGGGGAAGTGACGGTGGGAGGCGGCGCAATTTTTCTTTCCACTTCGGCGGCGCCAGGCGCGGAGCAGTCGCCCACAGCACTTCTCGGACGACGAAAAAAAGAGTGGCGGCCAAACCACTCTTGGGCACTCTCCACCGCGCAGGTCGTGAAGCCGTGCGCGTCGCGATGGCTAGTCTTCGCGATTCCTTGCCGCAGCCGTCGCGTTTCGTCGAAACGCGCGTCGCGAAACCGCACGCCAGTGAGGTTCCGGTGGCGCGCCAACGATTGACTTTGCAGTACGGATCTAGGGCGGGGGGACGATTTGCCCCGAAGTCTCCCGATGACTTCGCCGACGGCGGCGCGTACCCCGAGGTGCACCAAGTGCAGTACCCCCGTGGCTTCGGGGCAAAGGGGGCGTCAAAGCCGGGGGGGTTGCAAGTCACCATGGATGCGTCAGGAAACGCGAACTACGACGCCATCGTGACGCGCGGGAAAGATCCAAACCGCGAAATACACACCGGGCACGACGCGCTTGTGCCGCGCCCGAACGCGGAATTCGCGCGCCCGTCGGAGGAACAGATTCAAGCCACCCTGGATAAAACCAAAGCCACGATCTTAGGCCGGATGGATAAGAAAACAGGCAAGACCGGTGCCACCGCGGGCTCCGTAGTGGCGGCCCCGGAGTACATCAAGTACACGCCGGCCAATCAAAACGCCGCGGGCGGCGCGGGCGGCGCGTCGCATCGTTTGATCAAAATGCACCAAACCCAAAGCGACCCGCTGGAGCCCCCCAAGTTCCGACACAAGAAAGTCCCGCGAGGCCCGGGGTCACCGCCAGTACCGGTGCTGCACTCGCCCCCGCGGAACGTCACCACGGAGGAACAAGGCGACTGGAAGATCCCGCCGTCAATCAGTAACTGGAAAAACCCGAAAGGGTACACCATCCCTCTGGACAAGCGCCTCGCCGCGGACGGCCGAGGTTTGCAGGAAGTGCAGATCAACGACAACTTCGCGCGACTCTCGGAGGCGCTTTACTTGGCGGAACAGAAAGCGCGAGAGGCGGTGGAAACGCGCGCAAAAATACAACACGAAATCCTGAACAACGAAAAATCCGCCAAGGAGGATGAGCTCCGGGATTTGGCGCAACGCGCGCGGGTGGAGCGCGCGGGTGGAGCGGAGCCGCGAGAGTTCGACGAACCACCGCGACTTGATACTCGCGACGGCGGTGGCTATGCCGACGACCAACCGCGCGCGCGCCAAACACGAGACGACGAAGACGAAGACGACGAAGTCGAGAAACGCAAACGCGACGAGATTCGCGACGAGCGCAGGCGCGAGCGTGAGAAGGAACGGCGTCTGGAGGGTGAGGACGGCCGGGTTGGAAAGAAAACCAAACTCACGCGAGACCGCGACCGTGACGTGAGCGAACAAATCGCGTTGGGACAGTCTAACGTGGCGAACAAAACCGGGGAACACGCGTACGACCAAAGGTTGTTTGACCAAACGCAAGGCATCGGAAGCGGGTTCCACGGAGACGACGCGTACGACGTTTATGACAAGCCTTTGTTCAACGACAAGTCTGGTGGGATTTACAAGCCAACCGCGGAAACGGGGGACGACGAAGGCGCGCGCGGAGGGAAAGGCGGGCCGGTGGAGTTCCAGAGGCACGACGGCGGCGGCGGCGGCGGCGCGAACGGCGCGAACGCGGGGGGCGACGACCCGTTCGGACTCGACGCGTTTTTAGACGAAGTCAAGGGAGGATAGTACATGAGGTGACCGTGAGTAACGATGTGTAAGGTAAAAGCTGAGCTATATCGATGCACCATTTAGAGGTAACGCAAACCATGACCGCGCTGGCGGGGAAGTTCCCAGAAGGCGTGAAACTCGTCTCACACGTCGCAGAAAACGGGACGCGGGAAGAGAAAGATAGGCTTTAGGACTGCGATGGTTGTAGAGGGGTGAGACAAGTATTTACGGCCGGTTTTTACAACTGCCGAAAGTTTTCGTCTCTTTCTCGCCACTTATTAGACTGGCTGATTTTCGTCCAGTTCCTCGTCAATCCCTGAGAATCTGAACAATCGCCGTGTGGCCTTTTTGAGCGGCCATGTACAGCGGCCTGACGCCGTTGGCCCTCGCCTTGCTAACGTCCGCGTCCGCCTCGATCAGCGCTCTGACCACCGCCTCGTGGCCCCTTTGAGCGGCGATGAGCAGTGGCTTCGCGCCGTCATCCCTTGCCTTGTTGACGCCCGCGCCCGCCTCGATCAGCGCCCGCACTATCGCCTCGTGGCCGTTTGTAGCGGCGATGAGCAGCGGCGTCGCGCCGTTATCCATCGCCTTGTTGACGACCGCACCCGCCTCGATCAGCGCCCGCACCATCGCCTCATGGCCGTTTTGAGCGGCGATATGCAGCTCGTTCTCGTCACATGGGCAACCGTTCTTGCGCGCCCACAGTAGCATTTCGAGGTGCCCGCCTTCCGCAGCTTTATGGCACGTGCATGTGCCCCACGGGCAGCCGTTCGCGCGTGCCCACTGCAGCACCTCGAGGTGCCCGCCCAAAGCCGCCGCCGAGCACGTGTCCCGGTCCCACGGCCAGCCGTCCGCGCGCAACACCTTCAACTCTTCGAGCTGTCCGCTCCTCGCCGCTGCCGCACAAAGGAGTTCTTGACGCGACAGGCGACCTTGCCGTTGCATGCGCTGCACCGCGCTTAAACATCCGAGGTTCACGGCTTTCTCCTCAGCAAGCTCTTCAAACTGAAGCCCCATTCCCGTCACCACGTCGCGCATCGCGCGGCTCACCGCTGGGAGCCGTGCGAGATCTGCGGGGTCGTCGAAATGCTCAGATCTGAGAACGTGCGTGACCACGAGGTGGTTGGGGAGGCGGGGGATGGCTTCGCCCGCGTTAGCCGTGTTGGCCGCGTTAGCATCGCGGCGCACCTTCTTTTTCTTTCGCGCGCGAGCTTTCTTACCTCTCATTGCGTTGGAAGAGTGGATGGTTTTGTGTCCGCGTCGTGCGCGTCGTTGTGCCTCGAGGCTTCCTAGACTGTGCGTTTTCAAACTTTTCGGCCTCGCAGAACAAAAAGAAGGTCGCCCGTTGCACACTTTTTGATGGTGAGAATTCTCACCTTGGCTGCTTCCGCCGCTGGAGACTATTGATGCGAAGTAAAACGCTCTGGACCAATCACAACTCGAATGCGATGTTTCAAAAGCTAAGCTAAGACTATCTATTGACGCTAGGGGTTGATTTCGCTTCGCAGCACTACGGCCGCGACTTCTACTGCTTTTCGGATGCCGTCCATTTTCGCGGACAGAGACTCGAGGCACTCGTCGCGTCTCCTCGCTTTCCTTTCTTCTTCCTCTGTTGGAAACAACAACGTACTTTTTGCAAGAATTTGATCAACCGCGTCGCGACACGAAGCGAGTCGCGCGTCTCGCGGAACGCGCGAAACTAGGGACGGCGGTTCTTTTTCTCGCGAACCGCTTTGGCCAAACGCGACGTCCTCCAGCGCCTCCGCGAACGCCGAAACGGCCGCCGCCGTTCGCGACGCCTCACGCGTCGACCGGCCACCTTTCATCACCACGCATCCTTTTTTGCGCACGTGCTTCGCCAGCGCCAGCTCCACCGCGCCGTTTGCGGCCACGAAGTCGCCCTCCACCAAAAGCCTCGACGCCACAACTCGCAGCTGATCGACCGCTTCATTGAGTTCGTCGAGCTCGAGTTCGGTGGGCGCGCAGAGCGCCAGCGTGTCCGCCGGCGTGGTGTTCCGAAAAGCCACGCCGTTCGCGAAACAGACCTTTTCCGATGGCGGCGTGATGTTTACGTATTTCGTGTCCATCACGGTCACTAAAGAAATATCGCCACACACGCCAAGTTTTGCGCGCCACGCTTTGGCGAAGGACGCCGCGTTTCTCGAGTTTTTTGAACTTTTTTTAAAATCAAAATCGTTCTCCAAATCAAAGTCGTCGTCCCTACACGACCGCCAATCAAAAACCGGTGTTGCCCCGGTGACTTCGGTGACTACGAGTATGTCTTGTTCGTTGACGCGCTCCAGGGGAAGAATGTCGTGTTGCAGCAGGAGTTCGGTTAATCCCCGATCCAGGGTTTGGCGACAAAGCACTGCGTCGACGGAAAGGGCGAGACACGCGTTTGCGATTTCGCGGTAAACGGTTTCACTCGATTTCGCGAATTCGGTTTGTGTAACGGAGGATACGGCTTCCATGAGCACCAGAACACGTTTTCCGTCACGACGTGGTGTGTCAGCACGAAAATCGTCGAAACCGCCCCAGTCAAACCCCGGGATTGGAAGCCGTGCAACGAAAACGCCGCGCAAAACTTTAGTGCGTTCCGTCGGCGCGCCGGTGACTCGCAAAACCCGCAAACCGTCGGCGTATTTTTCGGTCGTCGTTTCGAATTGATTCGATTGATTCAGCTCGCGCTCCCCGGGACGCTTGTCGTTTTCGTGGCTCTGTGGTGACCCTTTCCTTCGCTGGCCGTCCTTAGCTTTCCCAAACCTTTGTCGCAACGCCTCGGATATCACGTGTAACGCGTGTGGGTCTGGTACCCCTAGGAGTTTCGGAAATAACACGCTCCTCGCCACGGCGGCGAAGTCGTTTTCATCACCCAAACTGCGTTCCGTCTGTAAAAGATTTGTACCATCGCTTGACTCGAGGAACTCGAAACACCAGTGTAGACACGTGTGAAACGTGTCGGCGAACAACGCGTGGTCCGCGCGCCGGTCAAGTCCGAGGTCGTACGTCCGCCGTATCAAAACGCACGCCAGAAGAGTGCAGGTCAAACCTCCGTCGCCGTGAGTTTGGTGTTGCGCGAATCCGGTGTTCTTCACCACGACACCGGGAAGAGGAAACTCTTGGAAAGCACGCAGAAGTCTGCTCCCGCACGAGCTCAGGGTTACTTTGTTGTTACTGTTGGAACGCACCACGCACGAGGCTCCCTCGGGTCCGTAAATATCACGGCACAACGAGCGAAGCGCATCAATCATACCGTGACTGTTGCGCTTGCGTCAGTGACGCGAAAACGGTGGTCCGCTCGATTTATAAAACGCGATGAAAACTAATCCTGAAAAGCACGATACGTTCCATCTCGACCACAGTGACACTCCTCGCGTCGCGCGGTGACATTCCATGGGGCGATAAGATGTGGGTGTGGCTCGTGCTCGTGTTTCTGTTCCTTTTCGTCGTGTTTCGCCCCGGAGCCGCAAATGGAAGCGCCCGACCCACGGTGCGACCCACAAATCGTACATCCAAACCAAAGCAAAGGCTCGCGATCAACACCTCGTGTTTACCCGACCGCGCGTTCTCACTCCACGAACTGGCGTTGCGATTCGACGTGCACCTCGTGGAAACCGTGAAAAGCCACGACGAGCTGTGGGTACCCGCGGGCGGCGTTTCCGTGGTGCACGTCTCGACACGTAAAGGGCTGCTCTCCGCGATCAAGCAACTGGACCCGCACGTGTACGTGGACAAAAACGACGGCGAGTGCGCGGCGGGCCTGACGTGTCGCGTGGTTCTGGTGGGTGACAACAAGCGAGGCAACAGCGACGCAAACGGAAGTCGGGGGGGTACGAGCACGATAGGTAACATACACGGTTTGTTGACGCACTTGAGTGAATAGAAGGTAAAAAAGTAACGCGCTGCGGCTGCTCGTTTAAATCACAAATTGTAAAGAAAATCCACTCGTCGCACGTTCCGTTCGACGTCTCACACACTCGACACCACTCGTTTTGTCAACCCACAACCGCTTACAGCTCATCGTGGTCATCGTCATCGTCGTCATCGCCGTCATCGCTGTCGCCGCCTTGCTGGTACACCTTGGACACGATGGGGTTGCACACGCCTTCGACTTCTTTGAGTTTTTCTTCGTATTCCTCCTTTTCCGCGTCCTGGTTATCGTCCAGCCACTCCAGGACTTCCTTGATGGCTTCTTCGATGGAGGACTTGTCGTCTTTTTCCAGCTTGTCCGCGAGCTTGTCCGCATCGGAGACGGTGTTCTTCATGTTGTACGCGTACGTTTCCAGGGAGTTCCTGGCGTCCACGCGTTCTTTGATTTTCCGGTCCTCCTCCGCGAACTCCTCGGCTTCTTCAACCATGCGTTCGATTTCTTCCTGCGAAAGACGTCCTTTGTCGTTCGTGATGACGATCTTCTCCGCCTTGCCGGTGCCTTTGTCCTCGGCGCCGACGTTTAGGATGCCGTTGGCGTCGATTTCGAAGGTGACTTCGATTTGCGGTACCCCCCTCGGGGCGGGGGGAATCGAAGTGAGCTCGAACTTACCGAGCAAGTGGTTGTCTTTGGTCATGGCGCGCTCGCCTTCGAAAACCTGGATCGACACGGTTTGCTGGTTGTCCTGGTACGTGGTGAAGGTTTGCGATTTCTTGGTGGGGATCACGGTGTTTCTTGGGATGAGCTTGGTCATCACGCCTCCCACGGTTTCGATGCCTTGCGTTAACGGCGCAACGTCCAGCAAAAGGATGTCTTTGGTTTCGTCGCCGCCTGGTAGGATTAACCCCGAAAGCGCGTCAGTCGCGGTGGGTCGCGGTCGGTCGCGGTGGGTCGGTCGCGAGGCGCGTGTGGGTCGATCGGTCGCGATGTGTGTGTCCGGAACCGCGCGCGGTACCGTGGTGCGACTTCGCGATTGTGACCGCGGTAACAGGTACCAGCACGTACGCGTAAAGGGAAACAGTACCAAGAGTACTCGCGCGGGGCAATCAGGAAAGCGGAGTGTGGTGATTGGGAAAGCCCGCACCTTCGCCGGACAGAATACCGCCTTGCACCGCGGCGCCAAAGGCGACGGCTTCGTCGGGGTTCACGCCTTTGTTCGGTTCCTTGCCGTCAAAGTATTCCTTCAACAGGGCTTGGACCTTGGGGATCCTGGTGCTGCCGCCCACGAGGACGATCTCGTCGATTTGGGATTTCTTCATCCCAGCGTCCTCCATGGCTTTCTTTACCGGGCCCATGGTTTTCCGGAACAAGTCGTTGTTCAGTTCCTCGAACCGCGCTCGGGTCAGGGGTTCGGAGAAATCCACGCCGTCAAACAAAGACTCGATCTCCACCCGTACCTGGTGCTGGTTGGAAAGCGACCGCTTGGCGCGTTCGGCTTCGCGACGAAGCTTCTGCACGGCCTTGACGTCGCCTGATACGTCCACGCCGTTTTTGCGCTTGATGAGTTTCATGAAGTACTCCATGATCCGCTGGTCGAAATCCTCGCCCCCGAGATGGGTGTCTCCGTTGGTGGACACGACTTCGAACACGCCGTTGTCGATGGTGAGGATGGAGACGTCGAAAGTACCTCCACCGAGATCGAACACCAGGATGTTCTTCTCGCCTTTCTTGTCCAGGCCGTACGCAATGGCGGCGGCGGTGGGTTCGTTGATGATCCTCGCGACGTTTAGGCCCGAAATGGTTCCGGCGTCTTTCGTGGCTTGCCGTTGGGCGTCGTTGAAATAAGCGGGGACGGTGACCACCGCGTTTTTAATGTCACGGCCTAAATACGCCTCCGCGGTTTCCTTCATCTTGACCAAGATCATGGCAGAAATTTCCTCCGCTTGGAAAACCTTTTTGCCTTCCTTGAGCTCAACCTCGATGCACGGCTTCGAGTCGCGCTCCACCACCTTGAAGGGGAACATCTTCATGTCCCTCTGCACGTCTTTGTCCGAAAACTTCCGCCCGATCAACCTTTTGGCGTCGAAAACCGTTCTTGTCGGGTTGTTCGTGGCTTGGTTCTTCGCCGCGTCGCCAATGAGGCGCTCGGTGTCCGTGAACGCGACGTACGAAGGCGTGATCCGGTTCCCCTGGTCGTTCGCGATGATCTCGACTTTCCCATTGACGTACACCCCGACGCAACTGTACGTCGTGCCGAGGTCGATGCCAATCACGGTACCGAGCTGTTCTTGTTCCTCGGCGGCGAACGCGGAACCGACGATCGCGCAAAGCACGAAGACTGGTGCGGGGAGGGGGGGGGGGGTTAGACGCGTGTCTTCATTACCGCCGCGGGTCACCTCGATCTCAACCGCGACAGCTTTCCACGATCGTCGATCGGCGGCGACGCGTGTGCGTGTCGCGTGTGTGGGATCGGGAAGAATGTCAGGCAATGGACAGGGGTTGGGACGTACCGGCAAGGCTCCGGAGGAGCGTTTTGCGAAACATGGTCTCGAGGTTAGACCGCGTGTGCGTGCGTGGAAGCGCAGCAGCGTGTGCCAATCGGAGCCGACACCCCGCGGCCTCCTTTTTGAGACAAAAAAAGAAAACTCGTCGATGTGTTCCCACCAATCACACGCAAGCTGTTTTCTGTTTCGCGTGCAGGTTATGGGAACTTCTGACTTCAGGCGCTTCTAGCTCCGCGTCGATGACGAATTTAGCATCGCTGTTTTCAGATTCGGAAATATCGCGAAGTTTACAGCTTGGCCTGTACCGAACGTTTCGTCAGAATCGCTCTATTCGAGCGGCTACGGCCGTTGGTCGGCAAGGACCCCGAAGGTTACGGTTGACGTTTCCGTCATTTCCCCATTTTGGCAGTAAGTTTTTTCATCGCAACCAACCAGAATATATACCCGCTACGCTGTCGCAACAGCAAAAGTTTGTTCATGTCTTTGTTCACGTACACAGGCTAGTACTACATCGCGCGCTCGTCTATGCTCGTTCATCACTACGCGTACACATCGCGTGCGCAGTTCGCATCCACCCGGTTTGGGAGCAACACACGCCGGCGTTTCCGTCGTCACACCGCGCCGGCATCTTTAGGTGGTGACGCGCCGTTCGTCGTCACCGGGCGTGTCGTGACCACCGCGCGCGTTGTGAGCCGCGCCGCGCGCGTCGTGTTGGAATGGTTCGAAAGCGGCGTCGCGACCACCAGTCGCGTCGTGATCAAAGGGCGCCTCGTGACCACCGCGTTCGTCGTGACCAAAGCGCGCGTCGTGAATCTGAACAATCGTCTCGTGGCCGTTTTGAGCAGCGGTGTACAGCGCCGTCGCGCCGTCATCCCTTGCCTGGTTGACGTCCGCATCAAACTCGATCAACCGCTAAACCCTAAACCCGTCACCATGATGTCGGCCGCGCCCGCCTCGATCAGCGCCCGCACTATCGCCTCGTGACCCACTTGAGCGGCGATGAGCAGCGGCGTCCCGCCGTTGTCCCTTGCCTTGTTGACGTCCGCGGCCAACTCCATCAGCGCCCGCATCACCGCCTCGTGGCCGTTTTCAGCGCCGATGTACAGCGCCGTCGCGCCGTTATCCGTCGCCTTGTTGATGTCCGCGCCCAAATCCATCAGCGCCCGCACCACCGCCTCGTGGCCCTGATGAGCGGCGATGAGCAGCGGGTCGCGCCGTCATCCCTTGCCTTGTTGACGTCCGCGCCCGCCTCCATCAGCGCCCGCACTATCGCCTCGTGGCCCTTTTCAGCGGCGGCGATAAGCGGCGTCTCATCGTTACCACACGGCCTGTTCATGTCCGCGCCCGACTCCATCAGCGCCCGCACTAACGCCTCGAGGCCCTTTAGAGCGGCGAGATGCAGCTCGTTCTCGTCACATGGGCAACCGTTCTTGCGCGCCCACAGTAGCATTTCGAGGTGCCCGCCCTCCGCAGCTTTATGGCACGTGCGTATGTCCCACGGGCAGCCGTTCGCGCGTGCCCACTGCAGCACCTCGAGGTGCCCGCCCATCGCCGCCCCGTGGCACGTGTTTGCGTCCCACTGGCAGCCGTTCGCGCGCAACCACTGCAACACCTCGAGATGCCCGCCCTTCGCCGCCCCTGCGCACGTCCACTCGTTCCACGAGCAGCCGTTCGCGCGCGACCACTGCAGCACATCAAGGCGCCCGTTCCCCGCCGCGACCGTACACGTCCTCTTATTCCACGGGCATACGTTTGCGCGCGCCCACTGCAGCACCTCGAGATGCCCGCCCATCGCCGCCAACGAGCACGTTCCATCGTCCCACAGCCAACCGTCCGCGCGCAACGCCTGCAACTTTTCAAGATTTCCAACACAAGCCGCTGCCCGACAAAGGATTTCTCGACGCGACAGGCGACCTGCCAGTGCCAGGCGCTGCAGCGCGCTTAAACATCCGAGGTTTAGGGCGTCATCCTCATCAAGCTCCTTTAACCGAAGCCCCGTCGACGCCACCGCGTCGCGCATCGCGCGGCTCACCACTGGGAGCCGTGTGAGATCGGCTGGATCGTCGAAATTCTCAGATCTGAGGATATGCGTGACTACGATGTCGTTTAGAAGGCCGGGGATGGCCTCGCCCGCGTCGGTAGGGCTCGCGGGAGTAGTGGCGGTAGTGGTATCACCGCTTGGGGCAGTCATGGCGGTATGCGTGGCGTCGGAGGACATGTGAAGGGTGTCGTGTGCGCGTCGTTTGTGCGTCGAGGCTTCCGAGACCCGAGAGAGGTACAAAAAGCAACGACGGAATTATCACCATTTGCAAAACAGTCGTCCGCGTAACTGCAACTCTCTTTTTTTGAAGGGGGATTGAAAGGGGAAATGAAACCTTTTTTTAAAACCTTTTTGGTTGATCGTGTATGGCCAATCAGTCTTGGAATGTGGGAAATGGAAATAAATGGTGTTTTGAAAGGGGATCGAAAAAACCTTTTGCGTGATTTTTTCGCAAAAGAGTTGCAGTTTCGCGGACGACTGTTTTGCAAATGGTGATATCACCCCTTTTCTACACTTGCTTTCTGGAGAGAACCCGCAAACCCTATTTTCTCGTTTACCGCCGCGTCTCAGAGAGCATCCCTTTTACAGCCGCACCAAGCAACATGGGGGTGAGTAACTAGATCCCGTTTTGCTGAGCCCGACCGTGATACACGACGACACCCCGTTTCGTTCGTTCCACGCGCGCGCGTCGCTCGCGCGTGTTCGTCGCCGGTACCGGGCCTCGACACGACGCCATTGTTTTTCGGCCGCATCGCGACTGGTTTTTCCCGCACCGTGACGCCCCGGCCCCGGCGAGGTCGAGCGAGGTGGCGTCGACTCCATCAGTACGCCTGCCACTCGACGCGAGATCACGTCACAAACGCGTTACCTCGCACCAGCAGGCTCGCCAGACCAATCCCGTGTTCGACCGGCGAGACCGGGACGAGTACCGTGTACATCAGTCGCAAAGCAAAACCTCGCGATCGTAGTGTCCGACTGACCATCCCCACCATCCCCACCCGTCCCCACCCATCATCCAGGCTTACAAATACGTAGAGGAACTTTGGAAGAAGAAGCAGAGCGATGTGCTCCGCTTCCTTCAGCGCGTGCGCGTGTGGGAGTACCGCCAGCTCCCCTCCGTGGTGCGCGTCACGCGCCCCACGCGCCCCGACAAGGCTCGCCGTTTAGGGTACAAGTCCAAGCAGGGCTTTTGCATCTACCGCGCGCGCGTGCGCCGCGGTGGCCGCAAGAGGCCCGTGAGCCGTGGTATCCGCTACGGTAAGCCCGTGCACCAGGGTGTGAAGAAGCTGAAATTCGCGAGAAACCTGCGCTCCGTGGCGGAGGAGCGCGCCGCTCGGCGCTGCGGCGCCCTGCGCGTCCTGAACTCGTACTGGCTCAACGAAGATTCCGTGTACAAGTACTTCGAAGTCATCATGGTTGACCCCATGCACAAGGTGATCAGGAACGACCCCCGAATCAACTGGATCTGCGCTCCCGTACACAAGCACAGGGAACTCCGCGGTCTCACCAGCGCGGGCCGCAAATACCGCGGCCTCGGAGGCAAGGGGCACAACTACAACAAGGCGCGCCCGTCCAAGCGCGGGACCTGGAAGAGGAACCAGCAGATCTCCCTCAAGCGATACCGTTAAACGGCGCGCGTCGGTGTTGGGGGTTCGTTGCGCGGTTGATGCGGACATGGAGAGTTTTGTAATGCAACTGGAGCTTAAATATAACCTCGCGCGTAATACGCGCAAACTCGTTCGTGCTACGCGATTTCTTTTCTGAGGTTGATGGATGACAACGATGATACTCCAGAAGATTTGATGGCAAGATTTCTTTTCATGACAACATTGATACTACACGCGAGGCGAGTCGCTCTCCCGCCTTTGTTTTTTCCACACAACCCTCCCTATCTTACTTCTTCGCCTCCAGCGCGGATGCGCCTGAGATGATCTCGATGAGTTCCGTGGTGATTGAGGCTTGGCGCGTTCGGTTGTAAAGCAACGTGAGTTTTCCCAGCATGTCTTTTGCGTTTTTGGTTGAGTTTTCCATGGATTGCATGCGCGACCCGAGCTCGGAGGTGGAGTTCTCTAAAAGCGCGTTGTACATCACGACCCCCATGTTGAACTCGGCGAGGTCCAGAAGGAACTCGCTGCGCTCGGGGCCTTCCATTTCGTACTCGTCGAACTTAATCTGCCCAGCCTCCGCAGCTTTCTCGTACTCGTCGCTCGAGTACACCGTCGCGACGGTTGGCCGGAACGAAATCACGGATTGGAATTTGTTGAACACGATCTGGTGCTTCTGCGCGCCTTCCGCGAGGATGGTGTCCGCGACCATTGACGCGGTGGCGAAGGTCATGGGGATCTTGGAAAGATCGACAATCGTGCCGTTCACTTTGTCGCTGTTTCCCTTGCCGAGCTGCGCGCGCGCTTTTTCGCCCACGATGGTCATCGTTGTTTTGGGTTCCAAACCGGCGACGACCTTACTGTACTTCACCACGGTGGTGTTGATGCCGCCGCACAGGCCTTTGTCGGACGAAACCGGCACGACCATTGTGGTATCCGTGACAATACCGGGCAGATCACCCAGCATGCGGATCAGAGGCACAACCAACCCCCTACTCTTTTCCATGCGCGTCTGCGCGCCCTTTAACCGCGACGCCGCGACCATCTTCATGGCCGCGGTGATCTTCTGAATGTTCCCGACGGACTTCATGCGCTGCTGCACGATCTGCAAACTCACGGACCTTGTTCCGCTCGGGGTGAACCTGTGGTTTGTGTGGGGGCGGGGTATGGGTCAGCCACGGAGAAGTACACCGCGAAAAGCAAGTCGCGCGCCATGCAGGGCGGGAACTCCGGCACACCGATGGGGCGAATTCGCGACAGAGACAGGGTTTCCCTGATTGAGGCTGGGGGAACGTCTAGTCTAAAGGCACGCACGTCACGGGAGCGCTCGTCACGTTGCTGTTGCGCAGCGTCCTGAGCAACGCGGACGTGCGTTGGAATCCATTCGAAGCCATCGTCGAACAATTAACCCTCGTGGGTTTGCTGCTCGGCGCGGCGCGGGCCTGAACTGGCGTCCCCGTCGGCCCATCATTGCCAAAAAATCGCCTCCCAAGACTAAATAACCATACTGGATGAGCCGACGAACTTGTCATGCAAGCCAAATATCCCCAAAAAGTTGAAGTGTGGTTCCTTCTCCATCAGATGCTGCCCGCGCGGCAGGTCTCCTGCCCGTGTGATGGCTTTTCCTGTATCCCATACCACGTCAGCGTGTCCTCTTGTGTCTCGTGCGCTTGTCACCGACCGTCGCACACGATCGCGGGCGTGTAAGCCCGGTACCTCGGGATCGCGGTTCGTGAGTGACAAAACCAGTGGGCACGACAACCGAGATGGGCGAGACGATGAGGCTTTGGCTTTTTCGTTCAAACGTGCCGTGGTGGGCGAAACACGACGAGGCGCCGCCGTGGTGGGACGCGCGTTTGGCGGGGGTAAAAAAAATGACGTCCCCATGGCACAACGTGCGCTTTCCGGTTTCCTAGAGCTCCCCGCGGTGCCTATCGGGTCGTACGTCTCGAGCCCTTCGTCCCTGTTCCACGTGTTGGACCCGAGGGTGAAACAAGCGTGGCTGGTGGCGCTGCTGTTGCTTCCCCCGAACGGCACCCCCCAGGAGAAAATCACGGTGTGTTTCGTGCTGGCGCTGGTCACCGCTGCCGCGCTGCCGCTCAGGGTGTGGCGTCCTCAGCTCAAATCCCTGTCCGGGCTGTGCGTGATTCTTTTCTTGCTGATGGTGGCGGGCGCCGATTCAATCGCGCCGGTGGTGCAACCGAGGGAACCGCTCGGCGCGGATACCGGCTTGCTGGACCTCCCATCCCTGCAAGGCCATTATAACTACGTGTTGTTCCATTTCGGCCCAGCGCAGATCACACGAAAAGGTGTTCGATTAGCAGTGTCAAGCGCGTGTCTTACCTTCACGGTTTTGCAATCGGCGCACCTCGTGTTGTGCGTCACGACTCCGGAAGCCATGGCCGCCGGTTTACGGTGGTACCTGAGGCCGCTGAGAGTGGTCAACGCGCCCGTGGACGAAATCGTCTTCACCCTGCTCCTCTCCCTGCGATTCACCTCAATCGTGTTCGAGGAAGTGCGGAACATATCACTGGGGCTAGCCGCGCGAGGCGTGGATTGGAACGCGCTGGGAGTCCGAGGAGCCGTAAACGTGTTCACGTCGTTGTTATCGCGAGGTACGTATTGGGCCTTTCCCAAATCCTGACACACTGTTTGCCCATACAAAACTGACACTTTCTTTCATTTATCGTAAGCGCTTGAGAGTTTGTTCGTCACCGCCACCGCGGTCGCAGACGCGGTGCAGGCCCGGGGGTACACGGGTGCGGCGCAGCACCGGTTCATGACGCCGGGCAGTCGGCGGCGGACCGTGCTATCGGCGGTGCCTGATTTCGGCGCGCTCGCAATGCTGGGGGTGTTCGTGTACTACTTCGCGGACGATACAATTTAGAAGTACGAGTTGGACTAATTTTGTAATAGCGAGAGGCGAGAGCGGTTGGATAGTTGGAGCGTTGGGTTTTAGTAACGTCTTACGCGTCACGTCGTGAAAAAAGTATCTTTTCGCTCGCCTCATCGTCGTCGTCCGATTCGTCTCAAACTGTCGTCGTCTGATTCGTCAGACAAACTTCCGTCGCTCTCGATGTACCCGAGGTCTGCCGCCATATCGCGCGTCGATGCCGTCCACCAGCAGACGAACATCACCGGTAGTATTATTACTGATAAGTAACTCCTCATCACGTTTTTTTATCTTTCCGCGATGTCTGTTTTTCCACACTCGCCGAGACGCCGCGCGTGTTCTCGTATCATCCTTGGACAGCCGTTTGCGATTGCCCAGTTCGACAGCTCGAAGTGTCTGTATCTTCTTGCGTACTCGACCGTGCGCCAGTTCCACGGGCAGCCGTTCGCGCGCATCCACTGCAGCACCTCGAGGTGCCCGCCCTCCGCCGCCAACGCGCACGTCTCCTCGTCCCACGGGCAGCCGTTCGCGCGCGCCCACTGCAGCACCTCGAGGTGTCCTGTCCACGCCGCCCTCGAGCACGTCTCCGCGTTCCACGGGTATCCGTTCGCGCGCGCCCACTGCAGTATCTCGAGTTGCCCTCCATGAGCCGCCCACGCGCACGTAATCTCGTCCCACGGACAGCCGTTCGAGTACGCCCACTGCAGTATGTCGAGGTGTCCCTTGAACGCCGCAAACCCGCACGTATCTTCGTTCCAAGGGCAGCCGTTCGCACGCGCCCACTGCAGCACCTCAAGGAAGGTGCCCGCCAGACGCCGCCTGCGAGCACGTCCACTCGTTCCACGGGCATCCGTTCGCGCGCGCCCACTGCAGCACCTGGAGGTGTCCGCTCTGCGCCGCGTACTGGCACGTTTTATCGTCCCACGGGCAGCCGTTAGTGCGCGCCCACTGAAGTACCTGGAGATACCCGCCCCACGCCGCTGCCTCGCACTTCATCTCGTCCCACGGACAGCCGTCCGCGTGTAGCCACTGCAGCACATCGAGGTGTCCGCCCTCCGCCGCCTTTGAGCACGTACTCGTGCCACACGGGCAGCCGTTGGCGCGCGCCCACTGCAGCAGCTCGAGGTGCCCGCTAAAAGCCGCACACGCGCACGTCTCCTCGTCCCACGGGCAGCCTTTCGCGCGTGCCCACTGCAGCACCTCGAGATGCCCGCCCATCGCCGCGTCTGTGCACGTCCTCTTGTCCCACGGGCAGCCGCCCGCGCGCAACACCTTCAACTTTTCGAGATTTCCAACCCTCGCCGCTACCTGACAAAGGAGTTCTCGACGCGACAGGCGACCTGCCAGTGCCAGGCGCTGCAGCGCGCTGAAACATCCAAGGTTCACGGCACGCTTTTCACCAAGCTCCTCAAACCGAAGCCCCGTCGCCGCCACCGCGTCGCGCATCGCGCGGCTCACCGCTGGGAGCCGTGCGAGATCTGCGGGGTCGTCGAAATGTTCAGATCTGAGAACGTGCGTGACAACGATGTCGTTGAGGAGGCCGGGGATGGCCTCGCCCGCGTTGGCATCGCGGCGCTCACGCTTTCGCTTGTTTGCACGCGTTTCCACACCATCTGCGAAAGCCGCGGCTGCCACTAAAAAGGCTTTGAACGCGGAGAACGTGGCGTCGGAAGACATCACGGAGGGTGGCGTGTGTGCGTCGTTGTGCGTCCTTCTTCCGAGATTACCGCGTTTATACCCTAGACAAAGACTGACGATTGTTGCCAGCACAAAGTGGGCACACAGAGACACGTCCGTGTTCACGACAGTCACGCTGTGTGGGATACTTGTATTCCTGTCAGCCAGCGACGGTTCATCGTCCTCCCTGACCCCCGATTTTCTCCCCGGCCTGAACCGCCGCGGACCCGATGGCGTAGGCGCGTGGCACAGACGTGTCGGCGTCGGGTCTGACGATGCCTTTTTTAAGGATGCTACACACTCAGGCGAGGGCGACACCAACGGGCGGGACTTGCACATTCTGGGGTCGCTTTTACAGCTCCGCGGGTCCGACCCGGGGGTCACTCCCGTCGTGGATCGTGCAGGGAACGTCCTGGCGTTTTCGGGAGAGGTTTTCGGCGGCGTCCCCGGGTTGCGGGTTTGCGAAAGCGACACACATGTTTTGGCTGGAACGTTCGGTGCGATCTTGAGTGACGCGAAGCATGGGACGACTAAATTCGTGGAGTTCGCATCCAAAATTCAAGGCCCGTGGGCTTTGGTGTTTTGGCACGAAGCAATCGAAACGTTGTGGTTCGGACGGGACGTGTTCGGCCGGCGAAGTTTACTGATTCACGAACCCGACGAACGCGACGACCGATTTATTTTATCGTCGTCGGCTTCGTTCCTTCCCGCAAGGCACGGTGATGAAAACGAAAACGAACACTCCAAACCTTTCTGGCGTGAAATAGAACCCGGGTTGTACAGCGTAACCTTGCGAACACAAGAAATCAAAATACAAAAACACGATTGGCGCGACGCGACCGCGGAGGCGCTGCGTTTGTACGACCGAGACAAAGCGCTCGTGAAACCGAGCGTGGAAAGAAATGGTCTTGCAAGGAGTTCTTCTTCACAAAAAGTCAACACTGGATATAACACCAAACACGACGCCGCGATCGACGGGTTCATCGCCGCGCTCGCGTGCGCGGTCGAGAAAAGGGTTGCTTTGAGCATCAACACGACAGGTTGTGAGGACACAAATGGTGACGGCACCGAACCCGAAACCGCTTTTCTCGGAGTTTTGTTTTCGGGAGGCGTGGACAGCGCGCTTCTCGCGGCGCTCGCGCACCGGTACGTACCTCCCGATGCTGTGATTGACTTGTGTACCGTGTGTTTTAGCGGCGGTAAATCGCCTGATCGCGAGTCCGCGCTTGACAGTCTTTGCGAGCTGAGAGAGAACTTCCCGACGCGTAAATGGAGACTCATCGCGATCGACCAGAGTATCGCGGACGTGGACGAAGTGCGAAACCGACTCCTCAAAACGCTTGAACCGTCGAACACGGTGATGGACGTGAACATCGGCGCCGCGCTTTGGTTCGCGGCGCGTGGGGAGGGCTGGATTGATACTTTAGATGGGTCCACGAAGCAAAGGCAATTATACAAATCAAAAGCAAAAGTGCTTTTACTCGGGCAAGGCGCGGATGAGCAGTGCGCCGGGTACCGAAGGCACCGCGGTGTTTTTTTTAAAGCAGTCGAGGCTGACGTCGCCGCGGGCGCGAATAGTTTGCGCGATGACACCACGACTGATACAACCAATACTGCCACTGGAAACTGGCCAGCGCTTAGCGAAGTGTTGAGAGAAGACATGTGCCGTTTATGGAAACGGAACCTCGGGCGGGATGACCGGCTGATCGCCGACCACGGCCGCGAAGCCCGGTTTCCGTTTCTAGACGAAGGCGTCGTCGCGCGTGTTTTAACCACAAACCTCTCCGACGTCGCCGACCTCGACGAGGGTAATCGCGCACACGGAATTCCGGGGGATAAAATGCTCATTCGCGCCGCCGCGCACAGACTCGGTCTAGTTCGCTGCGCGCAACGCGCGAAACGCGCAATTCAGTTTGGAAGCAGGATATCGAAACAATACGACCTTCGCGAAGGGAGAAAAACAAAAGACGCCGGCGCAGTAGCGCGCACACAAAAAACTTAGTCGTCCTACCAATAGTAAATAAGCGAATGTCACGATCAGGGAAACCACCAGTTGGACAAAACAATTGGACAAAAATAGCACCGAGGCTTGCGGCCGCACGCCGCACGTGGGATTGCGGGCGGTAAGGGGCGATGGGGCGGGGGCGAAAGCGCGTGACTTGATGGAAATGCTTATAGCAAGCGATCCACCACTCACGCCCCTCATTTCTGGTTGATGCAACACCATGCACCGATTGCTGCGCGCTGCGCCGACGCTGTCGCTTTTGGCACTCTCCACTTGGAATGTCGCTGTCGCTATCGCGGTGCGTGTTCACAAATACCATGATGAGACCGGCAGCATTCTCGGGGTGGCGCGAGGATGTGATACATCAGATATGCTGTACACGAGATATTCCGACAATCTCATCCCTTTGTGACCTTCGGTGACACCGCAACCGGGTTTGGCGATATCGGCGGCGCGCGCCGAAAAACTCCGAAAGATTCGGGAAATTCAATCAGATATGCCAAATCTCTTTGTCGTTGCTTGTTGCGCGGCGGGTGCGCGACGACGCGGGAATAGGTACGGTCCCGGACCAACACGCCGGTCCCCAAACGCGAGTTACAAAAACGAACGGCATCCATCCCAACCACGCTCTCAAAGTGGACCACGAACTGAGTAACTGTCTCAGGGGCGATTCTGGTATCTGTGATGTCGGGAAGTACCCACGTCGAAATAACCACCGCAAGAGTCGTTCGAGAAAGGGAGGTGGTACGGACCGGCGCACGCAAGGGGGCGGTGGCGAGGACGGGGGCGGGGACTCGCTGGCGCGCCGTCGACATGCTCCGCATGTGGACCAAAAAATGGGGGCGTTTTTTGACATGTTTTGACATGTCAGCCCACGATGAGGGGGCGCATCATAATGTTGCGGCTGAACTTCGCTAAGCTAGCATTCTAATGAAATATTTAATCCCTATCTATTCAGCACTGGGCGTCGCCGCCGTCGCTGTCGCCGCCTCCGCTGCTGCTTCTGCCCTTGCCTTCTTTTCTCGTTCCTTCTTGCCTAGTTTACGTTTTTTTACCGGCCCGTCGCCGTCGTCGGAAACCTTTGGCAGCACCTTTTTCGTTTCCCCATCCCCCTTCGCCTTCGCCTTCGGGGCTGGTTTGGTCGCAGCGGCTTTTTCCTTTTTCGCGGCTTCCACCTGTTCGCGCACGATCGCCTGGTGCTCCACCTGAAGCATCGGGGCTTGCGATTGAATCAAAACCGGGTCCACCGCCATGTCACGCGCGCGCCTTTCGATTTCATCCTCCCCGTCGCTTTCATCAACAACCCTCCGTCTCAGGACCTGGGCCTTGCGCGTATCCACGACAGGACCTTTGGCGCGTGCGAACAGCTGGATTGTCTCCCCCGCATCCACGACAGCCATTGACCCACCCCACTGGACTGAACACGGCCCAGGTCAGCGCTGAAGGTGGGTCGTGAGACGAGGTTTGTGAAGACACACGACAGCGTTTTTCGTTTCACGTTTCGCAGGCTCAAAGCACTTGGAATACTGGACCCTACTTTCTCATCACATCGAACCCGCACCGATCGTCGGCGACACGGACACAGAAGAGGCTTCTTTTCGATTCGAGTCACTTCGCAATGTCTCGCCCTGTCCTGGCGAAAATCAAGCTGATGATCTCCGCGGGCGCGGCTAAACCCGCCCCCCCCGTGGGTCCCGCGTTGGGGCAACACGGGCTGAACATCATGGAGTTTTGCAAAGCCTTCAACGCCAAGACGGCTGATTTCAACTCCGACGCGCCCATTCCCGTGGTCATCACCGCGTACAAAGACAAATCCTTCGAGTGGGAGATGCGAACTCCGCCGGTGACGTACTTCGTGAGGAAAGCCGCGGGGGTGGCGGGGGGGGGGCAAAGGCCAGGGCACGAAGTCAAGGGGACGATTTCTCTGAAACACGTGTACGAAATTGCGAAAATAAAAAAACAAGACGCCGCGCAGACGCCGCTGAAAGAGCTGTGCCAGAGCGTCATAGCCACGGCGAAATCGGCGGGAATCAGGGTCGTGACGTGACAGGTTAGCAGTAGTTCTTAGAATAGATAACACCGGTGTCACACGGCGTACGTACACTCGCTCGAAGTGGAAACATAAAGTTGCCAGGCTTATTATTATTGCAAAAAAGCTCCTCGCTCCGTCGAACGAAAAAGAAGACGAATTACCGCCCGTTGGATCTGCTCCCATCAGTCAGATCTCCCGCACGTCTCCCTTGCCTTTTTGGCAGCGGGCTGCACGTCTCTCACGATGTCCGGCGGCGACGCGAAGTTCTTCACGTCGCACAAGAGGGGCGAGGTTGCGGAATGGCGCGAAGAGATCAACAGCACGGACAAAGACGTGCAGAAGAATGCCATCAAGCGAATCATCGCCAACATGAGCATAGGCAAGGACGTCTCTATGTTGTTCCCGGACGTGGTGAACCGCGCGCAGACGAACGACGTGGAGTTGAAGAAACTGGTGTACCTGTACCTTTTAAACTACGCCAGAAGCCAGCCCGAGCTCACGATTCTCGCGGTGAACACGTTCGTGAAGGACAGCGCGGATCCGAATCCGCTGATACGCGCCCTCGCGGTGCGAACCATGGGGTGCATTCGGGTTGAAAAAATCACCGAGTACCTGTGCGACCCGTTACAACGAACTCTGGTGGACGAAGACCCGTATGTCCGGAAAACAGCCGCGATATGCGTCGCGAAGCTGCACGACATAAACCCCACCCTGGTGGAGGACCGGGGTTTCATCGACCAGCTTAAAGAGCTTCTCGCGGATAGCAACCCGATGGTCGTGGCGAACGCGGTGGCGGCGCTGACCGAAATAAGAGACGCGTCGTCCTCGCCCGGCGATATTTTCCAACTCAACGCGAACAACGTGTACAAGCTCCTCGCCGCGCTCAACGAGTGCACGGAGTGGGGCCAGGTTTTCATTTTGGACGCGCTGGCGAGCTACGCGCCGAGCGATGCGCAAGACGCGAGCGGCGTGATTGAGCGCGTGACGCCGCGGTTGCAACACGCGAACTGCGCGGTTGTGCTCAGCGCGGTGAAGGTGATTCTTTCGCAGATGAGTTTCATTCACGACGAAACGGAAACCGCAAAGCTAGTCAAGAAACTGGCGCCCCCCCTGGTGACGTTACTCTCCGCCGAGTCCGAAATACAGTACGTCGCGCTGCGAAACATCAACCTCATCACGCAGAAGTACCCCGCCATGTTGCGCGGCGAGATCAAGGTTTTCTTTTGCAAGTACAACGACCCGATTTACGTTAAACAGGAAAAGCTGGAAACCATGGTCAAGCTTTCGTGTCCTGAAAACATCGACATGGTGCTGCTGGAGTTCAAGGAGTACGCCACGGAGGTTGACGTCGACTTTGTGCGCAAATCCGTGAGGGCGATTGGGCGGTGCGCCATTTCCATCGAAGCCGCCGCCGAGCGGTGCGTTAGCATTCTGCTCGAGTTGATTGGCACCAAAGTAAACTACGTGGTACAGGAAGCCATCGTGGTGATTAAGGATATCTTCCGCCGGTACCCTAACCAGTACGAGGGCGTGATTGGCGTGCTTTGCGATTCCCTAGACACCCTTGACGAACCCGAAGCCAAAGCCTCGATGGTGTGGATAATAGGCGAGTACGCGGAGCGCATCGACAACGCGGAGGAGCTTTTAGAGGCGTTTCTGGATACGTTTCTGGAGGAAGCCGCGGAGGTGCAGTTGCAGTTGTTGACTGCGACGGTGAAACTGTTTCTTAAAAAACCATCCAGCGGACCCCAGCGGTTAATTCAAACCGTGCTGAACCAGGCCACCGCGGAAACCGACGACCCCGATTTACGCGACCGCGCGTACGTGTACTGGCGGTTGCTATCGAGCGATCCGGAAGCGGCCAAGGACGTGGTGCTGGCGCAGAAACCAACAATCAAAGACGACCGGAACGTGTTCGACCCGGATTTACTGCAAGAGCTGCTGAAACAAATCGGAACCCTCTCGTCGGTGTACCACAAACTGCCGTCCACGTTCGTGCCAAACGTGCGGGTCCGAGCGCGCGAGGGCGACGACGACGACGGCGCGTCACAAAGCCACGACGAGCCGACGCAACAACAAAGCGCGCCCGTGAATTTGGTGGACGTCTTCGGCACCGGCCCCGCGCCTGCGCCGCCCGCGCCCTCCGGTGTTGACCTGTTAGCGGACCTGATGGGCACCGCCGCCGTGACCCCCACCGCCGCGCCGGTGGGAGATCTCGGAAGAACCGGGGTTATGGACTTGTTCGACACCGCGCCTGTTTCCTCGTCGTCGCAGCACCCGACGAATCCTGCGCAAACCGTGCTGCTCACCTCGGAGAAGGGCGGCGGGTTACAAATCTCAGGCGTCGTGGTCGCCGGCCCCACCGGTCCGGTGTACGACCTGACCTTCACCAACCAAACGCAAGCCTCGCTGCAGGGGTTCCAGCTGCAGTTCAACAAGAACGCGTTTTCGTTAGTGCCGGCGCAGCAGCCGAACGTGGGCGTCGTCGCGCCCGGCACGAGCGCGTCGGTGTCGTTACCGCTCGCCAACACCGGCCCGTCCTCGGGACCAAACGCGTCGCATGCGCTGCAAGTTGCCGTGAAGTCGCCTTCGCAGAACAACGCGGTTTTTTACTTCAGCGACGTTGTTCCTCTCGAGTCGCTTTTGATTCGCGACGCGGGGGTAAGCTCAGAATTGTTCTCGCAGCAGTGGCAATCGAGCCCGGAAGTGACGCGGCAAATCGGCGTGTCCCTCGCCATGAGCGACGCCACAGCGGCCTCGGCAAGACTGCAGTCAACGCGCTGGCACTTTGTCACGCAGCAAGCGATGGCCGGCACGCCGTACACCGCGATTTACGTCTCCGGCAAGTTGCCCGGCCCGGAACGTGAACAGCACGTGTTAGTGCAGGTGGTGTTCGCACCTGGCGCGCAGGAAGTGAAAGTCGCCGTGCGCTCGCACGTGCAAGGCTTGGCGGAGATGGTCTTCGCGTCGCTGCAACGCGTGCTGGCGTGAGCCGCCGAGCGCGGAAGAGTCGAGATTTCGAATGCTTTCGATGAAACACACAGTAGATGTACAAAAAGATCACGCGATTCACACCACGGTGGTTCCTCTTCTAAAGTTTTGACACGCCATCGCGGCGGCGACCCGCGCCGCGGCGGTGAAACCCACGCCTTCTTCCGTGAGTTCGTTCCCGCCGAATCCACTCTTCGAATCCGCCTCTAAAACGAGCTTCACTGCGACGAGCGACGAGGCCAATTCTTTTTTAAAGGCGTTCGTTTCCCTCTCCGGCACGTCGCACGTTTCAGGCGGGCGCCTGTTTTGCGCGGCGGTTACTTTTTCGAGCATTTTCAAAAACTGTTTCTCCTCTGAGCCTCGGCAAAGGGTGTACGCCACCCCGGCCCTTCCTGCGCGCGCGGTTCTTCCCACCCTGTGCACGTACGTCTTCAAGTGCGTGGGGGCGTCGTAGGAAATAACCGCGGCGACGTTGTGGACGTCCAAGCCGCGCGTCGCGGCGTCGGAGGCGATGAGCAACGACGACGCCCCAGTTTTGAAAGCCTTCAACGATTCACTTCGCTGTTGCTGAGAGTCGTGCGAGCTGTACTCCACCGGCTTTGACGAAAGGCCACCACCACTGATTCCGTCGAGGAGCAAAAACAACCGGTGCGTGGCTTCCACGGACGCGGTGAACACAATGACGGGCGCGCCGTTAAGTTTCTTTAGCAACGCCAAGAGTTTCAGCGGCTTATCGTCGCCGTCCGTTGGCACGACGAACTCTTGAAGGGTATCAGGAAGAAGGTACCTGGCGGCAGTGTCGTTGTTATCGGTACCCTCACCTGAAGAAGCGGCGGTGAGCATACGCGGCGCGTGCAGGTGCATGCCCGCTAACCGCGCGGGGTCCCTGGTGAGCGTGGCTGATATCAAAATCTTCTTCAGCCGTTTGCGCGATACCCCGCGTTCGCCGATGCGAGCCCGGGGCGGCCGTGTTCCCACCGCGGAGATGACTTGCGGTAACCAGCCTTGGTACGACTGCCGCAAAATGCGGTCCGCTTCATCCACGACCAAAAATTGAAGGTTCGCTAACGAGAAACCGGACGTCTCGCGCAGATGCGCGACGAGACGCCCGGGGGGGGTTACCAAAATGTCAACCTGATTTTGTATTTCGTCGTTCGTCGGGTCGTCGTTCGTCGAGGCGTCGAAAACGCAACTCACGCGTTTCCCGTCCTCGTCACCAAACACGTGATTCACACCCACGTGCAGACCAACCGCGTGACACAAAGGCTCGAACACCCGGGCGACTTGAAACGCCAAGTCGCCGGTGGGAACGATGATGAGCGCTCGCAGTTTGTGTGTGGTTTTCTGCCCCGACAAACCCTGCACCACGGGAAGGGCGTACGCCAGGGTCTTACCACTGCCCGTGGGCGCGCAGACGCACAGGTCTCGGTCGAATCGTAGCCCGCCGCCGGTGTGCTTCCACACCGCGGATTGCACGCCGAACAAGCTCGTGACATCCAGGGAGGTGAGGCTAGCCCGCAACCTTTGATCCAGGCCCGACACATCGTCCAGGACAATTGGTTTCGCCGACGGGAACGCAGTCGGCGACCGCATCCATGGTAAAGCCGCTTGCTTCATCGCGTGCGGCCTTTACCTTCGCCAGGTCGCACACGTATCACGCCACGTAGCACGCCGCGTACCCCGAAGCGCTGGCCGCACCACCGCCGCCGCCAGATTTTTGTGGTGCCGCCGACTTTCGCACCTGTTGTTGTAAAAAGGGCGCGCTCCACTTTTTATTGAGAAAGGTCTTTAGTTTTATTCATAATCCGGTCTACTAGCTTTTTACCAATTGAAAATTGCGCCAGCTCATCACAATGCAGGCCGCGTAGTTCATGCTTGTCCGAAGATGAGCATGGGATCTCGCAGAGCTCGGTGTGCGCCTTTGCTGGCGTCCTTGGTTCTGGTGTTGGGATTTGTGACGTGCTCAGGTGAAACCGCGGCGCGTGACGACACCGATCTGAGTCAGGAGAATGGGGCGGGGAGGACTTTGGAGACCGAGGTCAGTGCCGAGCTCGTGCTGAAGGACTTGATGTTATGGATGCGAGATAACCGCGATGTAGCCCCTTTGCTCGAGCCCGAGAATAGCTCGTGGCTGGAGACGTTTTTGCCACAGGGCTCGAGTGGAGAGCAGACCGTGGCTTTGTCGTTCGCGATGCGAGAAGCGTTGTCTCGCGAAATCGAGAAAGCTGCGTCGCTGCTTCCGGGAAACCGAAAAGACGGAGACGGCGCGACGGCACAAAACACAAACTCGTCCGCCGGGCAAGGTGGTGGATTCATTCCGCCGGCGAGTGACGCGATCGACGCGGGTGACGACGATGCGCTTCGCGGGGCTGAGCTGACGCGTTTGTCGGAGGAGTTGGAAGACGCGCGGCGGGTGCTTTCCAGCGTCCGAGCCGAGGCGGACGCGAAGCAGCGCGCGCTTGGCGAGACCCTACGCGAGCGGAACGCACAGTACGATGAAGTGAAAGCACTTTACCAAGATGCGTTGTTGAGTTTGGAGGAGAGGAAGGAAGACAATAAGGAGGAGAAAAAAGAGGAAGCGAAAGCGCGAGGTTCAACCGGAGCTTCACCGGCTCCTCCGCCCGCGCCGAGCGAACATTGGCGCGATTCGGAAAGAGAAAGTTCGCGCGGTGGGATCCGCGAAGAACCGGAGAGCGACGTGGAGGACGCCGAGGATGATTACGGAGAGATGCCGGACGAGAGCGACATTGACACGATTCCTGACGGTGGAACGATTCCTGACAGTGAAGCAACGGGTCCTGAAGAAACGGTTCCCGCCGGTGACGAAACAGACGATTACGAAACGACTTCTGACGATTCCGAAACTTTACCCGCCGCTGGTACGATGGACGACGTGGAAACCGCGGAGACCGGACCGCCTGCGTTTCCTCCTTTGGCGACCGACGAGACCGCCGACGGCGGCGGCGACGGCGCCGCCGGTAAACGTAGCGCGGTGAAGTCCGCGGTTACGCGTTTGTCTCGAATCATCGCCAAGCTCTTTGCGGTGACGTATTCGATGTTCGAATGGTTCATGATCAAGCTCATGAGTTCTTCCCTCGGTTTGCGCCTTTCGCTGGCGTTGGACTCCTCCGCAATGACGCTTAAAAGTTTCGCCGCGACGTTTGATTCGTGGATCGGCACCTCCCTGGCCAGCGCAGGGACGGCGCGTTTTCGGAGTTACGTCGAATTCGGGGTTGCGGTTACCGCGGTAACAGCGCTGCTCACGGTACGGTGGGTCGGCATTGTTTGGTACCGGTGGACGTTCAAGCAGCGGGTTCCGACGTCGCACACTGGAAAACCAAAACCTGTCTCCGCGAACGCCGCGAGTTTGGGGGGATCCGCGTCCGCCCAAACGGACGCGAGCGCGCTGGTCGTGAACACCGCGTTTCCAGCGCCCACCACGCTTCGCCACCGAACGCAAGAGCAAACGGGAAACTTCAATCAAGTCCCTCAACAACAAGTTCCCGCGCAGTGGCACCCGCCGCCGATTGGAGCTCCGAATTCGGTACCGTCGCACCCGGTTTCCCCCGCGCAACAAGCGCAGCGCGCGTTTAACCCCTACGCGGACAACGGCGCGCACTCTGGATTTCACGGCGCTGCGCACCACACGCCGTCGCACGTGCAACCGCCGCCGACAATGCGACGAGGGCCTCCGCCACGGGTGAACCCAGCGTACAAACACGAGTAGATTTGTTACGTGTTGTGTTAAAAGTTGATGACAGCGGAGTACGTGGTCTTTTGTACAATCGAGCGAGCGAACATCTCTTCTCGTTCATCACTACGCGTGCGCAGTTCGCTTCCGCTCGTGGTGGGAGAAATACACGCCAGCGTTTCCATCATCACATCGCACCGGTATCCCTGAGAATCTGAACGATCGCCGTGTGGCCGTTATGAGCGGCGCACATCAGCGGCGTCACGCCGTTACCATCCGCCTTGTTGACGTCCGCGCCCGCCTCGATCAGCGCCCGCACCATCGCCTCGTGACCCTGATGAGTGGCGATGAGCAGCGGCGTCAAGCCGCCATCCCTTGCCTTGTCGATGTCTGCACTCGCCTCGATCAGCGCCCACACTATCGCCTCGTGACCGGTTTGAGCGGCGATGTACAGCGGCGTCCATCCGGTATGTGTCGCCTTGTTGACGTCCGAGCCCGCCTCGATCAGCGCCCGCACCATCGCCTCGAGGCCATTTTTAGTGGCGATGAACAGCGGCGTTGTGCCGTCATCATCCGCCTCGTTGACGTCCGCACCCAACTCGATCAGCGCCCACACTATCGCCTCGTGGCCGTTTAGAGCGGCGATGCGCAGCTCGTTCTCGTCACATGGGCAACCGTTCTTGCGCGCCCACAGTAGCACCTTCAGATGCCCGCCCTCCGCAGCTTTATGGCACGTGCGTATGTCCCACGGGCAGCCGTTCGCGCGCGCCCACTGCAGCACCTCAAGGTACCCGCCCTCCGCCGCCTCCGAGCACGTGTCCTCGTTCCACGGGCATCCATTCGCGCGTACCCACTGCAGCACCTCGAGGTGTCCTGTACACGCCGCGTCCGTGCACGTTTCCTTGTCCCATGGACAGCCGTTCACGCGCAACGCCTTCAACTCTTCGAGCTGTCCGCTCCTCGCCGCTGCCTGACAAAGGAGTTCTCGACGCGACAGGAGACCTCGCCGTTGCCGGCGCTGCAGCGCGCTTAAACATCCGAGGTTTAGGGCGTCATCCTCATCAAGCTCCTCAAACCGAAGCCCCGTCGCCGCCGCCGCGTCGCGCATCGCGCGGCTCACCGCTGGGAGCCGTGCGAGATCTGCGGGGTCGTCGAAATGCTCAGATCTGAGGACGTGCGTGATGACGATGTCGTTGAGAAGGCCGGGGATAGCCTCGCCCGCGTTAGCCGCACCAGCATCGCGGATCTCACGCTTTCGCTCACATGAGGGGGTTTCCACACCGGATGTCGCGTTGGAGGACATAGCGATACGTGTGTGTGTCGTGTGCGCGCGTCGTTGTGCGTCGAGGCTTCCGAGATTAGCGTTGATGAAAGATTGGCATTTTGAAAATAAAAATATTACACTTCCTACGTGTACCACCTGCTACACCAGCTACAGAGGGCGGAAAAAAACGTCATCCAACTTCTCTCTCATCCCTACTTCTTCACGTACGCCTGGATCGTTTCCTTTAGGACTTGCTTGTCGAAATCGCCGGTGAACACGCAGTTGCCCAGTTCTCCCTTGAGCAGAATCAACCGCAGTTTCCCGTTGGCGGCTTTCTTGTCCACGGCCATGAGAGTTTCAAACGTCTCGAGCGTCATCTCCGCCGGCACCTCGGTCGGGCAATTGAACTTTTTAAGCAAATCAACCGTCCTTGCCAGAATGCGTTTGTCCATCCACCCCATACGTGCCGACATGTCCGCCGCCATGATCATCCCCACGCTCACGGCTTCGCCGTGAAGCCACTCGCCGTATCCGATTCCCGTTTCGATGGCGTGCCCGAACGTGTGCCCCAAGTTGAGCGTGGCGCGGACGCCGCCTTCTTTCTCGTCAAGCGCCACGACCTCCGCTTTGTTGATGCACGACCGCTCTATGATGTACACCACCGCGCTTTCCTCCCTTGCCATCAACTCATCCACGTTATCCTCCATCCACTGGAAAAACGCAGGGTCCCGGATCAACCCGTACTTCACCACCTCTGCTAAACCCGAAACGTACTCGCGATCCGGAAGCGTGCCGAGGGTTTCCGTATCGATCAACACACACCGGGGCTGGTAAAACGCGCCGATCATGTTCTTCCCGGAAGGGTGGTTAACCCCTGTCTTACCCCCCACGCTTGAGTCCACCATGCTCATGACCGTGGTGGGGATTTGAATGAAGTTTACGCCTCTTTGGTACGACGCGGCGGCGAAGCCGGTCATGTCTCCGATCACGCCGCCCCCGAGCGCCACGAACGTGGTTCCTCGGTCCAGCCTCGTTTCCAGGGCTTTGTCCCACACCTTCATCAAAACTTCCATGTTCTTGTGTTCCTCGCCGTCGGGAAGCACCACGACCTCCACCCTGATGTCGCCGCCCTGGGACAGGTTCGCCACCACGCGATCGAGGTACAACGGCGCCACGGTTGTGTTGGTCACAACAAGCGCGGTGTTCCCGGGAACGTGCTTGCGCAGAAGGTCGCCCCCTCTCAACAAACCGTGTCCGATGTAAATCGGGTAGCTCCGATCTCCCAGCGCCACCTCAACCGTCGCCGCGGGTGACGCGTTGGCGGCGCACACGCGCGAGCTCGCCATGCGGGAACCAAAACGCGGACCACACTTTCCCGCGACCGTACCACAGCCACGGAGTTTGGGTGAGGAGGCTGATGTTAACCCGAGGGCGGGACGGGCACAAGGGCGGATCAACGTTTGCATCGCTGGATGGGCTCGACAGTCCACTCCAAAGTCGTCAGCAAATACAGCACAGCCGTGAGTGGTGCGGCGTGTGTGGGTAAAACTCTTGCGACACATCTCGAGACGCGTATTTTTTTGGTTTTTGTCGTCCGCTCCCTCTGCATCTCTTTTTCACCGGTGCTCCTGCATTTGAAAGTTACTACGACGTCGTTCAACACGCGTTTTCCTCAAAGGTCAATGCGATCAAAGTTGACCGGGCGGACCCTCTCTCATCTCCTATCTGTCAGCTCACGAGCTCAGGACCTCAGGTTATCTCGAAAAAGGTCGGCGTTCCCCTTTTCGCGAATTGCCGGCACCGCCGCCATAACCCGAGGAGCAGGCGGCACGTCCTGAAATCTAACGCCTCGGCGCCTCGCGCAGAGTAACTCTTTCATCGGTAGCGGCTTGTCACGGCCATCCGCGCCTGCGCTGTTCGGGGTTCGTTTTTCCGTCACGGCTGGTGGCACGAAACAAATGGTGTTTGCGTCAGCATTTGCGTCAGCATCTTCACGCGCGTGCGTTGCGAGACACGGCACACGCTTGGATCCCAAGGGCGCGGGGGTAAATTCGGTTCGCCCGGCTTTCGCGTCGCAGCAACGCACCGCGAAAGGCAGATTTACCACCACACCAAGAGTGCGTTCCAGGAGCTTCGCGGTCGCGTCGACGGATTCGGGAAATGTGAATGTTTCCGTGACCGAGGAACCGGCGGTGCCGGTGGCGCCACCGTCGCCCGTCATCGCGGCCGTCGCGGCGCCCGCGACGACGGCGCCAGCGGAGGCAGCGCAGAACGCCCCCGTGCCTGCGAAGGCGACGTTCCAGCAGCGCGTCGATGCCGCCGCGGCGGCGTTGCGGTCGGGACGGGCGAGTCAGACGCGACGAAGAGTGCCTACGGCGTCGCCGAGCGCGGACGGCGCCGGCGCGACCGCGACCGGGTTCGTGGCGCAGTCTCCGCGAAAAAGAAACCCAGCGCCGTCGTCGCGTGCCTTTCAAAACACCCGGGTAGGCATGGACCCCCCCACCAACCCGAATTCCCTGATCACGAAAACGAACAGCGAATCCGAAATGGCCGCGAGCCAAAGGCGTTTGTTCGAACAGATGGTCACCCTGCGCACGCGCCTCAACGAGCGCCTCGCCGCGAGCAACAAGTTTGCCAAGTTTCTTGAGTTTACGCTGCGCGCGCGGGATAGCGACATCAAGCACGCGAACGAGCGTTTAGTCGCGGCGATGCTTGAAATCGAGTCCTTGAAAGGCATCGCGCAGGACGCGATTGATGCCGCGGCGATTGACGCGCTGGCCGCCACAGACCGCCCGGAGGGGGGGACATCAAGAGACGGAACGCGAAACGTGGTCACCGCGCGCCTCGATACGTTACAAAGACGGCTGGACCTGATGTCCAAGGCGTTGCGCAAAGACGTGGAAACAATCGACGCCGCTTGTATCAAAAACGTCCCTATTCGCTGGGTAGGCATGGCCAGTGACATCCGCATCATGGGCAGCTTCGACCACTGGACCAAAGGCGTGGCGATGTCCCCGGAACACATCGAGGGAGGGAGCAACTTGTTCGTGGCGGAGATGGAACTCATCCCGGGAACGTACCAAATCAAATTCGTGGTGGATGGGATTTGGCAAACCGCGCAGGAATGGCCGACGGAGGGGAGCGGTTTGGACGCGAACAACCTTCTTATCGTGGAGTGATGGAAGTGCGTGATTTGAACGGTGGAGGTGAGATGGCATTGCGAAGTTTTATGTATTTCTTTCTTTTCGTAAACGAAACACGACCCCCCCCCACGCGCCGCGGCGGCGCGTAGCACGTCCACGCCGGTTGCATTCTCGGCACTGATGATTTTTTCACCTGAGCACGTCCACGTTTATTTTTATCCCTCATCGTCAGTCCGTCTCGCACACGTGTTACGTCGGTCTCGCTTCGTCACGGCTTCAGTGGTACGTCATATGACACACTCGTTCGCTCTCCCAGCGCCTCGCCATCCCACTTTTGCGACCCGAAACACGTCTCCCAGCGTCACCGCCTGTCGACGTCACTCGTCGCGGTGTGCGATCGAGGGCGAACCGGTGAGAAAATACGAGCGCACCGCCCGGCCGCAACGAGACGACACACGAGGGTTCACAAGACGTGATGCGATAGTGTTCACCCCCGCGTGTTTCGCGGCGGCGGTTTTGGTGTCTTCACCAGCCGCGTCGGCGACTCCGGAGGAACCGCGAACCACCGCAAACACGGCGGTGTTTGTCGATCGTAAGAACCTTTTTCGGGTGGAATATCCGCAAACGTGGCAACCCGTCTCAAAAGCCGGCGCCGCGCTGTTGCTACGTGACCCTTCCATGAAGTACTCCACGATCGGCGTGACGATAACGCCGGTGAAAATCAACTCCCTGAAAGAGTTCGGGGACGCGAGGGAAATAGGACAGAAGTTGCTTGCGGCGGAGGCGGCAAAGGAAAGCACGTACCCGGGTGGCGTCGCGTTGGTTTCCGAAGAAACGCGCGTCGCGAGCGGCGGCGCGACGTTTTACGAGTACGAATACCGCCTACTCACGACGCGCGGGAACAAGGTGGTGTTCGTGTCTTGCGCGGTGGAGGGAAACACGCTGTTCATCATGAACGCGCAGGTTTTCGAAAAGAAAGAAGGGGAAGCGGGCGGCAACGCCGACGAAGTCGAGGCGGCGTCGGCGACGCTGAGAAAAGTCGTCAGTTTATTCGACGTCGGACCGAGTGTCGTGGTGGGTTTGTGAGACGATGGACCACACACACGTTTGGCACATATGTACTGCAGATATTTCACTTTCTTTTTATTGACAAGAAATGCGTGCGTCGTAATGCGTGCGTCGTGTTAGCGCGAACAACGTCGTCCGCTTTGATTTCGCCTCAAAAAAGCGTCGGGCCGTCGCCGTCACGTCCACTCCACGAAACTATTCGTGGCTTGGTCGTACCACCACCATCTGCATGCAAAAGAAACGTGTCAGTCTTGTGCTGGCAAACAGTGTGCCTGGATTTAGGAAATGCATCACGTACTTCCCTTGGCCGTCGGTGAAACCTGAATTCTCAGGGCAATACAACAAACCGATTTGCTGGTTTTTGAAAAAACCCGTTTCGGGGTCAAAAACGTATCCCTCGGGCGCCTCGGGAAGTTTCTCCTCTCCCGAAGCGCGCCCCGTCCCCGTTCCCCCAAGCTCTCGCTCGAAAGCTTCCCTGTCGTTGCTGTACACGTCGTACACACCGTGGCTCATCAGCGTGCTACTCAACTCGGTGATCTTGTCAAAGACGTTCGCGTCGTCGGCTTTGTCCGCGTCGGTTTTTGCGGACGACTCGGGCGTTTTCGTTTTTTTTTTTCCCAGTCGCCGCAACGCGCCCAACACGGTTTCTCCCGCGTTGAGATATTCACAAAGCGTTTTCTTCATGGTCGCGACGTCGACGTCCGATATTTCCGAGTCGTCACCCACGTCCACCGATATAATTTTACGCACAGCGCCGTCGTCGCCAGCCGTGGAAAACTCCCGGTCGACTTCGACGTTTTCGAGCCACGCGTCTTTTTCTTCGTCCGATTCGTTTTCGTTTCTGACGTACGTACCGTCATCATCAAAGTATCCTTCCTTTCGCTCTTGCTCGAGATTGAAAGGCTCGAACGCGGCTTCCTGGTCACTTTCTTCTCGCGCGAGCTCGGTCGCATCAAGGTTCTCCACGCCGTGCGCTGTACGTCGTTCCGGGACGGGAAGAAAAAAGTTTCGTGAGTTTTTGAGATTAGATTTTGCACAGCGTGTGTTTTCAAGATGGAGTACCCTCGGGACCTACCTCTGGCTGCGTTCTCCGTTCGCAGGAGCGAACGTTGCTTGACTGCCTTCGCGATCATTTCCTGCGATATAGAGTGGTCAATCGGTCCAACCAAATTACCGGTGTCATCTGGAGGGTTGAGCCCCCGTTCGCTTTTGCTTTTGGCATCGTGCATTTTTCGGCTCAATTTTGCGGCCAGTTCATCAGCCAGAGCAGCTTCTACGACTCTCGAACTGGTGTCATCAACATCACGCAGACGAGGCCGCTTACTCATGGCTCCTGTGAAGTTCCTCCGCCCGAACGACCATAGGTTCTCAACGAGTAAGTACTGAACGGACGTCTTCGTTCTGGCCACACTTAAAACATCGTCGCTTTTCCGAGGTTTTCCAACGCTCGTATTTTTTTTCGTCCAGGAGTTTTTTGACAGACTTGAGTATTGAGCCTCGGACGCTTCTCAACAGCTTGGGCGTAGCCGACTGTCAGACCATCGTGCACGTGAGAGCATTGCACCCAGTTCATTTCAAGGGTGTGTTCTCAGCTTGGTCAAACCCTCAACTATCTTCACCCTCGTTCCGCGACGCGAATAGGAGAAGCACCTGGTTCGGTGGCCTTCTTTCAACTTTGCTTTCATGGGACTCCACGGCAGCTCTGACTCTGTTTCGAGTCGTACAACACGATCAGTCGCTCGATTACCTGTCGCGAGTGAGCTGCAGTCGTCTACTGGTGCAGATGGAAGCATTTGGCACCTCCTCCGGGACGCTTCTCTGTCTGCGCCTTCGCCCGAAGACAATGCCTCGAGAGGACGTCGCGATAAGGCGTTCGAACAGTTGTTACCTGCTCTGAAACCTAAACACAGCCCTGGAACTATGCTTGATCGAGAGCCTTTGGAACACACTTCATCGTCTCCGAGCTTTGCTGAAAACATATCATTGAACTACGAGCAATTTGCGAAAGAAGCCGCGGTTCTTGCACAGCAACTCAAAGAAGGTCAGGACGTCCAACCGGGCGACCGGGTTGCTCTACTGCTTTCCAACGGTGCGACATACGCAATTTCACTCTACGCAGTCGCATCCGTGGGCGCAATCGCTGTAAATCTTAACCACCGCCTAACCGCAGAGGAACTCAAAAAGCAGTTGTTGGATACGAAGGTATCCGCAATCGTGACTGACGACATATTTGAAAAGAAGCTCGGTGTCGCAATAGCAGGTGTAAGTGGTACGATGTCAATTTTTTTGTCACCGATGCTCTCGGTAAATTCAACGCAAGGTTCTAGTCTCCAAGGTGCTCAACGTTTGAAATTATCGCCTTCACCTCGCGCAACTCGCATCGACTATTATTCTCGCAGCGATTTGGCACCGAGAAACTTTCAGTTGATGTTTACAAGTGGAACTACTGGTTGTATGAAAGGCATTGTTCATACGCAACGACAAGTGGCGATGAATGCAGAGCAGGCTGTCATAGCATGCGGATTCACGGAAAATGATTTGTGGCTTCACGCTGCTCCTATGTTTCATGCGATGGATGCCTTTGCAACGTTTGCGATGACGATGGTTGGAGGAGCGCAAGTTACCAGCGCCATAACTGCATCATCGGCAACACTGTTTGAAGCTGGCGAGATTGCTCGAATCATAGCTGATCGAGAGGTCACTGCTACTGCACTTGCCGCCACTCATCTTGCGATACTGATATCATGGTGCGACAGCTATACAACAAATTCTTCGAAGATAGGTTCGCTGTCCTCTCTTCGATTACTATCCTGTGGTGGCTCTCCAATTCCTCCCAAGCTGATCGAGTGCCTACTCACAAGAGCTCCGGGTGTTTCATATTTTACTGATTATGGAATGACCGAGGCAGGAGGCCGCGTGTGCACATCACTGTTGACCCCTATTGAGAAAGACATCGCCGCGATTATGCCTGCAAGTGAGCGTGCAAATCTATCGCGTCCCGCAGGTCGGATCACCAATGATAACATCGAGGTTTTGGTAGCAAAAATTTCATCACCAGAGACGGATATGTCCGGAGATACGCTATGCCCTGTTGAGTGCAATGGGCATGAAGTTGGCGAAGTTTTGATTCGTGGTACTGCATTGTTTGCAGGTTACTGGGATTCCGTCTCTCTCGACGTTTCGAATGGACCGGGACCTGGAGAGTGGTTTAGAACTGGAGACGCCGCAGTTGTCAACGCGCGTGGATGGCTCATACTTGTCGACCGCATCAAGGATGTCATCATCACCGGGGGAGAAAATGTATATTGTCCCGAAGTTGAAAATGTGCTAGTGGCGCACCCAAGTGTGTGTTTGGGTATAGTTTTTGGGGTACCTGATGATACAATGGGCGAAGTCGTCGAGGCTGTGGTTACGTTGAAAGAAACGGAAAAGTCTGACGGGTATGCAAGGACGGCGCTGTTACAAGAGATCAGGGAGCGATGTGTCGCAACACTCGCACCCTTTAAACAACCTCGCTCCATCGTCGTTCTTGAACCGGGTGATGTTCCAATGACGAGTACGGGTAAGGTCAATAAGAGGCTGCTTCGAGACAAAATAATTGAGAGGCTTCAGAGCGCTCAGAGTGCACAGAACATGCAAATTATACACGGCGCACCTGAACCGTTTCGTGAAAGCAATGTGAGTCGGGAACACATTTTGGGACATGTTCGTAACACGATTGCAGCCATACTTTCCGACGTGAACACATCTGATATTGCAGAAGATACTACTTTAGTGCAGTTAGGAATGCATTCTGCGGCCGCAGTGGAGCTCTCAAGGCAGCTTAACGCTGCATTTCTTCCCGCGGAGCCCTATCCCGCACTTCTGGCTTTCAACCACCCGACGTGCGGGACTCTTGCCAATTACATATTAAGAGGTGAAGCAGACAGCAAACCTCTTGCGAGCTCTATTAAGACTTCATCAAATGGTAACGTAAACAACGTGGCTCGTATTATCAGTCGTTCGGGGATATTGCCTGGAAGTGACTCGTCGTCTGCGACGTTTTATCTCGACGGCGGGGATTGTTTTTTTTCGAAAAACACGTTTCCGCAGACTACCGTTCCAACCAGTCGCTGGGACTTGGAACATCCTTGTAACGATTTGCACACAGAAGTTAACGACGGATATGACATGACCATAGTCCCTCGCTTCTCGGCATATTTGTCTCACGAATCCATGATGTGTGATGCTGCTATCATTGGGAGTAGCTATACTGAACTCGTTGCTATGGACCCAAGCCACCGTCTTGTGACACAACATTCCATCGACGCCGTATGCAAAGTGTCCAGTGCTGTCTGCCTCGATTCTTGTATCTTCGTCGGCTGTATGTGGGGAGGAGAGTGGCTGATGTACCTTCACGCAACAACTACGCATGGTACTACAGATGACTTTTGTTCCTCTCTTGGCACCGGCTCTGGATCGAGCTTTGCAGCAGGAAGGGTAGCCTACGCTCTTGATTTGAAAGGTGAGAGTGTCGCCGTGGACACAGCATGCTCGTCTTCTCTTGTAGCACTTCACCTTGCTCATTCAACACTTATTTGCGAAGGTGGTACACACTCTACTTCGATTGCATGTGGAGTCAGCCTTGCGTTAACGGCGGAAACGATGGCTAGTATAGCTAGAATGGGTACCCTATCAGTATCTGGAAGGTGTAAGACGTTAGATAGCTCTGCTGATGGGTTTGGCAGGAGTGAAGGGTGTGTGGCACTTGTCCTGGAAACAGTGAATTTCAATTCACCTCTCTCTATCCATACGCAGAGTAGCTCAGAACCGGCGACCAACTCTTCCATTGCACTGTTATCGACGGTAACTAACCAGGACGGCCGGTCAAGCTCGCTTACGGCGCCAAACGGAGAATCACAAGTAAGTATTTCCCATTTACCACATTCCGCCGACTGATTGCCCATACGAGACTGACACTTTCTTTTTCATCTCTCAGTCACAACTTGTAAACGATGCAATCGATAAGTGCATGAAAGTTTTGAAGTCAACGATGGGAACGAAATCTCCTCTGCAGCTCGTGTCTATTATGCTTCACGGCACGGCGACACCACTGGGTGACCCGATCGAGGTCGCAGCCCTTGCTTCTGCGCTGTCAAGCAAATGCTCTTATGGTATGAACGATATCACGCCGTTTAACGGGACATACTTATCAGCACCAAAGAGCACACTCGGGCACGCCGAGGGAGCTTCTGGACTACATTCATTTCTTGCAGTCCTTACTACTTTAGAGCACCAAATTAATGCCCCAGTAGCCCATTTACGCCATTTGAGTGCACATGTTTTACCTGTGGTGAGAAAAAGTAGAAAGGTATTGTCAACGCCGATTCAAACAAACGGAGTTTCTGAAATGCCAGACAAAGCCACAGCTCTGGGAAGTGGCTGCAGTGCGTTTGGCTTAAGTGGCGTCAACTCACATGCAGTCATGGCAGTGCAATTTGACGCGGTTAGAGTTTGCAGCTTGGACAGAAAAGGATTCAGGAAAGGAATATTGACCAGGGCGTGGCCTCATCCGTACTTCGACGGGCTGTTAGATAAACCCCGTTTGATTTCTGAGAATTTTCTACGCGGCGGAGCTTCTGCGAGTTTCTTGAAGTTTGATGTATCGAATGGAACCGCGTTTGCTGATTTATATGATCACCGCATATGCGATACCATACTACTTCCTGCTGCTACGGCTTTGTGCCTCGCCGCTTCTGCGGCACGTTCGTGTTTAAATCCGCGGCTTGAGAAGATTGATATCACCGTCGCAGATGTCATTTTCGCTTTACCTGTCCACCTTGGTAAGACATCGACGAAGAAATTTAAGTCATCAAAGCAGACACATCCACAAGCAGTGCTCTCATGCACGTTATCACCATGTGGAGTTGTTTCCATCCATGATGGAGCGATTAAAGGCAATATAAAGCTGCAAGGTGAGTACATTGTACCAAATTATGAAAGCCGGCGTCGATTACGACAGTTATCCAAAACAGTTATAGACAACGGTTCGGTAGAACCTGGAAAGTATGTCGTCGCCCAAGCTTGCAGATCTCGTCACATCAGAGAAGTGGGCGAAAACCACTCTATTAATTCTCATGGCATTTCCTCCCAGATGCTTGACTCAGTGTTGCACTTGGGTTTTGAGCTGAACGTTCAGGACGTACGCGCGCGTCGCAACAAGAGCGTCACAGTGCCGACTTCGTTGTATATATCCGTAATGAAGGAAGCGCATGAACTGTCATCGTTAACATGCAGTGTATTTACGAGCGCACAAGACTCATCGAGAATAACCGACCACACCGCCAGCAGCGATGGGAAGCTTACGACTTTGAGTACAATTCATGGACTTCAAACTAAGAGCATCGTGACCTCAGCACTGCAAGCTTCATCGCGTACGACATCTCCAGAAACCGGGTTTACGGGCAAGCTCAAAACCTCGACCTACTCGACAGAATTGTTTGCTACTTCACATTATAAAGATGAAACCATGTGTCTGCGATATCCAAGGTGCGCATATGCAGTAAAATCAACTCTCAGTCATGGCGAAAGAAATATTGATTCTTGCGCCGTTGAAGATCCAGTTTATTCTGTTTGCTCAACGCTCTCCGTATTTCAACAACTCTGTGTCATGCCCAAAAGCACAAAGGTAGCCGTGCTTCTCGAGGATACTGGCTCCACCGGATCGACCATGAGCCCTTTGGTTGAATTCGCAAGGCTATCAAGCAATGCCGCAGTTGATGGCATCGCACAAACAAGTTCGCTTGAGAATGGCGAGATGAACAAGGTGACATGCGTGCGGCGAGACCCAAGATGTGTTAACCAGATTACCTCTCAAGAAAATGGAAGCGTGGCTATATCACGAACAGTCTTTCGGCCCACCCTTCTTCCAGCAAATGTGTTGAGCCAACAGTCGAAGTCAGATTTACTTTCTCTGTCAGAAACTACGGAAGTGAAGACGGAATTACGCGACATTGTTAACAGGGCATTTAGTAGTGAACTGCAAACGTCCCATGCTACTACATTGCCTTGGAGACAATTGTCAGCCGCGAATGTGCGAACTTTCACAAGTTCGTGTGCTGGTCTCATTACCGGTGGCACGGGCGCCCTTGGTCGTCTGGTTCAATTTTGGTTCAGTGGTAATAGATTGTCTTCTCGTAGCTGCCTTACTGGTCGCACTGGTCGCTCCTCTTTCTCTCTACAAGGTGCAGGCATCACCGTGACCTTAAAGTGTGACGCTTCGCAGCGTAGCGAAGCTCAGTGTTGTTCAGAAATGATGAACTCACCGCATGCAAGCTTAATGTTTCCTAATGCTAACACAATACTATTACACGCAAGTGGGACATTATCAGATGCGATCATTCAAAACCAACAGGTTCATCGAGTTCGAAACGCAATGGTTCCAAAGGTTTGTGCACTGAGCGAGCTCATGCAACGTTCTGTTGTAGGTTCGAGTCGTCCATTCACAGCAAGTGTCGTATTTTCATCAGTCGCTGCGCTACTAGGTTCAGCAGGACAATCGAACTATGTGGCTGCAAATATGGCTGTGGATGCTCTTGTGCTTAGGCGACGTCTATCAGGAAAAGCTGAAGTGTCGATTCAGTGGGGCGCTTGGAAAGAAGCTGGCATGGCAGCGCGTGACGAAACAACTCTTTCCCGAGTCGAACGGCTCGGGGTTCGAGCGATGTCATCAGAGCACGGTCTTACTATATTGAACGACATACTTGAGCACTGCATCGCAGAAGGCTTTCTGGCCAAAAAATGTCAAAACTGTATAATTGCTGCCAGCATATTTGATTGGCAGCTAATTACCGAGAACGTACACCCCATGCCCTCGAAATGTTCTGCTATGCTTTCACTTATTTGTGAAAGTCTCCCTAATAAGGACCTTGTGCACGACGCAGATGAGGAAGAAGAACACATCTTGGATGATGAGCGAATGAAATACTCCTTGACCAGAGAACATTCCACACTGGTGTCGGGGACATCATCACAGTTCAAGCAAGACGAGATTCACGAGATTATTACCAAAATCCTTATTGACTTAACTGGGACGATTGGAATAGATCCTGAGACGCCGTTTATGTCTGCCGGGATCGACTCTCTTGCCAGTATGAGGCTAAAATCTGAACTTGAGAAAACGTTCGATTTTCAAATGTCGGCTACTACCATGTACGACTACCCGACAATCACAGCACTGACGCTTCATGTATTTACGGAGCTCGGTGGCAAAGCACCTGATGTCCAACAAATGTCTCACGACTTACATACAAACAATTACGTTTCGAGCTTAAAAATGCGCAACACGTTTGTTAGCAACGGCGGCCGTGAAATTCTCGTAACTGGCTCCTCGCTGCGCACGCCGGCTGTAGAGCGAAAAACAGATCAACTAACTCCTTGGGATTCGATGAGCCGAGTCCCTCGCGCAAGATGGGATATGCAGGCATATGTTGATTCTGTTGAGAAGTGTCTGCCTTTCCTCGGGGGTTTCATGGAATATGTAGAGATGTTCGACTCCACTTTATTCGGAATCGCGCAAATCGAAGCGCTCTTGATGGATACACAGCATCGTCAGCTTCTTGAAATGTTCGTGCATGCATACTCAGTAAAAGAGTGCACCATGTGTTCACGCATTGATGCCCTTGTCGGAGAACACACAGGTAGTGCCGGCAGTGGTGCGTTCGTAGGAATTGCGGATCAGTCTTATCAGCACAGGTACGTATTCCAAATCACCACATTCCGCATTTGCGTTTCTGTTCTCGGTCGATTCGGAATCCCTGACGCCTGACCCATCAACCTTGGGTTGAAACACACCCACACAACTCATCACATACGAGACTGACACTTTCTTTTTTATCGCATCAGCTTCGTGTTAGAGTTTTGGGGTAAAACGCATCCGTACATCGCAACAGGTAACACTTTGAGTTGCGCAGCTGGACGTATATGTTTTGTGTTTGCCATGCATGGCCCAGCGTTGTCAGTTGATACAGCCTGCTCCTCTTCAATTGTCTCTACGCATCTTGCAACAACAGCGTTATGGAACGGTGAAATCGACAGGTAAGTATTTCCCATTTACCACATTCCGCCAACTGATTGCCCATACGAGACTGACATTTTCTTTTTTATCTCTCAGGGCAGCAGCATGTGGTGCGCACTCTGTCATTGCCCATGATGCTACAGCTATGTTCTTCGCCGCCGGTATGCTCTCACCCGACAGTCGATGTAAAACAATGGATGCGGCTGCTGATGGGTACGTACGTGGAGAGGCGATGGGTGTCTTGATTCTTGAAGCTCGTGCTACAGGGGTGAGTTTTGTTTCAGAATCTGGTATTATGATCGCATCGACGGCCGTAAACCAAGATGGTCGTTCAAGTGGACTGACTGCACCAAGTGGTCTTGCGCAGCAAGCAGTGATATCCATAGCCCTGAGCGCTGGCGCACTTAAGCCAGCCGATTTACAGACGCTGCAAATGCATGGCACAGGAACTTCCCTTGGGGATCCTATCGAAGTCAACGCGTCTATTTCTGCGTTGCAACGTGGAAATGACAAAAGTGGATCAATTATTACCCTTGAAGCAGTAAAGTCTTACGTTGGTCACACAGAGTGCGCCTCAGGAATCGTGGGAATAATGCAACCTGTGAATAGATTGGGTGATTCTTTATCCGCGCATGTCTTACATCTCAACACGATGAATGCCCACATCCAGAATCTCTTTGAAAGGAATGCATTTGTACCTACTCGTGTGTGTCGCCAGCGAGCATCAGCTCAAATGAACGAGGCAATCTGCGTTTCAGCTTGTGGGGTAGGTAGTTTCGCTTTTCAAGGAACTAATGGCCAATGCATTGTAAGCAAAATGTCCATTGGAGATGGCTCACGCGTATTGTCAGGTTTGCAAAATGAGCTTGCCTTGATGGAAAGGAGTAGATTTTGGCCCCTTCCGACAACTCATGCACTGTTGCGTTCGTTTTCCTTCTCAAGGAACGGCCATGCTCATGCCTGGCGATTACAAGCGTTACTTGACCCACGACTACACGAGCATCTCTGGGACCATCGCGTAATGGGTCGAGCATTATTTCCGGGGGCTGGATTCTTTGAGGCAGGCCTCGCAGGACTACTTCTTACATTGTCATCGGTTGATGCGCAACTTGGCGCTCACCAATGTGCCCTTTCTCAGTGTACCGTGCCAACACCAATGATTATTCAGGACCCACCCACATCTTCAAACTCCAGGGAAGCAAGGGGAAAGGTTCTGGGACTCGAGTGGTGCACGTCAGGCCGAGTACCACAAATAAACATTAGTACCATGTCAACATCTCTGCATTCTATGAGAAGATCTGAACACTTGAGTGCGCGCCTCAATTTGGTCACTTCGTTGGCTGATACAAAGCATTCGACATATCCAGACCTTTATGTTGATTTTGGAGCGAAAAACACACTACCTGTATCCTCAAACGAAATAGCATTGGGTACCATTGACTCCCTTCCAAATGACAGGTTTTTGGACTATCACGTCCACCCAGCTTGCGTGGACTGCAGCATGCAGCTTGGTGCTGGATTGGCGACGAATGTTGATTCAAGCGTGATAATGATCCCAGTCAGTGCTTCAATATTTACGGCTCCATTTTCAGAGAAGCATTGTCGTAAGTTCTTTGGCACAACCAAAACATTGTCAAAGACACAACCGTCACCTGCAACGCAAACGTCTAACCACACGTTAAAATCTCAACAAAGTGAAATGACATGCTCTCAGATTGATGGCTTATTGGTGCGACAGATACAACACCGGAAAGCGAATGTTGCTGATGCCGTGGAGCCGAATGCAAGTCGAAATGGGAAATACGCTTCTAAAGAACGAATGGTCGCTGTGATCCCTCGTCAGACGACATATGCAGTTGAGTGGCGTGCACTTGTTCCAACTCTATCGACGGCTGTCCGTGACATTGATGGCGAGATAAAGTCGACCAGAAAAATGAAAGGGGGTTCAGAAACAGATCCACGGCATAATCGTGTAGCCCTCGCAACACTGATGGCATTGTTTCAAAATGGTTCATCTGGGGCTCTCAAGACATTGATACACACCTTTGGAGCCTCTGTGTTCTCGAACACTGCGACATCACCGACTGGCTCTGACCCTCGTTTCCCAATCCCGCGGTCTGAGTCTTCGGCGTTAAACGGCATGGCTCGTGCTGCTGCCCAAGAGCTCAGAAGAACACCTGTTACTGCAGTTGATGATGATATAACAAAGCTCCAGGGCTTTACATTACGCGATGCAAGGTCTCATCTTGAGGAGACAAAAACCATACATGAACCTGGGGCATTAAGAGAAATTTCTCATTGCATGGCTCAGACTCTTACCCCGCGTTTATGTTCGGTGGATCCTGGCTTCAGAAAGGGAGCATGCAGCAGGAAACTACGCACACCATTAAATGCCACAATTTTGAACGAAAAAAATATGGTGAGGATATATAAAGTAAACGATGCATGGCGCAGCGTGCTGAAGGAAATCTCATCCGAACGCAACGGCGAGGAATCAAGGTTGGAGACTACAAGGGAACGAGCTTTTTGTGGGTTTTCTGGCACGCTGATTAATTCATGCTGTCATGGTTCCAGTGACAATGGAGCAGCGGTTCTTGGAGTCTTCAGACTTTCACCACAAGTGCTCCTTAGCGAGGACATCATCACAGTTGAAACGTCTTCCATCGCACTACTGCCGGAGAGCTTTCCATTAGGAATTGCGGCGACACTTCCAGAAATACACGTTATTGCCCAAACCTGTTTCAGCACTCTGATTTCAAACGAGAACATCTCTAAGGCACAAGGCGTTGTATGGTTGCAGGATCATCCAAAATGCCCCGTGTCAGCAGTACTTGCAGCGCGACTTGACGACGCACGCATAGGATGGATTTCCTCCAGAAACTCGACAGCCAGCTCAGCCTCGGTGAACAATACGAAAGTGGCAGCTGTGGTTGGAGCTTTTGGAACTACAGAAAATATTCGTACTGCACTTGAACGCATAGCTCAGAACGGTCTGTTGGTGAAAACATCCAATCAAGGTCCGACGTGGTGCACAGAAACACTCCGAGACATTCGTTTAGGACGCGTTCAACATGCTTTCTCGGCAGCTACATTTGCCCACAGCAGCACTGACATACTTCTGCAGAAGTCAATTATTAACAGGCCAGACGTGGTGTTGAATGTGGATGCTTTGGATGACCACGTCTTACTACAGCACGCTTCTCGAGCGATGGCTTGGCTGAGCCAGGCACTTGTATTTGGCACGCCCACACTCACCTCCGAATTTAGCTCCTATAAGAAGCAGATGTCTGTGTCAGATTCATTTCCAGCTCACATTCATGTTGGTTCCAAGACATCCAATAACAGGATGCCGACGGCAATCAACAAATCAGTTCTAATTACGGGCGGCCTTGGTGCAATTGGCATTAAGACCGCGACCTGGTTGACCACTTGTCATCAGTTTCATATCCACCTACTCGGTAGATCTGGTCGCTCAAAATCAGCTGATAGTGAAGTTGTCATTGCAAGCGGGAGCTACATCGCAGTCCATCGTGCAGACACATCCTCATCCGAGGACTGCCATGGAACAAGAGATTTTCTTCGAGGAAGGCGTGTTCAAAAATCCGGACCGTCAGCATCTATCGAAATGTACGATGTCATAGATGAGGGTATGGGCACAGTTTTACATGCTAGTGGAATCCTCCGCGATGCAATGATTGTGTCGCAGCAAATTGCAGGAATACGCGAGGTGAAAGCGGCAAAAATGTCAAGCGCTTTTCAACTCACGAAGATGATTTGTGCTTCGGCAATTGACAATCTCATCATGTTCTCTTCTGTAGCCGCGTTGCTGGGCTCAGCTGGACAATCTACGTATTCAGGTGCCAACAACGCTTTAGATTATACAGCGTATGCTATCAAGGCAGAGGGTATCGTGGCTGCAAGCGTACAATGGGGCGCGTGGGGAGCGGGAGGCATGGCAATCCAAAGCAATGTACTCGCCAGAATGGAACGTATCGGAATGGGATATCTTCAGCCTGAGGAAGGCATTGCCGCACTCGAAGAAGTGCTTGATTACCCCAGGAACTTGGTAGTGAGTCCATTTTCATGGGAACGATTGATAAAGACACTTAAACCCATGCCTGAAGTGTGTCGTGATATGGCAATAGAAGTGAATGACACAAGTCCAGTACAAGGTGAGTCCAGTACGAGAAGGAATGAAAATGTCACGAGAACCGGCAAAAGCAAACAACCAGCAAAAGCAAGTGATGTAACGAAAATCAGACAGACAGTCTGTAAAACGATTGCCAAGATGGTCGGCAGCATCGTAGGTCGTGAAATCGATCAAGATGAGCCTCTGATGGATGCTGGACTTGACTCGCTCGGAGGCGTCGAGCTCAAACAGCAGCTGGAGTCAGAGTTTGGCGTAGACTTACCCGATACGGTCATCTTCGACTATCCAACGGCTGCAGATTTGGCCACGTACATTTCGGGGTTGATGATTAGCAATGACGGTGATGCCAAACCGTACTTTGGTGAAGCACAAGCGCACAATCATGACAATGAGGTGAGATCAATGAATACAGCCTCTAGTGCATTGTCCCTTTTGGCTGCGCGCAAAATTATTATTACGGCGGTGAGCGCAATTGTTGGTCGTGAGATCGATCAAGATGAGCCTCTGATGGATGCTGGACTTGACTCGCTCGGAGGCGTCGAGCTCAAACAACAGCTGGAGTCAGAGTTTGGCGTAGACTTACCCGATACGGTCATCTTCGACTATCCAACGGCTGCAGATTTGGCCACGTACATTTCGGGGTTGATGATTAGCAATGACGGTGATTCCAAACCGTACTTTGGTGAAACACAAGCAGGTGATAATCAAGGTTCGCGCACGATGCACCATCATGACGATGGGGTGAGATCACAGAATACAGCCTCTATTGCATTGTCCCTTTTGGCTGCGCGCAAAATTATTATTTCGGCGGTGAGCGCAATTGTTGGTCGTGAGATCGATCAAGATGAGCCTCTGATGGATGCTGGACTTGACTCGCTCGGAGGCGTCGAGCTCAAACAACAGCTGGAGTCAGAGTTTGGCGTAGACTTACCCGATACGGTCATCTTCGACTATCCAACGGCTGCAGATTTGGCCACGTACATTTCGGGGTTGATGATTAGCATTGACGGTGATGCCAAACCGTACAGTCTCGAGGAAGACCAAATCTTCGAATCGTATACGGCAGATAGGCCGTACACTGGTACACGCGCAGTCGCTCATGGTGCATATACAGAACCTTCAAAAGGAGGCGAAATTAGTACAATCGGTGTCGTACCAAAACCCACCATTGCTGTATTGAGCTCTTCAATGAACTCTCCCTCATCACTTGGCACTAGTCGTCTTAACAATTTTGTACCTTCAGCCGACTCTGTTAGCCTCGTTCCACGTGAGCGGTGGGACGTGGAGCACTTTCGGGACATTTACCTTGACAATGAACCAGCATCAAGGCTTGTGCCCCCACATGGCACTTTCATTGATAATCCAGATATGTTTGACTGTGTCATCTTCAAAGTATCGCATTCTGAGGCAAATGTGTTGGACGTTCAACAAAGGCTACTTATGGAGAATCTGCTGCGCGCGCGAAAGAGTATCTTCCCTGTTACGACTTTTGAAAATTCTGCGCACTCCAGTGAGATAACAGGAGTTTATGTTGGGATCTCCAGCACTGATTACTTATTCGAGCACGTCAAACCAACAGCTACAGAGTCGAACGCTTATATTCTCGCAGGTAACGTCTTATCCGTCGCAGCAGGGCGACTCTCATTTATATTTGCCCTCCGCGGACCGTCTCTTGCCCTCGACACCGCGTGCTCGTCCTCGATAGTAACTGCGCATTTCGCATCAAAGAATATCCTTGATGGAGAGATTACAACGGCGGTATCTGCGGGAGTGAGCCAAATTTTGAGTGCTCTAGTATCATCACTGTTTAACACTGCGGGGTGAGTATTTATTGCCTTTCCCAAATCCAACCCCTGTTTGCCCATACAAGACTGACACTTTTCTGGCAAAACTCCCAAAGGATGTTGTCATCGGATGGTCGATGTAAGACGCTTGATAGCTCAGCTGATGGCTACGTACGAGGTGAAGCCTGTGGGGTTATTGTCCTACAATCCATTTCGGGTGATAACTTTGATCACAGCATAATCGTTGGGGGCTCCGCAGTAAACCAGGATGGACGAAGCAGTTCACTCACCGCTCCAAATGGTCCGTCGCAGCAAACTGTAATTATAAATGCTCTCCGAGACGCTGCGGTTGAAGGAAACACAATTCAAATGCTTCAGATGCATGGCACTGGAACATCGCTGGGTGATCCCATCGAGATCGGGTCAGTGTTAGCGACATATTCTTCATACACTGAAAGAGAGTCGCTTGTGTTGCAGGCGGTGAAGTCCATGGTGGGCCACACTGAAACCGCAGCAGGGGTGATGAGCATGACACAACCCCTTGCACATATTGTGTCTTGCACTAGTGCAGAGATCACCCACCTTAATAGTCTCAACCCAGTAATCCAGAGTGTTTATCTCTCTGCGAGGAAAAGTGTTGGGGATATTTCTGCTCCGACGACTCAAAGGCAAAAGGCTGGGATGGTCAACGTCTCGATCAAGAATGATTCAGCATGTGGGGTGAGCGGATTTGCATTTCAAGGAACAAATGGACATCTCATCGTTCAGCGTCATAGTTGTAAACGGGGCGTGCATTGCGTGAACGGCGCTTCATCTCATTTTTTCGTTTTTGATTCATCGAGGCACTGGGTCGTTCCCGACGTCCACACCTTGGTACGAGGAGTTCTTACGTTATCAGAAAGCACAGGCCGAGCGATTGCAAAAATTGACCCAAGAACAAATGCTTTCTTCTGGGAACACAAAGTATCAAGGCGTTCTTTGTTTCCTGCGTCAGGTTTTCTTGATGTTGCAGCCTGCGCTACAACTATGCTTGGAGGTTCATTTCAAACGATGCAGCACGAGAAAGTGATCAATCATGGATCCTTGCAAACACCCCTCTTACTGAGAGAACCAGCGAGCGAAACCTGCATATTCATATCTATCGATTATCACGACGAAAATATAGGAGCGCATATCACAATGGATTCTTCTCCACCTTTGTTAAGGAGCGCATCTTCTGTCAAAGGCCGGAGAAGATCAATACCGCATCTAAACGCGAGATGTGAGCGGATGATTTCAGCTATGTCAAGCGTAAACATGGAAGACGATGCAAACACAAAATGCACCGTGCACTTTCATGATTCACGACTCAGTAACCGCACGGCTAAACAACAGATTGCCAACGGGGTAACCATTGACCAAAATACTGATTATTCACCCTTCGCAATTCACCCTGCAGTGCTTGACAGTGCTCTTCATCTCTCTTCAGCTTGTCATGTCCCAAGTTTCACGACAAATACAAGTACACCTGGTTTGATGATTCCTGCAGCTTTTGCCTGCTATTTAGCATTTGCGGGGTGCAAAAAGACTTGCCAACTTGAGCGCAGGGTGACGGCTGACGTCAATAGACCTCTATCGATGAAACGTCCTGACGCTCAGTTATCGAATCACTTACTTACAGCTTTGAATGATGGATTGTCTGCGTACGTCAGTGAGCTTGTCGTGCGCCGGTTGCGCGGTCCTGTATCAGGAGAGAGCATACAATCTGTAGAGACAAAATCCGCTCACATGTTAGCTCGAGACATGGTGTATACCATTCGTTGGCTGACAACTCCAACCCAACTGTTCGGAGGTAAATGTTCTATCCCTTCCCATAACCACCGGCTTCAAAATTTAGGGGACGAGTACTCCAATCAAATGTCCCGAATCACTTCCACCGCGGCACAGGCGCTGCAGTTCAAAAACGAGGGGAGTCAGTCACTTCAGACCAGTGGACTCCATCCAATGCGTGCATCGTCGAGCATGCCATGCGTGGATCGATCATCTATCACTTGTATATCTGGTTCGCTCTGGGGTCTGTGGTCAGTCGCTAATACGGAATCACGTGGGAATCAGCGTTCCTGGGAGGCTAAGGACATTTCGCCAAATGTTCCCTTGAAATCTCAGACGTTTTTTTCTGGTTCATACACGTCAGCAAGCTCTTCTGGTGTTCTTGCGAACCCGCTGCTGATTCCAATGAAAAACAAGAACTCGACTGAGGGGTTACAGTTAAACCACGAACCCGCTCGGGGTACCTTGATTACTGGTGGGCTTGGTGGTTTAGGGCTTACTATTGCTTCTTGGTATTCGTCGAATTCAGGATCACGCAAAGATTCGTCATTTACTCACTCAAGACCTTCAGTACTCTCATCGCGTACTGGTCGGACATGCCAAAAGTCTTTCAAAGTACTAGTGAAAGCACCCGCAAGTATCACAATATCAAGCACTGACAATGCATCTTCAGAAGCGCTTCGTAATGTTTGCTCCCTCACAGACGGTAAAGTGCCCTTTGCTGTAACTATCCACACTGCTGGTGCCCTGCGTGATTCAATGCTTGTGCGACAGACCGTGCAAACTTTTCGAGAGACGGCGGCTCCAAAAGTGTCAAGAGCTGTAACTGAAGTTCTCTTCCATACGATGACATCTTTCGTACCAATGAATGCAACAATCGCGTTTTCTTCGATTGCCACAGTAATCGGTTCCTTTGGACAGGCCAACTATGCAGCTGCAAATGCTGCTCTTGAATCTATAATGAACAACGAACGAGCCAAGGGATGTGTGACACGCGCCGTCGCTTGGGGCGCATGGCAAGAAGTGGGAATGGCAGCTGCAGGGGCAGCTGATACGGCTGCGCGTTATGGCATGGGCTCAATCAAACCATCTATTGGTATGATAGCTCTCATGGCCGTGATTCGCATGGATGCAACGGTTTGTCGTTCAAGTAATCATCTTGATCACGGTAATGTAGTCATATCACCATTTAATTGGCAAGTCCTAGCAAGGTCGCACAAAGCTCACACGATGCCAATACCACATTTACTTAAGGTACACGTTGATTCTGTTATTGAAGAATACGACGAATACCCCCAGGAAGCGAGCTCGTCAGAACAACCCATGACGCGTTCTTCGGTCACGTCAAGCAAAATGAAGGTTCCATATCCATACGCTGGTTTGCACGGTGCTGCTGCAATTGAAGCAATAACGTCGCGACTCATCATGCTTATATCGGAATCAACAGGGGCCACAGTCAGCGTAGACGACCCACTCATGGAAAGTGGACTTGACTCTATTACTGGTATCGAGCTTCAACAACGAGCTGAGCAGGAATTTAACATAAAGCTCGAGCCGACTGCCACACTTGATCACCCAAATCCTGCAGCCCTTGGACGCCACATAGCCGCAACTATGGGGCTCCTGGAAGAGGAAAACGTTGCGATTCCAATATTTAACCAAGTTGATATTTCTGAGAGGCAAGTTGGTCAAGAAATGCGACTCTCTCGAGGTGCTGCCATGTATGCTGGTGAGGTTGACGGTGTCGTGGAATTTTGGAAACACATGGTGTGCACAAATAACGATCCACAAACTCAAGTGGCGCTTGCAAGATACGACATCGACGAACACTACCATCCGATTACCGTTCGTCAGATGGGTATTGTCACCACTCGTTTTGGCGCGTTTCTCGGTCCCGATCTCTCTGAACGCTTCGATTCTGATTTACTGCATATATCATCAGTGGAAGCCTTACACATGGACCCTCAACAGCGCCTTTTACTCGAAACCTGCACAAGATGTCTTCTGGAGACTCAAGATGTTTCGTCAGCAGACTATACTTCAAACGCAGATATAATCCGTGGGGTGTTTGTTGGATGCATGTATAATGAGACTCCTCACCTGCAGCAGATATATGATGTTGATGCTGGAGCCCATGCTGGTACAGGTTCGGGCGCTGCATTTATGTGTGGACGTGTATCTTATATTTTTGCGCTCACCGGCCCATGTGTCTCTACTGACACCGCGTGCTCTTCTTCGCTTGTCGCTACACATCTTGCTCGTCGTTCTGTTGAAAATGACGAATGCCAAGAAGGTCTGGCCGCAGGGGTAAACCTTGCATTAACATACATAAATACATCAGTTGTTTGTGCAATTGGTGCTCTTTCTAGCGTAGGCCGTTGCAAGGCACTAGACGTAGCGGCTGATGGATACGGTCGAGGTGAAGGCAGTGGTGCGATTCTGATACATTGTGCAACAGGGAGTGGTTCTAAGCCAGCATCGCTGTATGCTAAATTAACAGCTTCCGCAGTGAACCAGGATGGACGAAGCAGTGCGTTGACTGCACCACACGGTCCAAGTCAAGTTGTGCTCCTGAGAGATATTGCAAAACAGGAATTCCCGAGCTCTTTGCTTGAGGTGGATTTGGCTGCTGGTAAAATGCGTTTCATCGCCATGCACGGTACTGGAACCTCCTTGGGCGATCCAATTGAGGTAGGAGCACTTTCAAAGTATGCTGCAAGCATTTCTGAGAGCGTCCTACTGAACGCTCCGAAAACGCACTATGGACACACTGAGGGTGCTGCTGGAATAGCTGGCATATTCTCTGCTCTCGGGTATATCGAGAGCAGTGAAGTAGCACCAATAAAACATCTTCGCACGCTAAATCTTTTTGTAGCGACGGCAATTTCAAATAGTGTGCACTTCTCGGAAACGAGCTTGAATGTGAATGCATCGAGGAGTCATGCTAGTGCAACTATGGCTAGCAACAGAATGCGAATTGCTGGGACATCAAGCTTTGGTATGAGTGGCGTCAACGCACATGCATCGGTAGCACGCATACCTGGCAGTGTTACGAAAACGGATGCAACTGATGCAACTGGAAGAAATTCCAAATTTATACGTTTTGCAAAACGATTTTCGTACTTTCCAAGGCCAAATCAGTCACTTATGCGCTGGTCAATTGAAGAAGATGTCGAGTCGTTCCATATCTGTTTAAACACGCCACGCGTTGCGTTCATATTTGACCACATTGTGGCGGGGCGACCTCTGCTATCTGCGTCAGCATCTCTGACAATCACGCAAGGTTCCGCTGCAAGCTTTCCAGGCGGTGACATTCTTGGCAATTTGGGCGTTGTTAACACTGCTTTTTCTGCACCACTGATACTCAGCAGGGACAGTCGCCAGTCACTTACTTTGCTTCGTCATCATCATGGTGATATACGCCTGATGAGCGATTCCAATCTGGTACATGTCGTTGCAAAAGTCGTGAGTGTATGCACAGCCGGCACAAAAGCTAACGGTGAAAGGACGTCATCGAGGCGGTGGATCCATGAGCACGTGTCTAAGAGAAGAAATTGTGCAGTTATAGGACACATTCATGCACCCTGCAGAGAAGTTGAATGGGTAGATCATGAAGCCATTGATGGATCATTACACATGTTGGCATTCATTAACGTTAACTCCGTTGATACGCCGCAAGTACCCAAAAGCACGTTTCAAACTACGAGAACCCTTGCGCAAGTTCCAGCTTCTCTCTCTGCGTGGCATTTCAACCGTGCTAAAACAGAACATAATGCAAAGCACTTGCTTGCCAGTGCATGTAACGTATCCAATGGCGCATCAGATAATCAAGGAACTACGGCTCGAAGCGACCATGTTCTTCAACCAAATGTTTCTGGGCCTATACTTTCACTCGCAAAAGAGCTCCTCGTCAAATCCATGCTGTTATCTAGTGCACAGGCAAACTCCAAAAGTTTGACTGACCTAAACACAACACCCGCGATACAACTTCATGACGTAAAATGGGAGACAACGCCACCTGACACGCATGTACATGCCGTCAAATCAACCACTTTACACACAAACCATCTTTGCTTTCGCTTTTTTATGCAGTCGAGCCCGTATCAAAGGGTGTCATCTTCAGTCACTCTGGCCACAGCTGCTGCTATATCTGCTGTACAGCAGGCTGACTTGATACGAATTCAACAAATCCAAGATATTGTTTTCATGACAAGAGGGGGTGTAGCGTCCAGTGCGCGTCACGAAGCTGCGAGGTGCAGCGATGAGATAGCAGTTGTTTCACGTGGAGCAGCTCTGCATGCACTTGCAAGAACGTTTAGTCAGGAATTGCTTGGATCATTTATCTCCGCATACGACGTCACACGCACAGAACAACACCTCACTCACGGAGACTGGAAACATGAAGAACACTCTGTTGATTTCATCAACAGAGTAGGTAGGGACATTGATTGTCGCTATGGTGCATTTAGGCACGGGTTCACTGAGACAATACCAGGAATTCAATTGGCGTCCAATACAAGTAATGCATCGCCTCCCATCATCCCCACTTCGGGCGGAGTACTTGTGCAAGTTGTAGCTTCAACCATGTCCTCCAACGACGCACTCAGAGTAAAATTTGACGCTGAAGTGACTAGTTCCGTTCCCGTTTCCCGCGAGTATCGTGTATTTGTTGGATATATTGTCGAAACGACTGACACGACGAGCAGTGAGTCTTTTGCAGTTGGAGACTGTGTTTTTGGGCTTGTCAGGAAACCAGTCTCCCGATATCTTAAGGTCGAGCTTACAAATATTGTTCCTGCACCTAGAATATTGGTTGCTGGTGAGCCAGCCTGTGTTGCTGCACAGTTGCATGCTGCGATAGTAAATAAGTTTCCTTCGCCACCAGATGGGTTTGATGACTCCTCAAGAGTGTTTTTTGCTGCACAGGAACTCTTGAAGGGAGAAAGAGTTGAACACAAAACCGCTACTTCTGGAAGTGTTAGTTCCTCTGATGAATCGTGCAGGGTGGCCTCGAAATATAGTAATACTCTTGTGTTTGCTCCGTCAGATTCTGGACCTAGTTTGCACAAAATACTTTCAACGGAAAGTCAGACGACCGAACTGTTTGTACTTGCTGGTCAAGATGGCTCCACCTCTGCAGTTCATCCTGATGCCTCTACTGCATTTATTTCAGGTGGCAGTGGCGCGCTAGGCGCACATGCGAGTCTTTGGATGGCCACGCGTGGTGGAATTTCACACATTGTGATATCAGGTAGAAGCGGTCATGCTAAAAAGCCATCCAGAGCCATGAGGGATCTGTTTCTTTCAGCATCACAAGTGAAAGTGATACAAGCTGATGTTGGTTCTTCTGAAGATACGCATGTGGCTATCAAACAATGTAATATCTCACCAGGATATGCTATCGTACATGCAGGGGGTATACTTGCTGATGCACCCGTTGCGTCACAGACATTTGGTGGGATTCAAACTGTCATGGCACCAAAGGTTACCGGGATGAGACGTCTTTCGTCCTCGACTTCAGTTGCTGCCAGTGCAATGGGAGCAATTATTGGATTCTCTTCTATCACTGCCCTGTTGGGCGCCGCTGGGCAGGCAAATTATGCCGCAGCCAATGCGTCTCTAGACGCAGCTGCAAGCTCAACAAGAGCAGCTGGATGCATCATTATCAGCATCCAGTGGGGTGCGTGGTCGGGAGGAGGAATGGCAGATCCTAGCGTAGTACAGCGCGCACGGCGTATGGGTGTCGGTGCATTGAAACCTCGGGAAGGTCTCGATGCTCTTTCTTTGCTCATCGCTAGTCTCAATGACAATCGGAGCTCTTCGGTAATGGCGGTAAGCCCCTTCGATTGGACTAAGTTTCTTTCAGTATTCTCTAGACCCATGCCGAGTTTCTTTGATCGTGTCAGATCCTCAGGTGCCGTGATATTTGCAAAGGACGATATGCCAGATGGAATTGCAAAGACTGAAAGCAAGATAAAGACTGACGCAAAACAAAATATTGTCGTTCTAGCCGACGACTCTTCGCGTCTTGAAGCTATTGTTGCTGATGTGACACGAATTGCTCGCGACGTAACCTCCGTTAATATCAGTCGGTCAGATCCCCTGATGGAAAGCGGCGTTGACTCTCTCGCTGGGATAGAATTAAAAAATAAGATCGAGGCAGCGTACGGAGTCGAGCTTCCAGCCACTGCTGCATTTGACTACCCCTCAATCGATGCGCTGTCACACTATATTGTCGCGAGTATAGGTATAGATGAAAGTGACATGCAAGCTAAAAACGAATCAGACATTCGTTTTGCTGCAGAATTTGCTGAGAACGTGCCAAGTGCTGTTGCCAGGCATCAATCCCGCAACATCGCAATACTCGGATATGCGGGGTTTGCCCCTGACGGTCCTGGCATATCATTTTCACTTACTAGAAGTGATGATAACATCTCTGCAATTCCAATTTTCGAGCGCTGGGACCATGATCTTGCTGGTGTGACCGAACAAGCTGAATCGAATACTGCTACTACCACAGCTGCTGGTCGTTTTGGTGCTTGGGTACCTTCTGTTTCGCGGTTCGATATCTCAATTTTTTCATTATCAGCTACTGAGGCAGCACTCACAGACCCGCAACAGCGCCAACTTCTCGAAGCAACCCATGCGCTGACTATTTCGCCGACATCTGCACCTGTGTTTGCTGCTAACATGGGTCTGCCTGCATTTTCACCGAGCTCACGAGGTTCAGTTGGTCTTATTGGGGTCGCAGTTGGCATTTCAGTTGTTGATTATTCCCGCATAATACCTGTTGCCGTCGATGCACTCCCAAGCCCTTATGTTGGCGCAGGCGTTGCAGTCTCGGTGGCATGCGGTAGAATCTCATACTCGTTTGGTTTCCGCGGTCCATGCGTTGCTATAGACACTGCCTGCTCATCTTCTCTTGTTGCTGCGCATGTCGCGTGGGGTGAAATTGTCGGAGAAATCGGGCCAACGACTGCTGGTTTCATCGTAGCAGGATCGACGCTCATCCTTGCACCACACATTACCAGGATTTTTTCTGCAGCGGGAATGCTTGCAGCAGATGGCAGGTGTAAGACACTGGATGCAGTCGCTGACGGATACGTTCGTGCTGAGGCAACCTGGGCACTCCCACTCTGGTCGTTCACAGTTGACTCAACGACGCCAGCAGCCACAGCGGCAGCAAATGTGACACGTGCTGCACCTGTGGCTTTTGTTTCATCTGCAACTAACCAAGACGGGCGAAGTGGGGCACTCACAGCTCCAAATGGACCAAGTCAGCAAGCCGTTCTGACTTCAGCAGTCCGTGCTGCCGTACCGAATCTTGATGACACAGAAAACGCCCTAGAAATGCACGGAACGGGCACCCAGTTGGGAGACCCAATCGAATTTGGTGCAGCTTCTGCTGTCATAAAAGCTATGCGGGAAGGTTTCGAAAAGTTCAAGGGAGCCGGAAGACGAGGTCGGGCAGGAAACCATATACCAATAGCTCTGAGTGCTGTGAAGTCTTCAGTTGGACATACTGAAGCTGCTTCGGGCATTTTTGGCTTGTTGCATGCTGCGAGTCAACTTATTCAACGTGGGGGTGGGCAGCTGCAGCACTTGCGCTCACTGACGCCCCATGCTGTTCAAGTTGTCGAGCGTCTTGCCGAGCAGACACCCTTTGGGATAGCGAGAAGACAAAATCGGGGGTCAACAACTATCCACGAAGAAGAACAAGGAATAAGCCCGACAATGGACCCAACTTCTGGGATCTCAAGCTTCGCATTTCAGGGCACTAACGCACACGCAGTTTTGAGAGCGCGAGATAACAATATGAACATGTTGCGACATCACAATGTTGCGTTGGAAAGTTCAATTTTCTGGTGTGCACCAATGTTGCCTGCGATTCTCACAAGAGCGCAAACGCGGACGCTGAATTCAATGCATGAGCCGACGATAGTAATTCAAGTGGACTTGACTATTCCACACAACGCTGCCATGCTGGAAGTCAGCCCAATGCGAATGAAAGATGTGATCCCAGCTGAAGTCTTACTGTTCATCACAACATCAGTAGCATCCACAACACTCCAGTCAGCAAACGTCGAAGACAAGCATCAGCTTTCGTGTGTGTCTGTATCACTTCCATCATCAATGCATATGATTGGTCAGAGTAAGATCGATATCAGGCTCCATACTAATGACGGGAATATCATCGCTACGAGAGAAGACAGGTCTGATATAGATCGTGCTCCTTTGTTGCGCTGCTTGACAGTAAATGCGCATTCAAGTGCAACGGAAACAGACACAAGACATCAGAAGTTCCACTTGCTTTTACAAACTCCCGATACCCCCCTCCCCAAGACAACATATTTTGGTTCCATACATCATAACATCTTTGGTGTACCGTTAGCGATGTTTGCTCAAAACACTAAAGACTCCGTTTCCAGGCAACGAATCATATCAGTGGAGGCATCGAAGCTCCCCAGCACAATCCTTGAAGATGTCGAGCACGACCGATACAAAAGGATGTTTAGCTCGAAGAAACGCTCCGATGGATTAATGGATTTTGCTTCTTGCAGATCCTGGATACTAGCCGGGACTAACATACGTGTCGCCAAGCATGCTCAAAATACAAGTCCTTCGGATATTAAGCCAACATATACGCCATCCACTGCTATGCATAGTGCTCGAAAAAGTTTTCTGAAACTCTGTCACACAATCTTGCGTTGGTTTTTTACTGTGTGGACATCAAACACCGGCAGTGCATTAACTGACAAGTCAGACAACGACAGCGATTGGCAAAAAGTTTACGAGTCCTTGTTACATGCTGTACTTGAAATTCTAAATTCTGATGGAGCAGAGATGCTTCGTGCTGAGTCAAGCCTCGTAGATACTGGTTTTGATTCACTGCGCGTTCTTCAGCTTCAGAAAAAGCTTGAAGAACTTGGCCCTCCCGGATTCAGCTTTTCGAATGGTGCAATCTTTGATTACACCACCCCAGCCGCACTTGCGAATTACATCCTTAACGCAAAAAGAACCCACCACTTGACTTTGGATGAAGGGCGAAGCAGGACATCAAACAACTCTATCCGAACGCATGGTGTGGGAAGGCAAACTATTTTAGGTTGGATACTTGTCCTTTCAGTTGGGCTCAGTATCTTCTTATTCACACTCGTTGTCGTATTCCTCGTGAAAAAGAAAATAGTGTTTTGAATTGTTAATAAAGGCTACTATGAAATATTTGTATCGAACGTCACCGAGGAGATACGCTGCCCGCGCAAAAAAAAAACTTAAAAACTCAGATTTTGCCCGTTTTCGCGCCGGCTCGCTACAACTCCGCGGTCCACTCTTTAGAAGATCGAAACCTCCTAACTCCTGTGGGGGTGTGTCGGTGTGGGTCGATACGCTTTGATGAAATCAAATCTGGGTTTAAAGCTCCACCGTCTTGGAAAGTTCTGGGGGTTCTCGAGTCGCGGGCGCTTGGGCGCCCGCCTGCTTCGAGTTAGTGTAACACCCCGACGTGCGGGGCGTGAGTCGAGCTACGTTTTCTTTTAGACTCCTATTGGAATAAATAAAATGAATGTGTCAAATGTGTACCTTCGTTCCACAAGCAAGATATCAAGATATAGTACCAGTAGATAGTAGTCTAGTAGCTTTTTATTTGTCGTCCGTGCTTACTTTCTGGAAGTATTTTACTACAATCTACAATCGTAGCGAGCTAGCTAGTTTTGTGCCATGATCTCACTGCTAATGCCACACGGGACTCGGACAGCGCGGAAGAATCAAACATGCCCAGTATGTGTGTTCCCACGGTGAAATAAGTTCTCTCCTCACCCCAAAAGCTTGGCGATGATAATATTTGCAAGCTCATCAACATGAGAAAGCGCAAGGCTGTCATGCCAATCCATCCGAACTTCGCGCATGACATGCGGACTGTGCGCCGCTTCTTTTGCATCTCCGATGCCACGTGTGCGCACTTCAGCACTTGATACAATCAGAGTAGAGCCTGTATATTTCACTTTTTTTACGTGTTCAGCTGCGAGCTTCAAACCACATCGTGTCGTGTGAAGTGCCTTATCTACGCGCCTGTCCCACTCACTCTGAGATGAGCTTCTTCTAAACACCTCGGCATATTCGAGTGCTGCAAGCGGAGATTGATGCCCATGGGCCTTACGTAAGCCCCTTTCAAACTCTTCAAATGATACGGCATCTGCTTGCGCGGACATCTCGGATGTTGCTTCACCTCTGGCAACTGCAAACAGTGCATATGCGTTTTCGGCTAACGATTTTCTCGGGATTTCTCCCTCTGCGTCAAGAAGAAGAAGACCAGCAACAGATGGTTCACCTCTCGATGAATCCCATGATCTTACGTGTCCTGTAGATCGTTGCTGATCGGCAGCGAGCTGTTGCTGAGCTGCCATTTCTTGTGCTATCTTTGAGCCCAGGACCCCAGTTCCAATGTAGAACACCTCATCACCTTCAGCCAAATTTAGATGCTCCTGTGTCATTGCGCGATATCGACTTGCAAGCAATGCCATGGTTTCATCAGGTAAAACGATGCCATGCTCATTGGGGCAATTTCGCTGAAGCCCTGTTTGAGTCGGTACAACACGAACTCCAAAAGCTGCGCATGGTAAGCGCTCGGCAAGAGGCCGCATGGATATTGTTTCACCACTTGCGTCATGGATAAAAATTGCAACGGGTCCACTGACATTCTTATTGAGTCTTTCAATACTTTGGGGGGTGCCACTGCGCAGTACTGCCTCTTTCCACATCGGAAGACGATATCCAAGAAGTCTGGCAACATGTTGAACATATGGTGAAAGTGATGTAGGGGGCTTTGCGTAGCGCCATGCATTTGCTAGAAATGGATCGACATGCCTTCGCTCAAGCAAGTGCGGGTCACCTGCACCAAGACCCCCCTCACACGCTGGGGTAAACGTCGAGATATTCTGCTTATTATATGGGTTTACCATATCTGCATGATACGGAACATCGATGACATCGCACATCGCTCGAGCAGCCGTTTCAGGCTCCGTCACTAGATCTTCATACGATAAACACAGCTTGTGTTCACTCGGTATGCTATCAAGGAAATCAAGCGCGTTAGCATTACCAAGTGCCCAAAGGTGTTCGGCTTGCCGCCATAACGCATTATCTACAGCCGATTTTGATCCAATAGCACTCTTGAGGAGAGTTTGCTGTTCAGTACCTATTGCTCCGTCACCCAGGTCATCAAGAGCAGCATTTAATTTCTCCCATCGAATGATTTCTTTTGCCATCGAGGATATATTTGCAAGTGGATGACGATAGATAAATATGTATCGTGCATCTTCGAACGTGTCCTGCGCGCGTTGCAAAGTACCTTTAGACCACATATAAGGGGGCGTTTTGTCAATAACAATACGCTCACCAGCCCAAGTTTGGAGTAAGTCATATACTTGTCTCGTATCCAATGTGTCAAGCTTCTGTAGAATAATGCTGGCTGCTGAAGCGTCACAATCACGGAGCTCCATTACCGCCTTCCGGAGACCCTCAAGGATCCATCCATCAAGTCCTGCTCCAGTGAGTCTTCGTCGACGCTCGTCCATTGTGAAAAATTGCAACAAATACAACTCCTGGGGTGCAAACAGATTGGGATTCGCATTCAGAACCAATTGAGTCAGTGTGCTGCCCGAACGCGGATTTGCAAGCACAAATACTACACGCCTCGCAATCTTTGGCATAGACGGAAGGACGAAGCTTGAGCGCTGACGCTCAGGCTCCAACTGATGGCGTTGCGTATGCGATGATATCCACGTCGTAACAACTGCATCCATACCAAATCCTTGAGACAACTGATGCATGATCATTGATCGAATTGCCGCTTCGGCAAGGCGCGTTATACTTGGATTTGCAGCTACAATTCCAGCAGGAAGGAAGGGAGCGCCAAGGCGATCTCGAAGACGAAGCTCAAGATCTTCAACTTCTGTAGGGGACAAATTCAAAGACTGCCTACTTGTCTCGTTCGGATTATCGCGAATTTTCATATCGTTTGTTGATGATACGTGATGCTCGTCTTGGATGAAATTTCCGACACGAGGAATATCACGAAGAGGACCTACCGTGTCTTGGATAGCAAGGAATATCGAATTCTCTACCATCGCGAAACCTTCGCATGAAAGAGGCATACGTTGTTGGTTCGATTGTCCTGAACGCTTGATATTGATTGATTGTCGGAAACAGAGTGGCTCAGCCAGCTGGGTGAGTTTTTCTGTTCCTGATGCATCAGAAATAACATGCGCCATGGTCCCCCCAAACCCGAAACTGCTCACTGCTGCACTGCACAACGGTCTCTGACCCGATTCCATTGCAGTGCCGAAGTTTAAGGCGCTAAAAGTGGATGATCTTCCCATTGGGAATGCTGCAGCAAATTGCTGAATATTCACATCAGTCCATGTATGCCCCATTGCTTTTGCACGGGATTCAGCATCACGATCATGTCCACGAATTAGGGAATGAAGCGACTTAAAGTGTACGATAGGGGGTGCAATTCGTTGTTTTGTCACTAAGCACGTTTTTATGAAGCTTGCCATTCCGCTGCAACCGTCAAGATGTCCGATGTTTGTGTGGACAGAGCCAAAGATAAGCTTATCATCAGAGTGACGGCCCTTAAACACAGCCTGGTAAGCACCGACTTCAACTGCATCACCCAAGGGTTCTCCAAGACCAGACGCCTCCATATATTTAACCTCATCAGGACTCATGTCTGCATCTGCCAGCGCCTTGCAGACTTTCTGCTGTATCGCAGGTCCACGAAGTGCCCGAAGAGATGCTCCACCACCTTTGTGAATCGTCGCACTTCCCCGAACAAACACAAATGCTCTCTCGTCATCAGGTAAGTTGCTATCTGCATAGCTATCGTCAGCTTGGACTATGTTGTCTTCTAATGATTTTCTGTGACTTTGTTTCTTAAACATCTCGTTCGAAGTTTCTGAAGCATTTCTGGAAATGATTGCACCTGCTCCTTCGCCCCGCTCAAATCCATCCGCAGAAGCATCAAAAGTCTTACACCGACCATCATGCGGAAACATATTGCGTACAGAGTGTAGGTCATGTAGGTTGCGGTGCAGGATCAAGTTTACAGAGGCGGCCACACATCGGAGTTCCTGTCCTCGACAACGTCGTGCTTCTGTAACCGCAATGTTCACCGCAACAAGAGCAGAGGCAGACGCACAGTCAACAGATATTGATGCACCGACCAGTCCTAGGACATGCGATATGCGATTTGAAGCAAATGCATATGTAGAGAAGGCTACATCGCCAGCGACATCGATGACAGCTTCGCGGCTTTTACCTTCAATTCCTAACTCGATCAACTGCTCTCGAAGCACCATGTCATGATCGTTGTTGCAGATTCCAACATACACTGCCGTGTTACTCCCCTTTGCACCTTTCGTTGTGATGCCACTTGTGTGCATGGCGTCCGCAGTCACCTTGAGAATCATACGTTGTTGAGGATCAACGCGCGCAGCATCACTTTCTTTAATCTCAAAAAATGTGCAGTCGAAGAGATCAATATCGGAAACAAAACTGCCGTGGCGACTATATGTCTCAGATTCGGGGTCGCGTCGACGCAAGATCCCAAAAGGACCTTGTTGAGTGTCAACATCCCATCGATCCTTTGGAACGACACTAATCGCATCGCCGCCTGTTTCGATAAGCTTCCAGTACTTTCGGACTGAATCACAGTCATCCCCGTTAACTCCTGCAAAACGAACACCAACACCTGTAATGGCAGCTAGATCCTCTTGGTTCGACTGAACAGATACAGCCGAATCGATCTTTGCTTTAGGTGCAGAAATTGTGGGTGCAAAGTTGTTGTTACTCTTGTCTACAACAAATCCAGCAATATCGGCGATTGTTGGATAATCAAAGGCAACCGTGGCTGGTAACGACATGCCAACCTCAGTCTCGATAGCACGCCCCAGCTCAGACATAGACAGACTGTCCACGCCCGCATCGATTAACGGTTGATTTGGTTCAATTTGATACCCGAGTACTTTCTCAACAGTCGATGAAACTTTTGCCTGGACATCTCTTATGCGTTCAGCTCGAGATGATGCACTTTCCGGCGATGAACGCGTTTGACCTTCAACATAATTGTCGCAAATATAACGAGCATCATGTAGCGTGGTGTCAGCAGCAACTTTTTTGAATAAAGATGGGATAGGCGACGGGACATACTTTAAGAAAGTCCGCCATTCAAAGGGGTTAGCAATGAAGGTTGAAATTCCGACAAGTACCGGTGTGCTTATCGTCTGGATAATGGTTTCCAGCGCTTTCAGTCCAGAATTTGGGTTTACTGTACCCATGCCGAGCTGTTTCGCTGTGGTCAGAGTGCTTGCATCATTTGCTGCCATGCCACCGCCTTCAGCAAGATTCGACCAAGCACCCCATTGTATGGACGCAGCCCCAGCGAATCCACTCCTACGAGCTTTCACCACCCATCCATCCAGCCATGCATTTGCAGCCGCGTAGTTTGCCTGACCAGGGACTCCGAGTTGTGCAGAAATAGAGGAGAAGAGAACACACGTGTCTGTAGCACTGCTGGCGAGTACTGTAGAATACATACGCGCAAGTCCCACTGACTTCGGTGCTGAAACTTGAATAAGTTTCCCAGGAGTTTGATTAGACAGGCCTGCGTCGGCGAGTACACCACTGCTATGCAAAAACATTCCAATACTCCTGCCGCTGACAGCCGGAGTGTAACTAGCTTCCTCGAGGGAGGTTGAATCACATCTTAAAAAGGAGACAACTCCACCATTCACGCATGCTTCACGTGGTGCCGACTTAGAACTACCAGAGCGGCTAAGCAAGGTGAGTTTCGGAACTCCATGGTGGCATTCCCGTGCAATCCAATCAGAGACAAGCCTACCAAGACCTCCAGAACCCCCAAGCACAACAATGGGGCGTGCTAGTGATTGACGCCCGTGGTGCTTGCAGTTTATGTCCCTGTCATCGTGCATATCCTTGCGTGCATGCGTTGGTCTTTGCGTTTGAATATGATCTCTGCGTGTAACACTACTTGATTGAGTTGCATTCATCGAGCTCTCATGATGTACTCCATGTCGCTCTATCAGGATTCCTCGAGCCGTTTGAGATTTTGGCGAAGTTAAACGCTTACAGTTTTGGGTATCAAAATCAGTTCCACTGCACGCCACTCCACGAGCTTCTGACGAAAGGACACGCAACATTCCAAAAAGTGCACTATCATTAGAAACACACGGATCGCATAGATTGGTAGCGCACGAAGCGCATGGAGTCATTGATTGGGCTACTGCCACAGATGTTTGCGTAGAAAACTCAGCGGCTTTAAGTAATGATGTACCATACTTTACAGTCTGTTGTGCTTGTGCAAGCGCTGCAGCAGGATGGCCCGGTGCAGATTTGCAGCGAGACGGTTTACTTACACGAGGACCACACGGATGCATTCGCGTCCTCGATGTTGAGATATGCGATGCTTCCCATGATGTTGTGTATAGCATTTGGTTAATGACCTCAGATTTTGTCGTCATATTTTCTTCCTTGTCCATCTTAGAAGCAGCTGTGATGAAGGCTTTTTGCTTTATTCTCACGATGCCTGAGTACGCATGTGTGACAATGCCTGTCCATGCGTCGATCGCAAAGACGTCAGTCGACGACATTGCGAATACTTTCTGATTCGCACACTGTTCAGAGCACGACGCAACGTGGTGAATATCAATGGTAGTGACTTGGGATTGGTCAAGGTCTTTAACGTTAACAAAATCATTCATGTCGAGGAGTGGTGCAGGTTGTCCTGCCGAAGCGTGGCCATGTGCCAACGCTGTTTGTCTCGAAACGTGTTCTGATACGGGTTGAATTAACGCGCCAAATATTGATGTTCCGACGCTTGCTTGCTGTGTTTGACAAGGTATCATCCTCGTGCATCTGGACGTGAACTGGTGCATCTTTGCATGTCTGGACCCGATTTGCACGTTCCCATCGGGCTGACTGATCGCACAGCCAAAGACGGTATGCTGGAACGTCGAAGGTATGACGAGTGGTGAAGTGAAAGCCGCCTTATAAAGCACTTCTGCATGTCCATTTGTCAAAATTGTTGCCGAGGTAGCAATTTCCAGGAAGGCTGCTGCTGGAAGGAGACCTCGACCACTCACGCGGTGGTCACAGAGATGCATCTGCGCGGGAGAAGACACGCACACATCGAATCGCGCGATGTCAACTGGAGATTCAATGGAGACCTTCTGCAGTAGAGGATGGCGAAGCGGCACGTGCCACACTCTCTCTCGGCGCCACGCCACTGTTTGACCACGACTCAACACCCCGACGTCTGAACCTGCCACAGATGCTGTGACAACATGAGCGTTAGTGCCTTGGAACGCGAAGGAACTTACACCACGAGTATGCTGCTTTTGCATCGAATGGTTAGCGAATCCGGCGAGTTGTCTGGGAAGCAACAAGGCAGCAGCATCGCTTGATGTAGCATTCCGTGTCAGACTAGCGAGGTGAGGGTTGATTTTTGTCAGGTGGCAAATGCCACCAATGCTGCTCAGGTGTGCTCCTCGCAGGGCGCAAAATAATCCAGCCAGACCTGCGGAGGGCTCAGTATGTCCCATGCATGATTTCATGGCCGAAAGTGCTAGAGGCGCACTGCGTAACTCCATGCCATGCTCGACAAGCACGGCGTGCGCTGCTCCGACCTCGATTGGGTCTCCAAGTGATGTTCCTGTGCCGTGCATCTCGAGCCCGTCAACCTCGCTGGAGTCTATTCTTGCTGTTTGCAAAGCAGTGCGGATTGTTCGCTGCTGGGAGGGACCATTAGGGGCGGTCAGACTGCTCGACCGTCCGTCTTGGTTGACCGCAGATGCGATGAGCAGCCCTGCCGGCCGTGTACCTTCACACGCCTTGTCTTGAGCGCGAAGCTCAAGCACCACACATGCCTCTCCACGCACGTAGCCGTCGGCGCCTGCATCGAGTGTCTTGCACCTGCCGTCCTTCGAAAGCATGCCTGCCTTGCTGAACATTTCACTCGTTACAGAGCTGAGGGTAACATTCACACCACACGACGTGACATTCTCAGACTCGTTGTTGGCAATGCTATTCATTGCAATGTGTGAACCGACCAGGGAAGATGAACATGCTGTGTCGATTGCGAGGCAGATGCCTTGCAGACTGAACGTATATGATATGCGCCCACATGCCACAGAAAGAGCGCCGCCAGTGGCGGTGTACGCACTGACAACATCAGCCATTCTTGCATACTCATTGCTAGATATGCCGACGGTAACACCAGAGCGCTCGGATCCAACCGAGGCGATGCCAAATTTGACCTCCAGCGCAGCATCTAGAAGCATGCGCTGCTGTGGATCGAGGAGAAGACCTTCTGTTAACGATATATTGAATAAGTCGAGGTCAAAGGCATCAATTCCGACGATAAAGCTTCCAAAGCGTGCTTGAACCTGGGCGCTGTTGTCAGAACTGTCGAGGCTCCAGCGATCGAGCGGGACACGTGTTATCGCATCTACTGGACAATCATTCTGAAGAGCGTCGCGCGAGGTTCGACTGGAGGACCCAACCACCCCTACAAGACCACAACGCTCCACGTCTTGCACTGCATCATGCATACTAACAACGTTTGTGTCAGGACCAGAGCTTTGTGGCTGCATCTGCGACACAACAAAATCTGACATTGCGCCGACAGATGGGTAGTCAAACATGATGGTGCTAGGAAGCTCGATTCCGACGGCGCTGGAGATAGCGTCATTGAGCTCAACCGCGCTGAGGGAGTCAAGTCCAGCATCTATGAGAGGCGCGTCGATTGCCACGTCTGTTCCAAGAATTGAACGCACACAACCTGCAATCTTGGCCTGAATATCCGAAGCTAAAGCTAAAGGCGCCTCAGCGATTGCGGATGGCTGCTGCGTGCGTTTAGCTGCCGGAGATGTCGTTCTAGGCACACGGGTATCCACAAAAGACTCGAAAATGGGTGGCACGGGTGCTACGGTGCGAAGGAACCGATCCCAGATGAACGGATTGACAGTGATGACAGGGTGTCCGGATAGGCAGAATACTGACCTGAGTGCAGTAAGACCCTGATCAGGAGACAAGACGCCAACCCCGAGGCGCTCCATGCGCTCAATCGTGCTGACGTCATTTGCTGCCATCCCGACGCCGCCACTCCATGCACCCCACTGTACGCTCGTGGTGCTTTGACCCTTCGTCACCGCGCATCGTGCAAACGCGTCGAGCCACCCGTTGGCCGCACAATAGTTGGATTGTCCACTGGACCCCAAAAGCGACGCAACCGAGGAGAATAGGACGCTTTCGCGTACGCTGTGGCAGCAGATGATCGCATCTATGTTCGAGATGGCCGCGCTCTTGGGTGCCATGACCATACTAGCGCTTCTTGCTGTCTGGTTAGTGAGCATACCATCCTTGAGTATCCCACCAGCATGGAAGATTTGACTCACATGAACGATCGAGGTTGATACTGAGGCGGAGGCCTCGTCTCTGCTCGAAATATCGCCACGTACCATGATGATGTTTGCTTGTGACGTGATACAAGTTTGTCCCACACTAGTAGCACGTCCAGATCGACCAACTAGAGTAGCATGCGGAGTGCCATTGCGGACATTCCACGCCGTCACCACCTGGCCGAGGCCTCCAAGCCCCCCCGTGACAAATGAAGTACCCCCTGATGCGGACTCGATCAACTTACAAGACTTCAGTGAAATTTGCAAAGACGTTCGAAGGTTAGGAGTTCCTTCAACCGCGGAGTGAAGAGTTGCCATGGACATGTCAATGAACGGTGATGCTCCAGCGTGGTCAACGGGCGTGACAGTCAAGGGGAGTAGCTTGGGAACGCGCATCGACCCACTCCGAAGTGTGACCCCATAAACACCATAACTTTGCACACACTCTGATAGTGGTGCGCGCACGGTCGTAGAGTCACGGTCGCAACCATAGAATGTAGTAATCCCCCGCGTCTCGGGAGCTGCACATCGCATCACACCCCATGTCTCTGCTCCAACAGTTTGTTTTGTCGCGTCACCCTGAGACTCGACCGTCTGAAGTGAAACTGTCTGAATCAGATCAGGCACGATATGCTGACCAAGCTGGATACCTGTTGCTGCATCACGACTTGGGCAATGGTTCACTACTGATGTTGATAGATGATGCTCATAGCTTGCATTGGTGATGAGACAACCGGCTCCTGTCGCCTTCCACACAATCTCGTAATTTGTGTTAGTAGCGAACATTTGGCTGTCGATCTGTCTAGGCACAGGACGCTCCTGATGCGCAACCCAAACATCCTTCACGGCGAGGCCTGTCAGGTGGATAACATTGCTACCTTCGACAAACATGGAGTGATCTGAAACGTTGCGAGATCCTGCGGCGGCACTCGCCCACATGGCGACCTGTCCACTCTGTGCCGCAAGATAGTATGCATCGATGCCAGCCGGAATATGCAGAACAGCAGGAGCAGAAGTATGCTGTAAGCTAGCCGCAAGCTGCAACGTTGCGTCGAGCATGGCTGGTGGCATGCCGACGGCAGAGTTATCTCCCGCACTAACTTCATGGTCATGAGAAATGATGCCAAGCGAAGGAGAAACTTCCGCTTTGGAAAACAAATTGAATATTGATGTTCCGACGCTTGCTTGCTGTGTTTGACAAGGTATCATCCTCGTGCATCTGGACGTGAACTGGTGCATCTTTGCATGTCTGGACCCGATTTGCACGTTCCCATCGGGCTGACTGATCGCACAGCCAAAGACGGTATGCTGGAACGTCGAAGGTATGACGAGTGGTGAAGTGAAAGCCGCCTTATAAAGCACTTCTGCATGTCCATTTGTCAAAATTGTTGCCGAGGTAGCAATTTCCAGGAAGGCTGCTGCTGGAAGGAGACCTCGACCACTCACGCGGTGGTCACAGAGATGCATCTGCGCGGGAGAAGACACGCACACATCGAATCGCGCGATGTCAACTGGAGATTCAATGGAGACCTTCTGCAGTAGAGGATGGCGAAGCGGCACGTGCCACACTCTCTCTCGGCGCCACGCCACTGTTTGACCACGACTCAACACCCCGACGTCTGAACCTGCCACAGATGCTGTGACAACATGAGCGTTAGTGCCTTGGAACGCGAAGGAACTTACACCACGAGTATGCTGCTTTTGCATCGAATGGTTAGCGAATCCGGCGAGTTGTCTGGGAAGCAACAAGGCAGCAGCATCGCTTGATGTAGCATTCCGTGTCAGACTAGCGAGGTGAGGGTTGATTTTTGTCAGGTGGCAAATGCCACCAATGCTGCTCAGGTGTGCTCCTCGCAGGGCGCAAAATAATCCAGCCAGACCTGCGGAGGGCTCAGTATGTCCCATGCATGATTTCATGGCCGAAAGTGCTAGAGGCGCACTGCGTAACTCCATGCCATGCTCGACAAGCACGGCGTGCGCTGCTCCGACCTCGATTGGGTCTCCAAGTGATGTTCCTGTGCCGTGCATCTCGAGCCCGTCAACCTCGCTGGAGTCTATTCTTGCTGTTTGCAAAGCAGTGCGGATTGTTCGCTGCTGGGAGGGACCATTAGGGGCGGTCAGACTGCTCGACCGTCCGTCTTGGTTGACCGCAGATGCGATGAGCAGCCCTGCCGGCCGTGTACCTTCACACGCCTTGTCTTGAGCGCGAAGCTCAAGCACCACACATGCCTCTCCACGCACGTAGCCGTCGGCGCCTGCATCGAGTGTCTTGCACCTGCCGTCCTTCGAAAGCATGCCTGCCTTGCTGAACATTTCACTCGTTACAGAGCTGAGGGTAACATTCACACCACACGACGTGACATTCTCAGACTCGTTGTTGGCAATGCTATTCATTGCAATGTGTGAACCGACCAGGGAAGATGAACATGCTGTGTCGATTGCGAGGCAGATGCCTTGCAGACTGAACGTATATGATATGCGCCCACATGCCACAGAAAGAGCGCCGCCAGTGGCGGTGTACGCACTGACAACATCAGCCATTCTTGCATACTCATTGCTAGATATGCCGACGGTAACACCAGAGCGCTCGGATCCAACCGAGGCGATGCCAAATTTGACCTCCAGCGCAGCATCTAGAAGCATGCGCTGCTGTGGATCGAGGAGAAGACCTTCTGTTAACGATATATTGAATAAGTCGAGGTCAAAGGCATCAATTCCGACGATAAAGCTTCCAAAGCGTGCTTGAACCTGGGCGCTGTTGTCAGAACTGTCGAGGCTCCAGCGATCGAGCGGGACACGTGTTATCGCATCTACTGGACAATCATTCTGAAGAGCGTCGCGCGAGGTTCGACTGGAGGACCCAACCACCCCTACAAG
>Ga0222633_1000023_pt1 | contig 160245 bp, 154 predicted proteins | sample AntAcemetageno48_FD_179816 | JGI IMG/M metagenome (GOLD analysis project Ga0222633, IMG submission 179816) | Saline water microbial communities from Ace Lake, Antarctica - #48 | ecosystem: Environmental > Aquatic > Non-marine Saline and Alkaline > Saline | place: Antarctica: Ace Lake...
CCTAAACCCTAAACCCTAAACCCTAAACCCTAACCCTACACCGCGCGCGTCGTTGTGGTTTCCCAGATTCAACAGAGTTCGTTTCAACTTTTCTTTTCATGGCGACACGCCAAATATCAGCTGCACTTCGCTCACAACTCGCCGCAAGGGCCCTTGTCCGCCGCGGCCAACATGAATCGTGCGGAGGCCCTCGAGGTCCTGTCCGTGTCCGGTGACACGGATGTGGCTACCGTGCGCTCGGCGTACCGAGCGATGGCTATGAAACACCACCCAGGTGCGTCCAACACTTCGTGAAGCGTCGGGGTTGTCGTGATCGCTTTCCTCGACCGCAGATCTAACAAGCCACCTCTCCTGTTCACAGACAAGAACCCCGGCGACGAAGGCGCCAAGGCGCGGTTCCAACGCGTCTCGGATGCGTACTCGTGTTTGACCGAACCGGAACAAGAACACCACCACTCGTGTCCGCACCACAACGGGCGTTCGTATCACCAACACTCCTCGGACGACGACGATGACGGGTACGGTTTCCCTCCGGGTTTCGGCGGCAGCGCGCGACGCGCAAACATGGCGGAGGAGTTTTTCCGGCACTTTTGGTCCGGCGGGTTCGACGACGACGACGACGACGTGTGGCACGAGCAGTACAGCGGGTACCGCGCTCCACGCGGACAGTACACACCGAAATTTCGGTTCGACCGCAAAAAGCAAAACGAAGAAGCCGCGGAGGCGGCCGAGAAACGAAGCGCCGCCGCCGCCGCCAAATTCGATGCGAACGCGTTGCGAAAAGAAGCGGAGCGCATCACCCAAGAGGTCCCGCCGCGACCCGCCCGGGTTAATACGCACATATACGGCCTGACGTTAAATTTAACCAGGGGGAACAAGACCCGCGGGTTTCACGAAACCACGCGGTTCGAGGTTGAGTACAAGCGCGAGACAGACGGGCCATTTCGAGAGAATCAAGGACAAGGGAGTAAAGAAACCTCATGGCGTGAAATCTTTATCGGCCAGACCACCGTGACGATTTGCGGCCTGGAACCTGGAACGCGCTACCGCTTTCGGACGAGGTTAGGGTACCCGCAGCCGTCCGACAATGACCCGGCCGCGGTGACGTGGGGAGCCTACGGCGTTGAATCCGCGTACGCGACGAAAGCCGATACGGGTTTCGAAAAAGAAAAAACCGCGCCGGGGCTGAGAAAGACGGGTAACGACCCTGGGCCGTCCTTCTCCAAGAAGAAAGTCACTACGAACACGAAGCCCCTTAGTATCGAGACAAAGCCTTCGGGACCGTCTCAGCCCGTTCCAGTCTCGTCTCGCGAAACCGCGCTCGCCGCGGTTGCCGCGGCTGAAGAAGCGGAACGAGTCGCGACGGACGCCAAGGCAGAAAAGAAACGACGGGAGCGGCTCGCCGCGATGACCACGGAGGAACACGCGGCGGCGGCGGCGAAGGTTCAAACGGAAGCCGCGGCGGCGCTGGACAAGGAAGAGAAGGAACGAACTTCGGCGGCGACCAAGGCGGAGAAGAAACGTTTAGCACGGGAACGATGGGTCGCGAATCAAGACAAAGAAAGGGAGATCGCCGCTGAGCGCGAACGAAAACAAGCGGAGACTATCGCCGCCACCGCCGCCGCCGCGGATAACAGAACTGAGCGCCCCGAGCCCGTGATCATAAATAAAGAGCGCCCCGAATCCGTCACCATGCTGCTGCAGATGGGCTTTTCCGAAACGCACGCCTGCGACTCACTGCTACGATACGGCGGCGACGTGGGACGGGCGGCGGACTGGTTATTGACGCACGCGGATGATCTGGAAAAAGCGGATCGTCTCGCGGAGGCTGCGCGACTCGCCGTGATGAGCGAGGGGGAACTTGCGGCGGATGCGGCGAAGGTACGCACGGAGGCTGCGGCGACGGCGGCGACGTCGGAGAAGCAACGATTGGCGCGACAACTAGCGGCGGAGCGCGAGCGCGAAGAAACAGAGCAGCAATTTGCCGCCGCTATGCGCAAAATGGAGGAGGTTTCATTTGCCAACGCCGCTGCTGAAAAGGCGGAGCGGTTCGCGACTGCGGCGAAGGCGGTGGAGGAACGCGCGGCTGCAGCGGCAAAGGAAGCGCGAGATCGAGAGTGGGAGCTCGAGAGTACGCGCGCTACGTCATCGCGCTATGAAGTGTATACCGCCGCTCCGTCGAACCAGAAAAAGGCAGACCCCCCCGCGAAAACCAGATTGAATCCTTGCCGGCACTGGGCCGCGAAGGGGTCTTGCTGGATGGGCGCCGCGTGTGCGTTCGCGCACGACCCGGCTACCGCGTCCAACAGAATCGGGCTGAGGCCTTCCAAGGCGTCGGCGCCGTTGCCTGGAACCGGGGCGTACCTCGCGCACGATGCGACGCAAAGCGCGAAATCGCCGGTACCGGGAAAGACGTCGGCGAAAGAGAGCCGGCTGAAGCCTTGCAGGCACTGGGCTGTGTCTGGGTCGTGCAAGCTTGGCGACGAGTGTGGGTTCATGCACGACGCGTCGCCAAGTGTTGCCAAGACACTCAAACCGAAGCAAACAAAGGCGGCGTTGCCGGGAACCAGGGAGTTCCTAGCCGAAGACGCGGCGGTGAATAGCGCAAAACCCGTCCCGGCGAACCGCAAGCTCACCAAGCCGTGTCGCAACTGGGCCACCAAGGGGTCGTGCAGGCTGGGTGACGCGTGCGGGTTTTTGCACGACGAGGCTTCGCAATCCACGGCAAACAACCTGAGGTCTTCCACAGCGCCCTTGCCTGGAACTGGAGGGTACTTGGCGTGCGACAGCACCGGTCCCCCTGCCAAGACCAAGCTAACGCGGAAGCCGTGTCGCAACTGGGCCACCAAGGGGTCGTGCAAGCTGGGCGACGCGTGTGGGTTTTCGCACGAAAGCGCACCGGGAAATAAGGCGATTGGGTTGAAGCCTGCCAAGCAGGTGCCTTTGCCTGGAACGAGGGAATACCTCGCGCACGACAAAACACTTTCCCGACCAACGGAAATCGAACCCCCCGCGAAGAGCACGCTTTTTCTTCCCGATTCCCTTCCGGGGAGCGAAGAGGACGTGGTGCACACGCAAAGAACCCCGGGTACCAGGGAATACTTCCAAAACCTGATGCGGCAAAGCACGCCTCCGTGGTTGCGCGACGGCGGATTGAATTTTTCCTCCGATCACGAGTTCCAGCAGTTCGCGGAAACGAACGTCCGAGAATGGACGCACCCGATGGATCTGAAAAACCCAACCCCGAGCGAGTTTCGAGCCGCGATAAGGGCGACGACCGGTCTGGACGTGCCACACGATTTGGAGGCGAAAGCGGTGGCCGAACGCGCGGACGAGCATCGGAAAAAGCTGAAAAACGGAAACCGGTGGAACGGCGACGCGTACGAACGCGCGTAGTCCGAGCCGATGATTCTTACGCGTAACGTCCCTCCCGGACTTCAGTAGATATTACACCTAAAGACGCATTACTCACAAGTAAGTAACCGCCGCGGCGTCCACGTAGTTCACGTACTCCGCCATTGTGACGTACACCTCGCGATTGCCGGGCGAGCCGTCGCCTTTGTCCAGTAACACCATTGTTTGCTTTTTTGCGGCGTCGAACACGACGCGTGGGGTTCGGGGGGTGTGAGGGGTTTGATGTGTGCGTGACGTGACACGCGGTGTGCGATCCACCGGCGAGGTTTTGTAGACAGCAGAGCAACTAGTCACAGGCAACCCGTCGCTTTGCGCGTCCAGCCCGAGCGGGTCGAACCGCAACGCGCGCGTCGGCGGGCTGCGCGCCGCGTCGCGCGCGTCGCTCGGAATAAAACGACCAGCAAGAGAACCGTGCGACGCATTGTCCGTAACACCGTATCCATTCCAGGTTTCGGAAATCCGCCACAGCCCTAACAAACCAGTCACCGCGACCCCCACCGCGTCCGCGGCGTCTTTGGTGACCGCCGCGAATGAGGCTGCTTTTGGTTTTTCGTGTGATTCGTCTTCTTCTTCTGATTCTTCGTCGTCGTCACAAGAACTACAAGAGTCTTCGGTTAATTCGCTTGAGAAACTCGTCGCACTCGGCCCACGTGCCGTGTACGCCACACTAACTCCGGGTTCGCCAACCAAACACAGGTCGAGCCCCGTGCGCAACTCCGCCGGCGTCGCGACAAACAACGGACCGCACGACGCGTGTTGTTTGGTTTCCCGGACGAGCGTATCGAGGACATCGTTTACGGCGTGCTTGTCCAGTGATGAGGCTTGTCGTGAAACGCCAATGCCCGCCGTGTCGTGCCCGTGCGATGCGTTGACGCTGAGCACCTCTGAAACGCGATCAGTACTCGCTTCAAAACCGGTCTCGGGTTCAGTCATCGTCCCGATTTCGAAACGCGTCGTCGCGTCCCTCTCTGACGGACTCGTTTCAACTGAGATTTCGCGAAGGCGAACCCGCGTTTCAGGCCCCGTTTGTTCGGCACCACCACCGACCATCCGGGTAAGCGTGTTTTTAATGTTCTCCCGAAACGCGACGCATCGTTTGGTTTCTTTACTCCAACCCTGAACGCACTGTGCTAAACGTTTCCGTCCCCGTCGCCGCGTCGCGATTTTCGAAAACCGCGTCGCGACTTCACGATAAATAAACAAAAGTGTCAGTCTTGTATAGGCAAACAGTGTCGGGATTTGGGAAATGCAATACCTACTTTCGTTTCGAACGGCGCCCTCCACCCGTTCCAAACGCCACCCGTAAAGCGCGAGCGATTTTGTTTTAATTCCGAAATGCGCGTTCGCCAGCTGGACGCGTTCACGGACACGACACGACCACTTTTCAAGCACCAACGACGTGACTCGCGATACCCGGTACCGTCTGCAGAACGAAAACAGCTCGGTGTTCTCGTCCTCGTCACTGGACGACGACTCGGGCGCAAGGGCGTTTAGGATTTTTCGTTTCGGAAACGAAACCGTTGTCTCGTCGGGAGACGCGTCCGAGTCGCTTTGTTTCGCGGTGTTGTTTCGCGTGTCCTTGATTTCGTGTGTGACCCCGTAAGTGCCACTCGTCGAGGCAGCACCGAGACGCGACCGCAAATCCACGCGGATCGGCCGTACTCCGCCAACCTTACTAAACGCGCCGACGGTTGTTTTTTTCGAGACGTTCGCTTTTTCGGGCGAAAGCATTTGTTTATGCGCCGCAATCGCCGCGACTGGCGAGTACACGGGCGCGTACGTAAACTCGTCATCGTCGCTGCTTTCAATTCGCAGGTTCGGCCCTGGGACGCGCGTGTTCTTGGATCCGCCGGGTAACGGTTTGCGTTCTGATACAAGTGTCGGCGGCAACGGTTCTGGCGATTCAGAAAGTGGTTTCGAATCCAACGCTTTTTTCGGGGACGACGTTTCGTTTTCGTTTTCGTTTTCAAAACACGTTTTCGTTTTCTCAGTCGGCGTCGACGCCGCAGTGAAAACAACGCTCGGCGTCGACGCCGCGCTGTTCCCGAAAGAACCGCCGACGCGTCGACGACTGAGGTACGCGTCTATTGACCGCTTCATCGCGCGTACCGGGAGTTTCGCGTCCGTGTTTGCGAAGGGTGAGACAAGTTCGGTGGACGGGTTTTCCTGTTGAGGCACAGAAATTGCATCAACAAAAGAAGTGGAATCGCGGCGGTCTCGCAAGCGCGTCGCCTCGACCGCATTCGCGCTCGACGCGGGTGAAGGAAACGCCAGGGCAAACGAGCTTTCGTCACGGTCGCGGTCCACGACACCGGATTGATTCATCGCCCTCGCCAGTGCACACTTCACGCGTTTTTCCACGGCGTCGAAAAGCAACCGCGTCGCGTCCACCGCCGCGGCGTACGAAGACGAAGCGTTGGGGTCGTTTGCGTCGTGCGAATCCAAGCTCAATTTTCCAAACCGAAAATCGAACTCGGCGTCGACGCGCTCGACGCGCGGTGATTTTGATTCGCGAGTCGCACTTACCGCTGAATTCGAGTTGTTCCGAAGTGCCGGGGTTTCTTGCGTCACAAACACTCCTTCAGGAGGCGATGACTTCTTGGTACCTTCTGACCGACGCGCTCGGAGGTTTGCGTTCGCGACTCGTGTACTAAAGTTTTCCTTTGCTTGGCGTGAAAACCTGGCGCGAGACGAATCGCCGACGCCGACAACGAACGGCGGTCGTTGTTTTTTGCGACGCTCGGTTGCTATGCCGCCGGTTAACGTGGATTCAACAGCACTAAACGCGGGTGAGCTTCTTTTTCGTGCGGACTGTGCGGATTGCGTTCGCCGCGTCGAGTTGAAATGCGGCGACTCGTCAACGAAGCCGCCGCGGAAATTGTGCGTGCCCGCTTTTTCGTCGCGCACCAAATGGAAACGGTTCCCGTTGTGTCCCGAAAACGAATCCTTCCCGTCGCCCGGTGAATCGTCGGCAGCGACAAACGCGGTGGCTGCCCACTTGCGCGTTTCCCGTTCCCGGAGCGGGTGCCGGCCGGTACGAACCAGCGGTTTGGACGTTGCCATGGGGAGCATCGGGTGTCCGAAGCCATCCACCACCACCCCAAGCGAATTTGACCACTCGGAATGCGTCGAGACACGGCTCTGGGCAACCCCGGGAGCGCTGATGCGCGCGGGTGACTGCGACGCTGAATGTGCCCACGAAGGGTGCGGCTGGCGCCGCAGCCAGTACCCGGGCGAGGCAGAGCTCGGGGGATTCGAAAAGGAAGTCCGCGAGGGCGACGTCGTCGATGTCGTCATTGGAGTTTCCGAAGAATCCCACGACTTGACATCGGAACTTTTTCGGCGTTCCGCCGACCGCGACACCTCGTCGCGAAGCTCAGCCTCGAGCTCCGCCTCCAACGTGCACAAGGTCTGCCACGCATCAGACTCCACCGAGTCCAAAGGCGCCCCCGCCGCCGCGAGGGGAGAGCTGCGCGTCTCCATGCGCCGGTCGGACTAACTCAATGACACAAAACAACCGTTGTTCTTCTGAGTCATCATCAGCTTTTCGTCACTCGAAGCTCTCGCGGGCCGCGGGATTTTGATTTTCAACGCGGGCACCTTCCACTGTCCCTTCACTCCGACGTGTCACGCCACGGCTCAGTCGCGGCACGCCCGAACCTTTTCTGTGGTCGGCGAAGCAACCGCGCGTTTCGGTGGTCGAACCCGGATTTACGCGACGCAGGCCGTCACCCACTCCGCTTGCTTCTAGTTTGCCGCGGCGTAAATTGCACGTTTCCCCAGGATGTCCGTAAGCACCCAGGCCACGTTCGAAACGGGGCACACGGATCAGATCCACGACTGCCAGTATGACTACTACGGAAGGGTACGTGCACTAAGGGTTTGTTGGCGGCGAGTCGCGTGAGGACTCGTACTCGTTCGTTCCGCGTTTACGATCGTCAGATCCGGCCCACATCTCGGAAATGCGACCCCGATCAATCCCCAACTCTTCTCCAAACTCCCTGACTGACCGCCCGTAACGTCACCCCGGTCGTCTTCCCTCCTCCCAACAGCGCGTCGCGACGTGCTCCAGCGACAGGACGATCAAAGTGTTCGACGTTTCCGGTGAGCAGCAGACCTTGGTGTCCACGTTGACCGGGCACGACGGGCCGGTTTGGGCGTGCGGGTGGGCGCACCCCAAGTTCGGCGTGTTGTTGGGTACGTGTTGGGCCTTTCCCAAATCCCGCCTCCCTGTTTGCCAATACAAGACTGACACTTTCTTTTACGTATGGTTAGCGTCGTGCGGGTTCGACAACCGAGTCATACTGTGGAGAGAGGTTGATTCTCAGAACCAGAAAATGTTCACGCAGGTATACGCGTCGCCCGCCACGCTTCACGAAGCCTCGGTCAACGCCGTGGCGTGGGCGCCGCACGAGCACGGGTTACAACTGGCGTGCGCGTCGAGCGACGGGAGCGTGTCCGTGTTGCAACACGCCTCCGATGGCACGTGGACCGCCACGAAGATCCCCAACGCGCACCAAATCGGGTGCACCGGTGTTTCGTGGTCCCCAGGGCCTGCTCCTGGCAGCTTGGTATCAGGCGGATCGAACGCCGCGCCGGTCAAGAGGCTGGTCACGAGCGGGTGCGACAACTTGGCGAAGATATGGAGGTTCGACGGCGCCACAAACGCTTGGCGGGAAGAGAGCGTTTTACGAGGCCACACAGACTGGGTGCGGGACGCGTGCTGGAGCGTGAACATGGGCCTCCCGATGAACACCGTGGCGACGTGCGGCCAAGACGGGCTGGTGTTGATCTGGACGCAAAACGAACCGGGCGGCGAGTGGAACAAAACCGTGCTTCACGATTTCAAAGTCCCGGTATGGCGCGTCTCGTGGAGCGTCATGGGAAACGTCCTCGCGGTGAGCGACGCGAACAACCTGGTGACGGTGTGGAAGGAATCGGTGGACGGCAAGTGGGACCAGATATCCGCGACGCAGTGAGACGGAAATCTGCAGAAAAACAAGGGCCACTATACGGAAGCCACTTTATACGGTCAAGGCGTATACGCGAAGGTACAGGCTGACAGTCTGACAGTAGTACAAAGTTTTCGCAGTTACAATTTCAACCGGTGCTTGTCTCTCGGTAGTCTAGTTTCGGTTCCCTCAGGTAACCCTCTCATCGCGCCGTTCCTCCGTCTGTCTCGCCGGTCCCAAAAAGCAAATCCGCCACGCCGTTGCGCGTGGGCTGGCTCCCCTCTTCCCACACCCGTCGCGTTTTACCAAGCGCGCGGAGGTAGTTGAACGGGTTGTGGTGTCGCGAAATCGACCCGGCATTGCCGTAGGCTTTCGGGTCGGACAAAACAGTGAGGGGGTGCGGGGTGTTCAGGACGACTCGGCGCGCGGCCTGTGATTGTTACACGAAAAGGGTCAGTCGTGTATTGGGCGATGTATGGACAAACAGTCACCAGCTGAGAGATAAAACAGGGAGGCGGGATTTGGTAAAGGCCCAATACGTACGTCGCGTCCTTTCTCTTGCAGCAAAACTTTCAAATCCGTCTTGCCGAACTTGTTGCTCGTGAAATCGAAATCCAGGCCGTTCGTGTCAACGCTGCCGAGAATTAAACTCGCGGTTAAACTCGCGTCGTGCTGGGTCAAACACGCGAGGCGGTGAAGGCGTGAGCGCTTCTCTGGTTTTTTTGCAGACACGTTTTGGTCAGTCATTGAGACGTCTCCGGTATCAGGCATCGAAATCACTCCATCCGAACCGTCGTTGTCGTCCCAAAACGTTTCGCCCCACCCAGCCCTGGTGCGCCTGTCCAGCCACACGTCGGAAAGGTCGTCGTCCGTGACGATGTCAATCCTGTCCGAAACTGATTCCACTCGTTGCGCGATTTGCTCAAACAAACCGTCCCCGGAAAGCTTGTACAACCCCGGACCGGGCGGAAGCAACGGGTGCGCGCTGCCGTGCATGGCTTGAAGCATCCACATATCACCCATCGGGGCGAAGAACATCTCTTCCTCAAGGAACGAGGGTTGCGTTTCCGTGTTGACTTTTGTGTTGTGAACGAAAAGTGTCAGGTCAGTCTTGTAGGGCGGGCAAACGTGGAGGCGGGATTTGGGAAACGCGCAAGGCCGTACCTCGCAAAGAACCGGGCGCCATTTCAAGCGCCCGCCGCACCCACCACGGGTAGTAGCACGAAAAGCTCCGAGGGACGATATCCTTGCCCATCGCGACTGATTTGACGAAGGTTCTCGGCAAACCCAGTTTTTTTAGCAATTTGTCGCCTCCGCAAAGCACGTACGGCGAGCCGAAGGTCCACACATCCGCGAACGCCTCTTTTGGCGCCACGTTCCGAACAAGCAGCATCATTGCAAGCACCATGGCGATCGACCCGCCTAGGGAGTGGCCTGTGATGTGGATACGTGCGCTTTCGCCGTGTCGTTTCACGTGCTCGGTAACCGCGCCCTCGACTTGCGCAAGCAGAACTTTGGCGCAGTCGTAGGAACCTCGGTGCACGCGGACGTCAAATTTCGGATCCTCAAACGGCACGGGCTGGAACGTCAGGTTGGTTTGCCAAGATGCGAGGGACGTGGAGCCTTCGATTGAGATCCACAACGCGCCGTTGGTGTCATCCACGGCGACCGCGAACGCGACGGGGAGTTTTGTGATCGTGGAAACGTTTTCGGCTTGTTTTTTCGACACCGCGGTGATGTTGTTCCTCTTTTCGTCTGGGTCCTGAGGGCGCATCAGTTGCGAAACCCTTTGCGCTAATTTAGACGCTTCCCTCGCAGAGGCCACGGAAGCGCCGTGCCCTTTTTCGTCTTCCCTCGATTTCCCGTCATGCAGTCGGGCCAGCTCAAGAAGCGCCGCATCCGCGGCGTCGATTGCTTTGCGCGCCATCTCGTCTGTTTGTTTCCTTGACGCTTTCGTTTCGGTTTTTGTGAAGTATTCTGAAGCGAGCGCCTTCGACGCGAAGGGTTCTTCGTATTGAGAGTTTGCTTTTTCCGTACCCGCCGCACCCGTCCCGTCCGCGTTGTCAAGCGAGCTCACAACCATGCGTAGCCCGAACTTCGCGAGGGACTTGTGCGCCGTGGGGAGGTAGTATATCCACGCCGCCAAGCCGCACGCCACCCTCGCGTGTCGCAAGTCACCCGGTGACGACGGCTCCAGCGACTGCGCCACTACCCTCGCCAGCGCCGGCTGCACGGCGTCTGAAATCTCAACCGGCGTCGGTTTGGCGAACTGATTGACGCTCCATTCCGCTACCCGGGACACCGCCCCTGCGATCTCCACGGCTTCGAACGAGCGCTGCAGTTTCTTCCGCCTCTGCGCGTTGTTCACCCCGCTGGTCTTCACCGCCGAGGTTTTGATATCGACCCCCCTAGTGTCCTCATCCTCGAAAAAGGCAACTTGTTTAAGACTGGCACTCGCCGCCGCCGCGGCGGCTCGGCTCGCCGCGGACGCCGCGAGAAGCCGGTCACCCGCAGCACCGAAGGCGCCTCGCAAACGTAACTTGCGCTGCGTGTCGGTTTCGGAACCACTCTCCCTGTCTAGTGCACCCTCAGAAACAGATCCGAGGCGCATCGCTTCCCTCGCTTTTTGCACGTCGCTCGCCGCCACTCCCAGCGCCGCGCTCGCGACGCGCGCTTCGTCAGCGCGAAGTCTGGCGACTTGCAGCGCGAGTTGCAGCTCTTGGTCAAGTTTGGTGTTTTTCGTTGACGTCTCCGTGGATTCGCCAACAGACTTGCCAAAACCCTCCAGGGTTTCGCGCGCCGAATTCGCGGACCGAGCGGCGCCTTCAACCGCCAAAAGCGCGTCTTCCAGTTTCTCGACCGCTTCTTTCGTCGCGCTCGCCGCGATGGCTTCCGTGCGGTTGTGCACGGTACCGTCCCCGACTAAGTGGCCTTCATCAAGCGCCTCCGCGAACGCCTCCATGTTCTCCAGCGGGTTTGTTTTCCAGTTTCCCACTGTCGCGACGGCGGTTTTCGAGACGCCTTTGATGGATTCGGGGTGTGCGGGTGACGTCGTGTCAGTCGACGCAGACGAAGAAGAGGTCCACGAGGCACTGCCACTCGTTTCGCTCGCCTCGCGCGTTTCGCCCTCGCCGCTCGTTTCGCTCGCGCGACTCGTTTCTTTCGTCAACACGTTGTTCACCGTGTCCCGTAACCACGGAGGCAGGGGAACGCGGTCCAGCACGGACTCCACGATGTTCGCAGTGGACGTGAAATCGCGCGAGTCGTCGTGGGCAACCGCGTCGTCGTCGTCGTCGGGGTCGGGGTCGGATTCTGAGTCGGAATCACCGAGCGCCCACTTCTTCGTCCACTCAATTCCACTTGACCACCAGTCTTTCCCACCAGTCCCGTCGTCGGTTGTTTCGTCACGTGCACCTTCACTGCACGTTTTTTCGTGGGTAGTGGTTGCCTCGGGGGTACCGTTTGAAGCCGCGGTAACCGCCACAGCGCCGTTGGTGTTGGGGTCCTTAACCGCGCGTACACACGGGAGCGAGCGTCCACGCGCGCGACGCACGCGAAGAGTGGACCGAAAAAAAGAAAAGTCAGCATGACCCTTCGTTTGGTTTCCCGAGGTGGTTTCCAACGCACGCACCCGGGCGCCTGGGAAGCGCCGGACACGGTTGACACGCGGTGTGCGAATCGCCACCACCGGCGAGGCCGCCGACGCCCACGCCGACGTCGACATCGCAGGCGCGCGCCGTGAAGTCGCGCACCAAAAGGCCGCGTCCTTTCAGTTCCTCCATTTTAGGCACCAAAAGTGACGCGTGGCGCGAAAACGAAAACGAGTGGCGGTTGTTTTCTCGGCGGAGAATGGGAGTGCCACTTGCCTCTTCCGAGAAGCAGTGTTGACGTCGCAGCGCGGTCACCCCGCGGGACCATGTCTGTTCCCGACGAAACGTCTCTTCGAGCCGCGTTCGACGCGGCGGGTCAGTCCCACGTTTTCAAACATTGGGACAAGTGCTCCCTCGATGAACGCGCGTCGTTGCTGCAGCAGCTCTCCGAAATCGATCTGGATTTCGTCACGTCCGTGTTCACGCGGTCGATGCGAGATCACACAAACGGCGTTTCCTCCAAAGGCGCCATCGAACCCGTTGTCCCTGACGCGGAAGCGTCCGACAGCGACAACGCAGGGAAGTGGCACCGCGCCGGTTTGACAGCCGCGAAAAACGGTGAGCTGGCGGTGGTGTTGTTGGCGGGAGGACAAGGCACGCGCCTGGGGAGCAGCGCACCCAAGGGTATGTACGACATCGGCCTGCCCAGCGGGCGAACCCTGTTCCAGCTGCAGTGCGAGAGGTTGTTAAAACTCACGAAGATGGCGGAGGAGTTGGTAGTGGAAGGTGATGACGACGACCAGGACACAAACCCTGAACCAGGAAACCTTGAACCGAAGGTCAAGGTCACGGTTCCGCTGTACGTCATGACGAGCCCGTTCACGCATCGCGAGACGAAACACTATTTCGAGTCGCACGATTTTTTCGGCCTACCGAAGGAAAGCGTCGCGTTCTTCCAGCAAGGCTGGCTTCCATGCTTCTCGGAAGAGCCTGGTGAAGAGCCTGGTGGTGATGACAAAACAAAAACAGGGAAGATCTTGATGAAGAGCAAACACGAAATCGCCACCGCGCCGGATGGGAACGGGGGGGTTTACAAAGCGCTTGAGCTGAACGGGTGTATCGACGACATGACAAAAAAAGGCGTAAAGCACGTGTACGCGTATTGCGTGGATAACGCCGCCGTGCAGGTGCGGGGCTTTCCCAATCACCACACACCGCCTCCCTGATTGCCCATACGAGACATTAACCACTTTCTTTTTTATCGGGCCAGGTTGGCGACCCCACGTTCGTGGGTTTCTGCGCTTTGAACGGGTTTCAAGCCGGCGCCAAGGTGATCAAAAAAGCGTACCCTGACGAACCAGTGGGGGTGTTCACGAGACGCGACGGGAAGGTGCACGTTGTTGAGTATTCGGAGATGCCGGATGATTTGAACACCGCGGTCGACGAGTCCGGGAACCTCAAGTTCGACGCCGCCAACGTGGTGCTTCATTACTACTCCCTCGCGTTTTTGAAAAAGTGCTGCGACCTTCGCGGGGAGGTGCAAAGCGAGTTGGCGTATCACGTGGCGCGGAAACAAATACCGAGCGTTTCCGACGACGGCGTCGCTACGGAAACCCCGCAAGAAAACAACGGCGTCAAGCTTGAGGCGTTCATTTTCGACGTGTACGCGTTTTGCGACTCCGTGGGTTTTTTGAACGGCACGCGGGGGATCGATTTCGCACCCGTGAAGAACAAAGAAGGCACAGGGAAGGACTCGCCCGATACGGTGAGTATTTCCCATTTACCACATTTCGCCGACTGATTGCCCAAACGAGACTGACATTTATTTTTTTACAATCAGGCGCGACAGATACTTTCAACTTTGCACCGAAAGTGGATCGAAAACGCGAGCGGGGCGGTGAGGTACGGCCGGCTGGGCTTTCCCAAATCCCAAAGACGACTGTTTTATCTCTCAGCTGGTGACTGTTCAGACCGATTACCCTGACTGTATGTTCATACATCGTCCAATACATCGCGATATACAATGCTGACACTTTCTTTTATTGGTATCAAAAGCGGCGATGAAACCTCGCCGATCGAAGTCGCGCCGGCGGTTTCCTTCGACGGGAACGACGTCGCGTTCAAAGAATTCGTAAACGGAAAGTCCTTCGCGACGGGGTCGTGTCTCGAAACGAACAGCTGGGTTTTGTCCAAGGCAGTAGGAGCTGGGTCGAGAAAACGGGCGGGTGGGGGGGGTGATGATGTCGACAAAGGGCGAGCGACGAAAAAGTAGAGCGGTTTTATACACGCGGATCTTCTCGCTTCACGTGTCTCTTCGATTCGTTTCAATTCACTTCCCTCCAAAAGGAAGTCTGTCTGTCTGTCTAGGGCAGGTAACATACTCGTATTTCCCCTAGTCTGTCTGTACCGCGCTCGGTCAAAACGCAGCAGTAAGCGGTTGCTTCAAGCGCCTTATGCTCCTCAGTTTCGTAACACCCGCTAGTTCTCCTCCGCGAACCCGAACCTGCTTCGCTCGCGGTGGGTCTGCGAGCCGGGCGGCGGCGCGCCGGTCGGGACGGGCGGCGGCGACGCCTTGCCGTTGCCGAACACACCCGCGGACGGGTCACCGCCATGGTGTTGCGTTCCCGCACCCCGGTTGTCGTTTCGGTGGTCTATGCGCAACAGGTTGGTCATTCCGGTCGTGAGGTCGGAACCGTTTCCAACACCAACCGCGCCTGATTGTGAAAAGAAAAGTGTCAGTCTTGTACGGGCAATGAGTCGGCGGAATGTGGTAAATGGGAAAACTTACCGTTAACCCCGCCGTGTCCGTTTCGAGCGCCGCAGTTGGTGCCCAGCACCGGAAACCCGAGTCGGGGAGCGGGGATACCGCCGCGCAACGACGACGACGAATGGCCCCCGCCCCCGCCCCCAGCGGGACGCACATCACGAGTAACACCCCGCGTTCCCGAGGTAGGCTCGGCGTGGAACGCGCCATTCGAAAACCCGCCGTTCTCGCCGTTTCCGTTTCCGCGGACTCCGTTTCCGGTTTTTTTGTTCCCGAACCGGTCGTCGCGCGCAAACAAATTCCCGCGTGAACTCCCCGGCCCCGTCGCTCCGCCGGGATCGAACCGCTCCCTCCCGGGCGCTTGGTTTAGGGTTTGGTTACCCACACTGTAATGCGGGTTGAAGTTGTTCCCCTTGTACCCACCAACACCTTGGTGTGGTGAACCCAACTGCAGTATGGCAGGTCCCGCCGGATTTCCCTGCGCGCTACCCGCCCCGCCAACCCCCCCTGCGCTCCGCGCCGCGTCTTGAAACGCCTTTGTGTTTTTTGCGCCGTACTGCGCCAACATCTCTTCCTTGGTGAACGAATCGCTCTCCTCGCCGCCGTCGTGCAGGTACAGGCAGTTTGGGTTGACGCACTTTATGTTTTTCAAAAACGAAGTGCAGTACTGGCACGATGGACACAAGAAAGGGTCAGGGAGGTCGTGACGCGTATCCGGGAATGGGAAGGGGTCCGACGGAGCGGTGTGACGCAACGACTGTACTACGGGCAGTGACATAGTGTCAGGTACGCACGGTACAGTCAAATAGTACAGCACAACGTCCATCAGGGGCGATAATCGCGTACGGCGGAACGTGGTGATTGGGAAAGCCCCGCACCTTCGTGGTACCGAAACTGGCGCGCAGCGTTTTCCCGTCCAGCGCGGTGCCGTCCACGCCTCTGATACAAAGCGCCGCGCTTTTTACGTTTAGCCAGAAAAGTGTCAGGGCCATGTATATCTCGATGTATGGACAACAGTCACCAGCTTCGGTAAAACAGGGAGTCCGGGATTTGGGAAACGCGGGGACGTACCTCTGGTCGTTGTCGAAGGTGACGTACGCGCTGCCGGTGGGCAGCACGCTGTTCGGCTTGGGGGGCGTGGCGTGTATTTTCAGCACGGCGCCGTATTTCTGAAAAATGGAAAGGTCGTGCAGCTGCTTTTCGTGGCAAAACCGGGGGGTCACGCCCACCACGTACACCAGGTTCCGCCGGATCACGCGCACGTCGAAAAGGCGCTTGCGCTGCATCAAGGTCAGCGTGTTTAGGGTTTGCGGTTTAGGGTTTAGGGTTTGCTTGCGGTTGCTCCCCTTGCTCACCGTGGTGAACCCGTCCGGGTCCTTCTCCTTCTTCAAACGCAGCCGCTCGCTCTCCGCGGCGAGCTCGGCGTCGGATGGCGCAGAGAACCGAATCGTGCTTTCGTCGTACTGCGTGCGGCACGCGGGACACCGCCCGTGCGTGTGGCTCGCCACCGCGCGTTCCATGAGCTGGTGCCAGCACCAGGCGCAAATCTGGTACCCGCAATGGCACGGCTTGAACCGCCTGTCCGTGGCGTCCAGTTCGCTGCAACACAACGGGCAGTCGTCCAAATCGTCGTCATCGCCCGCCTCGGGTACGCGCCGCGACCCCCTCGGGGGGGGGGGCTGGTGTGGCCCCGGGTGCCGGCCCGGCCCGGGTCCCATCGCGCGCGGCGCCGGGACGTTGAATCGCGACATGTGTGTTTCCTGTGTTCGAAATCGGTTCGGAAACGACCGTATGCCGCGTCGCTACCGAGATCGCCTCGTTTCGTGGTTTGGGTCGGCGGAGACAACTACCCCGGTAATCGTAGTCACTCCACGAAAAACCGCCCGATATACCTCCTCTCCAACGCACGTCACCGGTCGTTATTGAACCCCGAATTCGGTGCCGCGCCAGGTCAAACCTCGGAAACACAGCTCGTGTCGTCGTGTCGCACGCCGGATGGGGTTCCGCGAACGCCAAACTCGTGTCTCCTACTGTGCGCGAGGAGGAGATGGCGGCTTCGTTGTGGTTAATCCGGGTCCATCAGTTTCGGCCCATTTTTGACGCGATCGCGGAGAGTGGACACTGACGTGTTTGTGTTTCAGATGATTCAGTGAGGCAAAATGTTTCTTCATTTATAACAACCAACAGCGTTCCCCCCCTCTCGTTTCCAAACTCCCGCCTCTACGCGGTTTGCCCCGGAAGCTTCCCCTTGTACACCAGCGCCTTCGCTGGCGCCAGGTCCTCCATCAGGGTGTTTTGTTTCGCGATGTGCCTCAGGAAGTACTCGCCGTTTCCGCGCGGCGCGGCGACGTCGCTCGTTTTAATGGCGTCGCCGGCGACGGTGACGTCGAGGTCGGTCACGGAAACCAACTCGCCACTCAAAGCGCTGGCCCCCGAACTCCATTGCGTGACGTGACTCTTTTTACGTAGAACCTCCAGTTGCTCTCGTAGCTCCTCGACGCTGATTTCCATCAAATCAGCGAGTTTGGGAACCGAAATGCTCGTGTACAACTTCAGAAGCGAGCGCAACGTGGGAAGCTTCTCGCGGCTTGAAACCTCGGCGATGAATTTCTTCAGCTCCCGGCGGTACGCCTCTTCGTTGTAGTTCGCGCCGCCGCCTGCTGCGGAGGCGTCGTCGCCAGCAGTGTCAGAGACAGTGGAAGGAGGCCCCCCGGGTGTGACGAACTTGGGGCACGCGAACGAAAACGCCTCGTCGAACGCGCTCACCACGCCTTGCGCCATTCGGGACATGTCGTCGCCGTGTTTCTCTCGCAGGGACCCCGCGACGCCTTCCTCCAAAAGCCTCGCCGCGCATGAAACGGATACGCCGCCGTTCGACGACCCGTTGCCCCCCAGAATCACGGACATCGCGCAAAGCGCGTACATCTGCTCTTGTTTTTTTAACAAAAGGTCAAGACTGTACGGCCGCGTCGCCGCGACTTTGTGCCTGTTCACGAAAACAAGGCTCTGGTTGAAGTGCCTCGTGGCGTCCGTGTACCTCCCCAGCATGAAGTACGCGAACCCGACGTGGTACGCAGTGCTGACGCTCGCGCCCGCGACCTTGGTAAACAAACCGGGTTTGTCCAAATCGATCGGGTCCAGGGTGGCCAAGGCGCCTTGCGATGAGTAAAACAAAGTGTCAGTCCCGAGTCGGCGAGTGTGGGTTCGTGTAAACAGTCGCCAGTAGCGGTAATGTTACAGGTAGTGTTACGGGAGTAGTACAGTGTAAAATTACACAGTACCACATCCATCACAAGTACTGGCAACTGGCACATACATCACGAGTAGTGCGAACGACCAGGGGCTGTAAACGTGTCGTGTTCGGATTTGGGAAAGCCCCGTCCGGCCGTACCTTCGTAGTCGCCCGTCAAAATCTTGACCCGCGAGATCCCGATCAGCGAGAAGTACCCGAGCGTGCGCAAAACGTTCGACGCGGCGTACTCGTATCCTTCCGTTTCGCTGAACTTCAGCGCGGTGGCGCGTTCCTTATCGAGGTGGCTGACGATTTCGCTCTTCTCCACCATCTGATGGAGGAAGTTCAAAACCGTCGCGGCGCTCCACGTTCCGTTCGCGTCGCAAAGGTTGAGCTGCGCCAGCTCGTCTTTCGTCTTACCAACCACCCGCCCGCGGTACTGGCAGTGGCTCTGGAACTGGTAAATGAACTCATCGATCATCTCCCACAGCCACAGGTTGGGGAGTTGCATGTTGACGTTGCCGTGAAGAATCACGCTGAACAGATTGGCGTAGTTGTCCCAGGATTCCACGCGCTGTTCAAGCGTGGGGGTTCCCTTGCCGAACACGTGCCGAAAGTACATCTCCTTGTACAGCAAACAAAAAACGTGGTCGTCGTCCGCGTACTTCGCAATGCTCTCCACGGAAGGCCACGCGCTCGCTTTGAAGTACCGCTCGGAAATCGCGGGGAAGCTCTTCTCGTACATGCTCAGGATCTCGTACACGTTTTTCTCCCTGATGTGCCGGTAAAAATACACCACGAACTGCTTCACCATGTCCGGCACGGGTTCGTTCGCCTTGGCGATGGCGACGGCGGGGTCGGTCATGGCGCAATTCCGGGTCCGGTGTGTTCGGGTGGGAAACGCGCGCGCGCGAGTCGATCGGGAAGAAGGGTCGGGCCGCGGCGCGGTGCAAAGAGACGAAGTGGAAAGGGCTTGCGATCGAGGGAAGTGTTTGGAAACGCGAACTGCTTTGGCGGCTGTCCCGCAATCGCTTCTGGGTAATCGTGTGGGTATTTCGACCCTGAAAGGCCCATTTCTTTAGAGACCGCCGCTCTCGGCTGAAAAAGTCGGCGGTGAGTCTTTCTTTTCATCTTTTGGCTCGTCCCTGGGCCTCCTCATCATCCGTCGCGCGGTCGCGCGTGTCCCCCCCCTCGCGTGTTCTTTTGACCGCGATTCGCCTCGGGTGTCACCCACCCACCCTCGGGAAGCCAAAATGCCGCCAACCAACACCAAATCCTTCGTCAAGAAAACCAAAGCCGGTCGGGTGATGAAAGTGGTGCGCGAGCATTACCTCCGCGACGACATTTTTGTGGGCACCGAGCTGGCGCTTCCCGAGTTCCGAGGCCCGGACCCTGGTTCCTGGGTTCTTGCCAACGACGCGGATTCGTACGTGGTGGTGGATACGAACGTGGCGCTGCACCAGATCGACTTGTTGGCGCACCAAAGCGTGCAAAACGTGATCGTCACGAGCGTGGTGCTCGAGGAGTGCCGGAACCGAAGCCGCCCTTCGTACGAGCGGCTTCGGTTGCTTTGTCAAGATCCGCGAAAGAAATTCTTCGTATTCGCGAACGAACACCACCGGGATACGTACGTCACCGCGTTGCCTGGCGAGAGTATCAACGACCGGAACGACCGCGCCATACGGGGTGTGTGTAAATTCTACGAACGCGCCGTGCCTGGAATGAAAATAGTGCTCCTGACGAACGACCGCGGGAACTTACAAGCCGCGAAACGTGAAAACATCAACGCCGCGTCGGTGCGCGAGTTCGCGCAGCAAAGAGCGGGAAAGGAACCCGGGCTTTCCGATCTAGTAGCCCCGAGCGCGCTTGACGACGAGGGTGATGAGCTCGCTGAAAAAACTGGGAAGCGACAGAAGGTTAGCGAGGGCGCTAAAGGAGACGAAAAGAAAGGAGACGCGGCGTACGCGAAATTCACGTCCTTCACCGAACACCTCTCCCAATCCGCCGTCGCCGCCGGCGTCGCGGGCGGCTCACTGCACCAAGGCGCGTTGAGGACGTCGAGGTCCTCGCCGTGGGAAGGCACGATTTCGTGCGACGCGGTGGATGCTGAGATTTTGATAATTGGACGGGACGCGATGAACCGAGCCATGGACGGCGATTTAGTGGCGGTACGGCCTTTCCCACCCACCGCGTTCCGCCTCTGCGATTGCCCACACAAGACTGACATTTCTCTTTTTTGTATCAGGTGCGATTATTACCCGAGCGCGAGTGGCGGAAACCATCCGCTGTGTTGCCCACCGCGGGCGGCGACGGCGACGGGGACGCGGCGAACGACGCGATGGACGTGTCGCTGGCGCCGAGAACTGCGGAGGAGAACGACGTATCGACCACCGAAAACAATTCAAAAGGCTCAAAAGCGACGCCTACTGGCGTCGTGGTGGCGGTTGTGAAAAGAGCGTGGCGAGAGCGAGGGTACGCCGCGTCGCTCGACATCGGCGACGGCGGCGGCGGTGCGGTCGGGCGCAGGGCGGTTGAGCAAAGCAACGGGACCACCCCTGCTCGGGTCTTGGTCATCCCGGTGGACAGGCGGTTACCCAAAATCAAAATTCAAACCAGACAAGCCGGAACGATTTCCGACCAGAGGCTGGTAGTGGTGATCGACGACTGGCCGATTGATTCGCTTTACCCGTGTGGGCACTACGTGAAGAGCCTCGGTTTGATCGGTGACGCGGACGCGGAAACCGCGGCGGTGTTGTTGGAAGCGGACGTCGATGACCGGCCGTTCGCGCCGGGGGTACACGCGTGCGTCCCGCCGTTGCCTTGGAGTTTTTGTGAAAACGAGCACTTACAAAGGCAACCTCACCGTGAGGATTTGAGGGACCTGCGCGTGTGTTCCGTGGACCCGCCCGGGTGCCGGGATATCGACGACGCGCTTTCGTGTCGAGTCACGGAGTTTCTTTTGGACGCCAACGGCGAGCGGAAACCGAAAACGTTCGAGCTAGGCGTGCACATCGCGGACGTGACGTATTTCCTTCGTCCGGAAACCGCCATGGATTCCGAAGCCAAGCGAAGGGGGACCACCACGTACTTAGTCAACAAGCGGCTGGACATGTTACCGAAACCGCTGACAGAGGATATTTGTTCGTTAAGAGGCGGCACCGAGCGGTTGACGTTCAGCGTGTTTTTCGAGTTCAGCGCGACGACGCATTTGCCCATAGAGAATTCAGAACCCCGGTTCACCAAGGCTGTCATAAAGTCAAACGCCGCGCTGACGTACCAGGAAGCGCAGGAGATGATGGACGACGTGAGCGACACATCCGAGCTGACGAAAGACTTGAGGAACATCAACGCGTGCGCCGTGGCGTTGCGAAAGCGGCGAATCGCGAGCGGCGCTTTAAGCTTAGCCTCACCAGAAGTGCGGTTCGAGCTGGATCAAACCACCTCCGACCCGACGGACGTTGGTGCCTACATCACAAGACAAGCCAACCGGATGGTGGAGGAGATGATGCTTCTGGCGAACGTCGCGAGCGCTACGACGATTTTGAAAAAGTTCCCGAGCCAAGGTACGCGTCGGGGCTTTCACCAAATCCCGCCTCCCTGTTTGCCGATTGTCCAGAGTAATTACGCATACACGTGGCCCGGAAGACTGACACTTTTTTTGCACAATCCCAGCCATGTTGCGGAAACACCCGGCGCCCGTCCCTCGGATGTTCGCCCCGCTCCTGAAATCCTGCGGCGCGGTTGGGATCGACATGGACGTCAGTAGCAGTAAAACTTTGGCGGATTCCTTGGACAACGCGCAACGGCTGGATGACCCTTACTTCAACACCCTGCTACGAATCGTCGCCACGCGGTGCATGAGCCAGGCGCAGTACTGCGTGAGCGGCGGCGGCGGTTCCGGAACTTCCGGAGGCGGTGATCCTTCTCAAAGTTTGTCCCACTACGGCCTCGCCGCGGCCCTGTACACGCACTTCACCTCGCCAATTCGGCGGTACGCAGACGTGGTTGTTCACCGCTTGCTAAACGCGGCGCTGGGCCTGGAGCCTCTTGACACCGCGTTCGACTCGCAAGACGGCCTCAGAGCAACGGCGGAGAACGTCAATTTAAGACACCGCAACTCGCAAGGTAAGTATTGCATTTCCCAAATCCGGCCCGACTGTTTGCCAATACAAGACTGACACTTTTCTTAAACAATCGCAAGGCGCCGGGCGCGCGAGCGTGGAGCTGCACACGCACATCTTCTTCAAAAAGAAACCCGTGGAGCGAGTCGAGGCGCGGGTGGTTAGAGTGAAAGCCAACGGCGTGGTGGTGTTCGTGCCCAAGTTTGGCATCGAAGCGCCGCTGGTGTTTGACGTTGACGACGTTGAAGGCGACGGAAAGGGAGAAAAGGGTGGCGAAAAAACCTCGTTGGCGAGCCGGTGCGTGTTCGACGAAGACGCCATGCGCGTCGTGGATCCAAACGGCAAGGCGTGGCGAATTTTCGACGCCCTGTTCGTGCGCATCGAAATCGAAGAGCTGCCCGCACGACGGTCGCGGCTAGCCATTCGGGAGGTGGAGTAGGGAGGGAAGGTTGTTTTGAATGTGTGAATGTGTTTCTGTCAATACATTACTGCTATCATAACCCTACTACCATGGTCCCTTTTTTTTTTACGTTTTGCTTTTTCTACTTTTGTGTTTTGCTTTTCCCACTGCCGCGTTTTTCACCCCCTATAATAACGTCCTACCCCTTCCCCAAATAAATTACCCGAAGAACGGCGCCCCGCAGGTACACGTTTTCCTGTTCCCCATGCAGCACCCTTCGAAGGATGGGTTTTTCTTCGCGAACGAGGGTTGGGGGGGGGTTTGTAGTAGACGCTCCTTCGCCGTTTCGAGCGCGTCGTCGCCGCCGCCGTTCGGCGACTTGAGCCACTGGTAATAATTGAACAGCCGCACGCTCTTCAGCGCGTCCGACGCGGCGTCGTGTTGCGACGCTACTTCCGCACCGAGCAGCGTGGTGACCAAGTGGTCCTGGCCGAACACACTCCAGCTGTTGTACTGTTTGTTCCACACCCTCCACAGCCCGGCTAAATCAACCATGCCCGCGAAATCGGCGAACTCGGTTAAGCCAAGCCACTGCACATCCTTCGCGATGTTCTGCCCTACCAGCACCGCGTGCTTCGGCAGGGTTAGTCTTAACTGAGTAACCGCCTCCTCTAGGGAAACGCCGTGCGTGTCGATGAGCTCCTTACTTAAACCGGTTAGCGGGGTTAGGTAACTGTGCACGGTAACCCCGTCCGGCGGCTTCACGAACACGTTCAGCAAACACCGCTCGAACTGATCCACGAGCGCGATCTGCGCCACGGAACGTGCGTTGTGCCCCACCCCAGTCGCCACGCACTCCACGTCGATTGAGAAGTGCGTCGCGACGTACGGGCTCGCATTTGGGGGCTGGGCCATCGGGGAAGGGTACGTACGGGAAAGCCACCGAAACCGCACGGGGTGGTGTCGGAAGCTCTGCACAGAAAGCGGAAGGCGGCGGTGCAGTCGAAATAACCGCTTTTCGCGGAGCAAGATTTGGTTTCGAGAAAAGTGTTTCCAGAAACAACGATGGAAAACTCCCATGCTGTCATCTAGCTTCAGGTCACTAGGTTGAATATAAAAATTACCGTAGAAGAGAGGTGTTTCATAATTGGTAGTCTAACGTATTTAGGGTATTCAATACTGCCCACGCATCCCCGCTGTATCTTCCCTACCCGTTTTAGATTTTCAACCCTCCCATCTTCTTGGTCTCCGCCCAGGCGTCCAAAACGCTCCGCACGTCACCCAAATCACCAATCTTCACGTCAATCTGTTTCTCGTCATCCGGGACGTCCTCCCCCAGCCGCAGGTCTTTTATCCGGACCATCCCTTCGCTCCACTCGTTGGGCGCTACGAAAACAATAAACCGCGCCCCCACTCGGTTCGCGTAGTCGAACGTGTTCGCGACTTTCTTTTTCGGTTCCAGCAGTAAATCCACGTTCGCGCCTCCTTTGCGCAACAAAGCGGTCGCGTGCATGGCGCTGCCCTGCATCTGTTCGTTGAACGCGGCGACGACGAAATCAATCGTTTTCGGTAGCAACGGTAACAAGCCCTTATCCTTCAGAAGCTCCACCACCACGCAGTCACCGAACCCGAACCCGCACGCGGGGACTGATACCGGTAAAAGAAAGTGTCAGTCGTGTATTGGGCGATGTATGGACAGTCACCAGCGTTAGAGATAAAATAGTGTGCCGCCTGATTTGGGAAAGCCCCAACACGTACCTTCGGTGACGGCGCCGTATAAAGTGAGTAGCTTGTCGTACCGGCCGCCTCCGCAAATCGCGCGCAACTCCCCGGCGCGGTCGAACCCCTGATTGTAAAAAAATAAATGTCAGTCTTGTATGGGCAATCAGTCTGCGGAATGTGGTGAATGGGAAATACTTACCTCGAACACCACGCCGGTGTAGTACGCCAAACCTCGCACCACTGAGGCGTCAAACACGAGCCAGTCCCCGAACCCGTACGCCTCCGCCAGCTCAAAAAGCTTGTTCAGCTCGTCGATGCCGCTCCGGTCCACGCCTTCGCCGCACAGGGACGCCAGGTCGCTGACGGACTTACAAAGCAAACAGGACACGATTTTCGTCGCCGTGGACTTGTCCAGACCTTGCGTTTCCGTTAACTCGGTGATAACAGCCTCGTCGCCGATCTTGTCGAACTTGTCCATCACCACGCACACGGGCGCGAACTTCTCGTCGCTCACGCCTGGGGAGATGGGTAAAACAAAACGTCAGTGTTTCGTTACGTGAGTGAGTAATTACGGGCGGGCAATCGGCAAAACAAGTTGTCTATAATTTGGGAAACGCGACGCAACGCGTACCCATGGATTTCAAAACGCTCGCCATGACTTTCCGGCTGTTCACCTTGATTCCGATGTCGCTTGACTTGATGCCGATGTTGGTGAAGAACTGACACACCGCGGACAACAGCTCGACCTCCGCGGCGACACCAGGACACCCTATGATGTCCATGTTCCACTGGTAGTGTTCCCGTTTTCGCCCGCGCTGCGTGGTTTCGAACCTCCAGCACTGCGGAATGGAGAACCACTTCAGGGGTAACATCACGCTCTGCGCCTTACCAAGCACCATCCGGGCTAGACTCGGGGTCATCTCCGGCCGAAGCGTCACCTCCACGTCTTCCTTATCCACGAAACAGTACATCTGCTGCGTGATTTCCTCGCCGGCTTTGCGTTTGTAAAGCTCCTGGCGCTCCAACACGGGCGCGTCGTACTCCTCGAACCCGCATGAGGTACCCACCCTGCGGAAGTGGTCGAACAACCACCGTTGAAGACGCATTTCGTCGGGGTAGAAATCCTGTGGGGGGGGGGGGGGGGGGGGGGGGGGGGGGGCGGGGGGGGGGGGTGGGGGGTGGGGTGGGGGGGGGGGGGGGGGGGGGGGGGGGGGGGGGGGGGGGGGGTAGTCAGGGATGTGTGGGGAGGAGTTGGTTAGGGTTGGTTTCAGTGGGTTTAGTGGGGAGGAGTCGGGAAGGAAGGAGCGACGAATTAAGATGGCAATCGATGGCAATCGATTATGCCATTCCATTTATCTTTTTGGCGATCCGGGTCGGATGCAGCCGCGACGCGTCGGTCGGGGCGGCGGCGCCTTCACAGTCATGACAGTGCGGCAAACGTGTGTTTTTCGTGATTCCACGCCAGGCCGCCACCCAGCACGTACCCGCGTTCCCGACGGAGGCTCAAGCTCAACCGGCGGGTCGGGCACCACCCCGACCGTGATCGCGTTCCCGGGCTGGCCTCGAACCTGTCGGGCCTCCAGTTTCGCGAGTTTCTTCGCGGTCTCCGCATCCTTCTTGGCTCGCTTCTCGGACTCGCGTTTCAGCTGCTTCTCCGATTTCTCAGCGGGCGCGGCCTCCACAGGCGCGGGGTCGGGGGTAGCGCCCTCCGACGACATGTCGAAACCGAATACGATGGGTCGTGCGAGGGAGGAAGTGCCCGAGGACGGATTCGACGTCCCTAAACACGAGCCGCCGACTTTTCACTCGAACTGGATCGGACTCGATTTGAGATTGAAAAAAGGCACGAAAACAGTTTAATTGGATGTCTAGTAGTCTTGCGCAGTACAGGCGGGAAGAGCGACTCGGAAGACACACCCGTGTGCCGACTTTACACACCAGCTGTGCCAAATGTACTCCTCACAACACATCGCGCTTCAACCTCGCGTTCACCTTTTCAGGGTCAACTGTTTCCGGTCCACCCCGAGCACGCCGGAGTAGAAGTCGATAAACGCGCCGGTTTCTTTGGGCGCCGCGTGATTCGCGTTGTTCGATGACTGCGTCGCCTTGGCCATGGCGAATGAAACGGCTGACGGCGGCGTTTCTTGTTGTCGTCGCGCGCCACCGAGCGACATCTTCTCAAACTCGTTCTCCGCCTCATCCGCGAACGTCCCTACGTACCGCAGCATCTCATTTTCAACCTGGCTTTCACTCGAACTTCTTTCGAATCCGTTTTGAGTGAGCTTGGCTAAAACGCTTCCTTTCGCGGGAGCGGGAGTGCCTTCCTTCCCCGGCGTGGTGTTCTCACCACCCCGGTCGCGTCCTTCCAGGCTCCGCACTCTTTTTTCAAGCAACAGGTTCTTCGCGGTTTGCGTGGCGAGCGCCGAGGAAAGTTGCGCTATTTTTGTTCGCTCGCCGGTTAATTCCCGAGTCAGCTGTTTCGTCACCTCCACCGCGCTTTCCGCGACCCGCTCCGCGTTCCGGGCGCAGTCCACCGCAATCGCGGCGGCGCGCTCGGAATCCGAAACGCGGAGTTCAATCGCGAGCGCGACGCGCTCCATCCAGTTTGATTTTTCCGTATCCCTCTCCGTATCATTCGGAAAGTCTTCAGAGAACTGTTCAGCGGAGTGTGCGCCCAGCGCAGCCCGTTCGTCGTCATCTCCGGAGGGCGCTGGGTCGTAGTTTTCGTTACCGAACCCGCCGCTGCGCCGCAGTCCGTGCCGCAGGGGAGGGAACGAGCCGTGTTCGTTTGTTTCGCAGCCAGCAGAGTTGGTGTCGTCGTCGCGCGCGGACGCCGGCTCGATTTTTTCATCACTCGCCGATTCGCGCCCCCTCCCCGCCCGCGCGAACCACGGCTCAGCCGCGGGGCTGTCCAGTTCAGTTACTGGCGCTTGAGTCGGTGCGAACTGCTCCAACTTTTCAATCGCATCAACACCGGGTGACACCCCGGACAGACAACTCGTGGAGCTGGATTTCGTTCGCGCCACCCGAAACGCAAACTCGAACTCGTCCCCGTCACAACTGTTTTCGGGAACGACTTGGGTGCCGCCGGGGTCCGTGGAGAGCCGGACGTCGTCGTCGTCGTCGTCGCTTCGTTCCCCACCGCTCGGCGTGTCTAACCGCGCGTACGACCCGGGTACCGGACCTCGACTGATTTCGTGTCGCGTCACCAGGCGGCCGGTGATAGGTACTTGCGACTGCTCGTAGAAATCCTCGGTACTGACGTGTGTCGGCTCGGCAAGCGACGGCCGTGCGATTTGAACCGAAGTATTTTTGTCAGCCTTGTCGTCTTTCGCGCCGCCGTTGTTGTTACCCCCAATTCGCGCCACTCGCGGTACCCCGTGTTTACGCACCGCCTCCGAGCTTTCCCGCGCCCTGCGCTCCCGCGCGTGTTCGTTGTGCCGCCGTTTGCACAGCTCGATGGTGTCGTGCAGCAACATCAGCTTGCGCTCCGCGAAACCCGGTGACAGAAACTGCGTCGGGGTCATGCTCGGGTTGTACCCGAACAGCTCACGCAGCGCCCGCCAGGAGTTTTCCACGAATCGCGAGTCGCTCTTGGCTTGCAGGTCGTGCCCTTGTTCGACTAAGCTCGAAGTGACGTGCCGTGAAAAACCCAGCAAAGCGTAGTGCAGCGCGGGTAACAGCGCCGTCGGGTTGCCTTCCCGTGCGGCCCCAGCGTTGAAATCCACGGGGAACCGAATCCGGGAAAGCTCGCGTTTCACTCTGGACAGGTTACCGTCCAAGTCACCGGTCACTCCGCCAAGGTTCACAGGGGAAGGAGGATGGTGCGTGGGGGGCATGGCGGGGTCCGTACCAACCGAGTACCACCGTACCGGGGGGAAGCGCGGTGCGTACGCGCGTACGCGCGGACGATCGTGGTCGTGGCTCGACGAGACGGTGGAGTTCAAATATCGAAACGCCAAAAAGCTTCTATACCAGTTCGATCTCCGGGGTGGTCGTCATCAATCGCAACCCTAACCCCGCGTCGCTCACGGCACACCCGTTCGCGCCGACTCGCTTCGCGGATCGTACCCCGCGCGTTCTCGTCCCCGCGCTTCCGACCCCAAAAAGAGTGTCAAAGACCGCGCTCCGCCGAGCTGCAGTTCTCCGCGCGTCTTTCGTCGCCGTCGCCACACGAAGCGCGGATAAGCCTCCTTCTTTTTTCGGTGCAGCGGCGCGCTTAACAAAGAAATCGGCACGCCATGGAGATCATGCCCCCGTCCTTCACGGGCGACCCGAACAGCGCACGGAGCGACGAGACCGCGTTCCGGTTCCCTTTTTTGTGCATGAACGCGGCGCTCCTTTACAACAGGATGGGTTTGCACAACGTGCTGACTTTCGGGCCGAGCGTGAATGGCGATTACCTCCTTGCTCTGGCGGAGGAAAAAAGAGCCACCTCCGAGGAAGCAAAGGGGAAACCCGCGTACCACCGTAAGGACAAACTGGGCGGGTTCCTACACCGACGAACCGTGCGGTGGCAAAAAGAACGCATGATTCAGAACATGTAAGGGAGGTGGTTCGTGTGGCGAAGCGTGCGATGATTGCAATTGACTACTAACGGTTGCGTACGTCTGATCATAAAAGAATGCGGAATCACGCATTTTACATCCGTCGAGTACAGAGTACTAGTACTAGAGTACTAAATCGCATGACTACTATGCGCACGTCTACTCACAAAGCGCGCTAAACCTCAACCCTAACACGTCTAACCACGAAACGCGCGGATTCGCAGCCCTAGCACCGCTAATACCGCAACCCTTTTCTGCTCAGCCGAAACGCGGTTTCCGTCTCGCGCTCGCTACTCGCTGCCGCCGCCACTGTTTCTCCCATGGAAACTTTTTCGTCGAAAACCCGCGCCGCGCTGTTTTCGCCCCACCACCCGCGGTCGCGGCGCCGCAGGTTTTCCTCCAGTGCAGATGCTCTTTCCGCGGCCAAAGAAACCTGAGGCGGGATGTGTTTACCCAACCCTTTGCTTTCATTGTTTCCAACTCTTTCGTCGCGCCGCCCGCTTTTTTCTTTTTTTTCTATCAGCGAATTGCGTTTCGACACGAAAACAGGCTCGCGCATCCGCAACAACTCCCCCGCCGTGACGAACCGTGAACGTTTCGGTTCAGGTTTGAACCCGTAAGGCGCTTGCCCTGGTTGCCACGCGAAATGCGAGGTGGACGCCAAGCAATTTCTCTCCCGTTCGAACCCGCGCATGCCAACCACGTCCCCCGCGCGCGTCACGATTTCGCGGTCCCGGTGAACCACGTTGAGGTACACCGGCACGGAAACGGAGACGGCGGGGTTGTTCGAGTCGTCGTGGTCGAGGTCGTTCCAAACACCACTCACCACGATGGATCCGAGCCACTCCCCACACACATCCGCCCCGGCCACCAAGTCGATCGTCGAGGTTAGCCCCGGCGCCAGAACGGTTTGCTCCGCGTGCCTCAACTCCAAACAAGGCAGGCTTTTACTGGTCACGTAAATTGTGACGCTCCGGTGTAGGTTCCGGTTCGCGATTCTTACACGGAACCGCCGTAGGTCACCGGGGAACAAGGTTCCGCAATCCACGGATGGGTGTGGGTACTCCCTCCATTTGCACAAGTCGCACCCCGTGGTCGCTTCTCGCTTCGTGACCGCGTCGTACACGGTGACGAAGTGTTTTAGGGCTGAGTCGTCCGCGGATACAGATGACAAAGCGACACCCTTCGCGGCGCGGACACAACACATGGCGAATGTGTTTGAGTTCAAATTTGAGTTCGTGTTTTCTTTCCGTCGGAACCCGCTCGGAAGCGCCGGGCGACGGTCGTTTTTAACCGCCCACAATTTTGTTTCGTCCGCGCGCGGGTTTCGGGACGCGTTTCGGTTTTTGGCGTCCATAAACGCCCGCAGGCGCCGCGTGTCTATCTTGTCGCACTTCAGCAGTTTTAACAACGTAACAGTGGTTTGAGGGAGTCGGGCATAAAATTCGACTGAAGAGGAAACGTCGTCCCTGGTTCTTTCACTCGTCATCCCATTCACTCGTTCCATTCCATTCACCGAAAGTCCGTTCTTCAGAAACACGAGGTTCGCCACGAACCTTGTGAACTCGGCAAAGTCAAGCTGGTCTGTTTTGTTCCCAACCGCGTCGTCGCCGACCGCGGGCGAGTCCGCGTGCGTAAACGCAAACTCGACGTCTCGTTGACTCAACAACTGGGAGCCGATATCCGAGGTGTTGCCGGTACCAGAAGTGTTGCCAAAACCACCAACCACCCCGAAGTCGCGCATCATCTTGAAAACCTCGTGCTTGGACAGAAGCGCGCTTTGTCGCAGGTCGCCGATTGACGCCGCGTTCAACAACGCGTTTCCGTCGCCGAAAGAATCGCCAGTCGCGTATTGAAGAAACAGCTCACTGAGCGGTCCTCGTTTGGAAGGAGCGCTGGCGTCCACGAACGACGCCGCACCGAAGTCGCCGCGCTGCGTGCCATTGTGCACGCGCGCGTCGAACTGCGTGGTGACTTGCAGACCCCCAGTAGATTCCTCTTTCGCTTTTTGTCCTGACTGGCACCGGCGCGATTCATCATCAGCGCTCGTACGCTTTCCAACCACACTCAGAAACTCGAAGCGCTCGAACAAATCGGACGAGGCGGTGTCGGGGTGCAAACCGGTGGGGGGTGGGGGGCCTACGGTTGGTGTTCTGGCGCCTTGGCGCGCCACGGATGTACGCGCGTGCGCGAAATCCACGAGCTGCGTCGGGGAAAAGGAAGCGCGAAAGGGAGCCAGGGAACGAGGTCAACGAATGGGACAAAACGAGCTCTGCGAGATGAGAATACGGAAAGATTAGACGTTGCCGAACGAGCAGACCGCGTGGGGTGTACGGGCGCGGGAGGACGCACCTGAGCCACCAGCGGGGTCACGCCCGCGCGCTCGCGCGACTCCATCGCGCCAGCCGCGCCGAGCCGCACTGCGTTCGTGGGAGTGTAGACCCAGGGAACACAGGACGTATTTGGCTCAACGGACGTTGTTGACTCGCGTAATAAAAGTTATTGGTACCGTGCCTACCGTCCGAGAAAATGCTTTCCCAGGAGGCTCGGGGCGCCGGCACTACTCGTGGCGCACGGTTGGCGATGACTTGAGAGGTGCGTGCGGGGGTATCTGCGAAGCCGTTCTGGCGCGACATGGTGCAGAAACGATGCTCACATGGCAAGGTGAAATACGACTGCGCGGCGTGCAACCCCTGCTTCCATGGCAAGCTGAAACGCAACTGCTCGGAGTGCAGCCCCTGTCCGCACGGGAAGCTGAAAAACAGCTGCACGGGGTGCAACGGCTGCCCACACGGCAAGATGAAAAACGACTGCGCGAAGTGCAACCCCTGCCCTCACGGCAAGCTGAAACACACATGCGCTGAGTGCCGCCCCTGCCCTCACGGCAAGGTGAAAAACCACTGCGCGGAGTGCAACGGATGCCCGCATGGCAAGCGGAAACGCGACTGCGTGGAATGCAGCGGCGTGCGAAGAGTGCGCAAAAAAGTTTCCTAAGCAAGGAGCTGGAGCAGATAGGACGCATACATACATGTACTTGGGTACTCGGGTGTTCGGGTATTCATTACAAGCATACACGCACGTGAAGAATTCTCCTAACGTCCGCAAATCTTTCGTCTCAATCCAACTGCGCGGCGTCCATCTCCGTTTTCCAGTTTATGGCGTACTCGCGGACGTTGTTGATCACGAAAAACGCGCCGCAAAGCCGCGCCGTGCGGGCCATGCCCCCCCCGTACAAGGCTTTGATGCCCCCCTTGGCGTACACTTTGCCAAGCGCGGTCCTGGCGTTCGGGTACGTCGTGCCCGCTAAGTCGCTCTGCACGCACGTCTTGGCGGTATCCACCGGGTGCGTCAACACCGCCGCGACCGTTCCGCCGACGCAGCTCCCGACGATGCTCGCATGCAGCTCGTTCTTCTTGAAGTGGTCGTGGTTCGCGACTAAGTACTCCTTCGCGATTGGGGCGAGCCCAAGGTAACCGGCCGTGTATATCGCCTCACGCACCACGCACGCGCTGAAGCCGCGCATGATGGCGGCCTGGCCGTGAGTTGACGTGACCGCGGAAACGGTGGCGAAAGGCGAGTTCAACCCCAGTTTCTGTTGCTGAATCACCACCAAATCCACGGGGCTGTACAAAACACTGGAAATACCCCCGGCGCACATCGCGATGCCTATCCTTTCTAAATCAGACGGCCCCCGGTCACCCCCAGTCACCGCGCGTTCAATCGCGCCGTTCACCGCGACTTGGCACGCCGTGATGGGCGCCAGCGGCGCCGCCGCCGCGAACACGCCGCGGTACCACCCCCCGATTGTTTGCGGCAACGGCTTGCCGCTCTGCACGCAGATCTTGAACGTGATCAAGGGCACTGTTTGGGGTAGGGTTTGGTAGGGTTTGGGGTCAGGGTATTGGGGTATGGACGGTAGGGTCAGACGATGCGGGTCCCAATCGGTGTATTTTCAGGGTCACGCGATGTTAAAAAAACGACGAGATCCGATGCCCCAACGAGTCCCTTCCACCTGTCACTTGACACTAAGTCGTTCGCAAACCCCACGGACGTACTCTGAATGCAGGTTTCAAGCACCCCCCCGAATGCCCCGACCGCCAGGTTCTCCGTGTCCGAAAGCGTCGCGCGTTTCCGGTACACGCCCTCCAACGCGGACGCGGCGAATGGCACAGACGGCACGTTCGAGGTTCGAACGTTCGCCATCCTAAACTTCGCGTGTCCGAGGCGGTTGAGGTGTGGCGACGGTGGTGTTTGCGACCGGGTGGCCGGGTACCACGACGTGTTTGGTCGTGACAGAGACGTGTGACGCGCACGACGTGCGTGTTTGACCGCACTTGCCTGGTGACGCGCGTTCTGGGGCGCGCTCTCGGACGCGTCGAAAGTGAGATGAAAAAACAGTCAGCTTCTGACAGCTGGGCACCCCCTCAAAGAACTCAAGAGTTAACTCAAGAAAGAGGAGCGCAAAACGCGTATGGAGAATGTCAACTTTATCTCAAAAAGTGCTTTTATTGTACTTTGGGTTGCTTTTCGCGTCGGTTCGTCGGCGTCTTTCGCCATCTCTCACTACCGCGGCCTCCCTTGATTCCCAAGGGTTACGTACGCACGTAACCCATATCACACCCCGTTTCCACGCATCTCCCGTCGCGGCACCGGGTCGTCGGCGCGTTTCGCCAACCTCTCTTCTCGTGTTTTCACAAGACGTATTGCTGCGTCACAACCACCCCCTCACACCCCCTGTCTCTGCATCTCGTGCTGCGGCACCGGGTGCATCGTTTGTACGAACCCCCCCGCGCCGCCGAGTTCGCCGCCGTATTTGCTCAGCGAATCTTGTTTGTGGTCCACGCCGAGTCCTGTTGTTTCAATCACTTCCTCCACGTCCTCCGCCGCGTCCAAGTGCCTTAAACTCGACGCGGGGAACAGCTTCACTAAACCGTACGTGCGCAACGGCACCAGGGCCATGATTAGCAACGGAAACGCGATCCCGTACACACCCGCCCACGTCACCGCGTACACCGCGCCGAGCGCGCCGAGCTGCGTCGCGGTGAACAAGTGCGTGTCTTTTATCGGGACGATTTTGGGATCCGCGTACGTGGGTTGCGTCTCGCCGGCTTTGTTGTAAAAGAAAAGTGTCAGTCTTGTATGGTCAAGCAGGGAGGCGGGATTTGGAAACGCCCAAGGCCGTACCTTTGTACGACGACAGGTCCACCACGAACAACGTAATGCGGTGAATGAACTGGTTCCCAGGGAAGCTCTCGATGGCCATGAACAGGAAATACCCCCACAGCACCGCTCGCGGGAGCAGTTTTATTACCGGCGACAGGAACAAGGTGAGCGCGATTAAGGCCGATTGAATCAAGTTGCTCATCCGTTGCTCCAGGACTTTGTTTTTTTTGTTAGGGTCGTTCCTGTCCTGGCCCACGCCCATCAACGAACGGGTGTGCATCGGAGCCTGCGGAAGCACGCCGTTGGTGGGTGGTAGGCCTAGCAAACCCAGCAGTAACGTGTTCAGCCCCTGAAGCAGAAAATCGTAGTGGTACGCGGGTGGTTTTTCAAGCCCGAAGTCCTCGGTTTGCGCTAACTGCGCGCTGACGTTGTGGTCGAAGAAAAAAAGCACGGTGATTATGAGCGCGGGGACGATGGCCGCCGCGATTTGCGCGCCCGGGACGTCGAAAAGCGACCCGGTTGTTTTCCACGTGTCCGTCACCGATGCGTGGTAAATCTGCACGCACTCCACTCGGGTTGGAATGGACCAATCCGTGTCTTGCGGCGCGCGCACCTGGCCCGATTAACAAGAAAGTGTCAGCCTCTCGTAATGTGTATTACATAAACAGTCAGAGGGAATAGTCCCTTCTGGAACGAGTATGGGCAATCAGGCAGGCGGTGTGTGGTGATTGGGGAAATACTTACCAGGTACGAAATCGCAGTAGTGATGACCACCGCAATAGTAGCTCCGTAATCCGCGGTGAAGTTCCGGATACCCAGCGTCCCCACGTGCCACGTTCGGGCGTTCATGAGCCACATGGCGAGTAGCACCAAAAACAGCGCCAGGAAAACGCTCCAGATCCCGTTGACGATTTGGTACCCCGCGGGCGCCGCGCTTGGTGATTCGAACTGGCACGATGAACGCCGAAAGTGTCAGTCTCGTCTGGTCTGACGGTCTGCGGAATGTGGTAAATGGGAAAGCCCCGTACCTCGTGTTTTAAGCCCTTCACCGCGGCTTGCGCGAACAGCAGCGCGATTAAGGTTCCGAAGGTTTCCCCAGAAAACCGCGTGAAGGCGTGGATGTACTCGCTGGCGTTCACGGCGGCGAGCACGAAGTGCATCAACGCGGTCAGAATAAGCACCCACGCGCAAAACGGCCGGAAAAGCGCCAACCCGATTTCGTCCGTATCCTCGCAGTACTTGAATATGTAGTAGTACACCAGCACGATGGGTTCGGCGACGCCCACGATTAGCAGTGGCTGGCCTCCACACACCGACTGCAGCACCCCCGCGATGGCGGTGGCGCACAAGATGTGGGGAATGGAAAAAAGCCCAGCGGTTTCATCTCTAAACTGCTCCCCGAACGCCAGCGCGGGTAACACGGAGGCGAAGAAGATGTACGTGGCTGGGGCGAAGATGTGCCGGCCCACGGATAATCCCTGTCGCCAGTCGTCAAAGTACAACGGCCACCGCGCCCTGATGTCCTTGGAAACCCCAGACCCAAGGTTGACGCAGCACTTGATCTCGACATCATCGGCGTTGGTCGCGACGGCGACCGTGACTTGCTTGGTGTCGGCCATCATCGCGACCTCTCTTAGGCGTCGTGATGCGACCCGTCGGTGGTGTGTCTTGGACTTGACCGCACGGTGAGGACGCACGATACACACGAAAGGACCTACGATGCAAACCCTCGTGTCCTGGCCGCGGTGCGCGGAGTTTTGACGAGCACTCACACGTGGCTCATTTGTTTGTGATAGCGTTGCAGGTGCAGAGTTTTGGGCAGAGTTTGGCAATGAAAATGATGGGGTAACATGAACACGGAAGCGCGAAGCGGACGTGCAGACACTCGGCTTTTTGACACGCGGAGACACGAAAGCCGGGAAAAAACGCGTTGCTAGTAGTGCTAGTAGCGATTACTAGCACTGCTAGTAGCGGCTACTAGCACTGCTAGTACCCGCTACTACTATTTACGTTTGCTGAAAGATTCTTTCCATGAAAACCGCTCAGCCCCCCACTCTACTAAGCTCTACCGTTGCCATTACTTGGCGAGAGCCTTCGCTGAGCGACCGGCGCGCGCGACCGCGGAGATCTTCTTCAAAGCAGTAACCTGTGTATGGGCAAACAGTTTGGGTGAGGTTAGCGGAGTGTCGGGTGGGTATTTGCGTGTGGGAGAGGTACACGGGCGCTCGGCTAAAATCTAAAAGCACATTTGCGTAAAAAAACACCCGGGTGAAAGATGAATGGATGATTCCCTCGACGTACCGTGAGGTCCGGGCGGGACGCCGCGCAGAGCTTCGCGACCGTCTTCGCCTGCTGCTGGAAGATACCCTTGACGGACGTGGAGACGTCGCCGACGGTCATGACCGCGGCGGTGGGGTTCTTGTCCGCGACACCCTTGATGCCGACGCCGGCGCACGCGATGCCTGGGGACGGGAAATGTGGGGAAACGTGAGTTTTGCGCGATGGAAATATTTCTTAGGGTTTCTCGGGGTCCGGTGTCGGTACGCCCGATGCGAGCGTGGCATGACACTCGGCACGACGGTTTCGGATGCCCGAAGGTGTCGGGAAACCAGTGTGTCTTTCCCGAATCCGGCAAGGCACGCACCGCTGTGTTTGTAGGAATGGAGCGAAGCCAGGTTGTTCGTCTCCGATGAGAAAGAGCGGAAGGTCTTCTGGCGCGTCGCGCTGCGCGAGCGGCGCACGAAGACGTTCTGCTTCTGGATCAACAACCAGGTCAGGTCGCTGGAGCACTCGACGTGAGCTTTAACCATGGTTCCTGTGTGTAACGTGCGTCGACGCGCGTGTACGAAAGGGAAGCGCTGGACGATGGCGCGGGGAAACGTAGTCATTACGAGGTAGGCGCTCGGCGCGTCCAAGACTTTTCTTTTGCAAAATTGCTTTTTGGCCTTTTCCAGGAACAGCTTCTCGCCCCCACAACGATGCGCGCACGCCACCCTCCACGATGTTGAGCACCGCCGGGCCGTCGGGTCGGGAAACGAGGGCGACGTCGCGTAGACGGAAACGAGACGAAAGCCCGCAAGACGCCCTGCCCGGCCTTCCCGAGCACGTCGTTTGTCACCTTCTGGGAAGCATCGAAGACCCGATAGATTTGGCGCGTCTCAAAGCGGTGAGCCACGCGATGCGCGACGCGGTGGCGGCGACGGGGCGTGAGATACCGAAACTTGATAGTAAGACCGCCGTGTGGAAGGGATGCTTAAGCACGCTGCAGCACCTGCAGCGGAAAGGTCGCCTGGAAAAAAAACACCTTTGCGCCTACGCGGCGCTTGGCGGGCACCTCGAGGTGCTGCAGTGGGCGCGCGCGAACGGCTGCCCGTGGAACGAACAGACGTGATACTGGGCGGCGTGGGGCGGGCAACTCGAGGTGCTGCAGTGGGCGCGCGCGAACGGCTGCCCGTGGGACAGTTATACGTGTCATTGTGCGGCTGAGAATGGGCATCTCGAGGTGCTACAGTGGGCGCATTCGAACGGCTGCCCGTGGGACGCGCAAACGACGGTGTGCGCGGCGAAGGGCGGGCACCTCACGTGTTTGAAGTACGCCCGAACAAACGGGTGTCCGTGGGACTTTGACGCGTGCGTTTCGTTCCTTTGCGGAGACAAGGCGGGCCACGACGCGCGGGTCGCGTGGTGTACCGCGAACGGAATCCCGGTGACGTAGGTGGGATTCGTGACGAGAAGAAGTCGGGACGAGACTATGGACGAGACATAAGGGAAGGATGGGTAACGTGTAAGGGATGGAGAGACGAGGGATGTATAACGTGTAAGGGATGGAAGACGAGGGATGCAAACGTCAACTTTTTTTTGCCACTGACCAAGCGATTTCAAACTTGATCGATTTTAACGAAACGCTTTTCTCGGACGCCTCGACGCACAACGGCGCGCACGCGACTCCCTTCACATGTCCTCCGACGCAGCGCACAACGACATGACTGCCACGAGCGGTGATGTCGCGACCGTCACTACTCCCGCGAGCCCCACCGACGCGGGCGAGGCCTTCCCCCGCCTCCCCGACCACCTCGTGGTCACTCTTATCCTCAGATCTGAGCATTTCGACGACCCAGCAGATCTCGCACGGCTCCCAGCGGTGAGCCGTGGGATGCGCGCCGCGGTGGCGGCGACGGGGCTGCGGTTTGAGGAGCTTGGTGAACATCGTGCCGCGGAGCTCGGATGTTTAAGCGCGGTGCAGCGCCGGCAACGACGCGTCAAGAACTCCTTTGTCAGGCAGCGGCGAGAAGCGGACAGCTCGAAGAGTTGAAGGTGTTGCCCTCGAACGGCTGCCCGTGGGGCAAGGAAACGTGCGCAGGTGCGGCGAGGGGCGGGCACCTCGAGATGCTGCAGTGGTTGCACGCAAACGGCTGCCCGTGGGGCAAGGGAACGTGCTCGGGGGCGGCGAGGGGCGGGCATCTCGAGGTGTTGCTGTGGGCGAGTGCGAACAGGTGCCCGTGGGGCAAGGGAACGTGCTCGGGGGCGGCAAGGGGCGGGCATCTCGAGATGCTGCAGTGGTTGCGCGCGAACAGTTGCCCGTGGGGCGAGTGGACGTGCACGCGGGCGGCGAATGGCGGGCACCTCGAGATGCTGCAGTGGGCGCGTGCGAACGGCTACCCTTGGGACAAATACACGTGCCAGTTCGCGGCGTACGGCGGGCACCTCGAGGTGCTGTGGTGGGCGCGCGCTAACGGCTGCCCGTGGGACGAGTACACGTGCGAGAGGGCGGCGGAGGGCGGACACATTAAAGTGCTGCAATGGGCGCGCGAAAACGGCTGCCCGTGGGACGTAGACACGTGCAGGATGGCGGCGTACGGCGGGCAACTCGAGGTGCTGAAGTGGTTGCACGAAAACGGCTGCCCTTGGAACGAGGCGACATGCGAGGCGGCGGCGTACGGCGGGCATCTCAGGGTGCTCCAGTGGGTGCTCTCGAACGGCTGCCCGTGGGACGAAGAGCAGCTGCACATCGCCGCTGGAGGCGGCAAAGTGGCGGTGGTGCGGGTGATGATCGAGGCGGGCGCGGACGTCAACAGGGCGAGAGATAAGGGCAGGACGCCACTGTTCTACGCCGCTCAAAAAGGTCACGAGGCGGTCGTGCGGGCGCTGATCGAGTTGGGCGCGGACATCAACATGACTACCGATGACGGCGTGACCCCACTGTACAACGCCGCTCGTGACGGCCACGAGGCGGTCGTGCGGGCGCTGATCGAGTTGGGCGCGGACATCAACATGACTACCGATGACGGCGTGACCCCACTGTACAACGCCGCTCGTAACGGCCACGAGGCGATGGTGCGGGCGCTGATCGAGTCGGGCGCGGACGTCAACAAGGCGAGAAATAACGGCGTGACGCCGCTGTTCATGGCCGCGGAAAAGGGCCATGGGGCGATTTTGCGGGTGCTGATCGAGGCGGATGCGGACGTCATCAAGGGGAAGACGATGTATGACGGCGCGACGCCGCTGTGCATCGGCGCTCAAAAAGGCCACGAGGCGGTCGTGCGGGCGCTGATCGAGGCGGGCACGGACGTTAACAAGACTATGGATGACGGCGTGACACCACTGTACATTGCTGCCCATAATGGCCACGAGGCGGTGGTGCGGGCGCTGATCGAGTTGGGCGCGGACGTCATCAGGGCGACCGATGACGGCGCGACGGCGCTGTTCATGGCCGCTCAAATGGGCCACGAGGCGGTGGTGCGGGCGCTGATCGAGGTGGGCGCGGACGTCAACAGGGCGGCCGATAACGGCTGGTCGCTGGAGGTGCAGGCGGAGCGGCTGCGACGGGGCGGCGGCTTCGGCGTGAAGGCATTGAAATCCGAAGACATCCGTGTCGTCGCCCGCGCGCTGCGGGGCATCGGCCAGGACAACTCCGGCAAATTGTACCGCGCCCACAGAATCGCCGCGCTCGCGTCTTCGATGTCGCTGGAGGCGCAGGCGGAGCAGCTGGACGTCGAGGTCCGTATCAACGACACCCGTCTTTTACCATAAGGCATGGAGAGACGAGGAGTGTAAGACGTGTAGGGATGGAGATACGATAGACAAAATTAAAGAGATGTACCACGTGTTACGGGATGGAGAGACGAGGGAACTAGACTACTATGGATAGACGAAGGATAGGAACAAAAAATAAAAGTTACACTCTATATACTCACGCGAGCACGCCCTTCCGCTGTTCCCGCGCGTCGCTCCCCCCGTCCCCCCCCGCTTTGCAGGTTTCCCGGTCAAAGCTCCAGTCCGGGTACGTAGGTTTTGTCGGGACCTTCTCCGCGTTCGGCGTTTTCGCGATGAGACCCATCAGGTGTTTCACCGCGGCGTCCAGCTGCGCGTCCTTTCCGTTGAACGTCGCGACCGGGTCGTTCGCGATCTCGATGTCCGGCACGACGCCTCGCTGTTCGATCATCCACTTCCCGCCGACATACGGCCCAAAGGAAGGAATGGTGAACCCGCTACCGTCCACTAGCGCCAGCTCCGGGTTTGAGGAATAACCGACCGCGCCTCCCCAGGTCCTGGCACCCACGACTTTGCCCAACCCCAGCTGCTGCACCCCCGCCGCGAAAATCTCCGCGTCGGAGGACGTCATCTCGTCCACAAGCACCGCAACTTTCCCCCGGAACGCGTACTGCATCGTGGTGTCACCAGGCCCGGCGCGTTGGGTGTTGAACATCCAAGCCACTCTGCGTAACCGCTCCAAAATCCACGTATCGATGTTACCACCCGCGTTCCGTCGGACGTCGATTATTAAACCCGCTTTCCGAATCGCGGGGTAAAACTGCGCGGCGAAGTCGTCGAACGAGTTTGAGCTCCCCTCGCCCATCTGCTCCATGTCCTCCAAATACACGTATGCCAGGGCGTCGTTCGATTGTTTGGCGACATAACCTCTTCGGTTGTTCAACGCGTCCGCGGCTTTTAGCACGGAACATGATTCGTGCGAAAGGGGCGTCACGACGACGTTTTTGAGTCCCGAAATCATCTTTTTTTCGGGACCGGCGGTTGGCGCGTGGACGCCGCGACGGTCAACCGCGGGGTTTGGGTGAGCACCGGGTTTAGAACCGTTGCCGTCGCCGTTACCAGCACCAGCGCCAGCACCAGCGCCAGCACCAGCGCCAGCACCAGCGCCAGCACCAGCGCCAGCACCAGCGCCAGCACCAGAGCCAGCACCAGCGCCAGCACCAGCGCCAGCACCAGCACCAGCACCAGCGCCAGCACCAGCACCAGCTTTGTTACCGATACCTTCGTCTCCCAGCCCCGCACCAGCCCCGAGCCGCGCCGCGAAGTTTCGGCGCACTTTGTCGTCGGCGTGTTGCCGCACCGACGGGAGTTTGTTCGCAAACGGACCGCGCTTCGTGGTGGATCCCGCGGCGCCCATCGCCGATGTTGACGAGGCGTATGCGCCACCGCTCATCATGCTCTCCATGAACCCGCCCCCGCCGCCTTGTTGCAGCTGCGCCAACACCTCCGTCTCGTCGTCATCCTTTTCCTCCCGCGGTTTCTGGTCGATTTCAAGCAGCACCTGCATCCCGGCCTTGCCCAGTAGCACCCTGGACAGCGAGGCGTGGCTTGCGTTCAGCGCGACGCCGTCCACGCGTGTGATGACATCCCCGGGTCGCAAGTCCACGGCTGGCGCGGAGAGGGGCGAGTCCGGGGCGGCGAGCACGCCGCTGGTGTCGTAAACCCGAACCACTTCCAGACCAAACGGTTTCACCACCAGCGACGCGCCGAGGCACGCGCTCGGTTCGCCAACCGCGATGGTCGGCGCGTCGGAGCGGATGCTCACGAACACGTGCAGCACGCTTAGTTCGCCTAGGGCTTGTTGCAGCACGTCTCGCAGTTCGCTTTTTGTTGAGATTTTGTACACGAGCGGGCGGTACATCTCCGTCACCGCCGGCCAGTCCACGCCGTGCATCCCCGGGTCGTAAAACGCGTCCCGCATGTTGCGCCTGTGATTGTGAGAACGAAAAGTGTCAGTCTTGAGTCTTGCGTGTGAGCAAACAGTCAGAGAGTTGGATTATAATCAGGCGGAACAGTGCAATACTTACATCGCGTCGTTGTACATCTGCATCCACTCCGCGCGCGGGTTGATTGTTACGGCCCAGGATTCGGGCGGGGTCCAAACCGCGGCGGAGCCCAATAAGGCGTCCTGGTCGATATCGGGCATCCCCAGCGCCTTCGCGGAAAACAGCGCCAGGCCTTGCTCTACCGCGATCATCACCACCGATCCGTCGCCCGAGACGTACACGCCGAGGGGGTCGGGGTAAATCGGTACCACCGCGCCGGACATGATGTCCATCGCGATTAAGTAAAAACCAACTCCGTCCCACATCTGCATCACGAACGTGCTCCCGCCGTTAACGATGTGCAGATCCGCGTACTGTTTTTTTTCCAGAAACGGCACCGGCACCGCCCTCTTTTCGATGTTGTTCAGGTTGATTTTAGTGGGGAACTTCTTGCCAACCGCGGGGTCGAAAATCTGCCCCTGCGGGTTGAGCTCGTCCCCCGAAAAGAAAGGACACTTGAACCCCTCCCTTAACGGTAAACACATGAGCTGCTGCGACCCCACGATGGTGGGTTCGCTGCCGCGCATCCCATAAGGCGAATCCGCCCCGGATTCGATCTGCTGGTCGCTGAAGTAGTACAGAAAGAAACCGTCGGGGGAGAATTTCGGTTCCACCGCGTTGTAAGACGGGTGCGTCAGTTTCAAAACCTGAGATGAGTGGAAGAAAGTGTCAGTTTTGAGTCTTAGTACGGGTTTTAACAGTTGCCAGTACTGGTAAATGTTACTAGTAGTGCACTACATACATCACAAGTAGTGCACTCCAACAGTCACTGAGGGGCTGTAAACAGTGTGTCAGGATTTGGGAAAGCCCCAACACGTACCTCGCCGGTGTCAACTCTCCATACATTAATGGTGGAAAACTCGGTTTCGTCCGTCGCCGAAAACGCGAGCCACTTGCCATCCGGGGACCAGGAGTACTCGCCCGCGGCTTCAGGGCGAAGACCGGCCATCACGGTCCGTGTACTGGCCGTGCCCGCCGGACTGCCGTCAGGTGCCGGGCCGGAAGCGCCCAAGTGCGCGCCGAACAAATCGTTGAACCCGCCGTTCAAAGGCTGCCCGCCGGTGCGCAGGTGGTGCATGTCTTTTTTTGTAAAAGAAAAGTGTCAGTCTTGTATAGGCAAACAGGGAGGCCGGGATTTGGGAAAGGCCCAATACGTACCTTTCGCTTTCGGGTTGGTGTGTTCGTTCTGTTCGAACCCAGGGAACGACCTTGGTGACGAGGTAATGGATTGGCCAGAGCCTGACCTGGGTAACGCGTGCGCCAGCCTCCAGTCCCGGCGGAACTCGCTCCGCGTTTCCCGGCGGAACGCCCGGCGCTTGCGACGAAGCTTGCTCCGCTCGCGCGCGCGAACCGACTTTGAAGGGTCGTCTTGTGATGCGTCGTCGTCGTCCGTGGGAACAGGCAAGCCACCCCCGGTAGTCCCGGCCAGAGCCCTAGGTGCGCCGAGAGGTGTGACACGGGCGGTAGTCCCATGACTAATTGCCCCTAAGCCCCCACCCGAACCGCCGCCGCCCTGCATCATGCGCGCCATCTGCGCCAGGACGTCGTCGCTGGACGCGCCGGGTTCCATTTTCTCATCCGGCGTGGTTTTAAACCCAAACGTGTTCACCGCGGTTTTCGTGAGGTTCAGCACCGAAATCCGGCCGTTGGTATCGTCAAACACAAGCGAGGTCCCGTCCGGAGATACTTGCGAGTAACTCATCACGCCTTTAATTTGACCCCCGAACGTGAGCTGGGTTTCCCCCCATAACCCGCCCATCTCGGCGCCCGCCCGGCGCTCTAAAAGCACGTACTCGTACTCGCCAGACGAGTCGGACATCGCCAGTAACTTGGAGTTGTCCTCCTCGTGCTCGCTCCTGACGAACTGCACGTGCCTGTAACGCACCGCGCCGTCGCCGCCCGTGACTTGTTCGATTCTGGAGCCTAACTGCTCAAGCAAAGGCGTGAAGAAAATCTGCCCGCGGATCACGAGCGCGGCGTACATGCCGTCCTCGGAAAGGGAAACCTCCCGGAGCTCCTCCAGGGGGTACCGAAGCTTCCCTATGGACGATTCTCTGAACTCGCTCACGAGGGTTATGGGGATCTTTCGTAAACCGGCGCCTTGCAGGGCGGGCGGGCCGTCTTTTTTCGGGCCCGAATGCGCCACGACAAACGAACGCAGCGACCCGCCCACGCGCGCCACGCCCGTGACCGCCCCGTGTTCGTCGGCGGCAACGTCCAGGTCAAACTCCATCACGTCCATCCCGCACTCCGTGGTGATTTGTTGCTTGTCACTCCCGTCGAGTTTCATGCTCCAGATGTTTGTCACCCCCGACTTGTCCGATAGGAAAAAAATCGTGTACGGCATCGCCGGCGTCGTGACGGGCGACCACGACCCGCGCTTGGTCCAAGCCTCGTCGGTTAAAATCGAAGCTTCCTTGTCACTCGCGCACCACCGCCACAGCCGGCTTTGCTCGCCTCCTTCGTACCGCTTAGTGCTGCTCGTCTGCCGCAACGGATAAAACACGTAACACCCGTGTTCATCCTGGGTCCCGCCCGTCGCCCTGGCGAACGGCAGGACGGCCATGTTTTTCGTGTGCGTATCGATCTCGGCGAGCTGCGGTAACCCGGTGGGCGAAAAGAACGTGGTGACGATGAGAATCTGGCTCGATAAAAAAGAAAGTGTCAGTCGGGGTATGGGCAATCGCAGAGGCGGGATGTGGTGGGTGGGAAAGGCCCTTACCTTCCCCTTCTTGGTCCACCCCTCGAGTTTCATCGCGGCGGAGCCGTAGGATACCCTTGTTGTGATACCGCCCGCGACGGGGACGGTGAACACCTCGTACCCGTCCACGGATTGCGCCAGGAACGCGATGTGTTTCCCATCGGGGGAGAGCTTGGGTAGCGCCTCCGCCGAGTAACTGGCGCTGACCCTCGCCGCGGCGCCGCCGTCGATTGACCCGACCCAGATGTTCCCCTCGGATACAAACGTCACAACCTTTCCAACCACGTTCGGGTACCGGAGGTATCCCATCTCTTTTTCGCCGTTCGGATCAACCGGCTTGTCCTCCGCCACTCTTCGCAACAGCTCGGCGTTGTCCCGGGACACCGCCGCGCTCGGCGCGTGCACCTCGACCCTGGGATCCCCCGCCTGTTCGTTCATGAGCTTGAGCAAATCCGCGATGCTGCCCGGGCCGGCTTCTTTTCCGGCACCGCCGGCCCCTTCGTCGCCGTACGGCGCGTCCGCGTACGCGGGCATGGGCTCGTAATCTTCCAGCGCGGGAGCGCCGGCGCCGGGGGTGTCCTTGTCCTTCGCGGCGGGTTTCGTATCGGGTTTCGTATCGGCGGGCTTCGCGGCTGGTTTCTCGGCGGGTTTCTCGGGAGCCTTCTCGGCGGGCTTCTCGGTTTCCTTGACGCCCTCCTTGGGAGCCTCGTGTCCGGTATCGAGTCGCATCTCCTCCAGTCGTTCCCGGTGTCGCGCCATCTTTCGCGCCCCCGTGCGCTCCTCCCGCAAATCACCCTCCGAGAGCTGGTCGGAAAACTCCAAGTTTTCCTCGGGCGTGCCGAGGCCGGGAAAAACCACGGTGTTGGGGGTTTGCGTTGCGCCGTCGGCGGGCGGCGTATCGCCGGCGGAGTGAGGCGTGAGAGGCGCGCGAGTCACAAGGGGAGACGACCCGAGGTTGGCGGTCTGCGAGGAGAAGGGAGAGGGAGGGGAAGGACGGGTCAGTGAGGGCGCAAAGACGACGAGATAGGGGAGGGAGAAAAAGACACGGTTGAAAGCCCAGTAGTGATCTGTGATGCGATCGGTCCCGCGGGCCACGCTCTCTGAGACTGCGTGGGCCCCGTGTCGCATACAGTCACACCGCGGAACGTTCATGGGAAGTGTTTTGTTGCGAGCTTGGAAACCACTAGAACGTACCTTAATCTCCACACCAACACCAGCCGAGGTTCGGGACCCGAGCGTCCCGACCACCGCACCCAGGGCGAAGATCGACAACACCCCTAAACTCTTGACCACCGGCGAAGCGCCCATGGTGCTTGTGAACCCGGCGAACCCTGCTTTGCGTTGGGTTTTGGATTCGCGCGCGTCGTCATTTGGAACACCTCCCACGCCGAACCCGTAGGACGACGCCACCGCGCCGTACCCCGACGTGCCCTCCTCTGCGCTCCGCGGCAAGATGGGCGCGGAGGACACGCGGTCGTTCATCGTGCCTCACGCGCACCAACAATAACGCGCTTCCACACCGAAGTCCAGCCGCCTGCGTTCACCCACGCCCGTGCAGACTCCCGTAACTGTCTCCCACGAGCTGTCGCACGCCCGTGATGGACGGCGCCGTGCGTGGCTGAATGGCGAGAGCGATGGGCGAGACCACGAAATAGGGGACAGTCGGTCGACCTATGCTTTGAACACCCCAAGTCGACCGCTGCCAGGTTTTGGGCCCTGTTTTGGGCCTGGCATTTCCGAGAATAAACGCTCAATTCATCTGACCCCACACCTCGCCGCGCCGTGCGTAAAATGAACCGCGCCGAGGCCCTGGAGGTTCTTTCCGTCGCCGATGACGCGGATGGGCCGACGATACGCACGGCATATAGGGCGATGGCGCTGATACACCATCCAGGTGCGTGACACGAACGTGAGAAGCGTCTTCGGGTGGAAGCGTCGTTTGGGTGGTTTGCCTTTAAAAAGCGACGAATTCTCAGATCTGACTCCTCCATTCACTTCTCACAGACAAGAACCCCGGCGACGACACCGCGCACGCGCAGTTCCAGCGCGTGTCGGACGCGTTCGAGTGTTTGTCAAAACCCGAAGAAGACCCGCGGCGTGCGTTTCACCAGCACTCGAGCCAGTACTCGGACGACGATGAGGACGATTTCGGGCATCACGGCTTTGGTTTCACGTTTCACTTCGGCGGGGGTTCTTTTTCCTTCGGAAGAGGCGGCGGCGGCGCGGCCGCGGAGTTCTTCCGGCACTTCTGGGCCGGGGGGTTCGGTGATGACGATTTCGATACCCAGCACAGGGACTTCAACCGCGCGCGAAACGAAGCGAAACAGAACGAACGGTTCGGAAAGAACCGCCGGCGCACGGAACGCGCGCGACGCGCGCGCGCCGAGTCCGCCGCCGCCGCCCAGCCTGAGTATGCACGGAAAGGAAAAACAAACGCAAACGAACGCCGCGCCGCGCCGCTCGTCCCGCCGGTACCCAGCCTCGTGACTCGGAGCGAAACGGAAATAACCCTGCACCTGTCACGCGGCACCAAGCGGGACGGTCCCAAAATTCAAACCCGAAGTTTGGAGGCTGAGGTCAAGGCGGAGCGGGACGGGCGGTTTCGAGACGACCGGGACGAGGACGAAACCGCGCGGAGGCACGTTTTTTCCGGGAAACCCACTGTTGTGATTGGTGGGTTAGCACCGGGAACGCGGTACCGCTTCCGGACGCGTTTTGGGAGTGTGTCTGATTCGTCGACGGGTTGGGTACGGCGAGGAAGCCGTGTACGGTACCCTGCGCGAAACCGTCGTCGAGACCGCGAACGCGTCGCCCGGGTCTTCCTCTGCTACGGAAGTTTCGCCTCAGACACAACCCCCAGGTTCGCCCAAACGACAACCTTCGAACGGCACGAAACAGCCGACGCCGTACCGTCCAGCGAAAACCGTGTCGTCGCGCGACGCCGCGGCTGACGAATCGGCGGTACGCGTCGCCGAGGAAGCCAAGGCGGAGGCGAAACGTTCGGAGCGCTTGGCCGCGAAGGGCGCGCGCGCGGCGGCGGCGACGACGCAGTCCCGGCCCGCGCCCGTGTCGTCCAAAGAAACCGTGCGAGTCGCGGTTGCCGCGGCTGAAGAAGCGGCGTTAAGGGTTGCGCAAGCAAAGGCGGAGGCGAAACGTTGGGAACGCGTCGCCGCGATGACGAGTGGGGAACTCGCGGCGGCGGCGGCGAAGGAACAGACGGAAGCGTGCGCGTCATCTGAACCGGCATCTGATACGAAACCCTCGGTCTCGTCAACGAAGGCGGAGACGAAACGTTACCCTACACCGATGACGAGTTTGAAAAGCGCGGTGGTTGCGGCGAGGGAACTTGGTGAGGCGTCTGCCCGCGTATCTGACACGGCGGATACGAAGCCTGAAAAGGCTTCCCATACGAAACAATCAGCCTCGTCTTTGAAGGCGGCGAAGAAGCGAGCGGCGAAGGGACGGAAAAAGGAGGAGAGGGAACGGGAAGAAAGGTCACTCGCGGCGGAGCGCCAACGGGAACACGCCGAGGTTTGGAACGCGGTTTGGTACGCGGAGTACGCGGAAAAGATGGAACGGGAAAAAGCCGCGGCGAGGAGCGCGTAGAATTGCTTGAATTGCTTGAATTGATGAACGATGAACGAGAAAAAGAAGACGTATTCGTTCATCACAATCAAAAAGAGTTCACCCCGAGAACACATCCGTGTCCACGGGCGCCGCCGCGGTCGCGTCAATCGATGCCTCCGAGTTTGTTCGCCCCGTCTTCGCCTCCACTGCCATTGCCGCCTTTTCGAACAGGGACTTGATCGGCGACACTTTTTTGGACGACCCGGGCTGGGACACGGACTTGTTGTGTGTCCCGCTCTTCGCCGGGGTCATTTGAAGCTGGGTTTGGCCTTTGCCTTTTGCGAGAAGCGCGGCGGTTTTCTGCGCCAGAACCTGCGCCTTGGCCGCCTTCTCCGCCGCCCTTTGGTCCTTCAAAACCTGCTTCTCCCGCTTTTCAAGTTCCCGCTCCACCTTCTTCAGCTCCGCGTCAAGCTTTTTGGTTTCAAGCTCCCGTTCCTTCTCCGCTTTTTTCAACTCCTTCGCGCAACGCGCGGTTTCTTTCTCCGCGTCCTTCCGTGTCTTCTCCGCCGCTTTCTCGTTAGCCAAGCGAACCCGGTCGTGGTCCCGTCGCGACTTATCCTCGCTCGTCTTCAATAGCTCCAAATCAGAAACCTCAGCGGCGGTGAGGGGAGGTGCGTACATGGAAACCAAAGGCCGCATGTGCTTGTTTCCGGCTGCCCGGGCGAACCGGGTCACGCGAAGCGCATCAAGAAGGTTCGCGCCACCTTGGTTGTTTCCGTCGTTCAGCCTCTGGTCGGGGGTGGCCGGCGCGAAGGACGAAATCACGAGAGGACGGTTTTGCCGGCGCGCGCGCTCCAGCCACTGCGTGAGGGTAACTCGCGACCGGTCCTGAGTTAACCTTGAGTTAAACGCGTCTTGGTCGTCATCTGTGGAAATGGTACCGTCCGTAACGCCAACAGACTCCTTCCTTTCGTCATCGTGTGTCCCCTCGTCGCCCGTCTCCAGCTCCATCTCTGAATCCGCGAGCTCGTCCTCCGCCCCGCGTCCGTTTTCCTCTTCGCTTAGGTACCCGTCCGGAACCTCGAACCCATCAAGGGCTTCGTCGTCGCTGTTTTTCTCGCAAGCCGCTGTCTCCTCGTCGTCCTCCTCCAAATCACTGCCCTCCAAATTTTCACCCTCCGTTGGTTCGTCCCACTCGTCGCCGCTGTCGAAAAAGTTCCCGAGCTCGTCCTCGTACTCAATCGCGGCGTCTCGTTTGAAAGGCGCCCTGGCCAAGGCTTTCGCCGAGACGCTTGATAAGGCGCCAGTCCCGGTCAAGCTGTCCTTCAGCTTACTTAAAGACCCGCTTCCCCAGAACGCAGGCCGGCCGCCTGGCACGGGGAACGTTTTCCGCATCTGGTCGAGAGAATCGAGCTGCTCCGCCCCGAGCTGGAACCCGAACCGGTACTGAAGCGGAACGGACTCGCCGAGCACGGTTTCGTCGTCGCGGTACTCGCTGGAGCAGTCCACGGAAAGAAGCTTTCTTCGTTTCGCGATCCTTTGGGGAGCGAGTGTATCCGCGAGCGACCGCTCAATCGCGGTTTTCATTGAAGAGTCACTGGAAACAAGCGCGTCGCGCGTTCGTTTCCCCGAAACCCCCCGCCGCGCGCCGAAGCGACCGGCGGTTAGGCTGGTTACGTGAGTGGACGAGGACCCTGGATCAATCCCTCTGGAATCCACCCGGGTGGAGAGTTTTTTCCACGAACTCAAGGTGTGTTCCTTTGAGTACGTAAACCCGACACGCTCGTTTGTTGCGGAAATCGCGTCGATGAACATGAGCTCCCTGGTTTCGCAAAGCGGTTTCGAAACGGGCGCGACGCGAACTTCTGTTTTGTCGTGTTCGGTCGCCGGTTTCTGTTTCGGCGCCGCGGAGAAGAAACCCTTCAACACGGAGGCTTGCTTTTGCTTTTGGGATTGCAGCTTTGACTTCTCCGCGTTCCGCTTGGCTTCTTGTTCCTTTTTCGTCACCAGCGCTTTCTCCTCGGAAGTCAAAGGGACTTCGACTCGTAGCGCGTCCGCCTCCGCTTCGCTCAACCCGGCTTTTGTTAGCCCGATTTCCGTGATCCCCCATCGGCGAAGCGGGTCCAAGTGGTTCACGGGAGGCGTCGCGATTTCCCTCAGCGCGTCGCGCAATAAAACCTTGGTGACGAACTCCTTGTTCGCGGTGTCCTGCGCAACCTTCGCATCCACGAATTGCGTCACGACTTGTGGACTCGTCAGGCGCGGGTTTTTCAGCAAAAAAACAACCAGCTCGGGAACCAACGCTTCTTCGTTGGCCTTTTTCACCTCAACAAGTCGTCGTTTCTCCGACTCTTTCGCGAGTTCCTTTTCAAGTTTATCGGTCTCTAACGCTTGCTCCTTAGCCAGTTTAGCGTCAACCAAAGCCTGTTCCCGCTCAAGCTTGTTGGTTTCCTTTTGCCGCGCCGCTTCAGCAAGACTCGCTTCCTTCGCGACGCACGCCGCCTCCTTTTTCTTTTGCTTCTCCTCCGCGGCGACCGCGGCGGCGGTTTCCTTCGCGAGTCTCAAAACCTCCCTCTCCTCGTCCCGCCTGGCTTTTTCGCAAAGTTTCAAGTTCTCCGCGACCCCGCGCTCGGTTTCTTTTTCGAGTTCTTTTTTCAAACGCAACGCAAGCTTGAGCGCTTTTTCCTGTTCCTTTTTAGATTCGCTCTCAAAGGAAAAAAAAATAAGTGTCAGTCGTGTATGGGCAAACAGTGTTGAGATTTGGGAAATGCAAGACGTACCTCCGCCCGCGCCGCGGCGAGTTCCGCGCGTCGCAGCGCCCGGCCTGGTTCGGTGGTGGGTTTCGTTTTACGGCTGTCCTCCACGATCGCAAGGCGCTTCCCTTGGTCCCGGATTTGTGCCAGCGCGAACTCGGCTTTGAGTTTCAACTCATCCGCAACTAAAAACAACTCCGCGGCGGTTTTGTCCGGTTTAACGCACGACTGGGTTCCCGCGCTGTTTGGCGCGATTGGGTCGTCGGGGTCGTTCATGACTGTTTGCTCATACAGACGTCTTTCGTTTACGTCGGTGGCACGCGATGCGTCGGCGACGGCATCCACGGATGCGGGCTGCGAATCCGAAACAGAAAGGGACGAAAGAGGGAAGTGGGTTAGTTTTCGTTGAGCGCTTTGATTCGCGAGAATCGTGGTTCTTCGCACCCCTGGCGAAGAAACGTTGGCACCCAGATTTGCGTGAGACTTGGCGTGTGTATCGGGGACGTACCGGGTGCGTTTGCGTCGCCAGCGGGGTATCGGAGGCGTCCATGTTCACGTGTGTGGCTCGTAACCCGAGCGCGGGGGTGGTGAACCCCACGGACGGGGCGGGGGAGTTCCCGTCTTGCGTTTCTTGTGCGGTGAGATCGGAGTCGCGTCTGTTTTGATTGTTTTGGCTCGCGGGCGCGGCGGAAACACCCCCGGTCGCACCGTTCGCCACGGTGCCCAGCGCCTGCCTGACGGGCTTCGCACCGCAGGTGGCTGCGTTGGAGCACCACGGGGTGTCCTCCGCCGCCTGTTCCACGACAGGCACGGTGGATGCGAAGTCCAGCTTGCCACAGTTCGGCCTTGTCTCCGATTGTTTCGAATGGACTTTAAGTTGTTTCCCCGCACCCCCATCCCCAGCCGCGGCGCTGGGGCTGAAGAAGCTCTTGATGTCCTTGAACGGACTGACTTTCGTGTGCGTCTCCATCACGAACGTGTCGTGTGGGGCTCGCCTGCCACCCGACGCCGACGCGCGTCGTGCTATGCGGGGCAGATGCTCGCAATCTGACATCGCTTGCAAAATTTTTGAATTTAATGAGTGGGCCGTTAGTCGCAGCTTTTGGAAAACACAAAGTGGTCACTTTTTCCTCGACCACGACAAACCTCTCCGGCCACTCATCAGCGCGCCTCGTGCCGATGGACGCGGGTGAGGCCCGGCGTTTGGAGCGCAAGACGCGCCGGGACCGCGAGCGACGCAGGAAAGGTGCGGAGCACGGCGACCGGGGGTTCGTGGTGGACGACGTGGCGGTACGTTAACGGAAGTTTGTGACTACAAGGCTAAATCAAATCGACGCATCGTCGTGCAATCTTTCCACCCACCCAAACACGGTTCCCTGACCCCCCGTGACCCCAAAACTCACCCCCCGAAGGTCGCGGACGCGTTCGCCGCGGCGCGACGCAATGACGTCACCGAACTGGTACGCAATGGCCCCGCCGGACGCGCCCCCCCACTGGTGCTCGGGCCATCGCCGTCCAATAGATTGGCCAACAAAATCTAAAGAAGATTGTTAACATCACGCGTCGCGTCCCATCCTCATTCGCAGGAACGTTCCTTCCGCCGCGGCGTTCCCCCCCGAGTCACGAACGAGCCGGACAAGCACACCCTGCTTCACGCGGCGATGTCCCGCGGCTCTTTGAACACCGCCAAGCTGGTGGTGAGGAAAGCGGTGTATGAGCAAACAGTCGCGCCGTATAAACAGTTTTTGGACGTGCGCGCGGTTGACGGGCAAACTGCGCTTGACGTTTGCGTGAGGGGCGGTTACGAAAACGCAGCGCAGTGGCTCACCGCGCTTGGAGGGAAGGCGAATTTAACAAGAAGGTGTGTTACACAAAGTGGGGTGTTTCGAACGGACGGACCCGGACCCGGACCCGGGGGATTTCATCCAGGCGGAAGGAACTCGGGGGCTCCGTCCGCGTATCACGAAGCGTATCACCGCGTCGACGGATATCACCAACCGCAAGCGCGACACGCGTACCATGGAGTGGCTCCTGAGTACCACGAGCCGTACGCATCCAATGCTCTCAATGCAACCCATGCCGTACCCAGCAGCAATGCAGGCATCGATTCGTACCTGTTCGGTGCTTTGGAACTGGCGCTTGGCGACGCCGCGGATGACGGCGAGGGCGTGCAAAGCGGGATTGTGAGTGATCGCAAACGAGCGCGCGCGCTTGTCAAGAAAGTCGCCGAGCTCGTTGAAGACAGGGACGACCTTGAGGCTGATTTGGGAAGGGCGCTTGCGAGGGCTGATACGGCCGAGTCGAGGATTGACACGTTGAAAATGCTTTTGGAAGCGGCTGTGACTGCGAAAGAGCAAGCGCTACAAACCGCGCGACGCGAAGTGAAAGCGCAACGCGAGGAGGAACGAACCGCCGTTTTAGCGGCGCTCGGGCTGGCGGAGCGCCGGGCGATAACCATGGCCAACGAAAAAGAAACATTAAGAGAAGAACGAGACGCGATCGCGGAAGCGTTACAGTTCGTGAAAGTAACAACGAAAACGTTGTTTGCGAAGAACGAGGTCGCCGGCGACGAGGACGAGATAAAAAAAAACTCGTCGCGAGTCGCGGACGGTACCGCCGCCGCCGCGGACGCTTCGTATGCGCAATTAGTCTCCGGGGGCGGTTCGGGGGGGGTGGATTTGGGTGGACCAGTTGGGGTAAGAGGCATAGAGGACACCTCCGAAACACTTCAGATGCTGGAAGTGCCCCTCGACGATTGACGCGGAGACGCGCGCGCGGGGCGAGCGGGAAGCGGAGAGGCAGACAAATTTGGAATAATAAAAAACGCAACGGATTATTTTCGTTCAACCGCGCGTGCCCTTTCGGTGCATGTCAACTCGTCGTCCTTCCCCGTCCGCCTCAGTCCGCGCGTCGCTCCGCGCGGTTGGCGACGAGGAAAGGAAACCCAACCGGAAACATGTTTCTCAACGAAGACGCGTTCGAGTCGGGTGAGGGGAACGACGGGTACGTCAGGTCCACGTGTGGTTTGTTTCGACGCGAAGAACCGCGCGTCGTCGGTCGGCGTCGTTTCACCATCCGACCTTCCGACGGCACTTCGGTAAAAATGGCAAAAAGCTCGTCCCCCCACGACGACGTCCCAGGGCTCCGTCGTTTGAGGCATAGGGGAGGGCGACGATTTTGGTCGTGAAGTGTCACCGCCCGTGGCATGACCGTTTCGCCACGCACCACGGGGACGTGTCACACTAAATACCCATACACGTGGTGCACCAAACGAGATGAGGGACTCGATCTGGGCCGAAGGATGCATCGGGAAACGTGTTTTTTCTCATTCTTTTTTTTTGGCGACCACAAGCCGCGAAGCTGACGTTCACGTTCTCCTCAATCCACCCACAACAGCAGGGAAGAGCGTCCCCCCGCTCGCCCCGCACCGCCTGCAGCAGTCGGCACGCAGTTCGGCCGCCGCGCGCGGGTCGGCGCCGGCGCCGCGAGGCCGCCTTCCGCCACTTCTTTGTCCCGCCCAGGAACAAGCAGCCGGCCTAACAGCTCGCATTCCAACTCCGGGTACTCAAGCGGGAGCAGGGATGCGCACGATTTCGGACGCGTGTTTGATTCCTCGGGACGGGACGGCGGCGGTCTCGGTGCGAGTAACCAACCGCGGTCAGGAGGGACGGGTATGGGGAGCGGGTTCGGGACCGCGAGCAGACCGGCCACGACGAGCAGGCACGAAAGTAACACGGGGAGCAGCTTGGGCGGTCATTCGGGTGACGGCAACTTTCACGGCGGTTCGTCGCTCAGCGTGAATACCTCATCCACCGCGGCGCAAAGGGCGGTCAAGGCGCGGGAGCTGGCGGCGCAGAAGCGACGGGAACGACAGATGGGAAGTGGCGTCGTGCCGAACGACGCATCCGCCGTGCGTTTCGCGGGAAGGGGAAACGGGGGGGGTGGAGGCAATCCTTTCGGCGCGCCTCAGGCTCCCGTGGATAACTACCCTACGGCGCCGCAAAGGCCGATGGCCCCGGGCGGGTTCACGCGACCGAAACCGCCGTCCAACCCGCGGCCTACTTCGCGGGTCGGCGTGCATCAGGGCGGCGTTTCGGGTGGCGGCTACGGCGGCCCCGCGAGTGGCGCGCGCGCCAATCCCTTGTTCCAAACGCCCCATCGGCACACCCCCCTGGCTGCGGCGCCGGGCTCGTACCACTCCCCGCCCCGCCATTCCGGGTCAGGAACCGGCGCGTTCATGGATTTCCCCGGCCAGATGGACACCTCGCCGACGGCCTCGGGTTCGTTCGACCGCGTGACGCCGTTCGACGACGGCATCGAAACGTTGAGTTTGGACCACGTGGGAAGCCCGAAAGGAAACGGGTATACCGCGGATGGATACACAAACCCTGCCCTAGGAAGAATCCCTAATGCAGGGTACGACGGCGGGTACGACAACGGCAACATGCACAACCCTAGAAACGACCCCCGCTTCAGCAACTCTAGCGTTCAGGACGGGCCGCGAGGAGACCGAGAACATATTCAAAACGCGAGCCTCGTCGGAGACGGATCACCAAATTCCAACCGTAAATCCTCCCGCTCCCGGCCGACACCAGCCCGCGTGAACGTGGCCGACCGGAAGGCGTTCCTTTCGCAGCCCGCGCCTGTTTCCGGAAACCCGGTGCAGTGCCACATCATCCGCCGCAAGGGCAAAGGCGGCGGTACGTATTGGGCCTTTCCCAAATCCAGGCACATACGTTAGCCAGCACAAGACTGACACCTTTCTTTTGCACTAATCACAGTTCTCGGATTCGGCGGCAAGCGGTTCCCCGAGTACTTTCTGTACCTGGACGGCCCGAACGCGACGGCGGGGAACCCCACGGACGAGGCGCTGTTTCTTCTTTCCGCGCGGCGACGAAAAAAAAGCACCTCCTCCAACTACGTCATTTCGTGCGACGAGGATGATTTAAACAGAAACAGCGGGGCGTTTTTCGGAAAGGTGCGGGGCTGTATTTCCCATTTGTTTACCACGTTTCGCCTCCCTGACTAACCGATTGCCCATACGGGACTGACACTTTCGGCTTTCCTCGCATCAGCTCCGTTCCAACTTCATGGGCACCGAGTTTACGATTTTCGACAAAGGCGCCAAGCCTGGTCGGGTGGAGATCGACCCGAACCGATCTTCCGATTCCTCCGAGGCGCAGTACTCAAGCAACAACGCCACGGCGCCCGGTCAGTTGCCGCCGAGAACCGAGTTAGGCGCGGTGCGGTACGAGTACAACGTGTTGGGCACGAAAGGCCCGCGCGTGATGAGCGGCGCGATTCCAAAGGTGGATCCGGTTTCCCTGCGAAGAGGTACGGCCTTGCGGGCTTTCCCAACCCCCAAAATTCACCCTCCCTGTTTTACCTCTAACGCTGGTGACTGCTGTACGTACATCGCGATATACTCGTCCTGCGAAGGGACGGACAACCTCTGCTCTGACTGTTCAGACCGATTACGGTGACTGTTGACCAGGCCATCGTCCAATACACGCGATACACAAGACTGACAATTTTCTACTTAAAACAGCGATTTTTCGACCCACCGACGGCGTCGGGAGCGGCGGGATTTTAGAAGCGCTGAAGAAAAAGCCAAACCCCGACTTGCGGGACGTTGTCGTGCTGCGGAGCAAACAACCACGGTGGAACGACCAGATGCAGGCGTACTGCTTGAACTTCAACGGCAGGGTGACGTTGGCTTCGGTGAAGAACTTCCAGCTCTGCGACGGGGACGACCCTGATGAAGAGAAAACGCTGCTGCAGTTTGGCAAGGTCGGGAAAGACGCGTTTACGATGGACTACTTCTACCCGATGAGCGCGATTCAGGCGTTCGCGATTTGCCTTTCCAGCTTCGATAGCAAGCTGGCGTGCGAATAGTCCAAGGACGGCCGGGCCGGGTGTCCTTGGTGTACTCTATGAATACCTTATTAAACGTGTCCGTCGTGTGTCGGGGCGTGTGTATGCGTGATTACTCTGGATGGGGTACATAATCTCTGCGTATGCGTAATTACTCTGGGTAGGTACATACGTGTACTCTTAGTTACCCTACTCTGGGCCAATCGGCCAAAACCTTCGGGGCGTCCCAAAAAAATCATCGTTCGAAAACTCATCGTCACGATGCGCTTCGTCACACTCTCCTGCACCCAGCGCATGCCGCGGTGATGCCTTTCCGGCGGCACCGCCCCGTGCCTGATTTGCAACTGGACCCCGGGGCTACCGTGCAGGACGTGGTTCGCTTGACGGGTACGACAGGTTTTGTCGCGACAGGTCGTCGTGGACTTCTCGGATTGAAACTTCGCGCTTTGTTCGCCGACGTAAACGCGAAGGTTATCTTTTTGAGTCGGCACCGTCCGCGCATCGCCCGCAATCGCAATCTCGAGCCCCACACCCACCCCTTCCACGTCACCCTGACCTTCCCGCCTTACTCTAAACACGCACCGATACCCCCACTAACCCCAAACCCTTAACCCCCAACCCCCAACCCAGCGCGCGGCCACGCCGTGTCCGTCCGCGCGTCATCGATCGCAAACGCGGGGCTCGGGGTTTTCGCGACTGAAGTTATTTTTGAAAATCAAATCGTGACCGGATGTACGTACGGCGGCGACGTGTTGACCTTTGTGGAAGCGCGGTGCACAACAAACAAGGACTACTTGATGGCGCTTCACTTCAACGTACACGTCGACGCGTCTTGCCGGAGCTGCTTGGGGTATTTAGGGCGGTACGTGAACGACTTGCGGGGGGGAGACGGTGATGAGGAACAAAAAAACGAAAAAAGAGAGTTTACCCTTTCCTCGAAAAAGGAAAACAACGTCGTGTTCGTCAAGGACGTGGAATCCCGCTCGGCTTCGTTGAAAGCGCTGCGGGCGATTGCCGTTGGCGAGGAACTCACCGCGGCGTACGGGGAGCAGTACTGGAGACACCGAAGGTTGGAGAGGGAGGGTAGGATGAGGGATAGCACGAGTAAATAGTTGGTTCCACCCGTAGTAAATAGGGTCGGTGAATATAAATAACAATACCTTCAATCAATTCACTTTACTTCAGCTCCAGCTCGAACTCTGCGCTCTTTTGTTTCGCCTGCGCGTACGCGTGTTCGGTTTCAATCTCCGCTTGCTGCGACGCCCACATGTTGGCGTAGACGCCGCTTTTCGCGCCGCTGCCTCGCGCCAGCATCAAGTCCTCGTGCGTGCCTTGCTCCACGATCACGCCGTTTTCCATCACCACGATCAGGTCGCACGACCGCACCGTGCTTAGCCGGTGCGCCACGAACACGGCTGTGGTTGTGAACGAAAAGTGTCAGTCTTGTGTGGACAAACAGTGTGTCAGAATTTGGGAAATGCAACACGTACCTGTCCTTCCCTCCGCGACTTCCTGAAGGCTCTGTAAAATGCCAACCTCGGTGGCGGTGTCCAGCGCGCTGGTGGCTTCGTCGGCTAGCAGCAGCCTCGGCGCGCGCAGAAACGCACGCGCGATCGCCACCCTCTGCTTCTCCCCGCCGCTAAGCTTCACCCCGCGCTCGCCCACCATCGTGTCCAGGCCGTCGGGCATCAAAGAGATGGTGCCGTCCAGCCTCGCCGCGCTCGCGGCGCGCGCGACGTCTTCGTCCGACGCGTCCGGCCGGCCGTACCGCAGGTTGTGAAGAAGCGTGTCGTTGAAAAGCACGGTGTCTTGAGGCACGATCGCCGTGGCGTCGCGTAGTGATTTCAGGGTCGCGTCCCTGACGTCGACGCCGTCGATGGTCACGCTCCCCTCGTTGACGTCGTATGCGCGGAGTAACAGCCGCAGCAACGTGGATTTGCCACTTCCCGAAGGCCCCACGATTCCCACCGACTGCCCGGGTTCGATTCGCAGGGAAACCCCCTTGACGACCTGTCGTGAGTCGTCGTACCCGAACCTAACGTTTTTTAGCTCGATGGACGCGCCTGTTGACTCGGAAGCCTTCGGTAACGGCGTCGTGCCGTCCACCACGCTGCTCTTGGCGCTCATGACTTCGAACATGGCTTCCATATCAACCAGGCTTTGCCGCAGTTCCCGGTAAAAAAAACCCAAAAACTGCAGCGGCGCCCAGAGCTGCAGTAACAAGCCGTTGGCCATTACCAAATCACCCACGCGTTGCGATATAGGGCCCACCACCTCAACGCCGCCTCTTCCTATTCCCAAAGCCGCGGTGACCAACACGCCAATCATGCCAAACGATAAAATAACCGCCTGCCCCGCGTTCAAGGCGCTTGACGCGCGTTCGCTGCCCAGCGCGGCTTCGTGGTAGCTCCGCAACAAGCCGTCGTACTGCGTGCTCTCCAACTCCACGTTGCCAAAGACACTCACGGTTTCGTAGTTCAAAAGCGCGTCCACCGCCTTGCCCGTGGTTTCCCCGTCCATCACGTTTGCGATTTTTCGAAGGTCAGCGCTGTACCCGGTCATCTTGACGGTCCAGGACACGTACAGCGCGAACGTCGTGAGCACGATGGCGACGACGTGCCACGAAAACGCTTTCCACAACAAGGCGCACACCAACGTCAGCTCTAGCGCGGTCGGGGCGAACGTAAACACCACCGCGCGGAACACCATTGTTACGGAGCGCGTGCCCCGGTCGATTATGCGCTGTAGCGCCCCCGTTCTTCGGTTCAAGTGGAACTTCAAGTCGAGGTTCAAAACGTGGTTGAACACCTGCAGCGCGACTCTTCGTCCCGCGGCTTGCGCGACAGGCGTGAACGCCACGCTTCGAAGCTCGGTGAAAACACCGGAAGTGGCTTTGTATATTCCGGAAAAAACAAGCGCCATCGCGGCGGCTTTCAAGGCGACGTCCACGGCGACTAAATTGTTTTGCGACGAAAAAATAGCCGCTTCCGTAAGGTGGTCCACCGCGGTTTTGAATAAAAGAGGAACCGCCAGGCCCGTGCTTTTCTGGACTAACATGAAGCACACCGCGAAGGCTAGCCGGACGGCGGTGCCAGGCTGCGCGACGCAGATTTTGTACAAGTACGGCATCACGTCGTTTAACTTGGCGCTTGGCGGGGGCGGAATATCGACCATGTCAGCGGCTCTCGCCTTTTCGTTTGCATCCGAGAAGTACGACGTCGGGAGGTTGGTGGGTTGCGCGGGGACGGCGAGGCCGCCGCCGGGAAAGGCGGCGGCGTTTGCCACACAGAGAACACGACGTGCCGACTGTTTGGTGACCCGTAACCCGTTCCGTCGTTGTCGAAGCACCCCGGGCTCCGTTTTGTTGGCGAAAGAATCGGAAACCACGACTCGACACGCGGTTGTTGTGAGTCGTGTCGGGCACGTCACGTTCGCCCCGTTGCCGTTTCTTCTGAAGACGCGCATCCGCGTACCCACCGCCCATCGCGAAGACGCGGCGGTCATCGGGGACGCCATCGCGGCCATCGCGGGTGTTCAAGTCGTGTCGTGGTGCGCGGGTGCGCGTCCGCGTTGTGCAAAGATGATTTCAGTTGATGCGTGACACGTCGATGGAAACAGGATAAACCGAATTTCTCGCCCTCGCAGCGGGTTCCACGTCGTCGTTTCATCGGCGAAATCCAAAGGCGACGTGGAAACCGAAAGAGGAAAACGCGGGAAATCGAAAGCAAAGCGCTTTTACGACCGCCTCTGTCGCCGTCTGTGTCAGGTCATCCCCACAAGTTTTGGCCCACCCATGCCATCCCCGCGCTTCCCGAACCCACGACCCGCCCCCGTTTCACTGCACCACGCGCATCTCCGTTGCGACGCGTCGCTGGAACTCGTACCGGATCTGTCCGCGCGTCCGCGCGCATCGCGCTGAAAAGACACGGCCCACGTTTGCAACGCTCCACACGAAGCGGTCGTATCAAATTTGCCGTGCCTTTGGAAAAGAACCTGGGAAGACGCGAGATACAGTATGCCAAGCTGGACGCTCCGGCCTTTGGCCAGCGCTTCGTTCGCCCTGCGAAGGGGCGCGCGACGCACTCTGGCACGCGCGGGCACGACTTTCGTGGTGCATCAACCCTACCCTCACCAACTCGGGGCGCATACGCACGTCGTCGCGAGGCTCGCGAACACGCGACACCCCACGCGACGCGTCGGCTCGTCTTCGCCACCGTCGTTGCGCCATCCCGTGGGCACCACCACCCCGCGTGGCATGAGCTTCTCCTCCAGCATCGCGGCGCTTGGCGGCGACGGGTTCGGGGTTAGCGACCACCGGGGCGGTCGGCACGTCACGCACGTCGCGTCGCTGTCGGACCCGTTACCCGAGGACGTGCCGCGGTGGGAAGACGGGCCGGGGTTGGGGAAGACGAGTGCAGATTTGGGCGGGTCGTCTTGGACGGGCAAAAACGGAAAGACAAAGGCTTCAAAAAAAAAGGACACACCCACAACAGTTTCCCCGTACGCGGTTCCCACCGCGTCGCGCATTTTCTGTAACCGAAGCCTGAACATGAACGCAATCACGGCTGTTGGGTTCGACATGGACTACACGTTGGCGATGTACAAGCCGGAGACGTTCGAGACGTTGGCGTACGAAGCGACTAAAAAAAAACTGGTGCGTCAATTCGGGTTTCCGGAAACTATTCTGGATTTGCAATACGACCACACCTACATGGTTCGCGGTTTGGTGGTTGACAAGAAACGCGGCAACGTGTTGAAAATGGACCGCCACAAGTACGTCAAGGTGGCGAGGCACGGGTTCACCACGTTAAACACGCTGGACCGAATCGGGACGTACTGCGAAAACACGAAAGCGGACCAGTTCGGTACGTATTTCCCAATCACCGCGTTCCGCCTACGCGATTGCCCATACCATACGAGACTGACAATTTACGAGACTGACACTTTTCTTTCCACAACCAGGCGGGCCCGACTACGCCAACGTCGATACGCTCTTCGCGCTTGGCGAGACGTACCTTTTCTGTCAGCTGGTGGAGATGAAGGAGAGGTTGATTTTGGAGAGTAATGCGCTGAGTGAGAAGGAGAAGGAATACGACGAGTGCACTGCAGGTAATGGCGAAGGTACGGACAAAGGCCCGATTACTCTGACTGTTTACTCATACACATTACGAAAGACTGACACTTTTAGAATCAAAAGACTCAAGCGATGATCAAACGCTTCGAAAAAAAACCCTCGCCGAGAAACCGTTCGCCAAGATGTACGACGAAATCCGCGCCTCCGTGGATTTGTGCCACCGCGACGGCACGTTGAAGCGCGCGGTTGCGGAGGACCCTGGAAAGTTCATTCACGCTGATGCCGCCCTGGTGCCCATGCTACGCGCGCTGCGGACCTCGGGAAAGAAAGTTTTTCTGCTCACAAACTCCCTGTGGGACTTCACGAACGTGGTGATGAACTTTCTGGTGAGCCAAAAGGCGGGCGACGACAAAGGTACGGCCTTTCCAGTTACCCAAATCCCGGACGACTGTTTTATCTCTCAGCTGGTGACTGTTTGTCCATACATCGCGATATACTCGAACCAGAAGGGACGTCTTACCTCTGCCGATTGTCAAGAGTAATTACTCTATCACATTACGAAAGACTGACACTTTCTTTTATTCATCTCAAAGACGTGGAGTGGACGCGGCTTTTCGACGTCGTGATCACCGGGTCGTGTAAACCGGGTTTCTTCGAAAACGAACGCACCGCGGTGTTCGAAGTGGACGTGGAGACTTCCGATTTGCGCAACACGGACGACGGCGCGCCCATGACCCCGATCGGCGCGAGCGAAGCGGAGGACGCGCCGTTCGCGGGGCTGGCTTCGTTTGCGAAGAGAAAAGCGGGTCAGAAAGATTCCTCCATTTACCCGCCTCTTCCCGGCGCGTATCAAGGCGGGTCGTTCAAACACCTGCACGCCATGCTAGGCGTGAGTTCCGGTAACCAGGTGCTGTACGTGGGTGACCACATCTACGGGGACGTGATGCGCAGTAAAAAGACCCTGGGGTGGCGCACCATGTTGGTCGTTCCCGAGCTGGCGCACGAGCTTGACTGTTTGGAGGAAGCCGAGAAGAGCGGCGTGTTTGAAAAGATCCGCACCGCGCGAACCGAACGCGACGCGCTGAGCGACGAGACGCAGTTGCGAGTGTGGCGGGCGAGCGTCGTGAGGGACGCTTCAATTGAAGTCGGGTCGGGGTGGGGGGGAGGCAGCGCGTTACAAAGCTCGGAAGGCGCGGAAGGGTCTGATTCAGACGGCGGTGACGGGTTACGAGATTTCGGGAACGATCCAGAGCTCGCCGAGCTCACCAAACGAGCGCTGGACGCTAAGAACAAACACAGGGAGACGCTGCGGGAGCTGCACGGGACGTTCCACCCTACGTGGGGGCAGTTGATGAAAGCGGGGAGTCAGAACTCGCGGTTCGCGCACCAGCTCGAAACGTACGCGTGTCTGTACACGTCGCACGCCAGAAACTTAGTGGCGTACTCGCCGCGGAAAACGTACCGCGGACAGAGCGACTGGATGCCGCACGACGCGAACGACGCGGAGCACCGCTAAGGGTGATCGCGAACGACTTTTGACTAGGGTTGTTTGAGTGGCGCTCTTTAGGGTATTGATGGGCGCTCTTTAGGGTATTGATGGGCTCTCTTTAGGGTTCCGGGGTGTCCGGGCGTTCGGTTCGCGAGCGCTTCGTAAGCGCACTGAAACATTTCGAAACAACATTGTAACAACGGTACCAACATCCGACTACTGCTTACTCGCGCTTACTACTTCTCACTTACGCTCACTACTTCTTACTTGCGCTCACTACTGTTCCATGTCCTCCTCCGTCTCCTCCTCCTCGTCGTCGCTCTCCCCCGTGCCGCTAGTCGCGCCCGCCAGAAACGCATCCACCGCTTTTTGCAACTCGCACCCGACGTCGCGCGCGGTTTTCAGAACCAAACGTAACGTACTCAACCCCAAACCCGGCGAGTTACTGCCCGTCGAGTCCCACGAGAAATCCCCAGAGTTGACCTGCGTGACGCCCCTGATTTGGGAGTCACTGTCCACCGCCACCGCGATGCCGCTGGAGCTGCACTCTATTTCGTCAACGCTCGCGTCGCAGATTAAACGCTCGCCTATCTTGTAAAGCGTGACAATCAGGGGCACGCCGGAGACGTCAAGCCGGGAACACAACTCGGGGTCATCGTCCAGCTCCAACTCCTGTGGGTCATCAGGGTTGGGCCCGGCGACTGACGTGACTTTCGGAATTTTCGTATCCGCCAGCGCCGCTTTCATCGCGACCGAAAGCGCGTCAAGCACCGCGCCGTCGTCGCTCAGCACCAGCGCGTCGCACTGCAGCACCCATGACGTTTTACCGTGCTGGATGCCCAGCTTGCTCATGTCAAGCGCGCTACCGGCGCCGTGCGTTGATACCCAACCTGAATTGCCTCCGCCTCGCTCGCCCGCACCGACCGCGGATAGACTGGCGGCGCCCCCTGAACTGGCGCCGAGCAGCGTCCGCTCAAGCGCTTTCGTGAGCTCGTTCGCTAACGAATCCCCGCCGCGGCCTTCGTACTTCACATCCGCGCTGGCGCTCAGCTCCACGGAACACGACAGGCGGCCGTGCGTCGGGTGCTCCCTCGGAGGGACCCCGATGTCGCACTTCACCGCGACCATCACGTCCGTGTTCCCAAGACGCACACGCGCGGAACCCGAGGCTTGGGGGGAGGTACCCAGTTGTAAGGTCATGGAACGGTAATCAAGACGGCCCCGGCCATCCACCCGGCAGTCCTGCTCCACCCCATCCAGCACGAAGCACCGCTCGTACGGGGAGAGGGACATGGCGTCTGGTTTATTCGCGCCTGGGTTGTCAATAGATCTCGATGCGGAAGCGAATGTTCGCACTCGACGACCCGAGCCTGTCGTTGGTGCGGCCGCCAATGCCACGCCGACATTCGTTGTCGGCGGTGCCATTGTCAAAGCTTCGTCGGCGGATTTCGGTCGGTTGCCACTCTCATCACTTGTTTGCCCGCGTCCCCGCCGCGGGCCACACTTTCGCGCCGGCGCCGCACGTCCGCCAGCGCATGCGCAAGCGAGGCGGCCCACCTCCGAGCTCGTGGCCCACCACCGTCTCCGATCCAAACCTGCCGGTTCCCTCGAACCAAGGGTTTGACACCGCGGCCTCTGCGTTCCTGGTGGCACACCCAACGGGCGTCTTTGCCAATCCGAGTGTTCCCAGTGCTACGGACGATACCCCGCGGGCGATGACTTCCTCGATGTCCGCCCCGTCCACGGTGAAGGACAGGACACGCGAGTTCACGCAAATCGTGGAGCGCAGCTTGAAGACCATCGCGCAGAGGCAAGGCCCGGTCGGGGTGTCGAACCAATCGAGTCAAGTTGGTGCTGCCGGTGATGGAGATGGGAGTGATGCGCTGCTGATGGGATCGTCGACGGTTGGCTCGTCTGTCGGATTCGGAATCGACACTCATGCTCAAAGCAGCACCACAGGTACGAACAGCGAGTTCGCGAAAACCAGTTCGCGCATCGGGCACGGGATTCACGGCACTTCGCAGAAGTTAGAAAGGTTGACGCAATTAGCGAGAAGGTCGTCCATGTTCGACGACCCCGCGCGAGAGATTGCCGAGCTGAGCGCCGTGATCAAGTCCGACATAACCGCCCTGAACACCGCGATCGCGGAGCTTCAGAATCACGCTTTGTTGACGTCAAAAGCAGGAGGGTCCACTAAGCAAGGCCAGGACCACTCAGTGACTGTTGTGGATACCCTGAAACAAAGACTGATGGGGGCGACGAAATCGTTCAAAGACGTGTTAACGATTCGTTCCGAAAACGTAAAGTCGCAAAACGACCGGCGCAAGATGTTCAGCAACGACTCGGTGGTTTCGGGTGCTGGAAAAAACCGCCCGAACCCGTTCCAACGGCAGCGGGACGGGAGCTTAGCCGGCACCGGAGGCGCGAGCGCGAACTTCCCGCGGTTGGCCGCGACGGACGGCGGGGTACACTCTTCTGAGACTAAATACCCGTACGGGTCGTCGTTCGGTACCCCGTCGCAATCTTTCGACGGCCATCTCACGGGCAACAACGGGAACGGGAACCAACACCAGCAGCAGTTACTGATGCAGAACCAGGATATGTACATGAGCTCAAGAAGCGAAGCACTGCAGAACGTGGAAAGGACAATCACCGAGCTCGGTGGGATTTTCGCGCAGCTCTCGTCCATGGTCGCGGAACAGGTAAGGGCCTTTCCCAATCACCACGTTCCGCCTCTGCGATCGGTCCGATTACCCTGACTGTTTACTCATACACATCACGACCGACTTACACTTTCTTTTTTACAATCAGGGCGACCTCGCCATTCGCATCGACGAAAACGTCGAGCAATCCGTCGCCAACGTGGACAACGCGCAGACGCAGCTGCTGAAATATTTGAACTCGGTGTCATCCAACAGGTGGCTCATAATGAAGATATTCGGGGTTCTGATTAGCTTCCTGGTGTTTTTTGTGGTGTTCATCGCGTAAAGAGGGTGGGTGTGGTGGCGCTTGTCATGGACGAAAGAATGTCCGTTTCTTTGAAAAATAAAAGTGCTCCTTCAGTTCGTTTCTCGTCATAAGCCTTAAAAAAGCCTTTCTGTTTCTGTGCCACGATTCAGCATTGTTGGCACCCTGACGACCCTGTCCCCTTGTGGTCCAGAGATGGTGCCATCGGGTGACACACCCGGGGTCGTGCCAACCGCGGGTGCGGTCGACACCGAAACCGACACCGTCACGTTTTCCACGCGCACCGCGGTGGCTTCCGGCTCGGGCCGAACCACGGGTCTTTTTCTGCGAAGCGTTTGGCACGCCGACGACAAATCCCTGGACCTCGTCCTTGTCACCGGGTCTTCCCCGGACAAAAACGGCAGCGGGGTTCGGGGGAACAACCCCGATGAACTCGCCACGGCTTGGGTGGCGTCTAACGTAACGCAACCGCAAAACGCGCGGTACGCAAACTGGTACGACCGCGCGGTCGGTGCGCTCGCGTCCTTGAACGCGAGCGCCCATTTCGGGTTCCAGTTCGACCTGAAGAGGCCGAATGAAGAAAACGAAGAAACCTACGACGACGTTCCGCGCGGCCCTCCACACCAGTTGGATGTCACGGAATTCATCGCCGGTCCGTCCACAGGACCGGTCAGCAAAACCGCGACGCTCCGGTGGACGTGGCACGAGCCGAAAACGAACCCGGCAGGGTCTAATCACGAGTTAAACAAGGGGACACTCGCGAATGCAGACGCGGTTGATTCGCCCGCGCGTTTGGACGCGTCGCCCGTCGAAAAAGGCGCCCAGCGCGTCGGGTTCGTTCAGGTACGGCCTTGCGCCTTTCCCAAATCCAGCCCCTGTGGAGGCCCGAATCCGGCCTCCCTGTTTGCTCATACGAGTTACGAACGCGGCCCGACAAGACTGACACTTTTCGTGGACACAATCACAGCTCACGAGGGTTGGCGTCGGCGATACCCTCCGTGTTTTGCAAACCTGTTTCGGGGAAACCTGCGCGCGCAACGAAACCTTGCGTCGGTCTTTGCGGGACTCTTGCTTCGCGTTGCGTGTCGCGAACACCGCCGCCGACGCCGCGATACGCGAGCGGAACGAATTCGCGATACGTAAACAGGGGGACGACCTGGACGTCGCGACGCGAGTCAGTTTACTTTTGAACGAGAAAAACAAGAAAATCACCGACCTGGAACTGGACCTGGACGCGGCGAGGTTCCAGGTCGAGTCTCTGGAACGCACGTTACGCGAACGCGGCGGAGGCGGAGAACGCGGCGCCGGCGGAACGGACGAGGAGGACGGCATGGACACGGACCAGGAAACGGAGCTGGAGAATGAACGGAACGCGGCGGTGAAGCGAAAGGCGTCCACGAATGCCGCCGCGAATGGCGGGGGCAAGAAAAATACGGACGGTGGCCGTGGGAGGGGAGGCGGAGGTGGGAAAAAGAAGGCGGCCGTCGAAACCGTGGACATGGTGCACGACGTTTCCAACGACGCGAAAGAGGCGAGTACGGACAAAAACGGAGGCGCGCCTGACATGACAGACGCGCTTTTGACTCAAATGATGGCTCCCACGCCGGGAACGCAGGCGACACAACACGCGACGCATCCGCAGGGGCCACACGGGTCACAAGGGGCGCATGCGACGCAGAAGGGGGGTCGAAAACCAGGCAAGCCCAAGCAGCCCAGGCCGCCCAAGCCGTCGAATAACGTGGAAGCGAGTCTCGCGTTTTTCGGGGACAGCAGCGGGGACGAGCTGTTCTGATTGGTGCACATTGGTGATACCCTTGGTAGTCGGGTGTAAATACCCTTACGGTGTTTTCGTCACAACTGTCTGACTGTTGTGACTGTACAAAACTAACTCCGCGTGTCCGTCGCGGCGCGTCGCCGTCATCATCGCTTTTCCGCGACCAATCTAATGCAGCTTGATTCGTTTCCCCGGTGGTTCCACACCCGCCGCGGCTTCCTCCGCGTCCCTTTTTTTAATCGCCGCCTCCGCGTGCTTGTGGTCGTTTTCCACCAAAATCCCCCCTTTCCAGCACCCCGTCGCGAGCCCGATTTGTTTGTTCCGCTCGTACTCCGCCAACACATCCGCCTTGTTCCCGATCCACCCTGATTGAAATAAAAGAAATGTCAGTCTTATATGGATCAGTCAGTGGAATGTGGTGATTGGGAAATACTTACCGTGGTACCGGTTCAAGCCTTGGCTTCCAATCGCCCTCGATGCTTTGATTCGAATGAACAACACCTCCCGGTTCGGGCAGTACGTGTCTATTATCTTCCGCCAGGAGGAAGGGTCAATGCCGAACTTTTCAATGCCTTTGTACAGGTTCTGCCAGTCAGCGTGCCCCCACTTCGCCTTTTCCGTGGCGAACACCACCTTCTTCGGTTTGAAGAATTGCTGGTTCAGGGAACCGTCGTTCGCGTTCAGGGCGTCGGGGCGGGTCACCGCGAGGCGCGTCGCGTTCGCCCACACGACCCGGGGGTCGGAGTTGTCAGCACCGGGCGTACCGGGAGGAGTGGCCATCATCGTTGCCGCCATGGAGGGCGAGGCACGAAGTGAGCCGAGGGGCGAGCGTGGCGGGCACGAATTTCAAAAAGGTAAATAAAATTGGTGGGCACTTGGTAGGCACACCTTTGCGCGCCACTTCTTTTTTCCTGTCCGCCTGTCACACCGCGGTGCACCGTCTCGCACCACCTCGCGGTCGCCACCATGTCCTTCGCCCCGGCCGACGTGTACGCGTGCGCCCCTGGTACGAGTCGCGGCCGGGGCACCGCCATGGGCGCGCACGCCGGGAAGGGCTTGTTGGTGTACGCCAACGGCAACGCCGTGGTGGTGCGTTCGTTGCGAAACCCGGGTGACGTGCGGATGTACACGGAGCACCGGTACCAAACCACGTGCGCGCAGATCTCGCCGTCCGGGGAGTGGGTCGCTAGTGGGGACGTAAGCGGGGCGGTGCGGGTGTGGGGTTTGAACGGGGACATGAGCTTGAAAGCGGAACACCAGCCCTTGAGTGGGGCGGTGGATGATATCCAGTGGAGTTTGGATGGGCAGAGGATCGTGTGCTGCGGCGACGGCAAGGTAAGGGCCTTTCCCAATCACCACGTTCCGCCTCCCTGATTGCCCATACGAGACTGACACTTTCTTTTTTATCGTATCAGGGCAGCTTCGCGAAAGCGTTCCTGTGGGACAGCGGCGGCTCGGTGGGTGACATATCCGGCATGACCAAGCGGGTCAACTCAATTTGCATAAGGCCAACAAAGCCGTTGCGAGTCGTGACCGCGAGCGAGGACTTTTCCGTGACCATGTTCGTTGGGCCTCCTTTCAAATTTCACGGCGTGAAGCACAAGCACGGGAACTTCGCGCTTTGCGTGCGGTACAGCTGGGACGGTTCTTTGTTCGTCTCCGTCGGGGGTGACGGAACCGGGGTGATTTACGACGGCAAAACTGGCACGCCGCTCGCGATGCTTCCGAAGAGCGGGAAGGCGGGCGATGATATGGGTGGTCATGTCGGTACCGTTTATCAGGTCGCGTGGGCGCCCGACGGCCAATCTTTGTTAACCGTCGGGGCTGATAAAACCGCCAAGGTTTGGAACGTGTCGGGAATCCAACCACTGGCGGAAGACGCAGATGACGCGCCGGCGGCGAACCCCTTACCCTCCCTTACCGCGGTGCGCACGTACAAGCCGTGGAAACATGCAACCGCAGCCTCCATAGGAGACATGCAGGTGGGGTGTGTGTTCGTTGGCGACACCGCGGTGACGTTATCCCTAGACGGAACGCTGCACGTGTTGAGTTCAGACGGAACCGACACCGTTTCCAAAACCGTCGCGGGGCACGGCAAGCCCGTGGTTTGTATGGCGCGCGTTTTCCGCGACGGGTTCCTATCCGTAGGACTCGGGTCCGTACACGTGCCGACCACGTGTCCTTCCGTGGGTTTCGTGTGGGGCGGTAGTGTTGGTTTTCGCAAATCGGTCGCGCTTCCGCACGCCGGCGCCGTCGTCGCCGCCGCGCACACCGCGACGGGCGACACCGTCTTCACGATAGGCCTGGACGATTTCTGTTTTGCCACGTCTTTCACGTCGGATGATGCGGTTCCTGAAACAACCCGAAGAATCGCCAAGATCCCGTTCCAACCCACCTCGGTGTCCACCTCACACGACGGAGACGTCGTGGCGGTGGCGGGCGGTGAGTTTCTGTGCGCGTTCTTTGGAGGCGCCGGCGACGGGTGCAACGAAAAACCGCATACGATTAAATTTCCCGACGCGTCTCGAAAAGCAATCACGTGCGCGGGGGTTTCCTGTGACGGCAACCGGGTTCTTATCGGGTTCGTCTCTGGAACGACCGAGTTGATGGACGTGAAACGACACGGCGACGCCGTGGTGAATCTGTGGACAAAACATCCCGACGACGATGACTTTGAAGATACACCCTACCACCAAGCGGAAGTCACCGCCGTGGCGTTTCACCCTAAATTCGGAAACGGTACGTATTGCCTTTCCTAAATCCAGGCACACTGTTTGCCCATACAAGACTGACCCTTTTCTTTACCAAAAACAGTCGTCGCGACGTGCGACGCTAACCGAAAACTGTTCGTCTGGCAGGTGGACACGCGGGAGGTGCTTGACGTTGCGCAAATGAAACTCACGTTCCACACCGCGCGGATCACATCGGTTGCATGGTCCCCGTGTGGGCAATACCTAGCCTCAGGGTCCCTGGATGGCAGCGTCATTGTTTGGGACCCCGTGCGCGACAAATGCGGCGCGGCGAGGGTGACGATTAAAAACGCACACCGAGGCGGCGTGACGAGTCTTGTTTGGCGAGATCACGAAACGCTGTGCTCGGGAGGCTTCGACGCGTGCGTCAAGACGTGGAGGCTTCGAAGCGTGTGTCAAGACGTGGCGAGTGCAGAGGTTAAAGAGTGGCAAAGTACGCTACCTCAGAGGTAGCCAGAGCTAGGAGGTCACAGCCAACAATAAGATCTGTTTACATTTTTCACAACGACGCGCTTTCGCGTCGTCGCCCGCGCAGTTTCACCGACGTGCTTTCGGTGCGCTCGCCGCCGTCGCGAACACCACCGCGGCACGCGCCGCACCAATCCGGGGATGCACAGTACCATCTGGAATATCGGCGACGCGGTGCCCGCAAAAGTCGTCTCGGTAACGAGCCGTCGTCACTCGTGGACCTCCTCGCGTGTCGCGGATGATTGCCGTTTCGGGAAAAAAAAAGGGGAACGAAACGGCTGACGCGGATTTGCGTTTTCTTTATCCGTCCCGAAAACCGTTTCGCTTTTCCTCCCGGCCATTCCCCACACGCGCACCCCAGCACATCCTTGTTTCACCAAAATGGCGATCACCTACGATACCGCGATGCAGGTGTACTTCGGCATGTACGCGGTGACGATGTCCACGTTCCCCGACGAGTACGTCCCCGAAGTTTTCCGGCCTTCCCGAATCGCGCGTTTCGGGAAATCGCAATTGCGCGTTTTCCCCGAATCGAGACGCGCGTCGACGAACGCGTCCCCACCTTGACGCGACTGACCAACTTGCTTTGTGTCACCTTTAAACTTCGTCCCACCGCCAACTAACAGAATCTGGGGTAAAGGCGGCTTAGGCCAGCTCCCGTACTGGGCCAAGCCTCTTGGCGACGCCATGACGCACGGCGGGTTCTTCGCGCGAATCGTGGGAATGTGCTTTGGCCTCATCGTGTTTGGCCGCAGGCACTGCGGCGTCACCGCGGACGCGTTCAGCAAACAAACCATCGCCTTCCACGTCGCCTCACTGATTCCCTTCGGCAACCTCGCGTTGAACGCAAACCCCAACTGGACCCAGTGGGCGTGGCAGGTCCAAGTCACCATGAACGTCGTTCTGGCGCTGTGGGGCGCGCAAGCCACCGGGTTGCTCGGTAAGTATTTCCCATTTACCACATTCCGCCGACTGACTGCCCATACAGACTGACATTTACTTTTTACAATCTCAGGCGGAGGTGGCGCGAAGAAACCGGCGGCGAAGCGAAGCGCGAGGAAGAGGGCGTGAGTTATTTTTTTCGAAAGGGTCACGTGCACCGTGTGAACTTTTCTGCCCTCGTGCTTACCGGTACCGAGCCCTCGTGCGTTGACGAAGTGTGTCACGACGACCCCGCCGTTTCGTTTTTATAAAAATCTAAAAAGTCAAACACAAACTACCGGTACTACCTCCGACAGCACTTGCTCAGCATTTTCCGCAGCGCGTCCTCCCCCATCCCCCGCAGCAGCGCGGCGTTTTTGGACCGGATGTCATCCCCCGGCCCACTCGAGGAGTACCACATTTCGTCCGCGGCGTCGACGTCGGATTGGCGCAGCAGGTGAAGCACGGGGTGCGGCGACCGGCCGGTGTAATCGGCGGGGTCGACGCTGTCTGTTTTGTTATCGCTGTAATTTCCGTCGTCATCCGAGAAATCGTCCCCTTCTGATGCCTCCTCGTTCTCCCGGTTCTTCTCGTCATTCCTCTTCAAATTAACATCCTGCCAATCCGCCCGGGTGTCCGCCCCGCCCTGAAGCGCCGCGTGCTTCGCGATCATCTCCCGCAACGCCGCTTCGTTCAGAGGAGGTTTATTATTGTTAGTTTCCGTTTCCACGTCCTCCCCATCATCCCCATCCACGTCCAAGTACGTGCATATGTACCCCCCACTCGCGATTTCGTCTTCAACAGAAACCTCGGTATCGTGAAACGTCGCGCTCGGGTGGAACGGGACGATTTCTATCCAATCGCCAACCAGTTCGTCGCGGATGGTTTCGGGTAACGAAAACGTCACAATCGCCGCCTCCTCATCCGCCACGACTTTCGCGCCTTCCATGAACCCCTCGAACGTGGTGGCATTTAGTGCAGCCACCGTGACCGGTGACAGCACTATCAACGTAGTGCTCGCCACGTCCGTGGGGGCGTTTTTCAGAATAGCGAGCTCCGCGCTGATCTCGAAACGCAACGCCTCCAGGCTCGTGACCTGCGACACGAAAATCTTCGTTCCCGGAAGCGCCGCCCTGGCGAACGGACACAGGTTCAAGCCCATGACGATCGTGTCGAGCCAGGCTCTGGTTTCCTGGGTAACCACGTCGACGACGGTTTCCGAGGTGCTTTCGGTCGTAACGGCCCGACTGACCGTGGAAGTGGAACCTTGTCTTCGGTGTGATGAGCGCCTTCGGTCGTCGGCGACGCGGGCGGCGGGCACACTCGGGTGGTTTGCACGTTTCGGCGATGACGTGTTGCCCACACACATCCCTCGGCGCCCGCTGAGAAACCCGTGCGTCGCACAAGCGACGCGTGGCACCGCACACGCCGCGCTGGATGCCATCTGAAAACGTGACGTACGACCCGCACAGAGTGTGGGGTGTGCGCGGCCCAAGTGTGTCCTTTGGCGAAAAGCGAAAACGGAATATCGCGCTACACATATTTCATCGGATCTCTCGTTGCCTCGGTCATTCCTCGCCGCACACGCGCGTCATGCCCATCGCGCGCATCAGCGACACGACCTTCCACAAGGAGGTGTACGAGCCCGCGGAGGTGAGTGTTTCGGGGTTTGGTGTTACATTCCATGGGAGGGAAACGTTCCGTTGGTAATCTCTCCTCGCCGCCGATGGTGCCGACCGAAAAGTGCGTCTCGTTCTCCCACTCACCACGCTCCTTCCTTCCCTGTTCCACGACCCCGCAGGACAGTTTCCTTCTCGTGGATGCGCTCGCGGAGGAGTGGTCAAGCACGCTTAAACACCGCCCTCCAAAGGTGACACTGGAAGTGGGGTGCGGCACGGGGTATGTCATCGCGAGCGCGGCGGGGTTGGCGAAGGTGAGTATTTCCACTCACCACATTCCGCCGACTGATTGCCCATACGAGACTGACACTTTCTTTTTCATCGCCGAGGAACACGGGAACTTGAATCTGATTGATTCGCTGCGGGACGATTCGGATGGACGCGGCACGCGTTTCTTCGCCACGGACATAAACCCCGACGCGCTTGTGTGCTGCGCGTCGACGTGGGGAAACCACGGTTTCACTGGGGAATCGCAGTTTCAAATCAAAAACTACGACGGCCTGGATGTGATTCACTGCGGCGATTCGTTCTCGGCGGTGCAGTGCGACTTAGTGGGGCCGTTACAGTTGGCGCTAACCGGCTCGGTGGACCTGCTCTTGTTCAACCCCCCGTACGTCCTGACGCCTTCCGATGAAATAGGAAAAGGGGACATCGCGTCCGCGTGGGCGGGCGGTGTGGATGGCAGAGAGGTTATCGACCGTTTGTTACCCAAAGTGTTCGATTTGCTCGCCCCGGGTGGCACCTTCATGCTGATTCTTCTGGAGCAAAACAAACCAAAAGAAGTGGCGGCGATTTTGACGCAGTACGGGTTGCGTTGCGAAATAGTCGCCACGAAATCCGCGGACGAGGAACGACTGCACGTGCTGCGGGCGCGGAAACCGCTTTAAGGTGTTAGCTTATTAGAGAGTAGTCGGGATGGGTGGATGACACTAAAAACAGTGAGTCGTGAGAGGACGGACGGACGCTTCGGCGATTAGTATAGACTAACTTGCAATCATGAAAATCACCCCGTGACCATCGCCATCGCGGCTTCCGCCTTTAAACTCGCGAGGATTTTATTCCTGCTATCCGAGTCCGTGACCTTGATGCCCCGTATGGTGTCCCCTTTGCGTATCTTCAGCCTGGTTTGCACGCCCTTCCCGAGACGCACGTTTTTAATTATCTTCCGCGTGTTTTTGGTCTTACCGCCAACCGTGTTTTTCTTCAAAACCGCGCGTCCCACTTTCAGTGCCGCGGACGGCGCTTGCGAATCCCGAACCTTGGGCTTCCCCGCTCTGGTTTTCGTCTTAACGCTGCTGGTTGTTGTTGCTTTGCGTGCACCACTACCACTAGAATCAACCGCCATCTCCCCAACCAGCTCCAACACCTTCTCGTCACGTTTCGCCGCCTTCGCGTCCTTCGCATCCGCCTCCATCTTTTCCCTTCGCATGGATTCTTGGTGCTGGTTGTTCCACCGCTTTTTGCTGTTCTTCTTGCTCATCGTGAGTTGAAGAGATGAAGTAGTCTCGTGTTAGTGTCGTGTTAGTCTCGTGTTACTCAACAAGCAGCGCCGCCAGGACGTGACCCGAAATGGAACGGAACGCGGGCACGGCGTCCGGGAGCGGACGTGCGTGCGCGACTGAATTGCGGCGGCGGCGTGAAAATTTGAGTCTCGGAGAAACGCGAAGTCCTTCCGTGAGGGAAACCGAAAATGAAAAAGCAACGACTTTCGACTGGTCCCAGACCTTTCACGCGGCGGTCACCTCCCCACATCGCGGCGCGCGGGGGTGGTTTTGCGTGAACGATGCGTAGAAAGCGATGCCCCCACGGCAAGGTGAAACACGCCTGCGTGACGTGCACCCCTTGCCCTCACGGCAAGTTGAAATGCAACTGTGCGGAGTGCAACTGCTGCCCTCACGGCAAGCTGAAACACTTCTGCGTGGAGTGCACCCCCTGCCCCCACGGCAAGCGGAAAAGCGAGTGCGCGGCGTGCAGCCCCTGCCCGCACGGGCAGGTGAAAAGTAGCTGCGCGGAGTGCAGCCCCTGCCCTCACGGGAAGCGGAAAAGCAAGTGCGTGGACTGCAACCCCTGCCCCCACGGGAAGCTGAAACAGCACTGCGTGGTGTGCACCCCCTGCCCTCACGGCAAGCTGAAAAGCAACTGTGCAGACTGCAAACCCTGCCCTCACGGGAAGAGGAAATACGACTGCGCGGAGTGCAACCCCTGCCCTCACGGGAAGCTGAAACGCAGGTGCGCGGCGTGCAACCCCTGCCCCCACGGGAAGGTGAAATGCGACTGCGTGGTGTGCACCCCTTGCCCCCACGGCAAGTTGACAAGGAACTGCGGGGAGTGCAAAACGGCACGCGTGGATCCGCGGAGTTCGAACCGGATAAAGCGCGAGCCGGAGAGCTCACCGGAAGTCAAGCAGGAGCCCGAGATCAAGCAAGAACCCTTCACCATTCAAGGCTACTTCGAGTTTGACACTGGGAGTTCGTGAAGGGTGTTTAAGACGCGTTGTGAGTGAAAAGACACTGCATAACTACTCTTACAACGACGAAGAAGACACGCCCTCTTAAACAATAAATGTCACAACTGAGTAGTACTACATGTGACTCAACACATACTACTACCCCTTTGTACGTCCCCAGCCCGCTTCTTTTCGAGTTTGTTTTCCAGGACGAAAACGTCCCTTCGTTTACTTGGCGCAGCGCGTCCCTGAGTTGCAGGGGAAAGCAGCGCGATCGACCACGAGGGGTTTTGCCTTTTTGCCAAAAACCAAATTTTGGCAAAAGCAACGACTTTGGCTCTTCCCAGAACTTTGAAGACGACGTCCCGCTCTTCGCGGGCACGGCCGCACATCGCAGCGCGCGGGGACGGTCGTGCGTGAACGATGAGTAAAATACGAAAGCGATGCGTGCACGGGAGACGGAAGGAGGAATGCGCGGCGTGCAACCCGTGTCCGCACGGGAAGCTCAAAACCCGCTGCGCGGAGTGCAACCCCTGCCCGCACGGGAAGCGGAAAGGTAACTGCGCAGACTGCAACCCCTGCCCCCATGGCAGGCTGAAACGCAACTGCACGGTCTGCAACGCCTGCCCCCACGGCAAGGTGAAATACTCCTGCGCGACTTGCACCTCCTGCCCCCACGGTAAGGTGAAACAGAAGTGCGCGGACTGCAAACCGTGCCCCCACGGCAAGGTGAAAGGCGACTGCGCGGACTGCAACCCCTGCCCCCACGGCAAGCGGAAAAGCGACTGCGCGGCTTGCAACCCTTGCCCTCACGGCAAGCGGAAAAGCGATTGCGCGGCGTGCAACCCCTGTCCGCACGGCAAGGTGAAACGCTTCTGCGCCGTGTGCACGGGCTGCCCTCATGGCAAGCGAAAGGACAGGTGCGGGGAGTGCAAAACGGCACGCGCGGATCCGCGGAGCTCGAAGCGGGTCAAGCGCGAGCCGGAGAGTTCGCCCGAAATCAAACAAGAGCCCGAGATCAAGCAAGAACCCTTCACCATTCAAGGCTACTTCGGGTTTGATAAGTGAGGGTTTGATACGCGAGGGTTCTTAGTGCAGAGCGCAGAACGTTCAGAAATAGTTTCGCGCTAGAGCTCGTTCATACATATTTTCCCTACGCCGCTCCGCTCGAGCTCGCTCGCGCCGACTTCTTTGTCGCTTCGGCGAAAGCGGTTTCGAACGTCGTCTTCGCAAACGCCGACGCCGGTAAGTTTAGAGGTCCATCGAGGAGGGACCTCGCGTTTTCTTTTGCGAAAACGTTTTCGGGCCGCGGCGTCGCGCGTTCGCGAGAACGGCGTGGACTCGAGAAACCACGTTTGCTATTTCGCACGGCGTGGCGGGCGTGAACACAAACGCCACGTCGTTCCGGTCGCCCAACACGTTTCGCATGCGCATCACGCGTTTCGGCCGGCCGAAAATAACCACGAACTTCGTCGAGGGTTCAGTCGCCGTCGCCGTGTCTTTCGCTTTCGCGGCGTCGACGTCGTGTTCCTCGAACGACACCCTTGTGGTGCGTTTTTGCGAATCCGCGGCACACACGAAATCCAACACCGCGCAATGCTCATTCACGTCGTCCCCAATCGCCTCCATGAACACGATCGGCGACCCCCCCAATTTCTTGACTTGTCGCATCTTCCCAAGCAAGTCGTTTTCCCGACGCAAAGAAACGTAGTTGGTTCCCGGACTCAAACCGTAACAGTTCAGGATGTTCGTGACGTGCCTTTTGTTGTGCCCCACGAAACTGGTGTGCAGGATGATCCGCGTGTCCTTTGGGATCGAGGCGGTGGGGCGCGCGATCGCGACGGGCGGCGGAATCTTTTCGTCGATTCGTCCCGCCTCGCCACCCTTTTTTGAAGCGGAGCCTCGTAACCCGGGTTGCAATTTTTGCCCCGACCCCTCCCCTTCGTCCCCAGAACTCGACCCAGAAGAGTCCCCAGGCAGGGTAAACACCGTATACACCGACCCGCCGCGCGCAAGCTTCAGTGTCGTCGCGCGCATCCTAGGCACCAAAACCGATTCGGTCTCACTTCGTACCGCGAACTCGCAGGCGAAGAAAAACTTTGTACCGCGATCCGGGACGCTTTTAAAATCCAGCGCCCCACCCATGCGCGCCACTTTTTGACGCGTAAGCACCAGCCCCAACCCCGTGCCTTTTTCTTTTTGGCCGGTACCAGGTGCGCGCCTATCCGCGGGCTGGCAGAACGGCACGAACAACGCGTGTTGCTTTTCGAGTGGAATGCCGATTCCGTTGTCCTTCACGCGGAACGTGATGGACACGGATCGCAGCGGCTCGAGTTCGAAATCGCCGCACTCGTCCGAGTGCGACAAGGTTCTTCGTACTCGTCCTTCTTCTTCGTGCGTTTCTTTTTCAATCACCTCAATCACGAGCTCCACCAGCCCGTCGCGGCCCGGTAAATCGGTGCTAAACTTCACCGCGTTGTCCACCAAAGTCACCAAACACGATCGCAGGTTTTGGAAATCACCCGTCAAGGTTTTTGTGAAGTACTGGGGGTTTGTAAGCGTCACGACGACGTCGGGGTGGCGGTCGGCACCGAAGTTTTCGTTTTCCGGTCCCTCTGCATTACGGGTTACCGACTCAGCAACCGTCCGCTTTTCTTTCGGAAACCGCGTCGCGTGCGTCACGAATTCCACGAGCTGACTCAAGGTAAAGGGTTCGTCGCCAGCCGTCGCGTCGCCAGACGTTGAGTTACCAGACGTTGAGTTACCAGACACCGAGTTACCAGACACCGAGTCAACAGACGCTGAGTTACCAGACACCGAGTTACCAGACGATTCCCTCGCTTGCGCGCCTACGTCCAAAATCTGGTCAATCAGCCGCAACAGCGTTTCCGCCGAGGTCAGCGAGTTTTTAATAAACCCGGACGCCAACAAACCGAGCTCGCCGGTTTCCACCGCCAGGGTGTTGAAGCCGATTATCGAGTTCAGCGGCGTTCTTAACTCGTGCGTGACGTTAAAAAAAAACACCCTCTGCGCTTCGCTGATTTGCGTCGCGATTCTTTGTCGCCGCTCTTCGCGTTTATCAAGACACCGAAGCGACCCGGCGCTGCGATTGTGTAAGAAAAGCGTCAGTCTCGTGTATCGCGATGTATGGACAACGGTCACCAGCTGAGAGATAAAACAGTGTGTGTCGGATTTGGGAAAGCCCCAAAACGTACCTGATCACCAGCGAGTACGTGAATTTCGTGAGCACGTCGTTGTACAGGTAATACACGTGTTGCTGCTGTGTGGTTAGATACCCGCTTTCCGTGGCGAAGTAAATCACCGGGTAGGCGCTCCAGCACACAACTTTCAAGGACAACATCGCGAGCAACCGCGCCCCGTCCGTGACGTCGACGTCGGCGTGTAGCGTCACGTCCACTAGCGCGGCGACGCTGTGGCCGATGACGAAGGCGAAAGAAGAAATGCTTGCTCCCAGTAGTAAGAACCGCGTGACCGAGTAACCGGAAAAAAACGGCATCAACAACCCACAAGCGAGCATCACCAGGTCCACTGACACCAACGTCGTCGTGTTCGCGCGGTCGTATTTCCACTCGCTTCGCGAACGTTTCGCATCCTTCGCGGAGTGGTACGCGGAAGCGTTTCCCGTTGAGGTATTTCCCCTTGAAGCGTTTCCCTTTGAAGTATTTCCCTTTGAAGTATTTCCCTTTGAAGTATTTCCCTTTGAAGTATTTCCCTTTGAAGTATTCACGGAAGCGTTTCCCTTGGAAGTTTGTACGGAAGTACCACCCTTGGTGGTATTCTCGGGTGTACCGTCGGCGGTGCACGCGGCAGTACGCTCGGTACCCTCCCCATGCCCATCCATCTCCACCCCCAACTCCGCGAACGCAAACGCGTGCAAGTGCTGCACCAGCACAAGCAACACGGGGGTGGTGAACGCCCATTCCAACTGGCGCAGGGCGCTGAACGAGCTGGCGCCGGCGGCGACGAACCAGTCCCGACCTCGCCACATTTCCCAATGCGTCCACGCCGCGACGGCGCTTATGTAGAAAACCTGAAAGTTTAAACGTGACCGGCTCTTTTGTGAGGACATCAACGACGCGTTGAGGTTAAACACCGCGCTCACGGCGAAGACGTAGAAAGCACCTAGGGCGAGGTCGGGGGGAACGCCGCGCGTGGCGAGAAACAAACGTTTTTCGCTTTCGCGCGACGACACACCAGAAATAGAACCGTCGCCTTCTTGAGTACCCACCTCCGTCTCGCTGAACATCACCACATTCTCGTGCCAAACACACAGCCACCTGTTCGCCACGACGAACATCGCGAACGCGCCTTTTGGGGGAACGGGGGTGAGTTTTGACACGAGCGAATGAAACGGGTGGAGGTTAGTATTTTCCATTCACTCAGACTTTCGGACAGGAAATTCGGTCGGACGTTTCTTAGATATTTCCAATCACGCCCCCGGGTGCGCGAACGCCGCGTAAGGTCACACGCGGTCGCGTTCTGTGCTTCACCCGAACCTACTCAACACACTGCGCAACAAACAAAACGAGGTCCGCGTCGTGCCCGTCCGTGCTTTCACGACGAAACACGCACACCTCGTTCGTGCTCTCCAGGGGCGCTGGGACTTGGGGACGAAACCAAAAAGCGAAATGGGGCGAACGGCGTCCGAAGCGTCCGTGGAGTGTGCGTTCGTGTGTTCGTCGTACCGATCAGGTGTGACGGGTTTACGCGAGGTAACCCATCTTGCTTCGCGGTAACAGATGTCTTCGAAACTCCGCGCGTCACACGGGGTGTGCGCATCCGACCCACTCCACGCGCGGCGCGGCGCGAGTGTCGCCCCGGTTCCATGAAAGGCACTTTTGCTCCCTTTCTGGTTTTGTGGATCTGTTTTGTGGCGCGAGGCTTGGTTCTCGCCTGGCAGCTGCAGTGTGTCATGACTGTGCACAGTTTTTGTTCAGTCAGCTCGCCTCCACATGCCGCATTGACGACCGCGCCCTTCACGCGTTCGCCCCCCCCAACCCCACACCACCCACCACTCACTCCTTTACGCGATGGGTACGTCTTTGCTTTGCTTTGACACGCGCGCTTCGAAGGGCCAGCGCGCCCTTGCCCGATCGTCTCGAATCGGGTGTTAACGTTGAAACAATGCGATCGATCGAATTCCGCCCGCGGCCCGACTTCGCGATTCGACATGTCTTGACTGGCTCACCTTCCCTACCGTCGGGGACCGCGCTTGCGACGCGATATGCTTTCGTGAAAGCCCCCACCGACTAACTAACTACCACTAACTAATTCACCCTCCCAGGTATTTGCGGTATCGGCGGCACCGAAGAGCCTGCTTTCGACGGGACGCCTATTGAAGAGATCCTGCACAACTTATCCGCCGCGATGAACGAGGGGGATACCGAAAAGATCGTGGAGAACCTGCTTACCAAAGTCGCGCGGGTTTGTAACCCCCGAGGTATTCTTCGACAGGACTACATCCGCACCGAAATCGACACCAAGTACGGCGAGTACGGACATGGGGATTTGAGAAGCGACGTTTCCGAGAAAACAAAAGGCCCACTGAAGGATTTGATGATGGCGCTGCTTAGCGACAAGCTCGATTTCGACGCCCAAATTCTCGAAAAAGCCATGAAAGGCTTCGGCACGGATGAAGACTGTTTAATAACAATCCTGTGTACCCTGGACCCGGAGGAAATCGTGCCTCTTCAAACCGCGTACGCGGACCGGTACGAGCGGTCGCTGGAACAAGCGGTGAAGAGCGTGCGTGTTGCGCGGTTCCCAAATCAGGCGGCGCACTGTTTTATCTCTAACGCTGGTGACTGTTCGGACCGATTACTCTGACTGTTTACTCATACACATTACGAAAGACTGACCCTTTTCGCGTACCAACCGCAGGAAACCAGCGGAAAGTTCAAGCGCGTGGTTATTTTGGCTGGCTGCGACACCATCGACGAAGCTTACGCGCAGGTGTGCCACAGCGCGATTAGCGGCATGGGCACGGATTGCAAAGCCCTGATTCGTTTAATGGTCACGTGCACGCCGGAGGTGATGAACAAAACAAGAGACGCGTACGCGCGGCTTTACGGTACGGATCTCGTGAAGGCTATGTCCAGTGAGTGGAAAGTCGGCGGCGACTTCAAGCGGCTTCTCTGCGCGCTCGCCAAGAAGCACCCCGATAACATCGTGGCGGAACCCGACTACGCCGTTGATGTGAAGGTGCTGCGGGACGCGTGCGAGGGCCTCGGCACGGACGAGGCTGCTATTATCGGCGTGCTTTCGTGCAAAACCAACGACCAGGTGGAACAGTTGAAAGAGGCGTACAAGGTTGAGCACGGTGAGCTTTTAAAGGAGCGGGTGAAGAGCGAAACCACGGGTTTGTTTGAATCGGAGAATTTCCGAAACTGCCTGATGGGCCTGCTCACCAACCGCGAAACGCAGATCGCATTTTACTTAAAAGAAGCCTTCGACGGGTGGTTCGCGAATGATGACTGGGGATTAATCAGCATGCTGGTGCACCGCACCGAACCTGAGATGAAAAAGATCATCCAGCAGTACACGGTCGTGCACGGCGCGTCGCTGATTGCGGATTTGCGGGTACGTGTTGGGGCTTTCACAAATCCGCCCAAGACTGTTTGCCCATACTTGTACCAGAAGGGACGTCTTACCTCTGCCCATACAAGACTCCCTGACTGTTTACTCATCATACACATTACGAGAGACTGACACTTTTTTTTGGAATCACAGAAAAACTGTGCTGGGGATTACGAAAAAGCGCTAGTGGCTTTGGTCGCGCCTAGAGCCAGAACCATCGCGAGGGGTATCAAGGCCGCGATGAGCGGCTGGATCACCAGCACGAACAAAGGAGCTTTGATCGGTTTACTCACGCACCGAGACGCGGAGATGAGAACGTTACGGCTGGAGTTTGAAAAGGAAACCGGCAAGTCGCTTGTCAAGGTTCTTAAAGATGAGTGTTCCGGTGAGTTTGAAAACGCCCTCGTGGCGCTGGCGAGCTACACCGCGCCCACCGGCATCGCGTCACGACTGGAAGCCGGCACGGAAATCTCCCCCGACGAAGCCCCCCCGCCGAAGGTACCGGACGTGGTGTACGTCATGCCGCCCCCCGCGGGCGGGTACCCCGGCGCCATGGGCCAAGCCGGGTACAAAAAGAAAAAGAACAGAAGGAGCGACAGCGGGTCGTCGTCGTCGTCGTCGTCCTCGAGTTCGGACGAGGAGTAAGGGAAGGGTGAAGAACGGTCTACTAAACTCTCCTCCACGTCACGGCTATGCGTGTACATAGCGCTACTACGGGAGAGCTGTTTGTTTAATGTCTATTACGGTATCCTTATCTAGCTAGTCTTTTCAGTCCTATCGCACACACCACGTGATTCACCACCAAAACTGTGTTGGACTGAGTGGAGGGAGTGATTCATGTGGAGTGTGATGACGAATTGTAGTTGTACGTAGACAAAGTAGATACCGAAAAGACTTCATTCACCGTTAGTCCTCGTCGCCGAACCCGAAATAGCCGCGGATGGTGAACGGCTCTTGCTTGATCTCGGGTTCCTGCTTGATCTCGGGCTCTTGCTTGACTTCCGCCTGACCCACGCATGCCGCCTTGCACTCCTTGCAGGTGTATTTCAGCTTGCCGTGGTGGCATGGGTTGCAGGCCACGCAGCGCTTTTTCAGCTTGCCGTGGGGGCAGGGGGTGCACGCCGTGCAGGCGTATTTCAGCTTGCCGTGAGGGCAGGGGCTGCACGCCGCGCAGGCGTATTTCAGCTTGCCGTGGGGGCAGGGGGCACTTCGCGCAGTTGCCTTTCACCTTGCCGTGGGGGCAGGGGGTACAGTCCACGCACGCGCTTTGCATCTTCCCGTGAGGGCAGGAGTTGCAGTCCGCGCAGTAACCTTTCCGCTTCCCGTGAGGGCAGGGGGTGCACACCGCGCAGTTGGTTTTCCGCTTGCCGTGAGGGCAGGGGTTGCACGACGCGCAGCTGTGTTCCACCCTGCCGTGAGGGCAACGGTTGCACTTTGCGCACTCGCGTTTCAGCTTGCCGTGAGGGCAAGGGTTGCACTTTGCGCACTGGTGTTTCTCCTTGCCGTGCGAGCACCGCTTCCGTGTCCGTTCCATGACTCCCGGTCAGTCATCGCGTGCCGCGCGCCTCGTCGTGTGCTCGTTTAGACGCGAAGAGGGGAGTCGTGGCTTTTTGGAAAGAAAATACTGGCGCGAAAGAATAATCTTGCCGCGTCATCGATTCTCCCTCGTCTCGCGCGCGTCTGTCCATCACGGGGCACTTCCCAGTACGCGTCGTGCACGCTTTCGACTTTTTCGTCGCCTTCCCGTCGCGCGACATGAAGTTCCTCCTACTCCCGCGATTCCTCGCCCTCGCGTTGCTCGCGTTCCTCGCGGTGCGTGCCGACCCTTGGTTTCCGTGCGATGTCTTTTCGCGGTTGAAAAGGGCATAATTCGTCGTGTCAGAATCTGAGTCTCAGATCCGCGTCTCTCCCTGTCCCACAACTGACCCCCTTCCTTGCCGCCACGTCTGGCTTTTTCTCGTGTTCAAGACCCAGGCGACCGCGGTGGCCTCTGATTCCGCGCCGGCCGAGCTTCCGCGCGTGCACGTCACGAAACGAACGCTCCCCTCGGGTCTTGTCGAGATTCGCGACCAAAACGCAAAAAGCTTGCAAGATGATTTGACGTTGCACGCGAAATACGCCGCTCCAGGAAGCCCCGCCTCCATGCCAATCACCAACTTCATGGACGCGCAGTATTTCGGCGAAATCGAGCTAGGCACCCCTCCGCAAACCTTTCAAGTCGTGTTCGACACCGGGTCGAGTAACCTTTGGGTCCCGAGGTACGTTTTGCATTTCCCAAATCCACCGACTGTTTGCCCATACAAGACTGACACTTTTCGGGTAAAACTCCAAGCGCTCAGTGCGCGTTTACACAAATTCCGTGCGACCTCCACGAAAAGTACGAAAGCAAAGACAGCTCCACGAAAGAAGATAACGGTACGGGCCTTTCCCAATCACCACACACCGCCTCGTACCAGAAGGGACGTCTTACCTCTGACTGTTTGTCCATACATCGCCATATACAAAACTGACACTTCTTTTTTTACAATCAGGCAAAGCCTTTGCGATTCAATACGGAAGCGGGTCGCTTTCCGGGTTCCTATCAACAGACACCCTGACCTGGGCGGGTTTGCCAATTCAAAAACAAACCTTCGCGGAAGCCACGAAGGTACGTATCGCGCGTTATAATGTTGTCACTCCCCAGACTGATTGCCCATACGTGAAAATTGAAATTTCCCAAATCCCGCCTCCACGTTGTTTGCCGAGTTCCCGCCGACTGACTTTATTAATTAATTTTCCCATCGCAAGGAACCCGGTTTGGCGTTTATGTTCGCCAAGTTCGACGGCATTCTGGGGATGGGGTTTTCGCAAATCGCGGTGGACAAAGTGACGCCTCCTTTCTACAACCTGTATCAACAAGGCCTGGTGCCCGAGAACGTGTTTTCGTTCTGGCTGAACCGGGACGCGTCGTCTGATGACGGACCGGGGGGCGAGCTCGTGCTGGGCGGCATAGACCCGGCCCATCACGTCGGCAAGCACACGTGGCTCAATGTCACGCGGGAGGGGTACTGGCAAGTCAAGATGGACGACGTGCTTCTTGGCGGGCAGAGCTCGGGGCACTGCGGGACGCGCGGGTGCGCGGCGATCGTGGACACCGGGACATCGTTACTAGCGGGTCCCACGAAGTTCGTGGAACAGATCAACCTCGAAATAGGCGCGCGGTCCGTGCTGGGCATGGAGTGCTTGACCACGATCGACACGTACGGGGACGAGCTGATTGACGACCTGGCGAAGTACTCCACGAAGGACGTTTGCGTATCCGTGGGGCTGTGCGCGCACGACGAACGGGGGGAGAACTCGCGCGCTGACCAAAGCGCCTTTTCTCCCCTCGCGGGGATGAAAGAAAAAGGTAAAATTCAATCTGCCCGCCGGTCTCTGTTGGAAAAACGAGTTACTGGTGACTCCAAGCGCCCAGGCTTGGACGGATACGCCCCTTTGTTCGATTCCTCAGTCACAGGCCAGGCCTCCTGCGCCGCGTGCGAGTTAGGGGTGAACTACGCCAAAACGCTTCTGGCGTCCAATGCGACGCGGTCGTTGATTCTGGGCGAGGTGAAAATGCTGTGCTCCCTGATTCCGTCAAAGGGCGGTGAAAGCGCAGTGGACTGCGCCGCGGTTGACGGCGGACGCTTGCCTGACGTGTCTTTTGTGTTGGGAGGTAAGGAGTTCTCGCTGACACCAGAGCAGTACATTTTACGAGTCAGCACGGGGGGCGGTAAGGACGCCTCCAAGAACGGTGGGAAAAACGACGAAACAAAAACCGCCCCGACAACCGAAATGTGCATCTCCGGGTTCATGGGTCTGGACGTCCCCCCTCCCATGGGCCCGCTTTGGATCCTAGGCGACGTTTTCATCGGACCGTACCACTCCGTGTTTGACCACGGCAACGCGCGCGTGGGGCTGGCGAAAGCGGCGTGAGGTTGTTTTGGGGAAGGAGAAGGAGATTGGAGTTGGAGATTGAGAAGCTTGGAGAAGGAGATTGAGAAGCTTGGAGAAGGAGATTGAGGAGCTTGGAGAAGGAGATTGAGAAGCTTGGAGAAGGAGATTGAGGAGCTTGGAGAAGGAGATTGAGAAGCTTGGAGAAGGAGATTGAGGAGATTGGAGACGCGAGACGTCGCGCTCTGCATTGTACATGGAGGAGTTGTTTTTTGTAAACATTCCCTATCACTCGCTCACGCCCAGTTTCGCGAGAATCGCGCTTCGCAGCGCGGGCGCGTCCACGCCCCGGATTTCGCGTCGGTCGTTTCCCTTGATCACCAAGAACAATGGTTCGCACGGCCCTTGGTAATCGAAAAGCGCCGTGAGCGAGTCCGCGTCCGCGGTGAACATCTTGAGCGGCTTGTCGCCGTGGTCGAAGACTATTTTTTTTAACGTCGACTGCGCCGCGACGCCTGCGAGTGTGCACGAAAAAGGTCAGTCGGGACCGTGACTTGTGTTACGTAATTACTCTGGACAATCGCTCAACCGGCAAACAGGGAGGCCGGATTCGGGTCGAACCGCCTTGTCCTCTGGTGCACGTGTTTTAGTGGCAAGACTTGCGTAACCGCACTCCGTACAGAGCGGCAGCAAACTGTGCGCCTGGATTTGGGAATCGCCATTCACGTACACGGCCCGGCCCATCCTTGGTGCACATCCACCACCACCGTGGTTTCGCCAACCGCTTTCTCGACCTCGATGGTCCACTGGTCGTCGTGACTGATGGCGGTCTGTGGGCGGGAAGGAACGGGGGTCAGGTGTCAGGTGTCAGAGTCAGGGGAGGTCGGGGCGAGGCGAGACGTGACAAGCTCGCGAGACATTGACAAGCTTGTGGCATGATGACAAGCTTTGGGTGTGAATGTGGGAATCGCGAAACCGCGGGTAACTCGGCGGCCCCGACGTGCCCCTCTGTGCGGGTCATCGAAAAGGGTCACCGGTTCGTTGAGTGTGGTGGTTGACGAACCACCAAAAACAACCCAGAGGTCGTACCTGGAAGGACATGGCGACCGAGCGAACGGCGTGCGTCACGGCTGTGAAGCCAGGACGACCGAAAACGGGAATAATAAGTTTTCGTTGGCGAGTGTCGTCCTGGACGAAAGGAGCTTTTGAGTTTCCCCCCGGATTCGAAACTAGGCACTCCGCGGGGTCCGGCGTCCCCGGTCCAGAGTCGCCAAATGATGTCCGTCCCTGACCCCCCGGCGGCCAGCAAAACCGGGCTGGTGGTCACGATCCGTAAGTGGCAAGCCGTTGGGGTTTGGAGTTGGAACGCGGGGGACGTGGATGACGTGTGCGGGATCTGCCGCGTCGCGTTCGACGCGTGCCCACCAGATGCTAAGTTTCCGGGGGACGACTCCCCCGTGGTGTGGGGGCAGTGCGGGCACGCGTTTCACTTGCAGTGCATCACGAAATGGCTCACGAGCCAGACGGAACAGCGGTGTCCTATTTGCAGGGGGAACTGGGAGTTCGCGCAGGACAAAGCCGCCGCGGGGGGGGAGGGGGGAGACCTGGCTGAGATGAGTGGGGATGATGAGGATGGGGAAAACGACGATGACGACGATGAAGACGAGGACGATCACGACGAGGACGGGGACGAGGACGACGAGAACGAGGACGAGGACGAGGATGACATGGACATGGATGAAGAGGATTAACGAAGCACCAGAGGGATACCTGTGTAGATAGAGATTCTTCGTCTATGCAATTGTTGTTTTGTAGATTACATGTCGTCCTTCGATCGCCGTAGCGCGAAAGGACCGTCAAGGACCATCAAGGACCCTTTCATGAGTACATCACCCCCCCGTGTGTTTCAAACCACCACCTCGATTGTAACGGCGGTTTCCCTAAAACCCACCCCCGTTTTCGTCGTCGAACCCGAGGTCCATCACCGCGCCGATATCCACGATCCCGTCGTCATCCGCGGCGAGTTCGTCGAAGTGGTCGAAATGGTCAAACACGATATCATCCTCCACCCATCCGTCGCCTAACCCGAACCCCGGGGTTCCCGCGTCGTCCCTTGAAGCGGCGTACGCGGCGGCGTCGAAGCCGTCGTCTTCCTCGGAGGAGTCGCTGACGTCGTCGTCGTCGTCGTCGCCGTCCTCGCTCTCTGGCGCTTCGACGTCCTCCTCCTCCTCCTCGTCGTCGTCATCAGCATCACCAGCCGATTCCAAACTCCTCTGTTTCGCCGCCTCGAGTTCCCCACCCCGCCACAGCGCGAAGGATGAAATCGCGGCCCAGGACGTCGGGCCGGTGGCGGGCCGGCCTACCGGTACCAGCGTTCGCTGCCGCTTCACGCGCCACCGCAGGGACGAACCGTTCCCGCGAGGGACGTACGTCGACGCCTCAGCGGCGGACGGCGCGTGAAACGTCGTCCCGAGGTGGTGCCCGTCGTCCCCGGGTTCTTTTTTAAACCGGAACCCCTGGTGCTGTTTGTGTTTCTCGTCTCTGCCAGCGGCGCGCAACTGCGACGCGGACGCGGGGGTGATTTTTCGTCCCGTGCTGCCGGTGCGCCCGCCGCCGCCCGCGGAGGCCCCTCTTCCGCCGTCGCCTCTTCCTCCTCTTCCTCCTCGGGCACCTCCCCCGCCCCCGTGTCGATTCACCGCATCCGCGCTCACCCCAGGTTTTTCCTTTCCAAAACCCTTTTTGCGGTTCCCGGCCGATTCCTTACCCCCGGCTTCCACGCCGTTTTTCCGAAACTCATTTTTAGAACCAGCGTTGGCGCTGGCGCCCCGGCCCCGCACGGACGTGCTCCGCCCCGCGCCGTCCTCGTCATCACTTGGATCGGGAGGCGCGGGCTCGCCCTCCATCCGGTACCGCCGGCTGTCGTAGATCCCGAAACGCCGGTCTTCGATGACCTTCCCGCCGCCGCCGCCACTGGGGTTTGGCGCGCTTCGCCTTTGCGCGTCTTTGGCGGTCGCGGTACCTGTGTTGTTTTTATCGCCGCTCCCCCCGCCGCCGCTCGGCCCGGCGGGCGAGCCTTCCCGTCGCGTGTCGTGCGCATCCGAAGCGCCGTTTTCGTCAAACCCAATTCTGTTAACGTTGTGGACGTTTCCTTCCTCCAGGCCGTTTCGTGAAACCGCCGCCGCGCGTCGCCGCGCCGCGCTCGCGCTGTTCTCCTCGGCGCGCTCCACCGCGTCGTTCAGCTGGCGCTCGATTTCTGCCAACACAGATCGCGCGGTCATGAGCCGCGCGTTCGCGGCTTCCAGTTTTTTCAGCTCGGACAAAAGAAACTGCTCAGCTTCTTGTAACGAAGGGCCGTACCGTTGGTGCTGCTCGTGCCCGTCGTCGTGGTCGTCGTGGTCGTTTGCGTTGTCGCCACCACCGCCGCCGCCCCCACCGCCCCCGCTCGTCACCCGCACCGCCGCCGCCACCGCGCCCTGCATCGCCGCCGCCGCCATGGGCGACTGCACGTGGTGAGTTCCCGTTTGGTAATCGTTGGCCATCTCAGCCGCCGCGTTCGCGGCGGCGGCGGCTTCGGGGGAGATTTCTTTCGCGTCCTTGTCGTGCGCGTGGCGCGCGTCCCCGTCCTCCCCGTCCCCGTCCCCGTGCCGGTGCTCGTCCCCGAAGTGCAGGTACTTGTCCCAGTCGTCGTTTTCGGGGTCGTCGTCGTGGTGGCCGTGGCCGTGGGTACCCGCGGCGATGTCCGCCCTGACGTTGTTGTAAATCGCCTCTGCATCTTCAACGGCGGTTTTCACGTCGAGTAGCTGTTTCTCCGCCTCTTGCGTCTCGGTAACCGCGGCGCCGTGTTTCGACCGCAACGTCGCGACGCGCTCGCCGTCTCTCTGCGCGGCTAAGTCAAATCCGTGTTCCGTTTCGGGATCGAGAAGAGTCCCAGCCCCGTTTCCATCGAGGCACGGAAATGTTTCGCGGCGGTCGAGGCCTAACAACCCGAAAGAAACGCCCGAGCCTCCGTGTGTCCCCAAGTCGTTTCCCTCGTGCCCGTCGTCTTCCGAGCGTTTACCACCACCGAAACCTCCCTCATCCGCCAGCCGATTCGCCCGGGCTGCAGATTTGAACCTGTTTTTAGCCGTGTCCAGCCCGGGCGGCAACGCCGGGGATCCGCTTCGCGCGCCGCCGTCCAGCTGGCGCATAAGCTCCTCGTGCGTGTTCCGCGCGGCTTCCTCGGAATCGCGCTCCTTGGATTTCGTCAAGGCGGAAAAAGAACCGGAGCCACTTTTCGGACCGTGAGGTGTTTGCTTGCTGGACGGTTTCTTCTTCGCGGGGGTTTCGCTGTGGAGGGATGATGATGAATGGGACGATGAGTGTGGGACGTGATGAGGAAAAAAGAATGGAAAAAAGGAGGGAAAAATAAATAGCGCACGAGCAATTTTGGAGGGTGGCGGCAAGGCGTCGTAATTGACGTGGCGTCCGGGTCGTCGCGCGCGGCGCGCGCGTGGCTTTGCTTTGTGCAGACGGGAAACGCCGTGCGTTGGCCTGGGTCACCCCATCACGACGTACCTCTCATCCCCCTCCTTCTTGCGTTTCCCGGAAGGCGTCCCGCTGGGCGCCTTGCCCGTGACCCCGCCTTTGTACGGCGCGCTTTCCGCTTCGCCCCGCCGAAGGTGCTGGAATTTAATCAGATTGCGCCATTTGTCCTTCAGCTGCACGCCGGTTCGCCCCCTGCAGGTGGGAAGAAAGGAAAAGGACGGTCAGTGGATTGTCGCGGCGGGGGCGGCGATAAGAGGAGGCGGGGGAGGGGAGGGGATGCGCGCCCGGAACGACCGCGCGCCACGCCGCCGACCACGCCGCATTTCACAAGAAAAACGCGAGTCGTTGAGTTTGAAGGCGGTAAAACTCAGGGCGGTCGGCGGCGTGGGGAGGGAAACGTTTGTGGTGGCCGTGCGGTTGCGCGCGCGGGCAGTCGGGTCGGGTCCCGGGCGGACCGGGTCCAAAGGCACGTACTTCAACACCTTGAAATCCACGTCATGTCTCATCTTCTCCCACGCCCCGATGCCGTGCTTCTGCACCGCGTCCCGCAAGGCTTGTTCCTCCGTAGCATCCCAGTACCCTCTGAACGCCATCTGCGGGCCTTTCCCGGACGGCTTGGCAGGCTTGGGCTTGGATTTCATAGTCGCCGTAGTGTGGTGTCGCGCCCCCCACCTCCCGGGGTGGCGCGATCGGGGGGCGCACTAGCCTTCCGCGCGACCTCCCGACCGTGTGTCAACGCACGGCCCACCCAGTGCCCGTGCCGCGTCGCGGTAGTGTGGAGCGCAGGCGCGCGGAGAATTGCCTTCCGTTCGCGAATTGCTAATTTTTCAATAATACCGCGATCGCACCTGCCGCTAACTGCTGCGGTGGCCAAAAGGAAACGCTTTTGGCCGTGAAATCGGGGAAAAGTGGTGACTGTTTGCATGGTGAGCCTTCGCTGCAGGCCGTGGGTCGACTTGCTGCAGGCTTTGGACACGGGGTGCTTGTGCGCGCTGCAGCGCTAAAGAAAAGCAACAACTTGCCGAATGCAAAAAACTCGTCAGCCAGCCCGACGCACGCGCGTCGTCCGCGTGGCGCGCGCCGGTGCGTCGTGGTCGCGCGCGTGGTGTCGTCTGCCGGCGGTTTCGTATCACGCACCGTCTTTCGCCACGATGCGCGCTTCCTTCGTTCGAAGCGCGCTTCGCGTGGCCACCGCGGGGTCACTCGGGGTCGGGGTCGTGTCCGCGTCCCAGGCGTTCGCGTGCCACGCGTGGTACGAGGCGTTACCTGATGCGACCGGGCCTACCAGTGGGGTGGCCACACCCTGCAACTCGAACAACACGCCAATCGCGGCCGTGGCGGAGTGGCGAAAATCGGGCGCGGTCACGGGTGGGTTCCGAGGAGGTTCAGGGGAGGGGCGGGGAGGGATGAACATGGATGAGGGCCTTGAAGAAGAACCGATGGTGGAGTTTTCACGTGGGACGGAAAAACCAAAAAGAGGAAAGAAGAATCACGGGAAACCTGCCTTGCGCTTGTGGATCATCGGGGACTCGTTAGTAACGGGGGTGGGTGCGTCGTGTGCGGCAAACGGTTTCGGCCCAGTGCTTCCGCGGATACTAGCGGAGCGAGTGTCTTACCTGACCGACCGACAAGTGGAGTGGACCGCGCTCGGCAAGAAAGCGGCGGACGTACGCACGATTCGACACGAAATCGTGCGAAACATCAACGACGCGGGTAGTACTACTCGCGGAAGTAGTTCCAACGGAAGTATCAGTGGTTGTGTAAGTAGTTGCAACGGAAGTAGTTCTGGAACTAGTCCCAACGCCTCCAGTAACGGACGTATTGGTAGTCCTGGAAGTAGTTCCGGTAGTACCGTACGCCTTCCCCCGCCCGACGTCGTGGTTTTGCTGTGCGGCGTGAACGACCTGAAGCGCGCGTTTTCGGGGCGGACGCCCGAGCGGTTCCGTCTGGAGTTACGGAAAGCGGTCCGGGACGTGCGCGAGGTTTTCGAGGACAAAACAAAACGTGAAGGAAAAGGAACAAGTCGAAAGCAGTCGCAAAAGCACGAAAAGAAAACCCAAAAGCACGAAAAGAAAACCCACCCGCTCGTCGTGCTTCCCGGCATGCCCATGCAGCTCGTGACCGCGTTTCCGCTACCCTTGTCGGCGCTCGCGGCGTACGCCGGGGACGTCTGGGACGACCAGAAGCGGTTGGTGGCGGAGGAAGACAGTCTTTTTGGGATGGGCGGGGGGGTGTTGATGGAGAGGGATGACAAAGAAAAGAATGAAGAAGAAGAAACACAAAAAAAGTCTTACCCGCGAACCCTGTTCGTGCCGAAGCCGTCGACCGAGGTGATGCAAATTTTCGGTGACAAAAACAAATCCCTCACCGCGAAAGACGGCATTCACCCGAACGAGTGGGGGTACGCGGCGTGGGCGAGTCACATCGCGGGGGAGGTGGCCGTGGCGATTGAGAAACGGGAAAAGGCGACTTCTTGTATGGGCAAGTAGTCTAGAAGTTTGCGTGAGGTCTGTTTTTATTCAAATCAGTTTGGCAATCGACGCGCGTTCCAAAAACTTACAGTATCTTATTTCCCGTTCCCAAACAGCGCGCGGGCGAAGAAAACAAAACCGGAGGCAAACGAACACAATCCTTCGCACCTGAATCGTCGCGTGGTTTACTAGGTGCAACGCTCTTTCGCCGGTGCGCTCTTAAGAAGGATACATACTCTTTGAAAAACCGTCTCGATTGCCGCCGCTCCGTCCGACGTTTCGGCGAGCGCCGGCCGCCGAAACGTCGGCGCTCCGAAAGAGAAGAACGGCGGAACAGTCGACCGACCCTCTTACGACGTGTTTGTTTCCAAACGCAAGATCAGGAACACGTCTTGGAACAACAAAAAAAGCTGTTGGCGATTCGTGCGATCTTGCGTTTGGATGTAAAACACCTCGTAACAGGGGCGCTCGGCTGTTCCGCCGTCCTTCCCTCGCCGAAGCGTCCTCGCCGTTACAAATTCTACTCACAAAGTCCCTCGCGTCCCCAAGTCCCTCGCGCGCCGTTTCACCCCACGACGCACCGCGCGCCGCGCCCACCTCCGCGCCCTGTTCCTCTTCCTCGCAGAGGAGGTCATCCAGGGCCACGTCGAGGCCGAGTTTCTTCGGTGACTAATTGCTCACTCGCGTTCCCGCCCGCGCTCGCGTCGTCGTCGTCGCGCCTCGCGCGTTTTCCCAACCGCAAACAGGTTACTGGAAGAGACGTCCTCGTGAGGGAAATATTTTAGCAAAGCGTGAGTTCTTTTCGTTCGCTCGTTTCGGTTTTTCTCGGCATTTTTGTTTTTCCTCGGAGCTCCTAGAAAACGAAAGGGTGAGAAGCTACGAACGCACCGGACACGGAAACCCGGCGGCGAGGAGCTCGGTTTCGGGAGGCAACTCGGTGAGTTCCGCGACATCGCGGTGAAGCGCTCGGCCTGGGAAGTGGTACTGCAGCACCTGTGGGGTGAGGGTCAGCGAGAACGCAAGGTTGAGACGTCCGCGTACGGTTTTTAAGAGAACGACTCTAACTTCGAAAGCCTCGACCTCGGAACTCGCCTGTACGCAGTGCGGGTCGCTTTCCACTTGCAGGATTATTTCGTGCCCCGCGTCCTCCAAGCCGAGGTCCAAGCCGCCGATGCCCGAGAACAAGGACACCGTCTTCATGGGACGTTTCGAGGAGGCGCGGCGCGCGACGGAGAGGAGGTAGGCGAGCTTGGTCCAAGAGGAAAAACGAAAGGACGACCCCTCGGAAGGAGAGACGAATCGAGGAAATTTTTCAAAGCCAGAACAAGACCAGACTGCGGCCTGACGGTATTAAAGGTATGTCTTGGCGTAACATTAAACACCGCTCCCACAGCACTCAAAACTAAGACCTCAGGAGTAGTCTATTTAGTCACCATTTACGCTTCCCTGACCCACGGCGTGTTGGCGGGTACCCAGTCCACGAGCTCGCCATCGCCGCCGAACCACAGCGCGATTTCGCGCTCCGCGGATTCCACGGAGTCGCTGCCGTGAATGACGTTCCTGCCAACCTCCACGGCCAGGTCGCCACGGATCGTCCCGGGGTTGCTCACCAGCGGGTTCGTTTCACCGATCATCAACCGGCACGCCTTCACCGCCCCAGGGCCTTCCCAGACCATGCACATCACCGGGCCGGACACGATGTACTCCACGAGGTCGCCGAAAAAAGGCTTCTTTGCTAAATCCTCGTAGTGCTCCTCGGCGACCGCTTTGGGGCACTGAAACATCTTCATGCCTTTCAACACGAACCCCTTCTTTTCGAAACGGGAAACGATGTCGCCGACCTGTGAAAGGGTTTGGGGTTCAGGGTCAAACCGGTTTTGGTGGTGGGAGGGAAGGTGGTGAGTGCTTTGGCAGGGGGTTAGGGGGTTAGGGGGTTAGGAGTTAGGAGGGAGACGTCGCGATGCGTCTTTTCGAGCACCCTTTTTGCGACCTCAAGAAAAAGCGTCGCGATTGCGGATGGATGCCGATGGAAACGTCGATCGAACACGGGGCAACGTAAAACACACTTACGTATCCTCTTTGCACGCCATCGGGCTTGATCATGATGTACGTGCGCTCGGTTTCCACGCGGCCGGCGAGGACGTTGAGTGCGCGGCCGGCGCGCGCGACCGGGGAGGCGCGGCTGGCGCGCAGCCCGGCGACGCAGCAAACACTGTTCTTCGCGCTGAGCTTCGCGGCGGTGGGTTTGCGAGGGACAACCGGGGCGGCGAAGGCGGACACGGCGGTGTTCCTGGTCTTCACGGGCGCGCGCGTAGAGGCGACGACGCGGGTGGCGGAGGCGGAGACGGCGAAGGACATCTTTGGAGGTGTGGGGTGCGCGGTGCAGTGACGGCGGCGGTGGTTGTTGTCGGAGACGCGATGCCTTGAAAAAGGGATAAGCCGTGATGGCGAGGACTGCAGGTTTCACCGTCGAACTGACCGCCAGCGTTGAACTGATACAGGATGCTCCTTTGATCGCGAGCCTTGATCGATGCCGCTGACCGGGATCTCTGCACCGAAAAATCTGCGCCAGGCGGACGTCGGCGGGTGTCCTCCGATCGCGCTCCATCCATCCCCCCATTGGTCAACGCGCTCCCCCACCCTGACCACCCAAATGTCCGCGATGTCCGCCTTGGCGACCGCACGGGTTACGTTCACTCCAGGGGCTCGGCGTTCCACCAAGGCGTTCCGCGCCGCCGCCACCACCGTTCGCGTTCGCCCCGCACGAGGCTTGGTCACCACGAGCGCGGCGAAGGAAACTTTGGTAAAAGTGTGCGGCGTCACGTCTGTTGCGGATTGCCAGCTCGCGGTGGACGCGGGCGCGGATTTCATCGGGATGATTCTGTGGCCTGGAAGCAAACGGTTCGTGGACCTTGTCGCGGCGAAGGAAATCGCGGCGTGTGCCAAGGCGGGAGGCGCCACCCCGGTGGGCGTGTTCGTGGATGAAACCGCGGGCGAAATCGCAAACGCGTGCAAATACACAGAAATCGACACAGCGCAGCTTCACGGCGACGGCGCGCGAACGGCGCTGAAGGATTTACCCATGTCAATCAAGGCTATCTGGGTGGTTAACGCGGACGCTGATGGGCTCATCAGAACCGTGTTACCTGGGGATGAGGACCAGCTGATGAAACAACGGAGCGACGCGATGGGCGCTAACCCGGTCACCGCCGCCGTTGATTGGGTGAAGGGTCCGCGACGCGCGGTTGATTACTTGTTGGTGGATGGCGTGACGCCCGGATCGGGTGAGACGTACGATTGGACAAACCTGAAACCCCCGAGGGGGGTTTCGCGGAAAGGCTGGCTTTTAGCGGGGGGTTTGGATCCGGAAAACGTGAACGAGGCGGTCAGGATCTGTTCGCCCACGGGCGTGGACGTGGCGTCCGGGGTCGCCGACGCGAGCGGCGTCGCGAAGGACGCGGAAAAGGTGAAAGCGTTCGTGGCGAACGCTAAGAAGATAGACGCTTAATTCTGCAGGGCATGGTGATGGCCGTATGCAGGGCCGTTGCCACTGAATATTCATTCATATCACAACTTTCGAGTACTGCGTATCACGATTGAGCGTATAACACGACTGAGCACGACACGATTGAGCGTATAATTCGATTGAATAACACGATTGAATGTATAACTCAAGCACCCCCCTCGCGTCTCACTTAAGTCTCCCCACTTCCACTTCACCGTCTCAAAATTCGTCTCACGTCCCTCACCTCTACGCGGAACGAATTCTGCGTCGTGCCGCGGTCGGCGTCAACATCGCGCGGATATCCCCCTGCCTCCCTGCCTCTGTTTCTTCAAAGGGCTCTGGAACAGCTTCCTCGACGCCGCGCGTTCCGACCGAGGGTCGCCGGACGTTCCGGGCGTCGCCGGCGACGCGGGGCGAGAGGTGTTGCCGCTTGAAGTCTCGCCGCGCGACGCCAGCGCCACCGCCCACGGGCGCTTACCAACACCTTTCTTCCCGGACGGCGAAGGCGTCGCCGGGACCACCGCAAAGTCGTCGTCGCTGTCCTGCGTCATCACCTCAACGACCTTCTTGCGGGAAGCCACGTAGGTCCTGCTGGTAGCTGTCACCGTGTTCGCCGTGTTCGCCGTCTCAGCAGCAGCCGCTTCCGCCGCCGCCTTCGCCTGTTCCGCAACCGCAAAGTCCGCGCACAGCCACCTCCCCCACGCGAAGCTCTTTTTCCGGCGCAGTAACTGCTCCGGGGTCTGGTTGGTGGTGCCAAACACGAGGTAGTCGTGCACGTTGTCGAACCCGGAGGCGCGCGCCTGGTTAATCACCTGGTGCGTCGGGGACAGGCCGTGGGCTTTGCGGCACGGCCCGCAGTTGCAGCAAGTCACGCACCCGTCCCCGCAGGACCCGCGGCACTTCGGGCACTGCCAGGTTCCACTGGCCACCGCGTCGTCGATGTCCTCGCCGTGCCTGTTTCGCAAGCACATCCCGCAGAACGAAAGCGGCAGCCGGCCTTTGCCGCACCCCTCCGCGGTGCACACGACGTGCGTCTCCACCGTCTTTTGGCGACACCAGTGGCAAGTCACCCCCAACTCGCTGTCGTACACCCTCGCGCCCACCGAAAACCGCCGCTTGGCGTGGTCGCCGTCGCTCATCGAACTCAAGTTGTTGGTTCGTCGCTTCCCGGAAGAGCTGGACGACCTTCTTCGCGCCGCCGCGAGCTGCGCGTCTTCGTCGTGCAAGCCGGAGATATCCGCGTAGTTCACCACGACTCGGTCCCGGGACGAGCGCCGGCGCTCGGTTTCGGGGACGAACGCGCGGGGGGTGGGTTTCCGGGGCTGCGAGATTAGGTGGATTGTGTCGCGAAGATGGGTACGGATGAGGGGTCAGCGACGTGTGCGGAATACGTAAGGAGTAGGGCTTGAGTACTTCAGTACTTAGTAGTATTTAAGTACTTGCGTACTTAGTAGTAGTACTTGAGTAGCAGTACTCGAGTACTTGAGTACCGCGAGCCTCGAGTTCCGGGAAGGTTTCGTGAATTCGGGCGGGAAACCGCGTGCCGTGTGTGTGCTGAAAGGAACGGTCGGAACGCGGTGTTTGCGTGGCCGTGCCCATCAACGGAATCACGCCCGTATCCACCGATGGATTTGGATGCATACGATTTATTCACCACGAGTCACACGAACGCGATATGTCGCGAGAGAGCGCCGGCGCCGTCTCGGAGAATGAGAAAAAGGCGCGAAAACACAATGCGCGTTGTTACAGAGACGTACCTGGGGAGCCGCGATGGGGCTCGCGACGGTGCGAAGCTTGGACGCCAACACACCGATGCCCATCTCGGCCATGCGCCGCTTGTTGTCTTCGATGCGCTCCGCGCGCTCGAGCTCGAACTGGTTCAACATGTTACGATTCGTAGGGTGGGTGTACCGGGCCGCGTGAAGGAATGGCGCGATCGCGGTTCACGGAACGAAATAACTGCATGGGCCAGAAATGCGCACTTCTGAAATGATGCGCCAGGTCTGCGCGGAACTAGTCACGCGATTGCGATTTGGGTCATCATTGTCGGCGAGACTCGCGACAGTAACAGTAGGGTGTTTGTGTAAGTCTGGAAGCAAAAGGCAATTTTAAACCCGGGGGGGAACGGCTACTCTACTTACGGTACCGGTGCTGTGCGTAGACTCACGGTGTCTACGCGTCCTCATCACTGCTGTCCTCTCCCGACGTATCGCTACCGGCGTCGCAATCTTCGCGAAAAACAGTCACGCTCGGCGAACCGCGCGGGGGTTTGTGTTTGTCCCGTAAAAGCGCGCTAGTCGCGCCCACCAGCTGCGCCACGAACGCCCTCAACGGGAACTTTCCCGGGTGGTGCCCGAACGGGTTGTCCAGGAGCGCGTGGATGTTCAAAAGGCCCTGGAACAGGACGCTGATTGTGGACAGACAAAGTGTCAGTCTTTGAAGAAGGTATCGATGGAAAACAGTCGTCCGGGATTTGGGAAATACAACAACACGTACTTGGAAAACACCAGGAAGAAGTACGCGAAGGAAAGGGTGAGGTAGTCGCTTCCGAGAGAGGTGTTTCTTTCTTTTAACGACGTTGACGCGGTCGGAAGCCCGTTAGAATCGACGTCGCCAAACACTGCACCATCAACACTGCCGGTCACCGCAGTCACCGCGTTCACCGCGTCAAACGTACTACCCTCCAAACTCAGCTTGTTCAACCCCGTGGCGCAAATGAACCCGAACCACGTGGACAACACGAAAAGGTACACGTGCACCACCCAGGACACTAAGTTGACGTACGTGTAAGGGAGCTGTTTTTGTGAACGAAAAGTGTCAGTGTTGAGTTTGGGTGTACTTCGTAACGTGGCCTGAGTAAACAGTCGGGCGTAATCGGGCTGAACAGTGCGTTTGTGACGTACGTAGCAGTTGCCAGTACGCCGTAAATGTACGGGCAGTAGTAAACAGTAAAAAGGGAAAAGAGGGGCATCAAACGGCCGGTGCCTGGATTCGGGAAACGCGCAGCACGAACCTGGGTGGCGAGGTACGTCAACACCCGCCCGGCGGCAAGGCGGGCGTCGGTGATTTTGGCGAGCGCGGCGTTTTTGGTACTTTCGGAACACAAACCTGTTTTTGTAAAAGAAAAGTGTCAGTCGTGTCGTATATGGGCAAACAGTCTTTGGGCTCGGGAAATGAAAATACGTACCGTGTCCGCAGCTTTCGTGAATCAGCCGGGACGCCCAGAGCAACACCGCGGAAAAGCGGGGCATACCCGCGGCGCGCGCTTCGGTTAAAGAGTCCCACTCCTCTGGCGTGACCAACCCTTTGATTGTGAAAGAAAAGTGTCAGTCTTGAGTTGCTCCAAGTGCCATGTATGGGCACACAGTGCGTTTGTGATGTATGTAGTAACTACATAATTACGGGCGGACAATCGGCAAAATATGTGCCGCCTGATTTGGGAAACGCGCAAGGCCGTACCTAACGCGATCAAGTCGGCGTGATCGAGGTGCGTGACGTGCTTGCTTAGAATGTCGTCGTCCGCAAAAACCGCGGTGGACGCGGTTGAGAAACGGGGGTTCGGTTTCATCGCCGTTCGCCTTTTTTCCGTCGGGGGCGTCGATACGACGTCTTTTGAGGTTTTTCTTGCAGAGGTATCCGTCGATACGTCGTGTCCGGTTCCTCTTTCAAAGGTGTCCGCGGCGGTTTCTCCTTTTTCGTAAGGGTCTTCCGCCAAGCTGTTGTTGTCATCGTTGACGACCTCATCGCGGTTAGCCGACCTCAAACCAGGGGCACCGTCGTCGCCGTGGCGCTCCACCGTGATTTCCAGCACGTCGGGCAGGTCTAAAAACTTGACGTCCGTCGCGCTCGGCGACGGCGGGAGTTGCGCTTGTTCTTCTGGAATGGAATCGTCCAAACCAACGCCGTTCCGTGGCGCGGCGTCTCGTGTCTTGCCCTTCCTCTGAAAGTACCCACCGTCTCTTCGCCGCAACACCACGTCGTGCCTGCCCTCTCCTCGCTGCAGCGCCCTGGCCCCGGCTACGCTTCCTTCCCTTTCCCCCGCCTGCGACAAGAACAAAACGTGCGCCAGGTTCAGGAGCCGGAACAGCTGGGTTTTCACCAGCCGCAACGTCTTTTTCTTTGATCGCGTAGGGGTGGTAGTCGTAGTCTGATGGGTTGTCTGAGCAGCAGCACTCGCGGTAGTGCCAGCACTCGGATTCGAACGCGTAGCACCCCGACCAGAACCCTCACTGCTCACCGCGTCGTACTCGCTTTGCGTGGCGAACGAGTTCGCCAGTTCCAACAAGGCGTGGTGCAACGACGCGTACTGTACCCGCACCTCCCACCAGCGCTGGACGACGAGGGAGATGAACAACCCTAATACCAGCGCGATGATCACTCCCATGGAGGCCAGGCTACCTAAATACGCGGTCCCGAAAATAGCCTTGAAGTGCTGCTGGTGCTGGTACGCGATACCCAAACCTGAGGTGGCGTGAATCACCGCGGTCCACGCGCACAACACGAGCGTCTGCGCGTGGAGTGATTTGCTTCCGAAAACAGTCACGCTGAGGTGCAGCCTGGACGGCCTGATTGTGATAAAATAAATGTCAGTCTTGTATATCGCGATGTATGGACAAGCAGTCAGGGCAGAGGGAAGACGTCCCTTCGCAGGACGAGCATGGGCAATCAGGGAGGCGGAATTTGGTGGGTGGGAAAGTTCCTTACCACGGGAACCACCCCACGGTGTGCAGTTTTTGCGGGGAGTACTCCAACAACCGGGACGGGTGAACCTGCCACAGCCCGTCCACGTTCGTGGTGACCGCGGCTTGAAGCAACGCGGCGGTTTGTAGGGTTTTGAGCTTCGTGCGAGTCGCGGGGTTGGCGTTTGGGGGGTTGCTTCCGAACGACGTGTTGTTGTTGTCAGTCGTCCCGTTCCCGTTCGCCGCGGTACTGGTTCCGTTTTGTTGTTTCACCTTGCGCCGGTGCCTCGGACCAACAGACGACGACGCGATCTCGGCCGCGTGGTCCGCCAGGTTCACCACCACGCGTGCGGCACCGCCCAGCGACCGCGCCCTGTACGGGCCGTCTCGGAGCGTCACCGGGCGAGGCGCTCGTTGTCCAGAGGTAATACTACCTCTGCTTTGGCCCGTGTTTCGCGCGGACGAACCAACGGGTCGTCGTGTCTGGTCGTCGGTCGACATGTGCCGCGTCCGGGTGGGTGCGAAGATGTGAGTGTTTCACGTGCGAGTGTTTCACGTAACTCGATGGATACGGGCCGGGCGTGGTCTTGGCGCGCGCGACAGTGCGGGCAGGCCAGGCAACGCGCGTGCCCCCTGCCTCGGGACAGCAAACCTTTTTCTTCACTCACTTGTTGCTTCTTATTTCTCCTCACCCTCACTTTCGTGCGCACCCAACGAACATCAAGATGCTCTCCCTGGTCGCGTCCCGCAACGCGGCGAGATTCGCGTCTCCCCTCCGGTCCCTGGCCGGCCATCGGTGGTTCGCCGCGGCTGGTGAGCACCAAGACGTCGTGATTATCGGCGGCGGGCCTGGCGGGTACGTCGCCGCGATTAAAGGCGCGCAGCTCGGGTTGAAAGTGACCTGTGTGGAGGGCCGGGGGAGTTTAGGTGGGACGTGTCTCAACGTGGGATGCATCCCATCCAAAGCCCTGCTACACGCGTCGCACCTGTTCCACGACGCGAACCACACCATGGCGAAGCACGGGATCTTGGTAGGGTACGTGTTCTTTGGATACGGGGGATGGAGCCTGGGGGTCACCAAGCCACACCAACGCCTCTTCGTCATCCATCATCTTTTTCACAAGTTTGAAGAGCACGGCACCTCTTTTCCCGTTTCCAAAGACTGTTTGGCCACACGGCGGGTTTTCCTTTTCCAGATATTTTGGGGAGAAAGGGCACGACTCTCTTTCAGCCGCAAAGACTCGCGAAGGGCCTTGGTACTCGGTACTAAAACCAGGGTATTTACGCTATCACTACTGTGTGCTATCACTACTGTGTGTTATCAACACTCCTGACTCTGACCCCCTCCCCCTAACACCATAAACCCCCCCACACCACACACCCTAAACCCCCGACCAAAACAGCGAGGTGTCCATCGACATCAGCAAGATGATGGCGCAGAAGCTGAAATCGGTGGACGGCCTCACCAAAGGCATCGAGGGGTTGTTCAAGAAGAACGGCGTGACGTACGCGAAGGGGTGGGGATCGCTAACCGGCACGGCGGGTGAGGTTTTAATTTCCAAGGACGACGGGACCACGGAAATCGTCACCGGGACGAACATCATCCTGGCCACCGGGTCGGAACCCGCCAAGCTTCCCGGGGTGGAGGTTGACGAAATAACGGTGGTCACGTCGACGGGCGCGTTGTCGTTGACCGAGGTACCGAAACGAATGGTCGTCGTGGGCGGCGGCGTGATCGGTTTAGAGCTCGGCTCGGTCTGGTCAAGACTCGGCTCGAAGGTCACCGTGGTGGAGTTCGGCAAAGAGATCTGCCCCCCCATGGACGCGCAGATGCGCAAAACCTTCCAAAGGGCGTTGAAAAAGCAGGGGTTTGATTTCAAAATGGAAAAGAAAGTCACGGGTGCCAAAAGGTTACCAGACGGCTCTATTGAGCTGACCGTGGAGCCGAGCGCGGGCGGCGACGCGGTCACGATGGAAGCAGACGTGGTATTAGTGGCGACCGGCCGGCGGCCGTACACTGACAAACTAGGCCTAGAGCTCGCCGGCGTGGAGACCAGCAAAGACGGGCGCGTGAAGGTTGACATGCACACGTACGCCACGACCAAACAGGGTGTTTTCGCGATCGGCGACATCGTGGAAGGCCCGATGCTGGCGCACAAAGCCGAGGAGGAGGGCATCAGCTGTGTGGAGCAGTTCGCGGGGAAAGCGGGCCATGTCAACTACGACACCATCCCGTCCATCATCTACACCCATCCCGAAGTCGCGTGGTGCGGCAAAACTGAGGAGGAGGTCAAGGCGTCTGGTGTGAAGTACAACGTCGGGACATTCCCTTTCGCCGCGAACAGCAGGGCGAGGACGAACGACGACTCGGAGGGGTTGGTGAAGTTCGTGTCCTGCGCCGAGACGGACAAGATCCTGGGCGCGCACATCGTCGGCCCGTCCGCGGGCGAGCTGCTCGGCGAGTGCGTCCTCGCGATGGAGTACGGGGGAAGCACGGAGGATATCGCGCGGACGTGTCACGGTCACCCCACGTTATCGGAAGCGGTGAAGGAAGCGGCGCTCGCGACGGGGGGGAAAGCCATTCACTTTTAAGGGCGTGTGTTGTCCGGGTGAAGCGAAGGGTGAAGCGAAGTGTGAAAAGAAGAAACAGTTTGATTTGGATTCTCACAACACTGTCAGACTGTCTGTTTACTATTTTTTCTTTTACATGAACATCGAGCCAACTACCGCGGCTAGATCCGTACGCCTTTTATATCACTCGAACCCAGCGATAGTCTGTATTATCGCGAAACTAATGCTATCCTAGTCTCTGCGTCTCCCCGTAATCTCGCGTCTCGCTTGGCTCTCTCGCTTCCCTGTTTTCTTTTCGTCCCCGCCCTCCCTTTCCCCGAACCTGATTTCATTTTTTTGATCGGGAACTCTTTGTTCGCAGCAGCTCCCGAAATCCAAGCAGCAGTCCTCTCTCACTTCGCACTCCAAGTCGCAGCAACACGTTAGACTCTCTGGAATCGAGGTTTCGTCGCGGAAAATGCAAAAGTCGCATGGCGAGCCCAACACGGGTTTGTCGGCGCACGATTCAAGAGGGTCCTCGGGCTCGCCGCAGAAATCGACGGACTGCGGCGGGGGAAAAGGCGAGCTCATATTCGACGGAGGCGGCGGAGGTGGCGATGGGCTGTTTGCTGCTGGAGGAGGAGGCGACGGTGCCGGTTTGTCATTCGGCACCAAAACGCAGTACACCCCCCACGGTCGCGTAAACGTAAACGGGCCGAAGCAGGTACACGAAGGCGGCGCGTCGAGAAGACACTGCGGCGCGTGGACGCCTCGCACTTCGGTTGGATACTTAAGTGGACTTCCAGCGCCGATGGTTATTTGGTCGTGCGTGCAGCCTGGGGAGTAGCAGCCGTTTTGTGGGTAATTGTGCGTAGCGGACACCGTCCCGTCGTCTTGACTTTTTTCGGGAGAAACCTTTTCGGGTGTCCCTTCCAAACGTGCCTCAACCCGGGCCCGCGCGTGTTCGCCACGCGTGTCGTTTCGGGATAAAACAGGGTCGTGCGGGATAATTACGGGCGTCGTGATGATCACGGGGGTTGTTGCGACCGGTAACTGGTTCGGGGCATCAAGGTCCAGAACCGTCTCCACGGGAAACGCGCTGCTTTCGTGAGGTCGGACTGCCTCCTCAACACTTTCCGCGGCCAAACTCGAGGCGGCGTCACCGAAAGCGGGTTCGAAACCGAACGCGAACGCGCACGCGACTGCGAGCGCGAGCGCGAATCGAGCGGGAAGCATGTGTGATGAACGAAGCCGCGGAGTGACGTCGCGACGCGCGCGGAAGTGGTGCGGGACGGGAGCGGGGGGGTGCTTTGTCGTTTCCTTTTCCGAGGCGTTGAACACCTTTCGTTGGTTGGATTCTTATTTTCGGTCCTTTGGCGCCAAAAAATCCCTGCGAAGCGATTCCGAAGCACTTCGCGTCCGCGCTTCCGCCACGATGGCGACAACATTGGTTGTCGCCCACGGCGTTGACGTGCGCGCTGCGTGTGTACTGTCGTCGTCAAGCCACAAAATGCGTTCAACACGAACCGGAGTGATCCAGTCCACGTCCAAGCGCGACAGCGAGGTTGGGATGACGAAAGTAACATCTTCGATTGATTTGCCAAAAAAAACAACACCGACCCGCCCGGCCAAACTCGCGAAACGGTGTCCGTTCCCCATGCACAAGTTCGTCGCGAAAGCCTCGCCGCCGTCTGGCCGGTTCCTTTGGGCGTCGCGAGGCATCAGTAGCGGTACCGGGCTGAAACCATTGAACATCGAGTCGGACTGGTTCGAGGAAGATTTCGGGATTGATGCGATTTCGGGGCGTGAAGACTCTTCTTCAAAAATTACCAAAAAGCAAACGAAATGGGCAAAAGAGATGCGCGTTCGCCACGCTTTGATTGACAGCCCGACCGACTTGGGTTGTGTGGTGTGGAACCACACCGCGGCGCCCGCCGCGGAGGCGCTTCTGCCTAAAATGTGCGACTGGCTCGTGAAACGGTACCCGACGAAATACATGCGGACTCGCGATGGAGGCGTGAAATTACCGGAATTGAACAACTACAAAACCGGTCCTTTAACAACATTAAAAGGCTTGGACGCGTTGAAAACGTGCGCCAAGCTGGTACAGGAGGACTTGTGTTTCGTCCGAGAAACGATTGCCGGGGACGACGATGGCGCTGACGTTGGGTGTGATGCAAGTTCTGGGGATGGTCGTATTACTGGGGATGACCGTAGTGGAGATACTATCGGTGAAGATACCGATAGTGGGGTTGCTACTGAGGATAGTAGTCGGCATACAACCCTCAACCCTGATACCGTCCCCAAACACCCGTTCGAAGCGGGCGTTGTTTGTTTCAGTTTCGACCCGAGACAGCGCCATGGCGCGACGTTGGCGGAGCTACACGCGCCGGTTCCCGGGTACGAGGAAAAAATGAAATCCGCGATTGGGAAGGTGTTTGCGAATTTAACAACAAAAAAACCGCTGTGGAGAGCGAACTGGGCGCTGCAGAACAACAACCAGGTTATAAGCACGGCGCCTGAGTGGCACCCTAGCAATTTGGCAATCGGCGGAGTCGCGATGCGGAAGACGTTTGCCAACGTTTCGGACGACGACGACGCGTTCGCGGACCAACACCACGTCGGGTTTCAGGATCCGCTTTCCGAGTTACCCAAAACCAAAAGAGAAGCGGGTCTCATGATGCACTTCCGGGTGGAGTACTAAACCCGTTTTCCGACTTCCCGGCCCGGAACGTGCGGTGAGTCGTTGGATTTTGTTCACGGTCAAGACGCACTTGGATCCGATTTCCGAGTTGGACGATGACACAAAAGGTTCGCTGTTAACCGCGATCAACGAAAGCGACGAACACGAGCTTTCGTATAAAAGCCTGGGCAACACAACGGTGCTGGGAAGCGTGGTGGGGTATTTAGACGGGAGGGGGGGGGGGAGACCGGAGTTGTGAGACGGTGTACTTTTGTAAGGTTAACCCACTACCAATGTCACTCACTATCCAACCCTCACAACACTCATGGCACTCTTTCAATCGCCGTTAGTCCTCGTCGCCGATGCCGAAGTAGCCGCGGATGGTGAACGGCTCTTGCTTGATCTCGGGCTCGTACTTGATCTCGGGCTCTTGTTTGATCTCGGGCGAACTCTCGGGCTCGCGCTTGACCCGCTTCGCACTTGGCGGAGCCGCGCGTGCCGCTTTGCACGCCGCGCAGCCGTGTCTCAGCTTGCCGTGGGGGCATGGGTTGCAGTCTTTGCAGCCGCCTTTCAGCTTGCCGCGAGGACAAGGGGTGCACTTCTTGCAGCAGCTTTTATACTTCCCGTGAGGGCAGGGACTGCACGTCTTGCAGTCGTGTTTCACCTTGCCGTGGGGGCACGGGGTGCACGCCGCGCAGTTGCTCTTCCGCTTGCCGTGCGGACAGGGGGTGCACTTCGCGCAGTTGCTTTTCAGCTTGCCGTGGGGGTAGGGGCTGCACACCACGCAGATGTTTTTCAGCTTCCCATGGGGGTATGGGTTGCACAAATTGCAGCTGCCTTTCAGTTTGCCGTGAGGGCAGGGGTTGCACGTCACGCAAGTGTTTTTCAGCTTCCCGTGGGGGCATGGGTTGCACTGTTTGCAGTCGTTTTTCACCTTGCCGTGCGGGCAGGGTTGCACTTCGCGCAGCCGCTCTTCCGCTTCCCGTGAGGGCAGCCGTTGCACGCCGTGCTACCTTTCCGCTTATCGTGAGCGCTTGCCGTGAGGACACGGGTTACACTCCCAGCAGTAGCACTTCTCCCTCCCGTGCGAGCATCGCTTGAGTTCCACCGTTCGCGTTCCACGATACCCCGCGCGCACTCGCTTCTGCAAAGGCAGTCGGTGTCGTGGCTTTTTCTCGATTCTTCCCGTGAATCGAAAAGCAACGACGCTTTATCTTTTCAGTCGTAGCTCGCCTCCCTCACTACCTCAAGCACTGCTCGGTCGTTTCATCCTTGAAAACCATCACCATGCGTTCACGCCTCGTCACGGTCGCGTGCGTCACCGCGTTCGTCGCGCTTCTCGTCGCCCCCACCCCTGTACGTGCGTTCAACCTGTTCCCCGCACACTGGGGCAACGCGGAGTCTCCGTCTCCGGCGTGTTCCCAGAAACAGGTTCAAGAGGCGAAAGAGCGAGCCTTGTTGACGCACAGCTGTCCCCGGTGCGGCGAGGACACGTGCGAGTGCGACTTCATGCAAGATTCGTGCCCACCCCCTCCCCCCGTGGACCGCGGTACCCACCACGGCCCACTCGGATTCGGCACCGCCGCGGCGATACGAAGAGCCGTGGACCGCGCGGTGGACACGGCGAGGGTCCGTTTGCAAAACCTGCACTTCCCTGGCGGATCCAAGAAAAAAGAAGAAGAAGAAGAAAAGGACGAAAAGGAAGCTGAATCCGACGCGCGCTTGACTTCCGTTTCTGAAATTCTGGATGACCTGCAGCGCCAGCTTTTTCTGGCCACACCAGGTAGTACGCATGTGGACTCCTCTACGCACGAAACCCCCCTGTCCGCGTTAGCCAGGGCTTCCGCGAACATCATGCACGTGTTTCCGTCGCTTCACCTCGGCGAAGCTTCGGACAAAAGTTCTTCGGCGTTTCGCAGCGCGATGGACGTCAGCGAGAACGACGAGTTAATCGAGTTCACCGCGGACATCCCAGGCGCTGCTGATCACGACATTACCGTGGAGGTGATGGAGAATGACTTTTTACGGACGCCTGTTTTGGTTGTCAAAGGTAAGCGCGAGGTCATCACCGAGGAAAACACACCGGATGGTCAGACAAAAACAAACTATCACCGCCGCGAACGGCACTTCGGTAAATTCGAGAACCGGTACGCTCTTCCCGTTTCGGTGGACGTTTCGCGAATATCCGCTAAGTCGCACAACGGCGTGCTGACAATAACCGCGCCGAAGAAAAAGAGAAAAGAAACCCCCGAGGGGGATACCGACGGATACGCGACGCCGCACACGAAACGCGTTACAATCGAATCCGCATGATGACGCGGATAGCGTGAAAAGGTTGAGGACACCGAGTAGCCATCCTTAACATGAAAGCGCTGTGAGCTATTCACGCAGTGCGTATTCACAGCACTTTGATTTGTGAGGTGGTTACACAGTGTCCGAACCAAATTGAACAGACGCGACAGAGACGCGAATGCTGAGTTACTGAACACACCGCCCGTAATGCTTCGTATCGCCCGTACCCTACCGCGGCCGCGATACGAATCATTGTACGCGATCTGGTCAGTAACTCAGCATTCAAAACGTGTCAACGCGAACCGAGTGTAACGGGAGCAGACTTTACTACAGTAGTACTCATCAGAAGTTACAGTAGTTCTCATGAGCACTACTTCTACCTACTACATCCTAAACCAAACGCGTACGCTACTCACCCCCCCCTCCCGGCCCGAACCCTTTGTTCGCCTTTTTATGCGCCTGTTGCTTCCGGTTATGGTTCCCAACGCTGGCTTTGTTTTCGTTTTTGTGCGCTCGCGTTCCGGGTGGCGCGCCCGCGCCTCGGCGGTTCGGCGCGGCGTTGGCATTTGAACCCGCCGGCGCCCGCCGCGGGTCAGGAACCCGGAGGTTTGATGTCGGATTTGACGGGTTTACGAAGGAAGAATCACTCGCATCACCCCCTCCACTACTCCCTCCACCGCCTGCACTAAATGAAGCACCGCCTGCACTACCCGATCCGCCTCCTCGGCCGTTCGTGCCCCCCCCGCGTCCTCGGCCTCCCCGTCCCCTGACGACGGGTGCGAACGGCGCCGCGGTCATATCAAAGTTAGCCCGGTTCCCACCCACGCCGAGACCGTACACCTGCGCGGCGTTGATTTCTAAATCGCGCCGGGCGATTGCAGAGGCTTCCTCGACACTACACGCGGTGACCACCACGGCGCCCGGCTTCGGGGTGTGGTACACCCTGCCGTTCTCGATCCAGTACTGTTTCTTTTCGCCGTTCCGAGACCCTCCTCCCACTTCGCCGCGCTGAGAACCTCCCACGGAAGAAGAAGGAGTGCTCCAAATACTACCTTTCCCGAACCCGACGTTCCTCGCCGACTCGTCCAAATCTCCGCCGTCGCCGACCCCCGCTAGCTCGTTGAGTTCGTCGAAACTGTCGTCGTACTCATCTTCGTACGCCAGGTTTAAGATTCCACTCTTCGCAACCGACGCGTCGTACCCCGAACTCAACCCGAACTCCGAACGCTGGTGCCGCGTCATGTACTTCGTGTCGCCGTTCTTCTGGTACTCGCGTCCGAAAGACGAACTACTACTTGGCGTGGTGTGGACTTGCGAGGAAAAGTTTTCCGAGTTATCCACTCTCCCCAAATCCTTAGTACCTCGCCACGCCGTGTTTTGCGCGCTAACAAAAGAGGAAGCGTTCGCGCGAAAAGAGTCCGCGTTCGAGTGCAGTGTGGGTTTGGAACTACCACTGAGACTTGGATTTTTCAGGTTCCAATGTTCCGCCCATGTTTGTTTCGCGTCCACTGTCGCGAGCTCATCCGGTAAAGCACCCTCGAACAGGTGTTGCGCGAATTTCGTTAGGTCGTTCGCGAAGAACCCAAGCGCTTGCGCCAGGAACCCGTCGCCGTACTCGGTTCCGAAAATCTCACGCGCCGACGAGATCAGCGTCTTTGTTTCAACGGGCATTTGGGGTACTGAAAGATTCTCTTGCCTACCATACGAAGCATTTCGTTGCGTTTCATCGTGACGCGTTTCATTACGTGTATCACCATCCGCATTTTCCAGCGCCACCACCGCCCCTTCCAGCGCCACCCGCACCGCGTTCGCGGCGCGCGCGAAATCAGGCGACGACGACTGAGACGACGACGACGACGAACTCAAGCCGTCGCCCATAAGCGCGACGCACGTCTCGCGCGCGGCTCGGCGCAGCGCGTCGCACAGAGCATCGGGGGTACTTGCGATACTCTCGGGTTTGGACTCGTCACGGTTAACGAACCCTAGCGCGTCGTCGTTGTCGTTGTCGACAACAGGGGCTTTGCCTTTCCTTTTCGAACCGCCTTGAAGATTCGGTTTCGGCTTTCCCTCGTTTACCCCGCCTTTGATCCGCACCGCGAGCGTCGGCGTAATTTGAGCCAACTCCGACAAACTAACGGCGACGTCATGGAAGTACCGCAGCGCGTCGTTTTTGAACCCACCGGTATCACCACCGTCGTCAATAACAAGCGTCACCACCCTGTCCGCAGTTTGGTGTAGGTTCTGGGCGATGCGCTCGCCCGCGGCGGCGAACTTTTGACCGACCGAATCGTTTTCTTTTTCGGTTTTGTCGCCGCCGCCGGCGTCCGCGATTGAAACTAAATCGGAAACAAGCCGCCGCGTCGCGTCGCCGTTATCGGGTCCGAACAGAGTCACCAAGTCTAGAAGCACCGCCGGGGTTACCAAAATCTGTTTCATTGTAACTAGCCGGCGTACTTCCACTGCCGGCGCACTGGGTTCCGCGAGGTCGGCTATTCGCCGGAACGCGGAAAACACGCGCTTGGCCAAGGCAACTTCGTCCAGGCTTTGCGAGTTTTGAGATGTTGGATCTGCGAACACCACGTCGTGCGGTTTCCGGACGAACTGCAGGTACGTGTCCAGGAAACGCCCTATTGAGTCGTCGTGCGCCACGTGCGCCCAGAAGTCAGTCGTGTCACACCGTAACAACGCAGAGAGTCGGTCGTTCAGAAGGCGCACCATCTCCACCGCATCCGCATCAGCGGCGGCTGACTCGTTGTCTTGCGGCAAAAAAGGAACGCACGCGGGTAACCGCTTCGCGGGAGCCGGGGGAAGAGTAACCGTGGCCATTCTCACACCACGAAACGCTGCCAGAAGCAGCACGGCGATACGCGGTCACAAACCCGTCGCCGGACCCGCGCACCCGAACCACCACACGCCGTCGCGCGTACCACGACTGGAAGGGTTTCAAGCAATCGGGAGTGCCTAGAAAATATAACTAATAAGTTTTCGTCGCTTTTCGCCTCAACGAAATTTTAGCCTCCGTCATTCTCATCCGCACGGCCCTCATGCCTCGCGGGGCCCCGGCCGCGTCCACGAGCGCGCCCGGCGCGGTGACTCCGCGCGAAGTCGCCGCGCTGGTGTACAACTACCTGCGGTCGAATGGGTTCGTGGAGGTGCGTGGTTTGACCGTGGTGACCCGGTCGTGTGATCCGAGGATTGTTTGAAAACGACGATTGTTTTTCGCGCGAACGAATCTTCGCCCCCGATGATTCATGAAGAGGCAACAGACTCTGCCCTCACCACATCACCCTCACCTTACGGTCACCATACCCGTGTCCCTTTTCATCACACTCACACCTACCTCTATTTACCATCACGCACAAAAAGGCCATGGACCAGTTCAAAAAGGACGCCTCCGTGCTCCTGAAACCGTTCGGGAACCGCATCCCAAACGGCGTCAAGGGCCTCGACGCGATTTTAACCGAGTACGTCTCGTTCAAGGACGCGGACACGAAACGATCGAAAGCGGTCGCGAACAACCCGCTCGCGCGGCGCATGTACGAGACTTTAGAGGAAAACGTGGTGGGGGTGACGCCGGCCGCGCACGAGCCCGGGCCCGGGGGAGGTTTGGGTGGTTGGGAAAGAGAGCATGGAGATGGCACAGGGGACGTCGCGGGCGTCTCCGCGGACGGCCACGTCAGCGGTCGCCCGATTCCGCCGGTATCACCCACCAACGCCGGCGCGATGCCTCCCCCGCTTCCGCGGTCGCCGAGCGGGGCGCGGGGCAAGAAACGGGGGGGCGCGGTGCCCCGGCGGAACGTGGACGGGGGCGAGGTAGGGGTGGGGAACGCACGTGACGGTACGACAACCGGCGCTGGGTTGCATGGCGACGCGACTGACAAAGACAACGCCTCCCACGACGGAGCGACTCGCAACAAGACGCAAAGTTTCCCGCCCGGGTCCCTGGACGACCAGGCCTACGAACGCCTCGCCGCGATTATCGTGAACCACGTCCCAGGGGGTAACGTAGTGGGGAACCTGGGCGGTATTAAAGACACGCTGAACCGCTCGATACTCGCCGACGTCAACGGCGGCGACCCCGACCGCGACTCGTGGTTGGACGTCGACGCGGTGATGGAGAGCTTGTTCGAAAACGACAACGACGGGAGCCTTGGTGACTTGCTGGGGCCGCTGCTTGGTGGGGCGTTCGGTGGCAGGAAAAGAAACACGCCCGATCAACCGTCCGCGCCGTTAGAGAAGACTCAACCGTCGCCGAAAAAGTCCAAGCGGCGGCTGGAGATGAGAAATGACGCCGGTGGGGGGGACGATGGGAACGACGAACGCGCGCCGGGCGCGGGTACCCCCACACCCAAACACCTCAACTCACTCGATCTCGATGCGTTCGTGAGGAGTATCGAGTACGGGAAGTAGCGCGGCCGCGCGGCGACGGATGCGAATTTTGTGAAAAAGCAAAATGCATTCTCTGTCATCACTCCTTTCCCCTCTGTCAAAAATCGCCGTCGCTTCATTTAATCAGACCCGCCGCCTCCCACACCCCGGCGCGGCGCCATGCGTCCCCTCCGCGTGCTTCTCTTCGCGCTCGCGCTTGCGGTGTCATTCACGCAAGCGAGCGCGGACCCGGAACGGAACTACCTCCGGTGGGTGCGCCGGGACTTTTACGGCGCTTTGAACGTTTCATCGGACGCGAACACCACGACGATTTCGAAAAGGTACCGCCGCCTCGCGCTGCAGTTTCATCCCGATAAGCTGCATTTGTTACCCAAGCAGGAGCAGAAGAAAGCGGACTTGACGTTCAAGGAAATCGCGGAGGCGAAGGAGGTGCTGGTCAACGCGGACACCAGGGCGGCGTATGACAAGGTCATCTCTGGTCTGCCGAGGTTCGCGCGCCCGAAATACGGCTCGCGCTCGATTTTCGACAAAGACAAGCTGAAGCTGGGTCCGCTTTTCGTGACGAGCGTGTGCGTCGGCATTGGGGTGTTGTTCGTCACGATTAACCAGAGAGTGAACCAGCTTAGTGACAAGGCGAGCATTTTACGCTCGGAACGATACGGCCGGTGGCTGAAGGGTAAACGGAAAGTGCTGAAAGAGGACCGGTACAAGCCCGGCGTCGACAAGACACCAGACGAATCCGAAAAGTACTTCAAAGTGTTTCAGCTGGAAGAGATGCTGGTGTTCAAGGAAGGGTGGGAGCACACGTTGCTCGGTGGATTTCTTTGGAAAGCGAGAGGTAAAGGACCCGTGCCACTGTCCATCGCGGAAACCGCGGCGAAGCGGAGGGATGAGAAAAACAGGGAACGCGAGGCGTTGGTTAATGACAGCGCGCAGCAGAGCGACGCGCCGCGGAAAGGGAAGACGGGTAAAAAAAAACAACGGTGAGAAGCGAAGCGCGTCTAGCTAGCCAGAGTTTAAGTGACTGCTGACCTGTTATTTACACGTCAGCACCAACACCTTCACACGAAACGTGTAAGTTTGTCCGTTACGCGAGACGCGGCCCCCTAACCATCGGCACCCGTATATCCGTGGTCGGCGGTGGTACTCGGTGGTCGCGCTTTTCCGTCCGCGTCTACAGTAGCGCGTGTTACCTCTCAACGATCCCGTTTATCCCGTCAAAGCGTCTGCGTCGCTTTCAGGCCTTCGTACACCAGCCAAAGCGCCGCGACGAACAGGGCGTAGTTTAGGTAGTCGTCCGAGGGTTTGTTTGTTTCGGTGAAGAACTTCATCGGGTCGTTCGGGTCAGCGAAGACCTCGTCGTCGTCTGAGAGGTCCACCGAACCGATGGCGTCTTCTATCGATTTCGCAATCTCGGAAACGCCGTCGCTCAAATTCTTAGGCGCCGCGAACGCGTTCCTCTGCGTCTGCGATTGTCAACGAAAAGTGTCAGTATTGTATGGGAAACAGTGTGCCTAGATTTGGTGAAAGCCCCAATTCGTACCTGCAGCAACGCGCCCGCGATCCCGTCAACCTTTCCAAAGTCCCAAACCTCGGTGTGCGCAATTACCCGGCCCGTTATCAGGTTCATGCGCAACGTAGCCACGACGTTTATTTCCACGGACGAGCCAGTCGGGCCGGTGCCCACTAACCGCCACTCAAGCGTCGCCGAGTCGTTCGCGTCCATCTTCATCTTGGTCACCGCGCATTTGGGGTTGCCGATTGTGTCTTTAATGAACGTGTGCGTCGCGAAACCGTTGAAACCGACAAACCGCCGCGACCCGTCGTCGAACGCCACGTCCGGCGCGTACGGCTCTTGCGACCGTTTCGACTCCCTCACCGCACAGATGTCAGTCGCGATTTGCCGCAAACTCCCCTCCACCGCGGGGGAGGACTTGCACACGAAATCGTCGCAAATTTCGGAAAGGGGGGTCAGTCCTTCGATGTAGGACGTGCTGGGGTCGAAGGATTTCGACGCCATCGGTGTGACATTTCGTGTGCCCGATGGTCTACGCGCATCTCGCCCACGTGTACGTGTGCTGCGACGCAACACCACATCGCGTGACACGAAAACGGACGCCATTACACGTCGTGTGCCCCGAATCAAAGAGTCGCGACTGGATGCGCTCCACGTGATGGATCGGAAATCTGACGCGGATTTTGTGGTCAAGGCTCGTCGACTCAAGCGAGGGGAGCCCGCCGTACCGCGTGCGGTGGACACGGTGGAAACCATCGCGAGAGCCATGGTGACGTGTCTTTACCTACCCTCGCCCTTTACGACGGGAGATACACGCGCTGCAAACTGTCGTGAAAAAGCACCGACGAGGCAACTGTGTTGTGAGAGATGCTCCGACGAGGCACCACGATAACGGAATGACAGTTGGCAGAAAGCACGCGAGGCGATATTTTGGGAAAGGCCTCGGCGGGTGATGAACGTCGGCGCGGCGAGGCGCGACCTTTTTTGAAACGTCAGAAAGAACCTTTGGCACGAAAAAATAACGCGTATCTGGTGATACAACCGTTCCCCGCTATCGCGGACGCTTCGTGACCGCGAGTACCCCGAGAGCACCCCGGTTCAATCGTGGGTCCATGGCATCCAATAATCACTCGCCCGCGCAGTCGTAAATCTCGCGTCGTAAATCTCGTGTCGATTCTCTCTTTCCTCCACCCTCACCTGAAACCACCCCAAATCACACGTACGACGTCGGGGGCCTGCACTCGTCGGAGTCGATAAGGTCGCACGGAAACACGTCCTGGGGTTCCGCGTACTTCAACTGCGCCTTTCCTTCCAAATAACGGTTGAGCAAAGCGGTGGTGCTCGGGTTGAACCCGTCTTTTTCGGAAACTTTTTCGCCCTTAGTCTATGGTGGCGAAGGAAAAGTGGTTAACGTCTCGTACATCGCGATGGCCTGGTCAACAGTCACAGGCGCGTTAGAGATAAAACAGTGTGTCCCCGGATTTGGGAAAGGCAACACGTACCCTCTTCTCGTTCATGCTCGTCCTGACTTGGCTCGCTAAAACCTTCCCCAGCTCCACCCCCCACTGGTCGAACGAGTTTAACCCCCAGATGAACCCTTGCGTCGCGACTCGGTGTTCGTAAATAGCCAGCAGCTGGCCGGTGGTGTACGCGTTCAGGGTGGGAAGCATGATGGAAAGCGACGGCCGGTTACCGGTGAAGGTTTTGTGCGGAATCAAACTGTCCGGGCAGTTCTCCGACCGCAACTGCACGTCCGTCCGGCCCACGGCCAGCGCATCCGCCTGCGCGAAAAAGTTACACATCAGCTCGTCGTGGTTGCTCACGATTTCGCCTTTCAGGTACACGGACTGCTGGCTTTTAATGATACCAATAAAGTCACACGGGATCGTCCGGCCCTGGTGAATCAGCTGGTAAAACGAGTGCTGGCCGTTGGTGCCCTGCGAGTGGAAAAGAAAAACGTCAGTCGTCGCGAGTCTTGGGTGTACTGTATGGGCAAACAGTGCACTTGTGATGTATTTGTACAGTTGCCAGTGTTACTAGTAGTGCACGCAACCAGTCAGAGAGGGGCAGTAAACAGTGGGAAAGGCCCCCAACACTTACCGGTTCGCCAAAGTCAATCTCGCCGGTTTCGAAATCTAGCTTTTGGCCGTCGATTGACACGCCCTTCCCGTTGCTCTCCATGGCGACTTGCTGGATGTGCGGCGCGAGTTTGGCGAGCGCTTGGGTGTACGGCAGAATAGCACGCGCAGGGCACTCCAGGAAAGACACGTTCCACAACGAAAGCATGCCTAGCGTGACCGGCAGGTTCTCCTCGAACGGCGCGGTGGCGAAGTGCTCGTCGATGTTCCAAGCGCCTTGCAGAAACGTCTCCATGGTTTCGTACCCGTACTGCAGCGACAGGGGCAGCATGCCCACCGCGGAACACACCGAGTACCGCCCCCCGACCCAGTCCCAGAACGCGAACGCGTTGTCGGGGTCGATGCCGAACTCGGACACGAGTTTCAAGTTCGTGCTCACGGCGACCATGTGCTTCGCCACGGCTTCTTTCCCGAGGCTGGCGATAATCCACTGCCTCACCGTGCGCGCGTTCAACATGGTTTCCGCGGTGGTGAAGGTTTTGGAAACCACCACCACCAGCGTGGTTTCCGGATCCAGGCCGTTCAGGGACCGCGCCACGTCCACCGGATCGACGTTCGCGAGGAACCGCAGCTGCCGCCCTCGCGCGCCTGATTGTAAAAAAACAAATGTCAGTCTTGTATGGGCAATCAGGGAGGCGGAATGCGGTGGGTGGGAAATACTTAACCCTCCGCGGCTTCCGCGCACGTGCGCAGCGACGTGTGCACGAACAGAGGTCCGAGGAAGCTTCCGCCGATGCCCACCGCGACGACCGAGGTAAGCGGCTTCCCCGTCGCCCCGACCCACTCGCCGTTCCGGATGCGATCGGTGAAGTCCTTGATCTTGTCCAGAACTTCGTGCACGTCAGGGACCACGTTCTTCCCGTCGACGTTGATGACCTTGTCCTTGGGCGCCCTCGTCGCGACGTGAAGCACCGCCCGGTCCTCGGTGCTGTTGATGTGCTCGCCGCTGTGATTGTTACACAAAAAGTGGTTAACGTCTTGTATTGGGCGTGTATTGGACGATGTATGGAACAGTCACCGTAATCGGTCTGAACAGTCACCAGCGTTAGAGGTAAAACAGTGTGTGTCGCATTTGGGAAACGCAATACGTACCTGAACATGGCGTTTATTTTCCCTCTTAAGTCAGCCGCGTCCGCCAGGGCGTAGAGCTTTTTCATGGTCTCCGGGGTTACCCTTTGACGGGCGTAGTCGCAATACACCCCGTTGTACTCCACCGTCAACGCCTCGCACCGCGCCGCGTCCCCGAGAAGGTCGCGCAGATGCGTCTTGTCAATCTCCAGCTTTTCCTGTTTCAGCGCTTCCCACTCGGGGGTGGTGCTGATCAAAACGTCGTCGCCCGCGACGCCGCGGGGCTTACCCCGAACCATGGGAGCCATCCTGGGCTTCGCGGACGTCCGCTTGTGCACGCGCGAGGGCGAAACAAACTCTGTGTGGGGAGGGAAGGGGTTGTTGGGCAGGGTCAGTGTGGTTCGAAACGCACGGGCGACAAATCGGAAGCACCTGTGCGACCCGCGACACCGATCTCGGATGCGCCTCCGCGCGACCCTCCCGGATGGAACGGATCCGATACGCGTCAGAAAACCAATCGCGCGACGTACGGTACGCAAGTTGTCGTCACGCGTCACGCGGCGGCGCGTGGTAAACGTGGACCGCGCGGACCGGGAAGACGCGCGTGAAGGAGTGCGGAGCCCCACCCGCGGCGCGTGGAAAAAATCGTTTCGGTTCGGATAGAGCCCACTTGGCACGTAAAAACGATTGGGTGGGTTGGGGGCGCGCGCCGCTTGGAAACGACGGGCCGGGAATAACTTACTTTGCGTCACGCAGCGTGTATGGGCGACCGGTACGAACGCGGACATCGGCAACCGAGGGGAGGGGGCGGTCGGACGCCTGTTTTGGGGGGTGGGTGTTTAGGAGACGCACGTCGAGTCAGCGATCGGTGTGCGTGTTGCGATGAAAGCAATCTCGACACTTTCCGTTCGGCGCGAGGCTCCAGGGTTGCGCGACGCAACGAGCGCTGCGTACGCGGAGCAATGCGCACGAGGCGTGGTGTTGATGGACCACGACACACCCTTTTATAGACACACAACTTGAATTCCTAAAAACGTACCGTTTGCGGGCGTTGCGTTGCGCGGAGTGCGTCCTCGAGCCCACCGCCATTTCCGACCTGTGTCACGCGCTCGCCCACCGCATCCGAAGCTGGCCCATCCGATTTGCCAGGGTGGCACGCGGGTGGGGTGGCGAAGGCGGATTGGGAGGAAAACCGAGGGTTGACCGATCATTTTCGATCGATAAAAGATGGGATCTAAGGTTCAATGACGGGTCACGTCGATGAAATACGTCCTATCAACCGAGCAATGTTGATTCGAATTTTGTGGCGTTGTGGCGATCGTCCTCCCCAAGCACTATTTTTGCCAACTGTAGAGCCCTGTTCCCTGCGTGCCACTCTTCACGACACCATGGCGTCCCCGGTTTCGGTGCCCCCCCGCGTGTTCGCGGCGTGTCCTTCGCCACAATTGCGGAATCGAAGGAGTCTCAAAACCCGGTGTGCACGACGCGGAGGTGTCCGCGCTTCCGGTGCGTCGTCATCGGATGCTGATGGTGACGGGGCAGCAGGCATCGTACCTCTCGGCTCACTCGTGTTGGTGGTGGGCGCGACCGGCGGGGTGGGGCAGCTCGCGGTGGCGAAGCTTCTTGAGGCGGGGTACTCCGTACGCGCGGCGGCGAGGAACGAGGCACGGGCGAAGGAGGTGTTTGGGGATTTTCGAAACGACGGGCGGTTGGAGATTGTGACCTGCGACCTTCGCGACAAATCCGCAATCGAGTCGTCGCGTCTCACAACAAACGTGGCCGCGGTGGTTTGCGCTTTAGGCACCACCGCGTTCCCCAGCGCGCGTTGGAAAGACGGGAACGGCCCGGAAGCGACGGATTTTGTGTCCGTCAAGAACCTGGTGGAGTGCACCGCGGCGTCGCAAAAAGACGGAGACGAAAAAACCATCAAGCGGTTCGTGTTGATCAGCAGCGTTGGCGTGGACCGGACGGACAAAATGCCTTTTCTGCTGCTGAACCTGGGCGGCGTGCTTAGGTTTAAAAAGAAAGGCGAAGACGTCCTGAAATGGTCAAACGTGCCGTATACGATTTTGCGACCCGGAAGGCTAACCGACGGTCCGTACACGTCCTACGACATCAACACTTTGTTAAAAGCCACCAGCGATACGAAGCGGAGTGTTACAATTCAGAAAGGCGACGAGTTGTTACCCCAGGAAACGAGCCGGATCGTCGTGGCGGACGCGGTTGTCGCGTCCTTGCGAAACACCGACGCGATCGGCAACGCGTACGTACTCGCCACGGAGCAAGGCGCCGGGCCGGGAAACGACCAGGAAAAGTGGGATTTCATTTTTGGCAACGCGCGGTGAGCGGTAATTAGGTCGGCGTGGTATTAGTGCAGTACGCCTGGTTTGCAAATCCCACCATCCCCTTCGCAGCCCCAGGGCATCGCACCAGCTCGCCAACCGCACGTCAGCAAGCGGCGCTGTGTTAGTGCTGGTTTTGCTTCGGGGCTCTTTTCGTGGCTCTTTTTGTCCGCTCTTCGCTCCCGAGGCGATTCTCACCTGGTCATGTTGCGTTTCTGTCTGCTGACAAATGGCGGCACGAAATTATCCGACACGAAAAGGTTCTCTGTTCGACACGATCAACACCCCGCCTCATCCCGAAAACCGACCACTTCACCTGCGCCACCCCGGCGTTCCAAAAGCAACTCGCGCTGGAAGTCAACGGGAAGAAGTAGATTGATGAGTGTTTGATTGATTGATTGATTGGTTGCAGTACGACACACGTCGTCGCACTGTCGCGCGTTGCGACAGAACTTAAGATATGTACGGGTTCCACGACACGTCGTGTGACGTACGTCGCCGCGTTGATTGTGATATTTTTATAAAAAGTTGTCACTGATTCACTTTCATGTCATCATCATCTTCGCCCGCTTCCCCGGTGTGTGTCATCACTTCCCCCGGCGCGTGATGCCGGCCGACCGTGGGTTTCCGCGCGTCACGTGCGCGTGGGTGTCATCTTCGGTTGGTGTTTCCACGCGCGCGCGATGTCTTCAGTCCGCGTCGGCCCCTCATCGGCGATCGCGACCAGGCACGCGACCTCGACACGTGCGACGACCACGCGCGGTGCACGAGTCGTACGACATGGGCTCGTACGACCCCGAGATGGACGGGTACGTCCCTCCTGAGATATCCTTACGGTCGTTACGCGTGGGTGAGAAAATCGGGGAAGGGTCGTTCTCGGAGGTGTACCGAGGGACGATCGTCGGGGACGACGACGAGACCTGTCCTCCCGAAACCACCAAAAACGTGATCGTAAAAAACTACAAGAAAAATGTCCACTCAAGGGACTGGTTTTCCTTTTACGTGGACGAACGCACGACGTGTCGTCGCCTTTTCGACGTGGGGTGCGTCGGGGTGGCGCCGTTTCTTGGGGTGTGCGGATCCGACGCGTATTTAGTCTGGGGTGATGTGGGAATCGAAACCCTCGAGGTTTGTTTGACGGCGAGTCAGAAAGATTCTACGACGGACGCGTTCGCGCGTATGCGAAACGCGTTGGACGCTCGCGACGATAGAGACGATAGAGACGGTATCGACAATAGGCACGATGCTGTTACCAGTACCTTCACCATCACCTCCACGCAAACAAGGTCAGTTGTGTTTCGTAGAATCGCGAAAGCGTTGATCGACGCGACCAACGCGGTACACGCCGAAAACGTGATTCACCGAGACGTGAAACCCGAAAACGTTTTGGTGGTGGAAAACTCCGTGGTGCTCGTCGACCTAGGCGGGTCATCCGATTTCGAAACCGGGGTTAACGTGAACAGCGGGGAGACGATATTCGACCCGGTGTACGGCGCGCCGGAACAGTTCACGCGGGACACACGAGGCGCCGCTAAAAAAAAAAGCTTGTTTGGATTCCTCCAATCAGCGGTGACCGGCGAAGACGCAAACGCAATTGGACTCGCCGCGACGGGGATCGAACCGTCCCCGAAACTAGACGCGTTCGCCGTGGGGATGACCTTGTTACGAATCGGTTTGACTGCGCTGCACGACCCGGAGACGATGCAGCGCACAAGGCTGGCGATGGATGCGATTGCGGCTGAGTCCGACCGAGGCGAATCCGTGTTGCAGGCGTGGCGCCAATCGGACGACGCAAACGAGTACGATTTCACAACGCTCGAGGCTTCGGGGGTATCGGATGTTTTGTTTGGGTTACTGAGCTGGGACCCCGAAACTCGAATGACGTTAACGGAAGCATCAATGCATGTTTGCTTCACCGCGGGGGAGTGAGCCGGGGGTAACGGCCGTTTAGCTTTAGGTTGGAGATTGTACACCGTGCGTGAAAGGACGCCGACGGTCATCAGTGAAAAAAATCGTTCCCGAAATTCTCCCGAAACGGCTCTTTTTCGTCCCGTCCCGTGTCCGTCGTCTGGGATGGTCCGCTCCCTGTGAGACCCACACGTACGCGCACGTCCCCGCTTCCCGTGAGCGCGCGCGCGTGTTTGTGTGTCTTACCGAGTCTACGGGAACCGAGGACCCGCGCGTTTCAAGGCGGTCCGAAAGCGGTTGTCCGTCCCCGCGTGTCGCAACCGCGCGCGTCGCGTGCTGCATTCCGGTATTTTCGTCTACAACGACAACTTTTTTGTGTCGTTCGTTCTTCGCGAGTAGGCATATCTAGTCAGGCGGGATGGACAGCCTCGGCGGCGGCGGCGGTTCCAGCCACGCGCACACTGTCGTGTCCGGCGGTGGCAAAAACGCCGGCGTGCCGAACACCGCCGCGCTCGCACGCGCGGCGGTGACCAAGAAACGCCTGGATGCCGGTTTCCTGGGCCGCGAAGCCGAGGTGGGGCTCCATTTGAGCTTCGCCGCGCCTCCGTTCTGGAGCACGGCGAAGCACGGCATGCCGGTGACTAACGGTGGCGGCGACGTTGGTGCGGGTAGTGGCGGACACAAGGCCACCGCACCTGCTGGAGCGATGAAGCAGAAGTTCGAGGATATTCGCTCGCGCCTGTCCGATCCAGATTCACGAAAAATGAGTAACGTCGAACGCGTGAAGCTCATCGCGCAGCTCCCTCCGCACGACCAAATCGTGTGCCTGGCGCGAGGAATGGATCGCCCTGTTGCCACCCAGAACTGGACAAACGACACGAACGCGAGGTTTCAAAACGAAACCGGGTCGTGTCTTCGTCGCGCGATTGGGAGCGTTGAACTTTTGATGAAAGTTTCCTTGGCGAAAAAAGTGAAACTGGAAAACGGAAAAAGCGCCGCCCCCGCGTTTACGGAAAAATACTTCCTAATGAACGTGTTCCAGCACGTGGACCGAACGAAACACGGCGTTGTCACGGGGGAGTGCGACCTTGAGCTCTTTGCAAAGGCGTGGGGGGTTTCGCTGAAGAGGGAAAAGAAAATTGCGCGGACGGTAATGGATGACGAAGACGTGGATGATGTTTTGCGCGAAGACGACGACAACGACTTTGCAGACGACGCGGAGGTGGTGCACGACGAGAACGCAGATGGGAACGTCACGGAGGCTGCGAACCCGTCTACCCACACAAAACCACCCCCGAAATCGGCCACGGTGAAGTTCGCTCCGAACGTAGCGACGCGTCCGCTGGTTCGCCGGCGCGCGAAAGACGGCGTTTTTGAGTGCGTCGAGTTGATTGACGACGCTTCGGACGAATCCCCAAAAATCGGAATCACCCGCAACTCAATCGCCGCGCTTTTCGTGAAGTACGGCTACGACGTCGGCGGTTTCATGCCTTACGAGGTTTTCGTCAGCGCGTTGTTAGCGGCGCCGTCGCGGTTGCGCGGGATGGAGCTTTCGATGGACACCGGGGCGAAGGTACGCGTGTGTTGGCTTTCCCAAATCCCGCCTCCACGTTTCTGCCGCCCCTCGTTGACCACACGGCCGTCATGAAAAGGAAGTGTACTACATACATCACATACGCACTGTTTTATCTCTCAGCTGGTGACTGTTTGTCCATAAATTGCGATATACAGTGAGACGGAAGGGACTGACACTTTGTTTTACCTGCCAAAAAGCACGGCTTTTCCCCAAACGACGACCCCCGGTTCGAGGGGAAGATTTTACACCCGAAATGCCGCACGCCTGTTTCCCCCCCGTCGGGGTTCGACCCGGCGCTTGTGCGGCGTAGCGCTTGCGCACCCGAAGCGACCTTGGAGCTGGAGCACGCGTACGGGTACGCGGGTAGCCAAAACACTTCTTCCAACTTGTTTTACCTCTCCACGGGCGAAGTCGTGTACCACGCCGCTAGTCTCGGGATCGTGCTGGACAAGGACGCGTCGGAGAAGAAGAAACCGTGCCAGCGTTTCTTTTTCGGGCACGACGAAACCATCACGTGCATGGCGGTGCACCCGAACCGGGAGTGGGTGGCGAGCGGGCAGGCGGGTACGTGTTGCGTTTCCCAAGTCCAACGACCTCCCTGTTTGCCGATACGAGACTGACACTTTCTTTTCTTTATCGTAAGGCGCGACGCCGTTCTTCTGCGTTTGGGACGCCATAACGATGTTGCAGCTGCAGAAGATTCGACACCCAAACGGGACGCGATGTATCGGTGCCGGCATCGCCGCGCTCGCGTTTTCGTTTCACGACGGCGGGGACACCATAACCTCCGTGACCGCGGACAAGACGCACACCGTGTCCGTGTGGCGGTGGTCGAAAGGGGGGGACGCGGGGGCGCTTGAGCGGGTACGGGCCTTTCCCAATCACCACGTTCCGCCTCCCCGATCGGCCCGATTACCCTGACTGTTTACGCATACACATCACGACCGACTGACACTTTCTTGTTAATCGTATCAGGCTAAATACCCGGCGGCGTGGCGGTTCGGTCCCAAGAAGAACGAAAACGCTTTGGAGTTTTTCGTTCCCGACGCCGGCGGTAAGAAACAAGGCGAGAAACCGCCCAAACTCGACGGCAAAGACCTCGCAACGAGTGCGTTTGGAGGCCGGGGCGGTGCTCCGCCTGGCAACGGCGGAAGCAACGGTACCTCTCACGGCAACACCTACTCTCTCGTCGGCCGCGGCGTCGGCCAAGCCGGCTTGCCCCCGATGGTCAACGGCATTCAGTGGAACCCGTTCCCGAACTCGAACGAGTTCGTTACGTTTGGGGTTAAACACTTGAAAGTTTGGCGACCGGTGGTCAGTATGGACGGGTACGAGTCAAACGCAGCGTCAAACACGACGCAGTGGGTCGGTGAGTTGTCGTTTCGGAACGACGGGAAGCGGGTGGCGGATTGCGGTTTCAAAACGCCCCGGTTTCGGAACACGGGCGAGCCCGGGGGAGGGTTCGTGTTGCCGCCCACGCCTGACCCGGAGGAGGATGAGGACGAACACGCATTGGGTGAATTTGAAGCGAACACGCACTCGGTGTCGCGGTCCGTTGCGGACGAGTCCTTCGCGGACGGACGCGAGTCGCCGGCACCGTCCGGTGAACAAAGCGTCCGGTCCGTGACCCGGGAAAAAGGCAAAACCGAGTTGAACAAATCCATGACTTCGTTGTCGAGTTTACGTAACCACCGTGAGGCATCGGCTGGCGGCGACAACGGCGCGAAAACTGGCAGCATCAAACAACCGTCGTTATCCGCGTCCGTGCGCGCGTCGTTCGCGAAGCGCAACACGGAAACCGATTTCGGCCGTTTCAATTCCTCAAACTCAAAAACCAAAAGCGAAGGAAGCGCGGAAAACGTCCTCGCCGCCGCCTGTACGTGTCGCGCGTTTCCCAAATCCGGGGACACCGCCCGTTTTGCCTCTAACGCGCCGTTTGACTGTTAGACGACCGATGGCCGGTGACTGTTGTCCAGGTCATCGCCCAATACACATACCGATTACCCCTCCCTGTTGACCAGGCCATCGTCCAACACACGGCCAACACGCGCCTGACACAAATGGACTGACCCTTTGTTTTACCCATCGCAAGACGCGCGACGCGACGTCGTCGTCACCGGGTTCCCGGACGGCGGCCTTGGGGTTTGGAAGGTGGAGCACCGGGACATTCATGGGACGTTGCTCGATACCGGTGTTGACGAAAATTTCAACACAGTCGCGCGGTGGAGCTGCTCCTTGGTGCAACGCATAAGCGACGCGCACAAACCGGGGCCGAGACGGAGCCTCAACGACGGCACGTCCACGTTTGGCGGGGTGCGCTGTGTTGAGCTCCGTGGGGACGGCCGGACGATGTTAACCGGGGGGGCGGATGGGTGGATTCATGTGTGGAGTGTTTGCGACGGACAAATCTCGGTGATCGCGGACCCGAAAGACACGGGCGCGCGCGGCGACCAGCGGCTCCACCAACGGCTCAAGAAAGTCAAAGCCGTTTTGTTGAACCGTGTTTGCCGAGATTTAACCTTGGCGGAGGAAACCGCGGGGAACTCGTGGCGGTTCAAGAGCCCGTACGCCGGCGAGCCTTCGCCCGCGGTGACGTCCCTTGATCCGCGACCGGTTGACGTACCAGGCACGGGGAAGAAACGAGTCGCCACGAAGGACAAAGGCGTGACGCCTGATGACTTTCTCATCGGCACGGACGCCGGCGACGTTTTAGAGGTGGAGCACAGGGACGACTCGGTTGAAGTCACCACGCAGGTGCACGGCCACCTGGCAGACGTGGCCGCGATGGCGACGCACCCGCGGGATGCGAACGTGTTTGCGTCGACGGCGGACACGCGCGTGTTTCTGTGGAACACTTGCGACCGGAACCTGACGCGCACGAGCGGCGCGGGTGGCGTGTGTGGGTCCTCGGTCGCGTTTTCCGCCGACCCCGTGCCGAAAACAAACTTCAAAGGGTGGCAACCCTTCCACATGAAACGAATGGGCACGAGTTCCAAATTCAAAATGGAAAAAGCGCAATCCGGGCACCAACTCGCGGTGGGCGGGAAGCATGGGGGGCTTGCCGTGCTGGACGGCGTCACGCTGCAGCCTCTTTTGTTGCTGAAACCTGGCAAGAACGCTCCGAAAACCTCCGTGGATACGTTGAAGTTCTGCGGCGGACCGCGGCAAATGCTGGCGTGCGGATCGCACGACCTCGTGGTGGATATCCACGACGTTGGTCAAGGGTATACGCGACTTCATCGGTTGGTTGGACACCAAGCCGCGATTGTAAGTCTGGACTGGAGTTTACCCGTCGGCGATACGGGAACCCGCGTTCTGCAAACGACGTGCGCGTTACACGAACTGCTGTTCTGGGACGCGGTTGCGGGGAAGCAGGTCGTGGGTAACACACGGGACGCCAAATTCGAAACCTACACGTCAACCAGGGGGTTCCCGGTGATGGGGATTTGGCCCGAGGGAAGCGACGCCCACGACGTCAACGCCCTGGACGCCGCATCCGTGGGCCAACCGTGCTTGGACGGCGATGGCGAGAACAACCAACCCACGACCCGACCCGGCGACCGGGACGTGCGAAGCGCCGGGTTCTGCGTCACCTCCGACGCGACCGGCACGGTTAAGCTGTTCAACTACCCGTGCGTCGCCAACGACGCGCCGTACCGCGCGTACAAAGGCCACGCCTCGCGCGCGGTTTCAGTACGATTCACCGCGGGCGACGACCGGTTAATCACCGCCGGGTCGTTTGACCGAACGGTGTTGCAGTTCGCGACCAAGGGAGTCCGGGTTGGTGAACAAAAAACGCCGACTGAACTACCCGCAAAGGAAACACGGGAGTGGGGCCCAATCGATGGCGGGAAAGCGTTCGGGTGGATAACTCCTGAAGTTGACCCGAATTCCCGTGAAGACCCCGACAAGCGATGCGCGCCGGCGAAACCGGAGCCTAAAATCGTGCTAGCGCCGGATGAGTGAGTGCGATGAAACACAAACGAGAGGAGAGTTCTGTCGAGTACGGAGTTATAAACAAATTTGTGAAACTGTCGACACTTCCGAGGCAGCGACTTTTAAGCTTTTATTGGAAAAAGCCAAGACGCACGCTCACTTCTTCTGCGCACGCGCCTCAACAACACCACTCCAACCTTCGGCAAGAACACGTAACATCAACATGTCTCTGAGCGATCAACGCGCTCGACGTAAGCTGCAAGAGGACGCGTTCTTGTCCTCGCCTCTTCTCGGTCGTTTCGTTCAAGAGCTTCCTCTTGTTTTTCGACGCGAGGTCGCGGTACACCTGGACGACACCGACCTGCGACGTTTAGCGGATGTCCTTCCTCGGCATATGGTGATGACGGCGTTGTCGCTGAAACTTCCTGTTCCACCTCCTGTTCTGGACAAGCACATCGACGAGGCACTCGACGTTCTGTACAAAGAAGCGAAGTCTGGGTTTTTCAGACAGAGTGCGAATTGTTTGTCGACTTCGTAACGTCCCAGGAAAAAAGCCACTACAACGAACGAAAAGTCGTCACAACCACGCGCACAACCACGCGCACAGAATGACCGCACCACCACACACCCTCAACGATATCCTAGAAGAAAAGTGGCGCCACGCGGCACAGCAAAAAGCGTGCTGCGGCCACGAACGCCGCGCCCCAGTCCGACTCGCCGGAAGCGCTTCCGTACCTTCCCCTGGACGTCGTTGTCAAGCACGTCCTCAGCTCTATCTCAGATCCAGTTGACCTCGCACGGCTTCGGGCGGTGTGTCGTGAGATGCGCGACGCGGTGGCGGCGACAGAACGTGAGATAAATCAACTCGATGGTGCGAGCGCCGCGAAGGCTGGAGAGCACGCTGCAGCACCTGCAACGGAGAGGTCGCCTGGACACGACATACTTGTCCGGGCCCGTGGCGGAGGGCGGACACCTCGAGGTGCTGCAGTGGTTGCGTGCGAACGGCTGCCCGAGGTCCGTGAACGCGTTATTCTGGTGCGGCGTGGCACGGGCATCTCGAGGTGCTGCAGTGGCTGCGTGCGAACGGCTACCCTTGGGCCGAGGAAACGTGCTCGAGTGCGGCGTGGCAAGGACACCTCGATATTCTGCAGTGGGCGCGCGCTAACGGCTGTCCGTGGGACGAGAAGACATGCACAAACGCGGCGTGGGACGGGCACCTCGGGGTGCTGCAGTGGGCACACGAGAACGGCTGTCCGTGGAATGCAGAGGCGTGCTTTTTCGTGATACCCCACGAGCGCGTCGAGGTGCTGGAATACTTGCACGCGCGAACGACTGCCCAGAGGGCGCACCACCCTTTTAAAAGCATACATACTAGTCTATGCTCGTTACACATCATCCATATGGACGCGCTGGCACGCGCACGCTCGTGCCAGCGTGAACGCAGTGGGTGAATACCAGTGGGTGAATACCAGTGGGTGAATACCAGTGGGTGAATACCAGTGGGTGGATACCAGTGGGTAAATACCAGTGGGTGAATACCAGTGTGTGAATACCAGTGGGTGGATACCAGTGGGTGGATACCAGTGGGTGAATCCTTTCGGGGTTTGGACTGAAAACATTCACGCAGCGACGCGCGACGCCGTGACGCCCTTCGTTGAAACCGACTCGGGGAGGTTACTTACGTCACTCCAAGGGGGTGACGAACCGCTCGTTCGTGTTCAAAAACAACCACCGAAACAACGCCGCGCTATCTTTAAATTGGATTGAAGTTGCTTTTGAGGCGCCTAAATACTCATCCCCGGAGGACGTACTCCGTGCGTTTACGAGTATCCTGTTCGACGTGACACGGTACCTACCCTGCGCCGCGTGTCGTGACCCTGCTACTCCCCCTACCAGACCAAACACCCCTACGACCGCGTCCACAGCGCGAACAAAACAAGCACGATCAGGTTGAATGAAGCGTGCACTGCTATCGACGCGGCCAAGTTCCGCGTGCGCGAATACGAAACCCCGGCCATGGCGCCCACCGCGAGCAACTGCGCGGTGTCCCCGGTGTTGTGTTCGTGCACGAGGGCTGAGGTTGTGAAGGAAACGTGTCAGTCTTGAGTCGGTGAGTATACGCAAACAGTAAGAGAGTTGGATTATATCAGTGCACTTGTTCTAGTAGTACAGTCAAAGAGGGGCAGTAAACAGGGTCAGGATTTGGGAAAGCCCAATGCGTACCGAAGATCACAGTGGAAACAACCACCGCGCTTCCCGTGCCCATCCACTTCGTGAGCGACGGGAGAAGAAAACCCCGGAACACAGTTTCCTCCAGCACGGGGGCTAGCACCACCGTCGTGAGAAACAACGAAGCCGCGCCGCCCGGCCCGGCGGCGAACCCTTTTTCGATAGGTAAAACAAAGCGTCAGTCTTGTATATCGCGACGTATGGACAAACAGTCAGGGCAGAGGGAAGACGTCCCTTAGCAGGACGAGTATATCGCGATATATGGAGAAACAGTCAGGGCAGAGGTAAGACGTCCCTTTGCAGGACGAGTATATCGCGATGTATGGACAACAGTCACCAGCTTCGGTAAAACAGGGAGGCGGGATTTGGGAAACGCGCAACACGTACCTTTTTCGATCACCCCGTTACTCGAGGACCCGAGGTCGTCCCCCCGTAACCCCACCGCGTACGCCAGCCAGGTAATTAAGCCAACTAAAAGCCACGTCAAACCCATCGCCCGTAACGCCTCGCCAAACCAGTCGTTGCTTTTCACGCGTTGCGCGGACATGGCTTTTCGTTTTTTACTCGCCAGTTCCTTCGACGCAGGCGTGGTACCGGCATCGACACCGCCCTTTGCTTTTATTCGCTCGCTCTCGTCAAGCGGAAACCCAGCGTCCACGTCGATGTCGTCCCCGAAAACGCTGAACTGGAACCAACCCGGCGGCAGCGGCGATTTCGAATTCGCCACCGCCCACACCACACTTAGCGCGAAAATCGTCTGAACAACCTCGGCGACGACGATGATGTCGGCGAAGGATTTCGGGTCGTCGAACACGTTCTGCAAATCCTTGGCGAACGCGTCAGGGTCGTCGAGCGGGATTTCGCCTGGTGCGCGTGTGTTGCTGTACACGATCGCTGGCGCCAGCGCGCCTGCGAAGTAAAACCCGGACTCCACGGCGAGCAAGGTTAACAAAACCGTGGGGCCGCCCCAGGGAACTACCCACCGCGGGCCGAGGCTGAGCGGGTCGAATTCCGGGTCATACATCTCGATTGGGGATTTTTCGTCATACGAAGTCTGTCCCCGTTTGCCCTCGTCACCATCGAGGTTCCTTTGCAACGCCGCGCGCACGGAACTCGGGGGCGCGGAGACAGTTGCTTTGGCGTCGCGCGTATTTTTTTCGTCGTTTTTTCGTTTTTCGTCCGCAACGACGGGTTTTGGCGTATCGGTTTCCATCTCCTCTTCCCGGGCTGCCGCGGACCCGAGTAACGCGTCCAGGGCGGATATCGTGGTTTTGGAACTTGGCTTGGTTTCCTCTGTCAACTCTGGCCGTGAATTGGTTTCATCGCGGGCGGCGCGTGTGCGGACCGAGCGATGGGGTGTGATGCACCACGAAACGGAGCGACGTGCGTGGTTCGCTCGAAGAGACGACACGTCACATCTTGCAACTGCAGACGGCACCGCGTGACAGGCGCGGCGTGACGCGACGCGACACGTGGAGGGACGCACCGTCGGAACGCGAAGCGTCGCCGCGCGGGCCATGCTTGATTCACACACAACCAAGCGCACGACGGTGTGGGCAAGTGGTGTGGTGCCACCTGCCACGGTGACGGGAAACCACGACTTGTTTCTTTCGGCCGAAGAAGAGTTTGTACATTGTAATTGTACTTCACAGACCTTTCATCTGATTCCGGCGCGCGCTCGGGTCTCGGCGCGATGGCGCCCGGGGATACGTGGGACGAGATGAGCAACGGCGACGAGGACGAGGGTTGGGAGACGGGCACGGCGGTTGCGTTTCGGTCTGGGAGTGGCTCATCAGGGTCCGCTGGGTCGTTAGGGGAACGCGCGGGTTCGGTCGGAAGCGTGGGCGCGGGCGCGCCGACGCCAGGCGGACACAAAGACAACACGCACGCCAGGCATGTATCCTGGGGCGGGGACGATACTTGGGGGGGCGGGGACGAGGAAGCGTGGGTGCCTGGGCCGGCTAAGCTGGCGAACCCAAGTCGCGGTGGTGGTCGTGGTGCGACGGTAGGTACTGCACCGACTTCGGTTCGATCGCGTGCACTTGGCCGGTCACTGAATACCCACCGAGTCGGCATCGGCCAAAGGCGGTGGAGCCGTTCGCGAGCCGCGTGCAAGCGCCTGGGGTTGTTACTCGGGCTCGTCGGCACCGCGGTTATGGTCAACTCGGTGGTTGGGGGGTTCGGTGGCGGAAATGCACGCGAGGAAGTTGACGAGCGTAACGGTGAACCTGGACGTACCGGCGAAGACCGATTCGATCGCGCCAACGATGGCAGTGCCGAAAAAAAGGTGCCTTCCAGTTTCCAAAAACCGCGAATCGCGGGCGGCGACGTTTCGAACATGTTCGCGTACGCGTCAACACAAGCACCTAGCGACGCGCTGTCAGTACGCAAGTCTCCCGATGAAATCAACGACGACGTTGGAGGACGGTCGGGAAGCCAGACTGTTGGAGGACGGTCGGAAACCGCTAATGCCGAATCCGCGGAGCGCGACGAAAACGTTCGCCTCGCTTCACGTGGGTTCGACGACCCGCCTGGGTTAGGTTTGATTGATGGCGATTTTGGTTTGAGGGACACGCAGACACAACACGAGCACGTGCCTAACACGAAAGTACTCGGGACACCGGATGTTCCGATTGATACGACGAAACCGGGGAGCGACGACGCGCACCTGGGAAACTCGGCGGATGTTTTTTTACCGAAACGCGACGACGTTCGCGTCGGGAACGTTCCATTTGAGATTGAGGACACGGAGTTGGCGATGGAAGGTCGTTCCGTGGACGATAACGAGAATGCGGTCGGGATGAGGGACGAGTCGAATGACGGCTCCGATGACGGCGAAACCGACGCGTCAAAGGATGAACTCGAGCTCGTTCCGAACGAAACCGTCGACGACGCAGAAGCGCGGGCCGCGTTCGGGGTGATGCTGGAGGAAGCTTCAGGGAACGACACGACGGAGATGATGGAGGCTTTGAACTTCGCGACGAGCGGCGATAAAGGGAGCGCGGTTTCTCCCCCTTTCGTGACCCCCGCCGCGGGGGAAAACGAGGAAGACACTGAAGTCGATTCGGGGCTGGAGGAGACTTTTGGAGATACCACGGAAGACACCGCGGAAAATACCACGGAAGACACCGCGGCAAATACCACGGAAGACACCACGGAAGATACCGACGCGATGGGAGATGTCGACGACCTTGTGACTGATACGGATTCGGGGGAAACCGAGAAGGGTCCGACCGAGTTTGCGAAAAATACAAACGAACCGTCGACGGATGTGCCGAAAAAAGCGAAACCGCCGTCGCCGCCGCCCGTTCCCGAAGACGGGCCCGACATGACCGACGAAAATAATTTAGCCGAGCTTGACAAGTTCATGCAACGCCCGAGGTACGTCGCGTGGTCCGCGAAGGCTGCTAAACTGGAAGGCCGGGTCGTGGCGGTTGCAGGGGGGACGACTGGTTTGGAAGATGATGATGCGAAGCCGGAAATTGGCGAAACCGGCGACCCCGACGACCCCGACGAAAAAACGCAGGCAGCCCTTTCCTCGAAAACAAACGTCGCGAACGTCGCGGGCGACGAACAGGACCTGGTACGCGCCGCGCCCGAGCCTGAGACGTGAAACGTGTGTGTGTGTGCGTCACAGACACGTTTGTGATTCGTATCTATGCCGACATAGTACCGCGAATCCACAAAGAAAGGAACGGCTCGTCATCCCGTGGAGCTTTGCAACGTTTTCAAGTTTTTGAGGTTTTTCATTTTTGCGTTCGACCGCCGTTCGACCCGCCAATCAGAAGGCGTCATTTCCTCCTGCGCCAATGAAATCCCGTTTTGGACCTTCCAAGCGTTTTACATTCTCGGAAAACAACACCCTCTTGCTGGTCACGAAGCGGTGCCGACCCGCACAAGCCGCGTCCCGACGCGGGACGCACGCGTCCACACCCACGCCACATCCTTCGTTGTGTGGGACACACGCGCGCCAGCGCTTCCATCGCTGCCTGCCGCCGCGAGCTGCGTCTCCTTGGAGTGCGTATCCGCGGACCGCACTTGCGCAAATCAACCAGGAGGCTGGTGATCTGGTGCGCCTCGAGTTGGCCAATCGTGGTGGTCGCCGTTGCGCGTGACGTGCCCGAACTGTTGCCGGTGGTCCGCGCCGGACGGTGCCCGAACGGTGCACCACCGGTCGCGCGATGCTCCGCCGACGCGTGTTCCGGGTTCTGCTCTTCGCCCTGTTCTCGTTGCCCGCGTTCGCCTCATGGGTCGAGGTCAACTCAGTTGCGGCCACGAAACAATGGTGGAGCATCACGTCCTCGGACGACGGCGATAAACTGGCAGCCGTTGTCGTGGGCGGCAACGTTTGGACATCCACGGACTGTGGAGTGACCTGGATTGAGGTCACGGGCGGGGATACAAACATAGGTGGCACGAAAGCCTGGCGGGGCATCGCGTCCTCGGACGACGGCACCAAGCTCGCCGCCGTTGGCGAAGGAAACATCTGGACCTCGACCGACTCTGGAGGCACCTGGGTTGACAATACGCCCAGCACGGGGGACGATAAAAATTGGCGGGCCATCACCTCCTCGAGCGACGGCACCAAGCTCGCTGTCGTGGTCAACTCGGGTGCATCCGATATTTTCACCTCCACCGACTCGGGAGGCACCTGGACCGAAAGATACAGCGTGGGGCTTGACTTTCGAAGCATCACCTCCTCGGACAACGGCATGTATCTCGCCGGCGTTGTCTCCGGTAGATATATCTACACCTCTTCGAACTCTGGAGAGAGCTGGACTCAAGACGCGTCCGTGGGGGGCACAAAGGTCTGGCGGGCCATCACATCCTCCAGCGATGGCGCCAAACTCGCCGCCGTTCCCATGGGTGGAAACATCTGGACCTCCACGAACTATGGAGCAAAATGGAATGAGGTCACCTCGAATGAGGCCGGGGGTACGGGCATAGTTGGCACGAAAAATTGGTGGAGCATCACGTCCTCGGACGACGGCAGCAAACTCGCCGCCGTTGTAAAAGGTGGAAACATCTGGTACTCTTTGGACTATGGAGGCACCTGGATTGAGGTCACAGGCGGGGATACAGGCATAGGTACCACGCAACAATGGTACGGCATCACGTCCTCCAGCGATGGCAGCAAACTCGCCGCCGTGGTCTACCAAGGAAACATCTGGACTTTTGATTCGAACTGCGACGCACCAGCGGAGCCCACCAACGGCGGCGTGGGCAACTGCGGGAGCTCACTGGCGGACGGGGCAACGTGCGCACCCACGTGTAACGACGGATACACCGTATCTGGACCGGCATCATGTACCTTCGGCACTCTAACCGACGCGACATGCTCTCCAAGTCCGTGCGACGCGTCCGCGGAGCCAACGCACGGCGGTGTGGGCACCTGCACGAGCAATCTGGCGAGCGGGTCAACGTGCCAGCCCACGTGTAACGATGGATACACGGTTTCTGGAGCATCTACATGCAGTGCCGGTACTGTAACCGCCGCGACATGCTCTGCGAGCGCATGTACTGCCTCTACGAACTCGAGCGATGACGGAAGCGACGGCACCTTTCACTGCATCAACGGCGGGACTGTTGGGGGGACAACGGGGCGTGTACGTGCACGATATGCAACGCCGGATACAGTGGTACCGGTTGTGTACGTGCACGACTTGCGACGCCGGATACAGTGGTACCAGTTGCCAGACTGCAGACGCCTGTACCGCCTCCTCAACCTCGAACAAGGACGGGAGCGACGGCGTTTTCTATTGCATCAACAGCGGGACTGCCGGTGGTACAACTGGCTCTTGCACGTGCACCTCATGCGACGCCGGATACAGTGGTACCAGTTGCCAGACTGCAGACGCATGTACAGCCTCCTCAACCTCGAGCAAGGACGGGAGCGACGGCGTTTTCTACTGCATAAATTCCGGCACTGCTGGGGGGACAACGGGGGCGTGCACGTGCACGTCATGCAACGCCGGATATGGTGGTGTGAGCTGTCAGACACTCGGCGCTTGCGGCGCCTCGATAGATTCGAGCGATGACGGGAGTGACGGCACCTTTCACTGCATCAACGGCGGCACTGTTGGGGGGACCACGGGGGGGTGTACGTGCACCTCATGCAACGCCGGATACAGTGGTACCAGTTGCCAGAATGCAGACGCCTGTACCGCCTCCTCGACTTCGAGCAAGGATGGGAGTGACGGCACTTTTCACTGCATCAACGGCGGCACTGTTGGTGGCACCGCTGGGTCGTGCACGTGCTCGTGCGGCGCGGGATACGAGGGTGACGGCTGCGCCGGCGCGAGCGCGTGTACTGCATCCACGGACTCGACAAAGACCGGGAGCGACGGCATTTTTCATTGCGTCAACGGCGGAACCGTTGGCGGCACCACTACGGACTGCACGTGCGGGTCATGCGACGTAGGGTACGAGGGCGCGAACTGCGCGAGCGCGAGCGTTTGCGACGCCGACTTTTTCGTCGAATCAAACGCGTGCGTGGCGCGCCCGTCGGGCGCGCACTCCGACGCGGGCGACGCCGTTGCCGGGCAGAACACGTGGTGTGTGTGCCCTGTGAATCATCACGTGTATAGACACACGTGCGTGTCGTGCCCGGTGGGCACGCGTAACGTGGGGTCAGACGGAACCGCCGTTCGCGACGCCGCGCCCGGCGTGGACACCGCGTGCGCCGCCAAACCGGCGGCGCCCACCACGCCGTCGCCCGTCGCCCAAAACACCACCGCGGCGGCCCGGGCGGTGTTGGGACCGGACACGAAGCGCGGCGGCTTCCACGGCGGCATCGACGCCGTGTCGATTGCAATCGCACTCTGCGCAATCGGCGGCGTGGGGTTGGCGGGCGCGAAAATAGCCAAGCAGCTCCTCGCGCCGAGAGCCTCGAGACGGTCGCGGTACAAACGCGGCGATCGCTCCGAAAGGCAGGCGCTTTTGATTCCGCTGTAGTGTAGTACGTGTGAGGCGCGTGGTTCGCGTCCGCGGGTGGGAGGTAGTGGCGACCGTCGGGCGGTGCCAAAACCCGTGTGATAATCGAGGTAGTCAGTAGTAAAATAATTGGTGTGAGCAGTACGCGCCGGCGTTTCCGTCGTCACGCCGCGCCGGCATCCCTGAGAATTTGAAAGATTGCCTCGTGGCCGTTTTGGGCGGCGATAAACAGCGGCGTCGTGCCGTCATTCACTGCCTTGTTGACGTCTGCACCCAACCCGATCAGCGCCCGCACCACCGTTTCGTTGCCCTCGTGAGCGGCAACGTACAGCGGCGTCGCGCATTCATTACTTGTCTGGTTGACGTCCGCGCCCGCCTCGATCAGCGCCCGCACCACCGTCTCGTGGCCGTTATGAGCGGCAACGCGCAGCGGGGTCACGCCGATATCATTATTGATTGCCTTGTTGACGTCCGCGCCCGCCTCGATCAGCGCCCGCACTATCGCCTCGTGACCGTCTTGGGCGCCGACGTACAGCGGCGTCGTGCCTTCATCATCCGCCTTGTCGACGTCTGCGTCCGCCTCGATCAGCGCCCGCACCACCGCCTCGTGGCCGTGATAAGCGCCGGTGTACAGCGGCGTCACGCCATTCTCCTTCGCCTTGTTGATGTCCGCACCCAACTCGATCAGCGCCCGAAGCACCGCCTCGTGGCCGATTTTAGCGGCGACGTACAGCGGCGTGGCGCCGCTGTACTCATCCACAGTTTTGTTGATGGCTTCGCCCGCCTCGATCAGCGTCCGCACCATCGCCTCGTGACCAATTTCAGCGGCGATGTGCAGCTCTTTCTCGTCATACGGACAGCCATTCGTGTGTGCCCACTGCAGCACTTCGAGATGCCCGCCATGCGCCGCGTTCGCGCACGTCTCCTCGTCCCACGTGCAGTCATTCGCGCGTGCCCACTGCAGCACCTCGAAGTGCCCGCCCAAAGCCGCCGCCGAGCACGTGTCCCGGTCCCACGGCCAGCCATCCGCACGCAACACCTTCAACTCTTCGAGCTGTCCGCTCCTCGCCGCTGCCTGGCAAAGGAGTTCTCGACGCGACAGGCGACCTCCCCGTTGCAGGCGCTGCACCGCGCTTACACATCCACGATTTACGGCGTCAAGCTCGTCAAGCTCCTCAAACAGCAGCCCCGTCGACGCCACCGCATCCCGCATCGCGTGGATCACCGCTGGGAGCCGTGCCAGATCTGCGGGATCGTCGAAATGCTCAGATCTGAGAATGTACGCGGCGACGAGGTGGTCGGGGAGGCGGGGGAAGGCCTCGCCCGCGTTCGCATCGCGTGCGCGCTTTTCGCGCTTTCGCTTGCGCGCGCGAGTTTCCACACCGAGCGTCGCGTCGGAAGACATCGCGGACCGGGTGTCGTGTGCGCGCGCGTCGTTGTGTTTCGTTTTGGCTTCGATTGTGTTTCAAATACCGCGCCTGAAATCCAAGGCTCCAAATTCGGACGTGCGTGTCAACAACATGCAATCTCAGTGGCGCGCGCGCGACCGTTGGTTGACGCCGCGTTCGTCGCGATGGGTGTCTCCGCCGAAGACTACGCGGAGACCCGAATCGGGCCGGTGCGTTTCAAGATGCGGCCGTTTCGGAGGGGCGGCGAGGATGAGGGTCCGGAGCCACCGAAAGCGCGACGCGCGCGACGACCGCGACCCCGGGATTCAAAGCAAGGCGCAAACAGGACGACGTCAAACAACAACTTACTCGCCAAGCTCGCGAAACCCGCGGCCGGGTTCGCGAAGGTTGGTGTTGCGGCGCTCGTCGCGACCGGGAGGTTCTCCCTGACGAGGGTAGGGCCGTGGGTAGGCGTGCTTTGCGTGCGCGTGTTCGCGGATAACAAAGCGTTCCAGGCGCTGTCGTGTGCCACGATCGGCGTAAACGCGGTGCGGGTTCGCGCGGTGTGCAGATCGGTACGTTCCGGGAAAGGCAAAGGCGCCGGCGAGGGAACCGGAGCTTCTTCTTTTTGGAAAGCCGGCCTGCTCGCGAAACACGCGCGCGACGCGACCACCGAGGCTGTTAGTTCTGTTACCTCGACCCTGACCGAGCAGTTTCACGACGCGTCCCATCCCCTGGTGGTGCTTCAGGACAAAGTTCCGTTTCTGTTTCATCCGTTGATAAAACTGGTCGCCGGCCCCACGTTTTTTTACCAAACCACCCCGGTTTTGCTAAAGCTGTTCGCGCCAGGAGTGTTACGCACCCTACGGTTCTACGGCCACCTGCTGCCGGTAATAGCGGGGTACATGAAGACGTTGCTGTTTGAACTCGGGCCGTTCGGTTTCGGGACGAAAAAAAGGACGGACGAAAAAGAAAAACTTACTTCGGAGGCGACGCAGCTGGTTTGGGACAAACGGCACGCCTGGGGCGCCGCAAGGGTGAAAGAGATGCTTCTTGACATGGGCGGTTTTTACCTGAAGGTTGGCCAGGTGTTCGCCACGAAAAGCGACCTGCTCCCGCCGCAGTACATCGCCGCGCTCAGCGCGGTTTTCGACGACTGCCCGCCTGTTGACGGGCGCGTCATCGTGGACATCGTGGAGAAAGACCTCGGCGGTTCCGTGGATTCCCTTTTTTCCAAGTTCGAAACCGAACCAATCGCCACCGCGACAATCGCACAGGTGCACGTCGCATACCTGAACGATTTTGCGAAAACCAAAGTCGCGGTGAAGGTCCAGGTTCCTGGTTCAAAAAAGTTGATGCAGATGGACATGCGCAACATGTTAGGTACGCCTCGCGCGTTTCCCAAATCCGCCACACTGTTTACTGCCCCTCTTTGACCTGTCGAGTGCACTACGTTCCGTAACACTTACTGGCGTACTGGCAACTGCTACGTACGTCACAAACGCACTGTGTCCGGCCCGATTACGGCACACCCAATCCCCCGTACGACACACCCGGCCGACTCGTTCCCTGACCTTTTTCGTGGCCCAATTCAGCGGTTTCGGAGTTCGCGGACGCGAAGGGCGTGAAGCTTCCGTTCGACCACACCTCGATTTTGAAAGAGTACGGATTGCAGGTTCCCCTTGAGTTTGACTTCAAAAGGGAAGCCTCCATGTTAACGGTGGTGGGCGGGGCGATTTCCACACGGAAAGGGTTGGAGATCGCCACGCCAAAGGTGGTCCCTGGGATGTCGGAAAACCGCGTGCTCACGATGACTTTCGTGGAGGGCGAGAGCTTGGGGGATATCATTCAAAGAAGTTTGCGCGCGGGGGGCGGTTTTGGTGACGGAACAGGTACGGCCTTGCGCGTTTCCCAAATCCGCCACACACTGTTTGCCCATACTCGTACCAGAAGGGTCGTCTTACCTCTGACCTGACTGTTTGTCCATACATCGCGGTGTACAAGACTGACACTTTTCTTTTCCGAAAACAGGTATCGGTGGGAACGGCGGTTCCATGACAAGCGCGGCTGGGTTTACGCAACGCGCCGCGGAGGGCGCACTTACCAAAAGCGGAACGAGAGGTACGGAACTTTCCCACTCGCCTCGTTCTGACCCCTGATCCGCCCGGTTACCCGTTTCCTGTTTACTAGTGATACTGTTACCACCGTAACTGTTACCTTTGCAATCCCGGATATACACATCACGACCGACTGACACTTGTTGCTTTTACTTATCAGTCGACGGAACCGCCCTCATCGCCGCGCTGATCGAATCCTACGGCGTGCAGATATTCACCCTGGGCAAGTTCCACAGCGACCCGCATCCCGGGAACTTACTCGTGGCTCCTGACGGCAAAACCCTGAGCGTGATCGACTTCGGGCAGACCAAGGTTCTGGAGGATAAAACGCGGCTCGGGTTGTGCCGGCTCATCTTGGCGCTCGCCGCGGACCGAAAAGAAGAGACGATTCAATACGCCAAAGCGCTCGGCGTGGAAATCACGGGCGCTGCTGACACTGACCTGACGCAAACCGTGTGCTACGTCCTGTTCGACACGCGCATGGACATCGAAGAAGCGCACGTGTCGCCCCTTGACCATGATTTGCCCCCCGAAATGCGGGTGGTGAAAATCGAAACCATCCCGCAAGACGTGTTCATGTTCATTCGGGTAATAGCGCTGATTCGGGGGATGCTTATTTCCCTGGACACGGATGTGCACGCGCGGACGTTATGGCAGCCCTACGCCATCGCGGCGTTACGCGCGGCTGGGGACAAGGTACGGCCTCGCGCGGTTCCCAAATCATAGACGACTGTTTCAAGCCCCGTTCGTGACTACACGGCTGTCATTAAAAGGAAGTATACTACGTATATCACAAGTGCCCTGTTTGCCCATACAGTAAGACTGAAAACTGACCCTTTTCGTGCACAACGAAAGATCCCGGGGTGGGTGCTGGAGCACGAAGCCGGTTTGACGCACTCGCGGCTGGCGAAATTTTCGTCACCCGGCGCGGCGCAAACGCCGGGTAAAAATTCCGTCCGGTCGCCGGCGTCGCCGAGCGCGAAGACCCCCGGCCCTTCAGGCGCGGTTTCGACTGGCGCGATTTACGAGAAGATGAAGACTTTAGGAACCTGGATGGCGATGCACAACCTGCCGCGGGACAAGAAATCCTTGATGCCGCTCGCGGCGAACGGGCTGATGAGCGTCGAGTTGATCGCCGCGGCGGTTGAGAAGCACGAAACCGAAAAGCTCGCGAAAGGCTTCCGGAAATTCACGGACGACGACCGGGAGCGGTGCCAGAACCTGGCCCGGGCGCAAGCCAGCGGGGCTTCTGGGAGGCTGGACGCCGAAAACTGGGCGAAGGTACGGCCTGTCTGGCTTTCCCAAATCCTGCCTCACGTACGTTCCCACGCAAGACCTGACACTTCTTTTCTTTATTCGTAAGGAAACGCGGCTTGCGGGGCGGGAAGTGCGCGCCGCCGCCGCAGAGGCGACGGAACAGAAAGAACTGGAGGACAAGGCGCGGGCGGCGCAGACTTCTTTGGCGAAGAAATCGGGTCAGAAATCCAACGGTGACACTGACAGCGACGTGGGCAAGATCTCGTTCAAAGCCATGATGGCTTCGTTGCGGTGGGGGCGGCGGGCGCGGAAGGGTCTGGCGGCGGCGGCGGCGGCGGAAAAGGCGCGCGTGCTCGCGGAGAGCGCGAGGGTCGCGAGAATCGCGGAGCGCGAAGCGGCGGAGAAAGCCGCGGCGGAGGCGGCGCGGATGCAAAAAGAAGCAGAGGCGGCGGCGGCTGAGGCGGCGCGACTGCAGCACGCAGCGGACGAGGCGGAGGCGGAAGCGGCGCGCGTGCTTGCGGAGAAGTCCAGGGTGCGCTTGGAGCGGAAAGAGTCTGAGACGACCGCAGCGGATAACGGCGTGGCGCCGCTTTACGTCGCCGCGGGACGCAGCCACCATGATGTGGTGCGCGCGCTTATTCAGGAGGGCGCTGACGTGAACAAAGCCGAGGCTAACGGCGCCACGCCGCTGTTGCTCGCGGCGCAACAAGGCCACGAGGCGGTGATCCGGGTGCTCGTGGAGCTCGGGGCGGATGTCGACAAAGCAAACGACAACAGCGCCACGCCGCTGTTTCTCGCCGCGCAGATGCAACACGAACGCACTGTGCGGTTGCTCGTGGAGCTCGGCGCGGACGTGGACAAGGGAAACGACAGCGGCGCGACCCCGCTGTTCATCGCCGCGCAGGAAGGGCACGAGCCGATGGTGCGCGTGTTGCTGGAGTCGGGCGCGGACGTCGGCGTGGCGTGCGACGACGGCAGGACGCCGATGTCCACCGCATCGCACCGACCGGTGTACACCCACGGCGCGATTTGCCGGCTTCTTAAAGACGCGGAGGCGGCTTCGGCGAAGAAGACCGCGGAGGCGGCTAAAAACCAGAAGGCGGCTGCGAAGAAGAAGGCGGATGACGACGCTAAAAAGAAGAAGGCGGATGAGGCTGCGAAGAAGAAAGCGGATGACGACGCTAAAAAGAAAAAGGCGGATGAAGAGGCTGCGAAGAAGAAGGCGGATGACGAAGCTAAAAGGAAAAAGGCTGATGAAGAGGCTGCGGAGAAGAAGAGCGCTGATGACGAAGCTACGAGGAAGAACGCGGCTGCCGAAGCGGAAAAGCAGAGCGCCGCTGACGAAGCGGAAAAGAAGAGCGCGGCTGCCGAAGCGGCCGAGCCGCACGCGGCGATTTCAGACGACGCGGCGAAAACGGAGGCGTCAGAAGAAGGCAAGGTACACACAACTGGAGACGGCTCAATTCCATCTGCGACGGGTACGGCGGACGCCCAGAAGGAGGTCGCACCGCAAGCCATTCCGGCGGAACAGGCGGACCCAGACCCTGTGTCGTTTCAATTGAAACCCGTCGCGGAACCGGCGGCGAGCGGCGTTGCCGAGATTGACGCTTACGCTTCGAAAAAGACAGACACAGACGACGCGGCGACGACGACTGTTTCACCCACCGCCACCGAACCCATTAAAAAAAAACTGGTGCTCTCGTCCGAAAACACGGCCGGAGAAGCGCCTTCCGTGGCTGGCTCGCCGGACGCGTCGTCGGGAGAGAAGCAGAAAAAAGGCAAGGGCAAGAAGAAGTGATGGTAAAAGTGCTGAGCGGTGAACGAGCGAGAGCGTGAGGCACTTACTTCGTTTTCACAACAAAAGATTATCACCCCGAATTATCTATTCGTCATCTTCCCGCCCCCGCCTCACTCCGGCTCGGCGCACGCGTGCCTTCGCGCGTCGGTAGTCGCGCTTTGCGTTTCTCGTGCGATGGAAACCATCGCAGTTTGGTTCTCCGGTCTGTGCGGCGGCCGGTGCCATCTGTCTCGCGGGCTTTCTCGCGGCCAAGCCGCGAGTAGGATCCAGGCCCGGTACCGAGGGATACGCGCGCGTGACGCAAACAAAAAACAACACGCCGCCGCGGTTACGATACAGCGCGTACACCGCGGACGGAACGCGCGCCGTGATCTTGACCCTCGGTCCGCGTTGGAGAAGAGACACGCGTCGAATAGTGTCACGGATGAGATGCACGAGATGAACGAAAGGATGGTGAAAATGGCGCGAGGCATGGACAAACACGAAAAGAAAAACGACGCCAACCTGGCGCACGCGATGCGACGAGAAGGACGAACAAAGGAGGCGGAATCGGTGGAACACAACGCAAACGCAAAGAAGCACTCGTCGCGACGAAGGCTGTGGGATACCGACACGTGAGGTGACGGAACAGGCGGGGGGGGGGACGCGACCTGGGACGCGATGCGGTGGCTTCCTGATTTAGCAAAACGTTTGTCGACGAAAAAAATTAACAGCGTCAAAAAAAGAAGTGCGTCTCTTCCCGTTTCGTTTCCCGCGGCCTCACAGCCAGAGTCGCGTCGTCGTCTGCAACGCGATGCAGCCCCCGCCGGGGCAACACGGGCAGCCGTCCGGGCCGTATGGGACGCCGCGTGCACCGAACGGTGCGTCATTTGTCGTGGCATTGTATGGGCAAACAGTCAGGCGCGGGGTAGCCGTGCGACGAGATTGAGATTTCCATCTCCTTCGCCGTTCGAGGCGTTCGTTTTCCCGCGGCGCGACGTCGATCGGCGACACCCGTGTCGGCGACGTTTCGTTTTTCCACCACGTCGTCGTCGCGTCGTCGTCGGAAGCGTCGTCGGCACCACAAATGCGCGCCGGTTCCGATACGCGATGGCCTGATCTGACCGAAGCCCTTTCCCACCCATCGCCACACCACTTGATCGGTCTCCACGTGACGCACGAAAATCAAACAGGCTTCGCGCCCGGCGGAGCTCCCCCAGGCGGTGCTCACGAGCGCGGCGGTGCTCCGATGATGCCCACGCATGGGCCGCCCATGCTCGTGGGCGGCCCTCCGGTTGGACCGCCCGGTGGAGTTGCCGTGGCAGGGCCGCCGCGATTGGGCGCACCGGGGGGAGTCCAAGGACAGTACAGAGCGCACCCGGGTGGTCACGGATCTGGGCATTTGCCTCCAAAGCATGCGCCTAACGCCATGGCGCCGCTTAACGCGCAGATGGCGAACATGGGCGTCGGTGGCCCACCGGGGCAAATACACGGTGCTGCCCCGCAGTATAACCGGGGCCCGGCCGGGACGGGAGCCCCCCCTGGTCCCCCAAACGCGGGCGGGCCGCCGATGGGAGGCGCGCCGCAGGCTGGTTTTCCGCAAATGGGAACAGGTCCTCCGCAAATGGGAACAGGTCCTCCGCAAATGGGAGGAGGTCCTCAAATGGGAGGTTTCACGCAGATGGGAGGGCCTCCGCGAATGGGAGGGCCACCTTCACAACTGAGGCCGGGACCCGCGGGTATCGTGCCTCCTCCCATGGCCGGCGCGCCGCGCATGGGCGCGCCCACGGGTGGGGGGCCACCAGCAGGAGGTGGTCCTCCCGTGTTGGGAGGAGGTTTTCCAACGCAACCGGGTCCTGCTATGGGCCAAACGGGTGGACCGCCCCAGACGTACCTCGCACCGCAACAACCCAACGGTGGGTATCCCCCCGCGCAAAACCCGTTGAACCGGTACCCGACCCCGCCAGGTCACAATCAGGGCTTCGCGGGTGGTGCCCCGCATGGGGGGCCGCCGCCGCCGATGGGCGCGCCGATGGCAGGCGCTCCCAACGGATTTGCGGGAGGAGCGCCGATTGGAGGATACCAAGCGGGAGGACCCCAAATGGGTTCGCCCGGCGTCGCGCCGTACCCCGGCGCGCCCACCCCTACTCATCAGTCTGGTGGTCCCTACAACCCCCTCCCCGCGCAATCGCCAAGCTCGTTGCCCAGCACCAGCAATAGCCCGCGCATCGACCCCGCGCAGATCCCGCGGCCGGTGCACGACCCGCACGCGGTGGTTGTTAAGCACGACACGCGGAACGACCGGGGCGGCGCGAACCACCCGCCCGCCGCGTCCACCACGTTTTGCGCCCGCGATTTGGGCAGCGCCAACCCGCGGTACATGCGGTGTACGATGAGCACGATTCCCAACTCGGGGGATTTGTGCACACAAAGTGGGATGCCCCTCACCCTGATGGTCCAGCCCTTGGCGCTGCCGCACCCGGACGAGGCGCCGATCCTGGTGGTGGAACACGCGCAAGGCGTGGGACCGGTGCGGTGCGGCCGATGCAAGGCGTACATGAACGCGTACAACCGGTGGGTGGACCACGGCCGGTTTTGTTGTGTGTTTTGCAACCACACCACGGAGTGCCCGCAGGAGTACATGTGCAATCTGGGGCCTGACGGCCGGCGCGGCGACGCTTCGACACGTCCGGAGCTCCACCTCGGTTCGGTGGAGTACGCCGCCCCCAACGAATACATGGTGCGGCCGCCCATGGCGCCCGCGTTGTTTTTCGTGATAGACGTGAACCCCGTTGCGGTGCAAACCGGGGCCACGACGAGCGCGTGCGAAGCCATCGCCCGGACCCTCGCCGCGATTCCGGAACAGCACAGAACGTTAGTCGGCATCTGCGCCTTCGACGCCGCCGCGCATTTTTTCAAGTTTCCAAGCAACGTCGCGGGGAAAGAAAACGAAACCGCGACGAAATCTTCGCAAACCGTGAAACACCTGGTGGTACCGGACGTGGAAGAGCCGTACTCGCCTCTTCCCACCGGTCTGACGGTGCCGTTGCAGGAGAACATGGAGTCGATCAAGGACGTTTTGGCGAAAATCCCGGAGATGTTCGCCAGCGGACGGCACGGGTTACCGTGTGGCGTCGCCGCGATCAAAGCGTGCGTCGAGGCGCTGAAACCAATCGGGGGTCGAGTCGTAAGCTTCATCGCCACCATGCCATCCGGGGGGTACGGCGCGGTGAAAGGACGGACCGCGATGGGCGGGGCGTACTCGTCGTCGCAAAGCAACACGTCGATTGAAAAGGTGCGTATGGGCCTGGGAACCCAAATCCCGCCGACTGTTTTATCTCGCAGCTGGTGACTGTTCGTCCATACATCGCCCAACACGTGACTGACACTTTTTTTTTACAAAAAAAGGAACCCCTGAAACACGCCGTGCCGTTCGATAAAGTTTACTGCGCGCTCGCCACCGAAGCGGCGGAGTACCAGGTACGTGTTGCAAGTAGACTATTTGCCCATACGGTACACCCATAGACTCAAGACTGACATTTTTCTTGTACAATCGCAGGTGGGCATCGACATGTTCGTGATGCCCAACGGGCACTGCGACGTCGCGTCGCTCGGGCATTTGTGCAGAGTCACCGGCGGCTCTTTATACCGCTACGGCCCGGTGTGGAACACGACCCTCGATTTCGCGCAGCTGCACAACGACCTGCGTTGGAACGTGACGCGGCCGCAGGGGATGGAGGCGGTGATGCGGGTCCGGGCGAGCACCGGCCTCAACGTGAGCGAGTACGGGGGTTTCTTTTGCAAACGGACCCCCACGGACGTGGTGCGTGTTTCCAACCCCCAAACCCGTCCAACTCCGGTTTGTCCATACTCGTCCTGCGAAGGGACGTCTTACCTCTGCCCATACTCGTACCACAAGGGACGGTTATTGCCCCTGACTGTTTACGTAATACCAATCCCGGATATACACGCGGTCCGAGAGACGTTAACCACTTTTCCTTTTACAATCAGGACTTGCCAACCGTTGATTGCGACAAGGCCATTTCCGTGGATTTGCGTTACGAAGACAAACTCACAGATGGGTCCGAGGCGTATTTGCAGTGCGCGCTTCTCTACACCACGGTTTCGGGGCAACGACGCATACGCGTACACACGCTGGCGGTGCCCGTGAGTTCGGTGCTTGGAAACGTTTTCAGGGCGTGCGACTTGGAAACCCAGACGTGTTCCATGATTCGCAAGGCGTGCGGTAAGCTTTTGACCGGCAACTGTTCCCTGCAAGGCGCTAAAGACGCGTCTCTGCGTACCACGGTGGATACCCTGTACGCGTACCGCAAGTTCTGCGCCAGTAATAACTCGACCGGGCAGCTGATTCTTCCGGAAGGGTTGAAAGTGTTGCCGCTGTATTGTTTGGCGATGCACAAAAGCGACGGCCTACGGCTGGACGCGAGCGCGGACGACAGGTAAGTATTTCCCACCCACCACATTCCGCCGACTGATTGCCCATACAAGACTGACATTTATTTTTACAATCTCAGGGCGTTCTGGTTGCTGAAAGGCGTGTCCTCGACCTCGGTCACCGCGGTGCCTTCGATTTACCCGCGTAATTTTCCGGTGCACGACTTGCCAGGCGTCGCGACAGAAGACGGCGGCGGCGGCGGCGTAACCTTCCCGCCGCTGCCCACCACCACCTGGCTCAGCGCCGAAAAACTCGAGCCGCACGGTGTGTACGTGCTGGAGGATGGGAGCGACGTTTTCGTGTGGGTTGGGAAAGAAACGCCGCGTGATATGCTCCAAAACGTGTTCGGGGTGACACACGTTGACCAGATCTCCACGGCGACTAGCGTGTTGCCCAGGTTGGACAACCAGGATTCGCGAAAAATCAACCTCTTCGTGGACGCGATCCGGCGCCAGCGGTGCGTATTTCCCACCCACCACGTGCCGCCTCCCTGATTGCCCATACTCGTACCAGAAGGGACTATTCCCTCTGCCCTGACTATTTGTCCATACATCGCGATATACAAGACTGACATTTATTCTATTTCAATCAGGTCGAGGTACATGAAAACGCGCGTCGTGAAACGCGGCGATCCGTTTGAAAACGCGTTTTACAAGAAACTCATCGAAGACCGGTCACCGTCGGGGATGAGTTACGTGGAGTTCCTTTGTCACGTACACCGGCTGATTCAAAACAAGTTTCAATAGACACAATTTGGGGGAGGGGGGGACGGCGAACGCGAAAACGAGAACGGCGGGCGCGACGTTTCTTTTAAGCACTCCTGTTTCTTTTAAGCACTCCTGTTCATCCGCAGGCTACCCCAGTCACAGTTCATTCGCTTTCGTCACACTTTCGTCAGGGTCGTCAAGACCGTTTTCCACCAATCCCGATTTTCGCCGCTCAACCCTGGTTTCGCCGTTCCCTATCAAGCGAAGATGACAAATATTCGACAATCTCCAGACCTATCAAGCGCGTTTTCAACGGTCAAAATGTCCACGCTTTTGCGTGACACCTCATTTGCTCGTTGCGAACCTGGGTAACTTCGGTTGCCGTCCGACAATGAGTGGCCCTGGCCCCTCCTGGATCGAGCCGCGCCGTACACTGTCTCGCGCACGTGCCCGTCAGGTCGCGCCGTTGGGTACTCGAGACGGATCCGGTGTTGGCGCTCCCGGGACGAGAACTCAACACGGTTGCGTTCGGTCGACGAAGGCGGAACACGTTTGGATTGATTCAACACTCTCGATTCCACACGTTCTCGTCGCGGGACCCGCGCCATGAATCCCTCCATGCTCCGTCTCTACGCCGCCGCGCGTAGGAAACAAAGTCGCTCGCAACGACTGCAGACGAGGTACACGCGATGGTGGTTAGGGTTTGCATTGCGTCCCGTTCTTCCCGACACGGTCTGCGTACTCGACTTGGCAAACTTCGCGGCGAACGCGCACCCGAACGACAATCAATACCCTGGCGCATCGCATCGCACTGCTTTGCATTGCAATCACTGACCAAAAGCAACAACTCATCACTCCACGCACAGAACCCAACTGCTCGTGATCGCGGCCGCGGTGACCACGGTCGCGGTGACGCTGTACTCCGGGGACAACGACCCGGGGAGCTTCACGCGGAGTATGCTGGGTTTGGCCCCACACACCGAGGCGCACGTCACGCGAAAGCTCCTCAGCGCCACGTCCAGCTGCGGCGAAACGCCGGAGTGGGAAAAAAACGGAGGAATCGTCGGGTACTTCGTCGGGGTTTTCTTCATGTTCCTAGGAATAGCCATAGTGTGCGACGACTTCTTCGTCCCCGCTCTGGAAAAGATTTGCGAAGTCTTGCGGCTATCGGACGACGTCGCGGGTGCGACGTTCATGGCGGCCGGGTCCAGCGCTCCCGAGCTAGCCGCGTCCGCGATGTCTTTAATCAACCCGAGCGCGGGAAGCGAAATAGGCGTCGGGACGATTGTCGGCTCCGCGATTTTCAACATCCTAATAATAATAGGCGCCACCGTCATCGCGACTGGCAAAGATTTACAACTGGATTGGAAACCGGTCACCAGGGATTGTTTCTTTTACGCCGCCGCCATCGCCGGGATCGTCGGAACTTTCGCGGGGGGGCGGGTGGATTGGTGGGAAGGCGCCGTCTACGTCGGCTTCTACCTGACCTACATCGTGCGTGTCGCGCGTTTCCCAAATCCAGCCAGGCACACTGTTTGATGCCCCTCTTCGAGTGCACCACTCCTAACATTTACCAGTACTGGCAACTCTACATACATCACATACGCGCTGTTTGCCCATACAACACATGCATACTCAAGACTCAAGACTGACCCTTTTCCTTCCCAATCCCAGGTCACCATGATGTACAACGTGCGTTTAATGCGGTGGCTCGATTCGTTCGAGCGACGCAAGCGCGTGCAATCGTTCAAAGCGCGGTTGAGCTTCAGGAGCGAACGCGACTTGTCGCGGTTCCGGCAGAGCGAGGATCTGGGCTCTGACACGCCGCACGTCATCCCCGACTCGCCCAACGGGTCGCCGCCAAACGCGGAGCACGACGACGAAAATACCGAAACCAAGAAAGACCCGAAACAGTTGTGGGCGCGGATTCGGGACGACGTCGTGAAGGTTCGCAAAAATAGTTTCGCCGAGATCGTTTTGGCGACCGGGGCGCAGTGGCGGGCGAAGCAGGCGGTGATTGTGGACGGGGGCGGTGAGGTTGGCGGGAGCGGACTCACCGGGGACGGGTCGCTTCACTTCATCACGCCGACGATGACGCTCGGGCACATCCGGGCGTACCGCGCGGAGGCGATCAAAGCCGCGAAGACGCTCGCGGCGCGGGACGCGCGGGCAAACGAACGCGCCGCCGCGATCGCCAAAGCTATTGAGGAAGGAAGCATCGCGGACGACGGCTCGGTCGCGGCGCTGAGCGACGTGGAGTTCGAGACGAACGACGAAAACGACGCGAGTCCGTGGCACGTACCCGCCAACAAAAAAGAGTGGCCCCTCTGGGCGCTTTCGCTCCCGTGGTACGCCGCGTTCCAGCTCACGATTCCCCCGTGCGCCAACCCGCGGTGGGAAAAGTGGTACATCAGCTCCTTCGCCATGTCCATCGTGTGGATCGGGTTCATCACGCACTGGATGGTGGAGTGGTGCGTGCGGATCGGGTGCATTTTGCACATCCCGGCGGTTGTGATGGGCACCACTGTTTTAGCCGCGGGAACGTCTATTCCGGACGCGCTTTCCTCAATCGCCGTGGCCAGGGACGGCCTCGCAGACATGGCCGTGGCGAACGCGGTCGGGTCGAACGTGTTTGACATCTGGCTCGGGTTGGGGTTACCCTGGTTGCTGTACCTGAGTTGGCAAACCCCAAACTACATCCTGGTGAACACGGACGAGTTGATTCCCTCATCAATCATCCTGGCGGGCGTTTTGGTGGTGTACTACGCCTCAATCGCATCAAACGGGTTCAAACTCACCATGCGGATGGGGTACACCTTCATCGCGATCTACGGCGTGTACGTTGTTTACAGCATCGTGCTGGTGTGGCTGCTGGACGTCTACGGCCTGGAAAACGCGAAGAAGTGAGCCCATTGTTTTTGTGTGCGTTTTGTGGATAAACCAAGCTGATTATTGCTAAACATGACGGAACCTACGCTAAGAAATGCGCGGTGAGACACGACGCCAATCTGTCAGTGCGTACTTTTCGTACACCTCGGGTGTCTAAACTCGGCAGACGGGTGTGTTTTCCTGACGTCGACTTTGTCGTCGCCGGCACCGTTTCCGTCGTCATTTGTTTTTTTTCAATGAAGCCGTCCTATTCCGTGATCCGCGTTTGGCGAGCGGCTGAATTTCTTCAAGTACTCCTCCTCGAACCTCCCCAGCTGTTGTTCCGTGAACGTGCCTTTGTACCCGCCCACCTCACCTTTGCGTATGAAAGCAAAGTTGGGGTCGGTCCAACGAACGCTGACGGGTTGGTACTTGTCCAACTCGGTCCTCATGGACTTGAAGGTGCACTTTTCGCAAATGTCGGCAATTTCTTTTTCTGATAACGCGGCGTCGACGTGTTTCGCGATTCGCACCACCGCGCCGCGCAAATCAAGGACACACGCTTCGTAGGTTAGACACAGACAGTTGTCACTGACTAAAGATTCGCCCTTTGCTTTTTCCCACCCCGCCTGGTGGTCGAACCATGACCCGAAGACGATTTCGCCGTCGATCCATTGATCGAAAAATTCGTCCCACTCGCCGCCGTGGAAACCGCCGTCCACAACGGACTGGCTTTTTAAGTGGTGCCAAAACGACACCGCGCAGTCCCGGCCGTCCCTTTGGATGTGGATGATTTTCGGTCGCATTTTGCGTGTCTTACCAGCACCACGAGGGTCGTACACGAAAGGCATCATGTGATACGGCAGGTGCGTGTTGAAGCACCGGCGGCCGTTTAGAAGAGAGTCGTGGTTGTTTTTTACGTGTTGGGACAAACACGATTTCCCTCCTGTTGTCGCGGTATCAGCAGTCATAGTGCCCGTGTCCTCCCCGTCGTGGAGGTCCCAGTGCGCGTCGATTTCGAAAAAAGGCGACACCTGCGAGACGTGCGTGAACTGTCTTTGTTTTTTGTCATCACCAACCCCGGGGCGGGTAAGAATCCGCGCCACGATACCCTGCACCCACGTGGTGCCGGATTTCGGGTAGCTGCAGATGAACACGTCGTCGTGCCGAGCGTGAAAGTTGACGCACGCATCGAGGGTTTTTTGGGAGGTGATGGGGAGCCACCGGCCGTGACGTGGGTGAATCGCGGGTTCCCGTGACGTGTCCGTCATGCGACGCACGTAGAAACCGCACCGACGCGCGCGCGGGCGCGAAGGTGTGAGGAGATGGAGGTGTTGAAGAGCGTCATGATATGTAACTAGCAGGTAAGATTGTGCCGAGTCGGGAAATCGTTTTTTGCGATCCAAATGTGGACGTTGACCAGAACGGGCACATTTCGGTCCGCGCGATGAGCGTCGCGAGCGAGCGCCCTGGCGCCCCCCCCGGGCCGCAGGGCGTACCGATTGGCACGGCGCCCCGGCGGAAGATCCTTGTGCGGAAGATCCGGAAAGAAGGGTCCGTGGCGACCACGGATGAGGGTGGCGGTTTCTCGACTCGTAACTCTTCCGCGCAAAACGGGACGCGCGCGGATTTCGGGCCCCTGGGCGCGACTTTCGGGGACATAGAGGTTCCGTCGCGAAACGCGACAACCGGCACGAGGCCGTTGCCTGGCAGCAGCGCTCCTGGGACACCCCCCGAGTTCGCCACGGAACGTGCGGTCGCCCCGAGGGGGCCAAAACAGGGAACACGGGGGAAACGAGAGGAATGGACGGTACTCGGAGACGTCGGTGCGTCTCGTTTGGTAGAGATCACACATGCGTCGTGGCGAACGCGGTTTCCAAATCCATTCGGCCCGAATCCCTCAGACTGTTTGCGCATACAACAAGTACGAGCCGAGACTGACCCCTTTTTCCAAAAAACAAAAACAGACGAGTACGAGTTCGGTCTCGCTTCCGCGATCGAGTCGGAGCGGTTGAAACGCCCCCCCCCCCCCGAGTTTCTCCCCGAGTTGCCTGTGCACCTGCACCAGCAGCAGGTGAAAGTCGAGTTTGGTAAATTCCACGACCACTACTCGAGGGCGTACCGCGCGATTACTGAAAGGCAAGATTTGTACGCCGAGACGGCGCATCATTTACGAACCGCCAACGACGCGTCGCAAAAAACGCACAACGACTCCATCAACCAGAAAGCGCACACCGGGTGGCAGCTGCATTGCAAAACTCGAGACGAGGCGCACACAAGGGCGCTTGACAAGTGGGACGCGCAACGGGAAACCTGGGAAGCGTTGAAACAACAACAATCTATTAAATTCGACAAGCGCCCTGGCGACTTAGCCATGGAGCGCCTGGACGAACACCGGCGCAAGATCGAGGTTATGCAGCACCTGGAAATGGCCGCCCCTATTCAGGAACGCGAAGGAGGCGCGCAGTGGGAGTGGAGGATGAGTTTGCGGAACAACTGGACGCGAACGGTGGCGGTTGGGAACGTGTTTTCGGAGCTGTACGTATTTGTATTTCCAAACTCCAACGACTGTTTGCCCATACACGACTGACACTTTTCGATCACAATCGAAGGTACTACGTCCGGGACGAACTCGCGTTCGCGGATCCCGAACACGTGCGCCGAGCCACGGGCGCCAAGGACGGGCAGTCGTACAGCGCCAGCACGGGCCGGAGCGTGTTGAAAAGCGAGCACCTGGCGAACCGACGGAACCGGTTGAAAAAACGAGTCGCGAACCTGTTACTGGGCGAGCTCGCCGAGGAGGACGTGGAGATGATGGAGCTGGTGGGTGAAGGTACGTATTGGGCCTGGGAACCCAAATCCCGGCCTCCCTGTTTTACCTCTAACGCTGGTGACTGTTCAGACCGATTACGGTGACTGTTGTCCATACATCGTCCAGTACACGCCCAACAAATGGACTGACACTTTGTTTTACCCATCGTAAGGTTTGCTCAGCGTGGCTTCCAGGGAGGCGGATAAGAAAATAACGTTTGAGGATCTGGAAGAGGAAATCGCGAGCGCGTCGATTGAAACGTGGGCGGAGATTCAAAAAATTAAGAGCGACGCGAAGCTTTTGATTGAAACGAGCGCGGCGAAGCGCGCGGCGGAGCTTGAGAAACGCGAAATCGAGCGGCTCGCGAAACTCGGGCCGCACGCGGTGCTGGACGCTTACAGGCTCAGCGCGCGGGTGGAGGTTTCGCCGGCTGATTTCTTGCCCGCGAGTTCGCCGAGTTTACGCAAAGGCGTGACTGTTGTTTCTGGAGGGACTTCTTTAGCAGGCCTCCACTCGGAAGAGCGGCACAACCCCGACCCCGTGCGCGGCGACGCGGTTCACGTGCACACCACTTTGAGGAACACGGGAAGCACGGCGCTTTTTTACCAGTGGGTCCGCGATACCCCGCAAACGTTGCCGGGCCGAGCCGTGCCTCCCGTAAGTTCCGCGTGGTTCCTGGCTCAACGCGAAGGGTCGTTGCGCCCCGGTGAGTCACGAAAAATACACTGGACGTTCAAGGCGCACGCCCCGGGGGTGTACACGGATGGGTGGCGGCTACTCACGAAGCCCGAGCTGCGACGCGGTCCCCTGGAGTTGGTTTCTTTGAGGGGCGTCGCGTTCGCGGAGGACCCGCACTCGTTCCCGCGGCGCGCGCTCGCGGAGGACCTTGCGGCACGCGAAATGCGGTCAAAGATCGCGAGCGTGTTGGCACGAGTCGTACACAACATAACAACCCCCGACCGAACAAACAGAAACGCGTCGAAACCGCCGCGGGTCAGCGAGTGGGCGTCGGGTGGGGCGCCCGCGAGCGGGCCGAGCGCTGCGGCGTTCAACGCGAACAACGTCGGACGCCGACCGCGGGTTTTCTTCCACGAAGACGTGTTTGGCGAAATGGCGAGGATTTGGGACGAAGCGGTTGCGCTGCAGACGGCTATGCCTGTGCCAGAGGGTGAAGAGGAGGAGGAGGAGAAGGAGGAGGTAGCTGAGGGGAACGCGGACGGCGAAGAAGGTGAGGTAACAGAAAAACCATCCTGGGGGGACTGGGACGGATCTTTAGCGGCGGTGGAACTGGCGCTTGATTCGTTGCAAAAGCACGTAGATGTAAACCCTGACTGGGCACCAACGCCAGCCGAACCGGTTGAACCGGGTGCTGAGGGTGAGGAAGCCCCGGAAGTGCCCCCTCCGCCGCTCGCGAGTGAGACGCTCGAAGCGTTGCGCAAAGGTTTCGCATCCGCGGTCGCGCAGAGTTTAGTCCCGGAAAGCCGCGCCGATTTGCTCGCGCACTCCATGACTGAAGTGCTGTGCACTTTGCTTGACGGCATCGACACCGCGGCGAGACGGGCGCGACGGGCGCACGAACCGCGACCGGTGGTGCTTCCCGAACCCAAGGAAGGGGAAGAAGGGAAAGAACCCAAAGGGGAAGAAGCTGAAGAGGGTGCCGAAAAGCCACCGGAACCCGAACCGCGGTGGATGCGCAAGTACCGGAAACAGCTCGGCGAGAGCATCTTTGCGATGCTCGGGGACGCGATTGATACGTTCGAGGGTCCGTCGGATGCGGGGTACGGGAAGGCCGTTACAGAGGTTTCAAAGGAAACCGATAGACGAGCGAAACTTTTAGAGCGAACCGCCGGGCAAAGACGCCGAGCGTTGCGGTTTGGAAGCGCGTTTGACGACGGAAACGAAAATTCCACGGCGAGGTTTGAAAACGCCGGGAGCGACAAGGGAAGCGTCTCTGGTGGAGATGAGGGTTTTGACGATGACGTCGAGTCCCTCGACGGTGTCTCAAGTGACCTCGACAGCGGCGATATGCAATCCGCCGACGGCGCGGCGTGGGAAGCGTTTGAAATGCGCCGGCGACAACGAGCGCTGACGCGACGCGACCCGGGAGAGGGAGCGTAAAGCATTTGGTCTGTATTAATTGTTAACCGAAAGAATCCACCACGTAGTGATCTCAATCAACCCTCGCTGAATTGTTAGCTGCTGAACTTATTGTTAGTAGTACCTACTCGCTAAGTACCACGCGTGGAACCGTAAAAGCAAGCGTATTCTTTAATTCTTGTCAAACCCAAAGTAGCCTTGAATCGTGAACGGCTCTTGCTTGATATCGGGCTCGAGCTTGATCTCGAGCTCCTGTTTGATCTGCGGTGAAACCGAACGCTCAGCGCGTGTTGACTTACACGCCGCGCAGTTCCTTTTCAGCTTGCCGTGAGGGCAACCGGTGCACGCCACGCAGTCTTGTTTCCGCTTGCCGTGTGGGCATGGGGTGCACGCCGCGCAGCTGCTTTTCCGCTTCCCGTGGGGGCAGGGGTTGCATTTTGTGCAGTTGCTTTTCAGCTTCCCGTGGGGGCAGGGGCTACACACCACGCAGTGCTGTTTCAGCTTCCCGTGAGGGCAGTGGTTGCCGTCCACGCAGTTGGTTTTCCGCTTCCCGTGAGGGCAGGGGTTGCAGTCCGCGCAGTCGTTTTTCACCTTGCCGTGGGGACACGGGTTGCACGCTTTACACTGGCTTTTCTGCCTGCCGTGAGGGCAACGCTTATACCCTGCCATGTTTCTCCTCCGCGCGCGCTCGTGTATGCGCTCCGCAACACCGCAAGCCACGACGTGCGAATACCAGAGTCTAGCTTTTGAGGTGACGTCGATTTTCGCGTTGCGATTTTTTTAATCATCCCGGTAGGGGTACGACGACGGTACGTTTCGGTCCCGTCAGCTTTACGAGAGGTGAGGAGCGGGCGAGGACGGCAACAGTGGACGCGTCAGCGACGGTGACACGCGCGATACGTGTATACGTACGTCCTGCGCGCGTTGACGACTCCTTCGCGTCTGCGCTTGCGTTGACGGCCACGGCGGTGACACGACCTGAAACCGGATCTCATTCATCACAACTGTCTCGGAAGTGCCGACGACTTTTCGCGATGAGTGTGCCCGGTGGCGAGACCGTGGTGGCGGCGAGTTCGCGAGGTGTTGAGGACCCCGAGTCGGTCCCGTCAGGTTCGCACGCGACCCCGCACGCAGTGAGTTCCACCCAAAACAAAGAACCCACCAACTCACGAACTCCAGCCCATGGGTCGCGCCGACTCGTGTTCACCACCCCGATCTCCACGCCGACGCACCTCGGAGGTTCGAGTTTACGGAAAAACCCGCGGACCCCAGGGAGCGGCGTGAAGGTGGGTAACGGCGAGGAGATGTGCGCGGTGTGTTTCTCGCCGCTGCAGCGGAACGGGGGGAAGGGCGTTTCACGGTGGGACTTCTTCGGGGAGGCGCTGGAGAAGGAAGAGCTCCGGGCGAGGGGGGATGACGAGAAGGATGACGGTGGGAAAGGTGATGGACCCATCGTCACACGAAACGGGCAGACACGGCGCGAAACCGAAAACGAGCATCTACGAGAAAAAGAGCGTGTCGCCGACCCCAAGCGCGAGCTGTTCACCACTGCGTGTAACCACGTGTTCCACAAATGTTGCCTCGTGGAGTGTCGCGTGCGGGATTTTTCAACCTGCCCGATGTGCCGAGGTACGTATTGCGTTTCCCAAATCCCGGACGACTGTTTTACCGAAGCTGGTGACTGTTGTCCATACATCGAGATATACAAGACTGACACTTTTCTGGCAAAACGGAAAAAGCCGCGTTACCCGCGGGGTTGACCCCGGAACACGTGAGGGAGAAAAACGCGGCGAAACGTTTGTTGGACCAGGCGAACGCGCAGCACATCGCGATCGTCAGCGCCACGGCTCGCGCACGGGAAGCTGTCCGCGCGCAGTACGTGCGGCGCATGATAAACAGGCCGGTTAACACGAGCGTGTTCCCTAACGTACCGCCCGCGATCGAAGAGGAGTCGGGAGGGACGCCCGAGGCGTCCGCCCGTTTGGGCGCCATGCCTCCTTGGATGTCGCCGCCGCGGCGCCGCGCCGTCGGCGGGTCGGCGCCCGCGACGCCGGCGCGGACGATCTCGCTTCCCGTTGATGCCAACTCGGTGGTCACCTCGCCGTTCGTAACCGCCGCTGAGGAGCTAAGGCAACGAGCAGAATCTTCAAATGTCGCCGCCCTCGCGTTCGCCACCGCGAGCGCGCCCAGTACGCCGGCGAGAACGTTGTCGCTGGCGGATGAATTAACCGATTCCAATCACTATCCGGCAACCGGGACGATTTCGAGTTTGATGCGCGACGCTCAACGCGGGCCGGGCAACGCGGGGACGCTTGACGGTTTGGTACTCGCGGAACGGGACGCGGCGGAGGCGCGCGGGCGTGACGCTTCTTTGATTGATTCAACAACCACAACAGTCGCCTCAGTCGCCGCCGCGCTCGGCGCGCTTGGTGATTTCGAGGATACTCGCGGCCGGGATGGAAGGACAGGCTTTTCATCGTACGAAGAGATGGACGTCGCGACAAACTCCTTCGAGGGCGCGCGTCGTCCCCCTTTGTTTCAACATGCCGCCGCTGCGACGCACTCCGCGTTTGTTTCCACAAACGCCGCCCGCGACGCCCTCGTTGCGCGCGGCACCGCGTCCGCGCCCGCGACGCCGCAGTATCACCGACCCGCGGTTGCCGCGGCGATGGCCGCGGCGGAAGCCGCGGTGTTGGAGGGGGACGAACGAGGGGCCGAACGAGCGCGGCGGGTCATGCGGCGACTCGCGAACGAGTAAAAACGAAAAGGCGTTTTTACGCGTAAAACACGAAACGAGGGTAATTGCCCGTACGACTAGACATGCTGCTACATGCGTGTACAATTCTTTCCCCGAATGGTATTAATACTATCACAACAGTTCAACACAACGTGGGTAGATACCGGGTACCCCGGCTAAGCCTTGGTGGGCGGCGCCGGCTGTTCGTTTTCCAGAGGCGTCTTGTTTTCCGCGTTTTCGGAATCTCGCGCGTTTTCGACGTCGTCTGCGTCAGCCGTTTCGTTACTTTTTCGCATCGATTTTTTTTTTTTTTTCGG